>ENA-UOXP01000066-UOXP01000066.1-mixed-culture-metagenome-genome-assembly--contig:-NODE-66-length-72023-cov-31.252974_pt1 | contig 72023 bp, 43 predicted proteins | sample MGYA00238161_ERZ761639 | MGnify/ENA primary metagenome ERZ761639 (study PRJEB28913, sample SAMN08776760) | mixed culture metagenome | isolation source: Freshwater growth medium | place: USA...
ACTTTGGCCAGCAGTGCCTGATCTGGAACGACGAGACGCTGAAGCAAAAGGCGGCGGCCAAGGCGGCAGTGCTCAGCCGGTTGGAGCATCATGGTGACCAAGTGATGCTTGGAGCATCATGGTGACCAAGTGTGAACGTGGATGGTCGTGACATTCATCATTATGTGACATACAGGGGTTGGCGCGATTCGCAAGGACGGGGGATTCTGCAGCAGCAGCTATGCTCTGGCGTCTGAGTACGTGGCACGAAAACTCGGGGATTGATCAAGTTTGAACGTGGATCCTAGTGGATTCTGGTCGTGGCATTGTGCGGCATGTGCGTGAGCTCCGAGCGTTCTTTCACCTCTCAGCTGCGTGTGAAGGCAGCAGGGATAGGGCCTATGGGTTCTCTCGGGATGAATCATGGCGCGATGTGGGAATAAGCGGGGCCGGGAGCAGCGGGTCTTCTCTGTGCATCACGAGATAGGGATGAAGAATGATGATTGGGGCCGGGCGGAGGAGCGTGCGGGCCGTTGTAACTTAGTTTACATTCATGCATCGCATGCTCACGCATCACGGAGGTGCGCCGTGCTGAACCGTCCGCTCTCGACTTTGGGGCCTCGGCTCTAAGAGCATCTGTTATTTTTGTTCACGAATAAGTGAGTAAAAAATACACTGTCGCTCACCACACGAAGCACGTGCCCGGTATTGTCGACCAAGATCTTCCCTTTTTGATCGAGTAGCTCTCTGTTCAGCGCGCCGCCGCGGTGCCGGGCGGCGGGCCGTGCCACCGTGCCTCGTCGGCCGACTCGTGCTGGTAGACGAACTCGAGCAGCTCGGGGGTGAACTGCAGCCCGTTGAGGGTCAAAGCTACGGGCACAGCCCCCGTTGTCGCTGCCGAGCCGGCCTCGATGAGCAGGTCATCGATGTGGTGGTGGTCGCTGCGAGCGCCGCTGCGCGCGCCGAGGGCGAAGCGCCAGCCAGCGCGGGGTGCCCAGCCCGGCACGGGCAGAGCTTGCGCGAACGCGAAGCCCGCTAGCCCGACCGTCAGCCCGGTGCTGTTGTACTCAATGAGCACGTCCGCAAACTGTGCGCCCGTGCGCAGCGTGCCGTTCACGCCGGGCGGCGCCCGCACGTGCACGAGCAGCCCGCCGTACCACACCTCGATGCGCTCCGTCTCGTACGTGCGGAAGCACACGCGCAGCCCCCGCCCCGCGCCGAGCTCGCCAATGTTGCCCGCTGGCAGATCGCCATATGAAAAGCTCACCCCGTCCGCGCCGCCTCCACCGCCCATGCGCAGCTTGAAGGTCGCGCGAAAGTAGCGGGGTGCAAACGCGGGCTGCGGCAGCGCGAGCACGATCGCGCCCGCCATGTCGAGGGTGAAGAGAGGCAGCCCCGTCTCCGTATCGACGCCGCCGCCGGTGCCCGAAGCGGACGCATCGATCAGCCGAAGGTAACCGTTCACCACGCGCGCCTCGCCTCGCAACTCCGCTTCGAAGGAGAGGAGCTGCGGCGCCCAGGGTTCGTTAAAAGCCAGATGCACCCTGCTCCAGGCGCCCGCGAGGGCGGCGGCCGGCGCGATGCACGTGACGGCGCTTGCGTCGTCCGGGTGGAGCGTCGCGTTGAGCATCGCGTTGCCGAAGCGGCAGCGCGTCGAGCCCGTTGTTCCATCACTCTCGGTCCGCCGAAGGGCTCCACCGCGGAAGGTGACCGTCGTGCCGTTGCTGAAGCCGGAGCGCGGCTCGATCGAGGCGAGATACGGCGGCGCGTAGTACTCAAACGTGGGCGACGAGGCGGCGGAGACGTCAAAGTGGTCGACGTTGAGCGCGACGAGCAGCGGTCGAGTGGCCGGCGTGAGCCCGGGCGACGCGGGCGTCGTGCACAGCAGCGCGCCACTGGTGGGGTCGAACGAGGCCGGCACGGGTGACCCGTCCACGCCGACGCGGCAGCGGCGATGGCCGCTGGTGCCAGCGTAGAGATGCGTGCCGAAGACGCGCAGCAGCGTGCCGCCCAGCGCCGGCCCGCCCGTCGGAGTGAGGAGCTCGATCTCGGGCTGCGCGTAGTATTCAAAGGGGATGGTCGCGTTCGTCACGTACTCCTGTCCGTTGCTCGACACCTGAAGCTCGAGTGGGGCGGCCGGGTACTGGAGCGCGGGCGCGGCCGGCGTAACGCATCGGAGCGTGCCTCCTCGCTCGTCAAAGGTGCCTAAGACGACGCGCCACCCGAGGGCGTCCGAGCCGAAGCGGCACTTGTACTCCTGCCGTGCGCCCCCATCAAAGTTGCCCCCTCGAAGCGTGAGACGCGTGCCACCAGCGGCCGGCCCCTGCGTGGGCAGCACGCTCGAGATGCGCAGGCTCGCTTGGTACGCAAACGTCGCGTGGCTCACAAACTGCTGGCCGTTGAGCGCGAGGCTCAGCGGCACGCGTGCCGTTTGGAGGAGCACGTCGGACAGGATCACGAGGTTATCGACCCACTGCGCATTCTCGGGCGAGCCACACGCGATGGAGCAACGGCCGCCCAGCCCTAGCCGCCAGCCCACGCGCGGCGCCCAACCGTCGAGCTGCACGCTCAGCGTGACCACGCCAGCGCCCAGGCTCACCTGCACAAGCCCCTCTTCATCCACTTGCACCGTGCAGTTGAGGAAGGCGTTGGCGCGCAACGCACGATCCATGCGCTTGGCGGCGACGACGGCGCCCCGGTGTGCAATCTGGAGCAAGTCGACCTCGTGCTCCATGTGGTGCGGGCGTGGCTCATTCGGCTCGACGCTGCCCGTGCGGATCCAAATTTCGAGTCCCGCGCCGACTCCGCCGCGCTGCCGCTGCTCGTCGTCGGGGTACTGTCCTTCGCCCACGGCGTCGTGCATGGCGGTGCCCGTCTCGATCAGGTACGTGTCACTCGGCATCGGGCCGTACACGAGACCCACGCCGTTCCCGCCGCGCCCCGTGCCCAGGATGAGCTCGAAGGCCACGGTGAGGGTCGTCCCGCCAATGTTGGGCACGTCCAGCATCAGTGTGCCGATACCTACCTCGGGTGTGAGCTGAAGGACCCCTAGGTGGAGGCGCGCCCGCCCCAGGAGGCGTGCTCCCTCAGGCAAGTCGCCAAACTGGATGAGCCGATGGGGCAGCGCGCCCGCGTCCACGCTCGAGGGAGCGACGCAGCGCACGTGCTCGCTGCTCCTGTCGAGCCGGCTAGCTGGGACGATGGCGACCCCAAAGCGGCAACGCATCGAGTCGGCGGACGTCAGGTTGGGCGTGTTCGTGTCCAGAGCGGCGTTGCTCAGGCTCAGATTGACCGAGGTGCCTCCGAGGAAACTTCCAGAGGTGGGCGAGAGGCGCGTGATGTTATGCGGCCGGAAGGTGCGCAAGGTGCTCGCGTTGCTCATCTGCTGCCCGTTGAGCGAGACGGCTAGGCGGACGGATGCCGCCACGTCGGGCGCGTCGAGCGGCTCGCCAATCCGATTGAGCTCCGCGGGGGAGATACACAGGAGGCTGCCCGAGGCCAGCCGCGTCGCGTTGAGCACCATTCGCAGGCCGTCGCCATCGGCCGCACCGCCGCCGCCGGCGCCATCGCTCACGGCGGCGGAGTAGGAGCAGCGCAGATGGGTTCCGCCACGACCGAGGCCGCGGCCCGCAATGGTGATCGAGGTGCCGCCGGTCGTCGCCGGCCCGCTCGCTGGCGAGAGCGACGAGATGATCGGAGGGTCGTACACTTGGAACGCGTCGGCGGCCGGTGCACTGTACTGCTGCCCGTTGAGCGCGACGCGCAGCGGGTACATGCGCGGCGTGACGAGGCGGATGGTGGCCGGCGAGATGCACACGAGATTGGACGCGCTCTCGCCGCCGACGCCCGCGCGTGAGGCGGGCACCGTCGCATCCCCAAAGGCGCAGCGCACGTCCGTCAGGGCGCCTTGGCTTCCCCACAGCCCGAAGCCATGGATGGTGACGCGCGCGCCGCCGTCGTTGGGACCGCTGCTCGGGCTGACGGACGAGATGGCGATCGGGCTGTGGAACGTAAAGGGGCGCGCGTCCGAGGTGAACTGCTGCGCATTGAGCGAGTACTCCAAGCTCGGCTGCGGGTAGCCCGGCGGTGCGAAGTAGCTGCTCTCCTCGAAGAAGGATCGGCGAGCCATCTCGCCCTCGTAGTACGTGGCATTCTGGGGCAGCGCCGGTGCTCGGCAGAGGACGATCGAGGCTCCCACGCCCGTGGCGGCGCTGCCGTTGACGTCGATGGCGCCGGCCTGGGCCGCTCCAAAGCGGAAGCGACACGTGTGGGTCGCGCTCAGCTCCACGGGCCCACCGAGCGAGAGGGCGACTAGCGTGCCGCCGGCCGCCGGTCCGGAAGCGGGTGAGATTTGAAAGACCGTCGGCGCCGCCAGCACCGAAAAGGTCAGCGCGGGCGACGCGGGTGTGTCGTCGGAGGTGTACTGCTGTCCGTTGAGCGAGATGCTGAGTGCTTCGAGCGCGGCCATCGCCAAAGGGGCCGCGGACGAGTTGCACGTCACGACGTCGCCGACGAGCGCCGCAGGCTCCTCCCGGAACGAGCCGTCGTTCCGTGTGAAGCGGCAGCGGTAGTCGGAGCCGCCGTGCAGCAGCGCGCCTGCGACCGTGAGCGCCGTGCCGCCGGCCGTCGGACCGATGGTCGGAACAACGCTGCTCGCAACGGCTGGCGCGAAGTATGTGAAGCCCGCTCGTCCCACAAACTGCTGGCCGTTGAGGGTGAGCTGAGCAGTCACGTTCTGAGGCCCGATGGCCGCGCCGTTCGTCGCATGGAAGTTTTTGATGTCGTGGCGCTCCTCGGCCTGGGTGGGATTCGGTCCCGTGCGCGCACCGAAGCCAAAGCGCCACGTGGGCGTGACCGCCATTGCCGACACGTCAATCGGCACGTCATCGAGCAGGTGCGTGCCGTCGATCTCAAAGCGCAGCCCGCCGAGGGCGCGGCTATGCGTGATCCGTGCGGTGCGCCAGTAGCGATGGCGGAGCATCGACTGGCCGGGCGCCGTGTGCACGATCTGCCCCCCCAACATGACCCGCACCTCATCGGTGAGGGTGCCCATGAGGACGCACAGCCCGAGGGATGCGCCGTCCTCGCCCCACGCACGATCTGGGAGCTCGCCGTAGCAGAAGCTCAGGCCGTGAGCCCCCGCCGTCCCCCACAGGCGCATCTCAAACGAGACCGCGAACCAGGGCGAGCCTGCAAACGGTGCGGGCAGCACCGGCAAGATGCAGGCGCCAGGGCCGACAAAAGCGCTCTGGGTGAGGCGCACGTACACATGCGGCTCGGCGAAGCCGGCGGGCCGGAAGGTGGCCTCGCCCAGCAGCCGCACGCCCGAGCTAGAGGAGCGTGTCGCCGGCGCCAAGATGGCCGTATCAACGTCCCGATGGGCCGACTCGCTGAAGTCGATGTCGAGCGTCGTCGAGGCGCCCGACTGCGCGGCCGTGGGCGCGAGGCACGTGATCTGCGAGGTGCTGTCAAAGGAGGCGGGCACCTCGTGCGAGCCAAACCGGCAGCGCAATTCGCCATTTGAGGAGGTGTCCAACAGGGCGGCGCCCGTGAAGCGAACGGTGGTGTGGCCGAGCCCGGGCCCCGAAGTGGGCGAGATGGCATCGAGCTGCGGGGGCGCCGAGACGTGCAAGCTGGCGACCAGGGAAGTTGCCGCGTTCTGGCCGTTCGGGCGCACGCTGACCATCAGGGTACCTGCCTCCAAGGCCTCGGTCGGCTCACACGAGACTGTGCCGTTGGTCGGGTCGAACGTAGCCGGCAGCAGCACGCGCCCCGCACCGAGGTCGCACAGGTAGTCGGAGCCGCCCGCCAGATTGGCTCCGGAGACGATGATTCTTGTGCCGCCGCTCGTTGGCCCTCCGATGGGCGTCGCCGTCGAGACGATCGGATCCAAATAGAAGTCAAACCCCTGCGCGTGCGCCGTGTACTGCTGCGCGTTGAGCGACACCGCCACCTGTCGCGCGCCGCCCGAGTCCGACGAGACGTTTGCCGGAGGGCTCGTGCACACGAGGACGCTGCCGACGACGGACGCGGCGACGCTCACCGTAGCCTGGCCGGGCGCCGCGAAGCGACAGCGTCGGTCCGAGCCGGCGCGCAGGCCGCACGAGGTGCCAAGTACCTCCGAGCAGTCTGAGCAGTCGGTGCCCGCGGAGCAGATCCAGGGTTCGTCACACGCGCCATCGTGGGCGTACAACGGGCACGAGTCGTCGAGCACACCCGCCACGGGCGTCACCGTCACATTGGTGCCACCGAGCTCCGGTCCAGACTCGGGGCCGAGTGTGAAGAGCGGAGGGGCTGCGTACAGCTCAAAGGGCGTTCCGATGGGGGCGTACTGCTGCGCATTGGGCGCGACGCGCAGCAAGACCCCCCGCGCGGCCGGCGCGGCCGGGGAGACGCAAGTGACAGCCTCGGCGACCTCGTCATACGTAGCGAGCACGACGAGGTGCAGCGGGTAGTCGCCAAAGCGGCACGTGTAGTTGTCCCCCCGGCCCAGATGCGCGCCACGAATGGTGACGAGCGCGCCTCCCGCTATGGGCCCCGAGGCAGGGCTTGCCGATGAGTGCTCGGGCGAGCCGTAGACGATGAAGGGCAGCGGCGCGAGGTAGTCCTGCCGATTGAGCGCCACCGAGAAGTTGTACGTGCCGCTGGCTGCGCTCTCAACGGCCGGCGAGTCGCACGTCAGCAGATCGTCGCTTGCTCGGTACGATGCGTTGACCACGTGGCTCAGACCGCCCGTGAGCCACACAAAGCGGCACGTGTAGTCATCGCCCCCGCGCAAGCTGCTAGCATTCACGCGCACGCGCGTGCCGCCCCGCACCGGGCCGGAGCGCGGCACCGCGTGCTCGAGGGGGCCGGCCGACGTGTAGTTGAACATCGCGTCCCCCACGCTGAACTGCTGTCGATTGAGCGAGACATACAGCGGCAGTGTTGTGCCGAGAGCGGCGGGATTGCGAGGCGCCTGGCACGTGATCGTTCCCTCCGAGGGGGCGGCTGTACCAGGCGAGAGGAGCTCGCCGAAGCGGCACACGACGTTGCAACGTGCGCCCGACGCCAGGTTGCTCCCTGAGATGACCACGACGGTGCCGCCGCTCGTCGGCCCGCTACTCGGGCTCGACGTGCTCACGACGGGGGGCGCGTAATAGTCAAAGGTAGCGGGCGGGCTGTACTGCTGCGCATTCGGCGAGATTCGCAGGCTCGATGCGCCGATGGGCGCGTGCGGTGTAGAGCATAGGACCGAACCCAAGCTGCCAGGGCTCCGTGAGGCGTTCACGATGCGCGCCGTGGCGAGCGCTCCCCCCAACGGCATCAGCTGGCAGGTGCGATCCGAACCCCCCTCGAGCGCCGTGCCGGTCACGTTCACCAGGGTCAGCCCATCGGTCGGTCCGCAGCTTGGGCTGATCGAGCTGATCGCGCCCACGCCAACCGTCTCGTACAGCAGCCCCGTGCGCGTGTACTGCTGCCCATTGAGACTCACCTCGAGCGCGCCGAGCGCTGTCGTGGGAGAGTACGGCGAGAGGCACACGAGCCCGTCCGTGCCGAGCCTTGAGGCGTTGACAATTAGGCCTCCGTCGGAGCCGGTGCATGCAGGTGACGGCACGGGCCGCGCCCCCGTCGCAAAGTCGGTGCACGGCGGCAGTGCGGGAGTTGCACTCTGTGGGAAGCGACAAAAGGGTGCGTGGCCGTAACCGAGGTACGCACCGCGCACCGCGACGCGCGTCGCGCCGCTTAGAGGGCCCGAAGTGGGCGACACACTCGAAACTTCTGGCGGAGGTGCGTATGTAAAGAGGGCGCGCGCACGCGAGTACTGCTGCCCGTTGTTGGCGACGGCGACGACGACGGGCGCTTCTTCCACGAAGGCGGCCGAGGTGATCGAGACACTGTCGATCAGATGCATCTCTGGTACGCGCCCGCAGTCCGCGCCGAAGCCAAAGCGCCACGTGGGCGTGGGTGCGTACGCAGGAGCGAGGTCCGCCTCCGCCATCATCAGGGTCGCAACGGTCCCATTCGTGCCCATCTCGATGGTGGCTCGCGCGCCGTGGCGGGCGGTGCGCTCGACGGTCACGGCCGCAAAAGAACCCGAGCGCATGACGAACCCGAGCGGCCGACTCACACGCGCCGCTACAGCGCTCGATGTATTCGACACGAGCTCGAGCACAAAGGTTGGCTCGGTGAGCACACGCAGGCAAAGCCCCTCGGGCACTCCCTCGGCCCCGAAAGAGGCATTGAGCGGCAGCTCACCGTAGCAGAAGCTGACACCCGATGAGCCGAGATCCGTCCCCAGATGGACATGGAAGCGCGCCCGAAAGTAGCGTGCCGCGCGGGTTGTGGGCTCGATCGCTAGGCTACCCACCTGCTGCGGCTGCCCGCTCGTGAGCACCACGCTGCCACCTCTGATCTCCGAGCTCCCCGTCAGCACCGCTCGCGGCGGCAGCCGTTGGTCATCGAAGTCCGCACGCCACTCGGCCTCTAAACCGGCCGTGTCGCCGCCCGGCGCCACGCAGCGCACCATGCTGGCCGAGACGAATGTGCCGGGCACCGTGGCATTGGCAAATTGTCCTCTGGACACGTCGACGATCGGCCCTCCGAAACGACAAGCGAGCAGCGAGCGGTTGGCAAAGCCGGTGCCTGCCACGTCGACGATCGCGCCGCCCGCGAACACGCCGGAGCTCGGTTCGATCGAATCGACCTGCGGCGCCTCGAGGAACTCAAAATCAAGCGAGGGGCCGTACTGCTGCCCATTGAGCGAGACGCGCAAGTCAACGCGGCTCGCGCTCGCCTCGGATGGCGCGTGGCAGTGCAGCTCGCCGTCGGAGACGAGCGTCGCTGGCTGCGATGCGTTGCCAAAGCGGCAGCGGTAGTCGGTGCCGTTGGCGAAGCTGCCGCCGGTTGAGGTGCCGTTGAGGTCGAACGCGCCCGTGCGCACGCGAACCAGAGTGCCAACGCCCAAGGAGAGTGCATCACCATGGTTGGGCATCGCTTCGTGCAGCGGTGCCGTGCTGTAAAATGTAAAGGGCACCGAGAAGCTCGCCTGCTGGCCGTTGAGAGCGAGCCGCAGCTCCGTGGCCTCGGCCGTCACGCCCGGTGGCGCCTCGCATCGAAGCTGCGAGAGCCCGAGAATGCCGCTCTCCATCGCCTCGTTTGTCAGCGTCGCCTCCGAACGGCCGCTTCCAAGCCAACACTGCGCATGCGAGCCAGCGGCTAGCCCGCGCCCGTTGAGAACGAGCGTGGTGGCTCCGCTGAGCGGACCACTCGAAGGGCTTAAGCTGCTCACGATGGGATCCTCGTAGATCTGAAACGGGGCCACCACCTCAAAATGCAGCGCGTTGGGCGCGAGCTGGAGCGTCGCGTTGAGCGCCCCCTCCTGGGACGCGGCGGGTGGCGAGTAGCAGCTCACACTGCCCCCGTTGGTAGGGTCGTACGTTCCCGGCGTGACGCGGTAATAGGGCGCGGCCTCGTGCGCAAAGATGACCGTGCGCGTATCGTTGCTCAGAGCATCGTCGGCAAAGCGGCAGCGGTAGTCATCACCGCCCGCTAGAGACTGCGCCGCACCGGCCGGCAGGCTGATGCGGACCAATGTACCGCCTCGCACGGGGCCCGAGACGGGAGAGGCAATCGCCACGCTGATGGCCTCGGCCCATGCGAGCCGAGCGTAGGTCGCCTCAGCGCCGTGGTACTGCTGCCCGTTGAGCGAGACGCCCACGGGCAGCGCTGCGGCGGGCTGGCCCGCGGGCGCCACGCAATACACCTCATCAGCAGTGCGGTTGACCACCGCGTCCACGTATTCGAACGCGCCGCCGCCGCCGAAGCGGCATCGGTAGTGCGAGCCGCCATGCAGCCCGCCAGTCGTGTGACGGCCGGTGCCGGCCAGCATGAGGGCCGGTGGGTTGCCAAGGGTGGGCCCGGAGGCGGGACTGAGCGCGGTGACGTTCGGCGTGCCGTAATAGGTGAACGGCTTGCCTGGCTCGTAAATGGGGCGCTGGCGCAGGCGGCCGACGTCACGAAAGGCACGCGGGCCAAAGGTGCTCGTCGGGTCAAAGTCGGGGGCCTCGTAGTAGGGCGCAATGTCCGGCACCAGCTGGTACTGCTGCGCGTTGAGCGAGACGTGCAGCGGCACGCTCGTTGCGTCGACGAGTGCCCCGAGTTCGATCTGCACCGCACGGATGTAGTGAAAATCCGTATTCTTGCCCGAGCGGGACGAGAAGCCTATACTCCAGCCGGGCGCGGGTGCCCAATCGGGGAGGAAGAGCTCGCCACGTCGCACGTAAATCATCCCCGCGTGGCTCACGTACAGGCCTTCGGTGGTGTACTCGATGATGGTGGCGCGGAAGCCCTCTTGGCGGAAGTTGGCGGCGAGCGGCACATCCCAGAGCAGCTGGGTGGCGTAGTAAACGACGAGGGAAGGGCAGGTCCTCAGCTGCTCGGGCGGCGGGCAGCGGCGCGACGTGAGGAAGCACACGCGCAGCCCTAGCCCCCCGCCGTACTCGCCCATGCGCCCAGGGGGCAGCAGCCCAAAACTCACCCCCAGCCCGTCGCCGTAGTGGTCTGGGAAGCCGTTCCACGCTTGGAGCTCAAACGAGATGCGGAACACAGCAAAGCTCAGCATGGTGGCGTTGAGCACGCCCGACGGCACGATGACGGAGCCGAGAGAGCCTTCATGCCCGCTCGTGAGCAAGAAACTGCCGTCGGACTGCTCCGAGGCATCGTCATACATCCAATCCGACGGCACGAGATCCGCGGGGCCCGATTCGTTGAGAGGCAGCCACATCATGCGGACCAGCACCGCCGCGGGCGCAAGCGACGCATGCGGCGAGGCGCAGTGCAGCTGGCCAGCCGTCGCAGTAGCGGCCACCACCTCGGCACCAAAGCGGCAGCGCGGTGCGAACGCGCCCGTGAGATCGCTCCCAATGCTCACACTCACGAGGGTCTCACCGTCAGTCGGGCCACTCGAAGGAGACAGAGCCGTCGGACGGAGCGGCTCGGTGTAGTAAAAGTCAAAGGTGCCCGCGCGCACGTAGTTCTGCGAGTTGAGGCTCAGATAGAGGGCAGCGGGCCCGGCGCTGCCGCTGATGGCGGGCGGCGATCGGCAGCGGACCACCGAGCGCGCCACGTCGTAGCTCGCGTACGTCACGTCGGCGCCGGGGGACTCCTCCACGAGCGGGCCGCTGCCAAAGCGGCATCGATAGTCGGAGCCGTTGGCAAGGTTCGTGCCCTCAAAGACGAGGAGCGTGCCGCCATTGGTTGGGCCCGAGAGCGGGGACGCGCCGCTCACCACACTCACTCCGTACACGACGAAGTGCGCGAGCGGCCCGACTGCGTCCTGTGCGTTGACGCTGAAGTTGAGCGGCAGCGTCAAGTTGAGAGCCTCGACGGCGGCGGCCTCAAACGGTGCGGTGGTACAGCGCACCGTCTCGTTCACAAACTGGGCGGTGAGGTTGTCGCCCCCGAGAAAGCACCGGTACGCTGAGGTCGAGAAGGTGCCGAGCGTGAGCGCGGCGGTCAGCGGGTCCACATGGACGACCGTCGTGAGGGTTCGAGGGTCCTCCGCGAGCAGCGTGAGGTTTGCCTCGACATTGCTCGTGAACAGCCGAATGATTGTGCCCCCCGCGACGGGTCCACTGCTAGGGCTCGCCACATTGAGCGACGGAAAGCGCGCTGCACCGTAGTAGCCAAAACTCTCCGCACTTCCCGCCGTGAGAGGTACGTACTGTTGGCCGTTGAGCGTGATCTCCACGGCGCGCTCGGCAGTGCTCAAAAGGGTGGCAGCCGTGAGCTCGACGCTGTCGAGCCACCACTCGTCCTGCTGGCGCGAGTTGGAGGCGGTGAATCCGAAGCGCCAGCTCGACGGCGGGTTCCAGCTCGCGGGGAGCGGCAGCCGATCAATGAGCCGTACGCGCGAGACGCTGAAGGACAGCCGTCGCTGCGCCACCTCGAAGTGACACGGGGTCCATGCGCCCGTACGCACGCCGCCGTACAGCTGCTCATTGTACAGACGCGTGCCCTCGAGCCAAACTTCGAGCATGGGCACGCGCCCCGCGAACTGGAGCTGGAGCGCGAGCCCAAAGGCTGCGCCGGACATGCCAAAAGCGCGCGCGGGCAGCTCCCCGAGGTTGACGGTGAACGAGCCGTCGCCGTGGGGCGCCATCAAATCCCGGTTCTCCTTTCCTATGAGCAGCTCAAAGGTCAAGTTGAACTCGAGTGGGCGCGGCGCGAGCGTCACGTTCGGGGTGTCGAGCACGTACGCACCCGTCGTGTACGGAAGCGGCGTGGTCAGGCGCAGTGCGCCGTCGCGCGTCGGGCACAGCCACTCGCATCGCGCCGAGTGCGCGCTAGTGTACGCGTCGTCGGCCGAGCCGCCACAGGAGAAGACGGAGCCAAGGCCGCACGGACGGTCACGGTCGCGCACGAGCACGGCGTTGCCGTACAAGAAGCCGCGGAGCTCTGAGGCGGCTCCAAAGTCCACACGCAGCGTGCTGAGGGCGCCGGCGCGCCGTGCGGCGGGCGCGTTGCACTGCACGACACCAGGGGCGATCGAGAACACGCGCGACATGAAGGCTTTGACGGGGCGCGAGTGCACGAGCGGCATATGATGCCCGGGGCCGCCGAATCGACACGACGTCGAATTGAGAATGACTTCATGCAACGTCACGTGGGGCGGGTATACGAGGAGCGTCAGCGTAGTGCCACCGCTCGCGGGGCCGCGCACGGGTGCTAAGTTGGTCACGTTGGGCGGCTCATAATAGACAAAGCCACCCGCGACGTCATGGAAGGTTTGGCCGTTGAGCGCGACGGCGAACGGCACAGTCCGCGGGCCGTCGGTGGCCGACGCACCCGCGCTCGCGCTCGCATTCGGAGGGGCCACGCACAGCACTGCGCCGTGAGGTTCGTCGATCCAGGACAGCTCGGCGTTCAGCGAGCGACTCAGGTAGCGTTCGGCCGGCGTCGGGTTGGCGTAGAGCAACTCGGTGTTCAGGTGCGGGCCGCGGGCCACGTTGATCAGCGGCGCGTCGCGTGCGTACGTACCTTCCACAATGGTCGAACCGAAGCGGCACTGGTAGTGCGAGCCATTTGCCATCCCACCGCTCGCTACACTACGCACGGCGACCGTTGTCGCGCCGGCTACCGGCCCATTCTGAGGGTAGACGGAGGCGGTGTCCGGGTGCGAATAGAATCCAAACGTCACGTTGGAGGCGGTGAAGTCGCGCGCATTCAAAGAGACTTCGAGAGCACGAGTGCCTTCTACGGTCGCTGCGGGCGAGAGGCAGGTGAGCGTCTCGTCGTCCATGCGGCTCGCTTCCGTCTCACCCGCGTCGGCGAAGCGGCAACGGTACGCGCCGCCGCTGTCGAAGGCGGTGCCATTGACGCGCACGAGGGTCCCACCGAGGGTCGGCCCCGTACTCGGCGAAAGGGAGTTCACCTCGAAAAAGGGAAAGGGAGTAGGCGCCGTGTACTGCTGTCCATTGAGCGTGAGGGCGACAGTTGCGAGGCCCGAGCCGAGGCCGGCCGGTGCCACCGCCAGGACGAGCGAGTCGTTGACAAAGGTGGCGGGTACGATCGTCGTGCTTCCTCCAGGGCGCCCAAAGGCGACGCGGTAATCATCGCCGCCGGAGAAATTGGCGCCAAGGAGGCTCACATTGGCGCCGACGCCCGCCGGTGCGACGCTCTTGTAGGGCCCGCGCGCGTCCGCGAGGTGCGGATGGTTATAGAAGCGAAACTGGACGTCTGAGCTCGAGGTGGAGTCGACGCGGTTGTTGAGCGACACTTCCAGCGGCACGAGTTGGGCTCGGCGTACGGCCGGCGACGGGCATACGAGCTTGGGAGCGACATACGAGGCATGCGTCACGTGTTCGTTGGGCTGCCCGAAGCGGCACCGGTAGTCAGCACCGCCTGCAAAGTGCGAGCCCACGACGGTCACGGTGGTGTTGCCTTGCTCGGGGCCCGTGGTCGGGCTAAAGGAGAAGACAGCCGGCGTGCTGGTGTACGTGAAGACGGCGGGCGCGCCCAGGCGCGAGATGTCGTGCCCATCGTTGAGCGAGACGCCAAATTCGGCCGTTCCCACGTCCAGCAGGTAGCCTGACTGGACCGTCAGGTCGTCGATCCAATGATTGTCCTTTCGCTCTCCTGTGCGCCCGCCCCAGCCCAGAGACCAGCCTACCTCGGGTGCCCACGACGGCACCGTGCTGACCAGCACGACCTCGCCGTCAAAGGAGACGGACAGGCCCGCATCATCGTAGCGCACGCTCACCGGCTGCGCCCTGATCTCGTTGAAGCCATCGCTGCGCAGCCGATCGCCCATGAAGGTCGAGTTGAGCAGCGTCCCATTATACACCGCCTCGATGATCCCGTGCCCTTCGTTGTAAGAGTCGTCGAAGAAGCCTCGCGTGCGGAAGCGCACGATGAGACCGTCACCCACGCCCATCTCGCCGAAGACTGTGTGCACGTGCAACAGGTCGGCGTACACGAACGAGTACCCGTCGGCCCCCGTGCCCCCCCCAACGAAGTGCGACCACGAGGCGGTGAACGCGCGCACCGGCACGCCGGCAGGAGCGCCCGGGTTGTAGAGCGCGAGAATCATGGCGCCCGTCTCGGAGAACAGGTTGCGCGTGAGCTTGATTACGCTACCCTCGTGAATCGCTCGGCCCAGCAGCGTCAGGTTGTGCCCGCTCGCAAACCTGTGGATGCGCTCCGGATCGGTGTAACCGGGTACGCAGCCGTCGTGCCGCGGCACCACGACGCACGGTTGGAGCACCTCGACCACAGGCAGCGGCACGTTGAAGCTGAAGCTCGCGGAACCGACGGCATCGGCCGCATTCGCCGTCGGCGCGATGCACTCGATTTGGCCGTCACTCACATTGCCCACCGTCCCGACCACGGCGCCGGCGCGGTATGCGTCGCCGACGCGTAATCGGCCAAAGGTGCAGACCACGCGATCGCTTGTGAGCGCGCTGAAGCCGGAGCCGAGCACCGTGACCACCGTGCCGCCTTCCGTTGAGCCACTCGCTGGCGAGATGGCGCTGACATTGGGCGGTGCGTAGTACTGATACGGCTGTGGCTCACCCGAGCAGAAGCTGCTGCCACCGTCGATGCTGACGTTCGTCGGCACGCTGGCGGCTACGTCGGACGATGGCGATAGGCAGCCTACGCGCTCCGCGTCCTCAAAGTACTCAGCACCAACGATAGACGTGCCGAACGAGCATCGCCACGCAGCGCCGTCGCCTAACCTCGTACCGGTGAGGTTGACCAGCGTGCCACCGAGCATCGGCCCGGCCGTCGGGCTGATCGTCAGCACGACGCAGTCCTCGGAGAGCGTGAGGGTGTCATGAGGCGGCGACGGCGCGTTGGCACTGGCTACGGTGGCGCTGATGGCTAAAAGAGCGAGGCAGAACCGCGGCATGGCGAGCACGCGACGCTATGAAATGGCTGTGAACATCCCGGTTTCAGGACGGTGGCCTCAAGCTCGAGGCGATTCATTGGGTCACGTTCACAGGTACTTTCACAGTTCATCGTAAAATCAGTCCAGAGGCCTTGCGAACGCGCGGAGGGGCGGCGAAGCGAAGCGGCCCGTGCTTTCGGCGCGAGAGAGGGTCTGGGCCAAGTGCCCACATAATGCAGCGTCGTTCGGGGGCAGCATCACGAGCCCGCGAAGAAGACGCCGCAAGGAGTGCATCGGCGGACACGTTGCTCGACAAGGCCGAGCAGAGTGTGGTTGCTGATGCGCCGCAGAAGCCCTGGAGCCTGAAACGGAGGATCGCCATCTGCGTGCTCTTTGTAGGCGGGCTATGGATCTTCTGCTACGTCCTCACGCGTCTTCTCATATACGTAATGCTCCGTCTTAACCTTTGAGCCCGGCGACAACATGCGCTGCGTCGCTTGGAGCGGCGTCACGTCCTGTGTCATATGAGATACGTGTCATCCTTGTAATCATAAAACCATCGACATCTGCACCGTGCCTGACACCATACCCGTCATGTGAATCGTTCAGTCCGCTCCCCCCACTTTTCATACTACATGTGCGCGTTCTCGTCGGGTCGTCTCCCGCTCTATGAGCTGCGTCCCCGATGATTTTGGAGTGCGTCCGGGTGTCCCGCTTTTGCATCCTGCGGCCCTGGCGCCCCTCGGAACGTCGATGCCCATGGACTCTACCCCGCCGCCTTGGCCTTCACACCTCGCCTCGCTCACCCCAGCTGCCATCCTCCGCTGATGCCGCTGCCCACGCTCTGGCCGCGCGAAGCACATCCCCGTGCCGCCAGCCGCGCGTATGCGTTCAGACTTGGTGCCGCTCATGGTTTCGGTCCACGGCGACGGCGGCCGACCCCGCCTCCGCCACCACCTCCATCGCCGCCGTTGCTGCCACCGTGGCTTCCTTGGCCGTGAGCGCTTGCGCGTGCGCTACCGCTACCGTTGCCATGGCTTCCGCCCCGAACCTCTGGTTGGCTTCTCACGCCTTCATCGGCCTTCGTCGCCCCCCCCACCAAGCCGTTGGAGTCCCGGCTACCGTGCCCTCCGCGCGTGCGGCCTGGGCGAGAGCGGCTCTTGCCACTCGCCAACGGCTCTTGCCGGCCGCCCAGTCCAGTGGCCACCTGGACCCGGAGTTGCAATGAGAGTAGCATGCTCGATATGGGGACGAGAGTCAGCACCACTACCAGTGCGTTCGATGCGCCAGTGGTGGCACCAGCAGCAGTGGCCCCAGCGGCCCCAGCGGCCCCAGCGGTCCCAGCGGCCCCAGCGGCCCCAGCGGCCCCAGCGGCCCCAGCGGCCCCAGCGGCCCCAGCGGCAGCTGAAAGGCGCGGCGGCTCTCTGCGGTCTGAGGCCCTTGAGGCGGCCGCAGGGGCAGGCCGGGGCGGTAGGGTAGAGACGAGGCCGGACAAGGCAAGGATCGCAGCGTGCTCGTTTTGTGGGCGGATTCCGAGCGCATGAGCCGCTGCCATGACGATCGTCCGAGCGTTCACGCCGCGTGCTTGCGCCGCCACATCAGCGGCTTCAGTGACAGCCGTGATGGCCTTTGTGACCGACGCATCTGGAGTTCCCGAGGAGGATGCGGCCTTCGTCTTCAGCCCTGGCTGTGAGTCTGGCTGTGGTGCCGGACGTACATCGCCACTCGATTTGGCGGCAACGGCAGGCGCGCTCGACCGCTTCGGCAACGAGTGCACCAAGGGCGGCGCGCTCATAAGCGGCAAGCTGCAGGGCTCCAAAATGCACCGACCATCGTCGCCCGACCTGCCTTCGCGGCGCGGCCCAGCGCCGCCAGCGCCGCCAGCGCCGCCAGCGCCGCCAGCGCCTCCCTCTCCACTGTGAGCACCGCCGCGTGCACCGACGCCGTCCTCTCGAACAGCGGCAGTTGGGGCCCCAGCGCCACGCCGTTTGGCGTCGATGTGTCGGCGGAGATCTCCAGGTGCTGCCGCCGCCGTCGCTGGAGACGCCACGGCAGCTGCCTCAACAGCCAGCCCACTCGTCGGATGTGGAGGAGCGAGCTTTTGTTGCGGACGCTTCCCCACATCTGACCGTGGCACGGAGCTTACGCTACCCGACGCAGGCAGCGATGCACCCACCGCCTCTGCTGAAGGCGTACCGACCGAATCTTGGGCACTGCCACTGTGGCTACGGCCACCGCTGCGGCTTCCGCGGCTGCTGCTGCTGCTGGCGACCAGGCTGGCGGTAGAGGCATCAGGTGGTGGGGAGGGCAGCGCGGCTGTCGGGCCGAGAATAGATCGATTCTGCAGCATCTCGTCGACGGCAGCCATCGCCGCGCGATGGGCGGCCTCGCCCTTGCCGACTCCCCTTCCGCGCCCATCGCCCTTGGCACCGCCCCTGCCGCCGCTGGGCTTGCCAGGGCGCTCGCCGGTGTGTACCTCTTCGCGGCCACCATGAGCAGACGTCGAAGCCGCCGTCGTCGCGGGTGTCGTCCTCAGAGGGTACGGATGTGTCGTCGTACGCTCCCACACATTCGTTGGATCCTCGGCAAGCGGAGACCACTCAGAAGGAGGAACAGCACCGCCCGAATTGCGCACGTCATTAGGTGATGGCGCCCACACCGACGGCGCAGCAGCACCGCCCGAATTGCGCACGTCATTAGGTGACGGCGCCCACACCGACGGCGCAGCAGCACCGCCCGAATTGCGCACGTCCTTAGGTGATGGCGCCCACACCGAAGGCGCAGCAGCACCGCCCGAATGGCATCCGTCACGGGTCAGATGGTGGGCCGAGGCATGAGGCATGATGGTGGGCCCACCGTCACGAGGCAGATGGTGGGCCGAGGAAATCGCTGCTGAGGCTCGAAGTCGCGGAGGAGGCGGCAAGGGTGGAGGCAGCATCGACTCGCGCCAATCGCCCTCAATCCCAATCCTGTCGCCGCTGTGCCGCTCCTCGGCAGCGCCCGCACGTCCGCTGCTGCCAGTGGCTCCTACCCTCCGACTGTGAGCATCCACCAGTGGCTGTGAACATCCACCAGTGGCTCCTACCCTCCGACCAGTGCGCTCTGCCGCCGCACCAGTGCGCTCTGCCACCGCACCAGTGCGCTCTACCGCCGCACCAGTGCGCTCTGCCGTTGCCCTGGCCTGCGCTGCTTGTGCTGCTGCTGCCGCTTGTGCTGCTGCTGCCGCTTGTGCTGCTGCTGCCGCTTGTGCTGCTGCTGCCGCTTGTGCTGCGGCTGCTCGCGCCTCACGTTCCTGCCGGTCCTGCGCCTCGCGCTCCTGCCGGCGCCGGTCGAGCTCCGCGAGCTTGGCGGCGGCGCTCGCTCGCTGCCGCTCCGCCTCCAGCTCCTCCTCAACCTGCCGCTCGCGACGGCGCTTCTCTGCGAGTGCGACCATCTGGGCTTTGATGTCGACCGACTCGTCCGCCTCCCTTGCACTCGATGTGGCGGGTGCAGCGGAGGTGAGCTCCACAGAGGGAGACGGCCCAGGCGCTGGACGGCGCACGCCGCCTTTGCTGCCGCTCTCGTCAGTCCCAACGCTGTCTCGTGGCGTGCTCGCACTTGGCTGGACGACCGGCGGGCCTGGCATCGAGCGCACCATGGCCACGTTGTCTCGTGGCGTGCTCACACTTGATTGGACGACCGGCGGGCCTGGCATCGAGCGCACCATGGCAACGCTGTCTCGTGGCGTGCTCACACTTGATTGGACGACCGGCGGGCGTGCGGCGGGCGCCGCCATGGCCGCCATGGCCGCCATGGTGCGCTCGACGCCAGGCTCGCTGCGCATATGCGGCGGCTGTGCGACCCGCTGCTGCTGCTGCTTCTGGTGCTGCTGCAACTGGCGTCGGCGATGGGCCTCTTGTGCAGCGCTCAGCTCTGCTTCGAAAGCCTGGCGCTTCTCTGCATCGTACTCGGAGTCCACGGGGAGGGTGACCAGCCCGCCACAGCCATCAAACGTACCGCCACGGCTACTCTGAGCTCCTCTAGCGCCTCCGCCTCCGCCTCCGCCTCCGCCTCCGTTTCCGCCGCCTGAGCTTCCGCCTCCACCTCCACCTCCGCCTCCACCTCGCTCAAAGGTGTCCGGTACGTATTGATCGAGGGCTGCATCACGCCGCAGCTTCACGACCTCAAATTCATCATGGGGGCGTGACGCGATTCGATGATCGCGGTCATCGGCGTCGCAATACACGTCTTCCTCAAACCTCGCCTTGAGCTCAGCCCTCACATGCGGCTGCGAGAGCCGTTCGCGCTCCCGCGCTGCCCATGCCCGTTCTCGGCTCGCCGGATCTGCAGGAGTAAGTGCTGTTCCCCTGGTGGCCGTTGGCCGAGGCGGTGGAGGCAGCGCGCTCGCCGCCTCATCGGCATCGTCCTCGTCGCCCCACTTCGGCATCGTGCTCGTCCAGAACCAAGTTTCGTCAACTCCCCAAACTTATGCGAATGTGGACCATGGTCGACCGTTAAAGACGCCCGGGGGGAGCCGGAGTGCAAAGTAGCGACGTGCGCTTGAAAGAAGTTCATCAATCTCAAGGTTCAATCTCAACTTGGTCATGCTCACCGCCTCTGTACTGGCGCTCGTCAGCCGCGGTGGCGTATATAGGGCACGTGCCGCCACGCTCTGCAGCACCAGCGAAAGCAGCAGCATCGACTTTGGCACCGAGTACCACGTGCCCGTCCTGTGTGCGGAGGCTGTCAGCTGGCTCATCACCAACCCGGCGGGCACCTATGTTGACGGCACGCTCGGCGGAGGCGGCCACTCGGCCGCGTTGCTGCAGGTGCTCGCACCCAATGGCGGTCATCTGATTGGTGTCGACCGTGATCCAGAGGCGCTAGCCACCGCGGGCGCTCGGCTCGTGCATCATCTCGAGACGGGCCACGCCACACTGGTGCGTTCCAACTTTGGTGCACTGGCTGGCGCGCTGCGCACGGTGCGTGGCCCCGATGCGCCGCTGCTAGATGGCATGCTCCTCGATCTTGGCGTCTCCTCCCACCAGCTCAACGAGCCGTCGCGCGGCTTCTCCTTTATGCGCGATGGGCCGCTCGACATGCGAATGGCCCAGACGGCGACCGCGTCGGGCACTGACAGCAACAGCAGCGGCGACGGTGGCGTGCGGTTGGACGTCCGGGACGCCGAGCGCGCTCGCCGCGCGGAGCCGCTGACGGCCGCGACGATCGTCAACCAATGGGACGAGAAAGCGCTCGCCGACGTGTTGTGGAAGTACGGCGAGGAGCGCGAGAGCCGACGCATCGCGCGCTCGATCGTGGCGGCTCGGCCGTTACACAGCACGGCGGAGCTCGTCGAGGTGCTGAAGACCGCGGGCACGAAGAACTACGAGCCCAAGGAGGTGAGGAACCGGCTCTCGCGGGTCTTCCAGGCGCTTCGTATTGAGGTCAACCAGGAGATGGCTGAGCTTGAAGCGGTGCTCCTCGCCGCTGCTCGCCTCGTGCGCCCGGGCGGACGGCTGGCGGTCATGTCGTACCACTCCCTCGAGGACCGGCGCGTGAAGCGGCTGCTTCGCTCGGGCAGCTTTGGCGACGGCACCCCGCCCAAGGACGCGTACGGCAACGAGCTCGCGCCGTGGAAGCCGCTCACGCGTCAGGCCATCACCCCGAGCGAAGCCGAGCTCGAGGTCAACTCGCGTGCGCGCAGCGTCCGGCTGCGGGTGGGCGAGCGGACGGAGCACGAGCCGCCGCCGGTTTTGAAATAATGGAGATTGCGCTTCACCCATAAATGTGCAAACCGTGTCATATAAAACCCAACATCGCATAACGTAAACATCGCACATCCCCCCGGAGAGACGGGTGGGCCCCGGGCCGGGGCGGGGCGCGGGCGGTCGGAGAGCGTGAGACGTCTGACGTGAGAGGACCAGGACGCCGTGAGGGCAACTCATCCGAACCAACGCCCGACCGTTACTGCCGACGTGAGCGGAGCGCAGGCATCGCTTGGTAATGCCCCATCGAGACGCTCGTACAGCCGTCGCCGATGTATCGATCGAATAATGCGGACTTCGGTTCGTGATCGCAGATCAGTGATGTCAGATGCGAACATGAGATTGGATTGAGAACCATGAGATGCGCGACGCGCCAGGCGCCACGAGCGCGGGAGGCGTCGGAGCGAGTGTGGACGGTCAGATCGAGCTCACAGGAGACAGATGATTTGTGGTCGGTCCGACGAGCTCGTCGGGCTGCCAGCTCTCGCCCTCAGTAGTCAGTACCCTACTCAGTCCACTACTCATTCCACCTTTTGATAGGTGAAGCCAGAGATGACCACAACAAGGCATCCCAGGATGATCTCAGCGCTCATCGGGCCGCTGAAGAGCAGATGGCTCGCGCCGGTGGTCAGCACAATCGACGAGGCGGTCGCGAGATTCTTGGCGAGCCCGTCCGCATGCTTGATGACGAGGGCGACTAGAATCCCCCCTAGAGCTCCCAAGAGGGCCAGCACAGCAGTCACGGCGGACCAGCCGAAAAAGGGTTCGCTCGGGTTGTCGTAGAGCGCCCACGGGAGATAGATGAGCATCGACCAGAAGGCGAGCTGCAGGTTGCGGTCCCAGACGGTAAGGCGCGTCGTTTTGAGCATCTTCTCGAAGTAGACGGTTGCGAAGCCGGATAGGGCCGAGTCGGTGAAGACGGCAGCCACGCCCACGGCGTAGGCTGAGGAGGACCACGCCGATAAGGAGGCGGCGGCTGCGGCGGTCTCAGCACTGCCGCCGGCGCACGCGCGCGACGGCTGCGACTCGAGAGAGATGAGGCACACGCCTAGGACCAGGGTGGTGAGAATCCCCCACTTGGGCACACTCAGGGTGCGCCCGAGCATCAGTCGCTGCAGCGCGGCTGTGAAGAAGACTTTCGACTGCTGCACGATCGCGAACGTGCCCGCGTCGACACGGCTCAGGCTGACGAAGCCTAGAAAGTTCATCGCCTGCCACGCACAGCACAGCAAAGTATCGCCCATTCACAGCTCAGCCAGGCAGCGCCCATCCACATCACAGCCAGGCAGCGCCCATTCGATGCGCGTCGGAAGCGCCCAACCCGGCGGGGGAAAGGGTAGGGATAGGGGGAGAGCTGCCATTGGCAATGGGCGTTGCGCGCCCGAAGGGACGGTGGCGCTAGCCCTGGCGCACACCAGGTAGATAAAGGCGGGCACGGCCATCTTGCCGCTGTCGAGGATCAGAGAGCACATCCGCTCGCTCAAACTGCCCTGCGGAGCCTCGGATGCCCCTGGCCACATGCCAATGTTGAAGAGCGACACGCCGAATTTGATGGCCTCGCCGGCGCCGAGCACGGACGCAGCCGACCAGGGCTCCTGCACGGACCGAGCGTGCAGAGGCCCACGAGGAGGGGCAGGCAGGGGACACACGCACACGCATCAGCACGGCACCTTGGGGGCTACTTGGGGGCGGGGCTGTCGATTGAGGCTGAGGGGCGGGCTGGCATAGGAAGGGCTGCCATTATGGGTTGCTCCTGGGGTCAGTTATCGATCAAAGCTCATGGGATCTCTCGCGAAATACATGCAGAGGAAATGTTCGTCATTCCCCGGATGGCGGGCCATTAGGCGCACATGCGTGGGCCGTTGGCCGAGCGGAACTGACGCGCCCTTGCCAGCCAGCAAGGCGGCATGCCTGCCATGCGAGCCATGTGCGCCATGGCGTGCGGCGCAGCGCCTTGGATGCCTTCGGCACGCACCTTGAGGATACCGGTCGAGTAGCGTCGGAGCAGCGCGTAGGCAGCGTACTGCATGCACAGGAGGGCGACGCACAGCGTGCGCACGCGAGCTTCGGCCGACCAGAGACCGCCTAGCTCGCCTGCCGCAGCCGGCTTGAGTGCGCTCTCGTCGAACAATCCCCTGGTGGGCGCGCTGGCCTCGAGCTCGGCATCGCGCGTCTGCACCTGCTCGAGCTCGCGCCCACTTGATCTGCTGCTCATGTATAGCGCCACGACGGCTGCGAGCGTGACGACCGCAGCAGCGGCTGTCCACCCTGAGGAGGACGGCACAGGCTCGGCGGCTGTTGCCGCCGTTGGAACCGCCAGTGCGGCAGCAGCGGCGGTGGATGCAGTCGGCTCGCCAGCCGAGGCGGAAGAGGTAGGCCTGGCTTTCTTCGTCTTGGACTTGTGCGGAGCGGAGCTCTGTCCCTCGTCCTTGGCCATGCTGCGAAGCTGTGAGGTGTGTCCCTCATCCTTTGGCGAGGATGCCTTGGACTTTTTGGCCGTGAGGTGGCTGTGTGGTGACTTTGCCTTTGGATGTGTGGTGCCGCCGCAAAAGGTGCAGCTCTTGCACTTGCAAAACTTGCAGTGGGTCTCTGCCGCTTCCTCTTTGCAGAAGGAGGCGCACGTCTCATAGACAAAGTCGCCGGTGAGGCCGCTGCTGCAGCTGACATGGTTAACCTTGCCGCCTGTTTCGGCGGGCGCCGCCGAGGCAGCTTCAGCTAGCGCCTTCCCATGGCCCTTGCCGCCGGCAGATGAGCAGACGAGCACGGCAACGCAGAGATAATGCCGCATGGACGAGGGGCGGAACTCCAGTGCGGGGCGACACAGAGCAAAGTCCAAAACGGGAAACATTCCCGATTAGGGAGTGGCTCCGGTGGGAGGTACCGGGTACTACCGTGGGTTACATGTACTGCATGTAACATTCCGAAACGCTGCAGAAGAAAAAGGAACATGTGGCGACGATCGGGAGAAATGGCGGCGACGGTCGGGGCCGATGCCTCACTCGCCACGTCCATCGCGATCCTCCTGTACGTCAACAGCGTGCGCAACGGATACGCCTTCGACGACCATCGTGCCATCGAGCGCAACCCGTGCGTCGCCGCCGCCGTGGATTGTGACTGGTCCACACTTCTGGGCTCCGACTTCTGGGGCACTCCGCTCGCCTCGCCTCGCTCGCACCATTCCTACCGGCCGCTGGCGGTGCTGTCGCTTGCGCTCGACGTGAGGAGATCCGGGCCGGGGAGCGTCCATGCCACAAACGCGCTGCTCCACGGCGTGTGCACGTCGCTCGTATGGAGGCTCTGCGCCGATGCGCTCGGCGGCCGGGCGCTTCCACTGGCAGCAGCCTTGTTGCACGCCGTGCACCCGGTCAATAGCGAAGCGGTTGCCTACGGCGTCGGCCGCGCGGACTTGCTCGCGGCCGGATTCGGGCTCGCTGGCATGGTGTGCCATGGCCGCGCGTCCTCCGCCGCCGCCTTTCGCTGCCTTGGCCGTTCCGAGCCTTCGGACGAGCATGCGGGCGAGGAGAGGAGAGCGCGCAGCTACGGCGGGATGGCGACGGTTGTGGCGCTGCGCTTAGCAGCGGCAGTGTGCTTTGTGCTTGCCCTCGCTGCCAAGGAGACGGCGCTCGTGCTTCTCCCCGCATGCGTCGTACAAGACGCACTGCGCGTCCTCTGCCCACCGTCCTCCAAAGCCCCGGGCAGTCGGCGGATGGGCGAGCACGAGCCCGAGACTCAGCGAGCACGAGCCGACTCAGAGGCCCACGAGCACGATCCCGCACCGCTGAGTCGATGGCAGATGACCAGAGCGCTGACACCGGGCATCGTGCTCCTGGGCCTCTTGGCAGCCGGCTACGTGGTGCTGCGCGTACACGTCATCGGTCCCCTCGCCAGCCACTTCCGGCGGCTCGATAACCCAATTCCGAGCCTGGGCAGTGCCGTCGATCGGGCTCTCGCCACGGCGCGCGTCCACTTGCAGTGCGCCCTCATCCTCACGTGGCCCTCGGTGCTCTCGGCCGACTATTCGCACGACGCGCTCGGCCTCTCGCCCGAGGCGCTCATGGCGAGCCGCCTCACACTCACCGCTGCGGCGCTTGCTTTGTACGCTGCGTGTGTCGGTGTGGCGCTGCGCCTCCTTTGGTGCATGTGCCAGCGCGCCACGCCCGTGCTCGCACGACGGCGTGCGCGTGCATGCCTCGGCTGGCTGGCGCTGCTCGTTCTCGCGTACGCGCCTGCCTCGCACGTGTGGGTCGCCCTCTCCTTCGTTGTCGCCGAGCGGCTGCTCTACGTGCCGTGTGCGGCCTTGTGCCTGCTGACCGCTGTTGCCCTCGACACGGCCGTCCGCGCGACCAGTGGCGAAACTCGATGGCTCGTCCGCGGGTTGCGACGGGTGCTGATGGCGGTTCTGCTCATTGGCGGCGGCGCGCGAACCGTAAGTCGCACCCTCGACTGGTACGATGATGCGACACTCTTCGGTGCAGCGGCCGCAGCGTATCCGCGCTCAGCCAAGGCTGTCTACCAGATCGCCGATGGGCTCATGCAGGCGGGTCGGACGGCAGAGGCCGTCCCTCTTTTCCATCGTGCCTTGGCCATCGAGCCGAAGTACCACTATGCCTACCTACACCTTGCCACCGTCGCACTGAGGCAGTCGGACGCTCTTGCCGCCGCGGAGCTCGCCGCCGCTTCGCTCAGGGCTGTGCCCTCGCCCAACGCCGACGGCCATGCCCTCGCCGCACGAGCCCTGCTCGACTTGTATCGACAGACAGTGCGGGAGCGCAGCACGCACCCCACCCAAGCGACGAGGCCCAACGCAGAAGGGCGCGAAGACGTCGAGGCGCTCGCGCGCCGCGCGGTGGAGCACGCGCGAGCGGCCGTGGCCACAGAGCCGCGAGTGAGCCAGCACGCGGCGCTCCTCGGCGATGCGCTCGGGACTACGCGGCGATGGGCGGAGGCGGTGAGGGCTTTCGAGGCAGCGTCGCGGCTCACGCCGACCGACGCATCGCTGCCCATCAAGGAGGGCGCTGCTCTGCTCCATTTGCAACGGCCCGACGCGAGTCGGGCTCGCTTCGAGCACGCGCTCCGACTGGCGCAAGAGTTGCCCGCCAGCGACCCGCGCGTTCGCGACCTCGTGGAAAACGCTCGGAACGGCCTGGCGCTAGCCGACAAAGAAACATCAGAAGACGCAAGCGTGCACACGGGCCACGGCGGCGAACGAGGTCGTTCTTTTTAGTTCTTTTTATGGATGATTATACAGCTTCACACGGTATGCAGCCGTTTCTCTCTTCGCAGGGCGGTATCTTTCTCCGCGCCAAGGCATTATTACAAGGCAATGCCTGAGGGGCGCGCTCTCGTCGGCCGTCCATTTCTAGCCGTCCCGTCCGTTGCAGGCCGCGCACTCATCCGATCAATAGCATGCCACAGCACTCTTGTAGAGCAGCAACCAAACGATGCAATATGATGGCCACGTGATTAACGATACCCAGCTGATGCCAAGTTTGCGCTGCACACCCCAGAGCGCTGGCGTCATATCGGGATGAGCAAAGCCAACTGGATACGTCGCTCGCAAAAGAAGCCAAATCCAGCCGTACCACGACGCATCGTGCGGTGAGCCCGTCAGCGCGTTCAGCCAGAGGCTGAGGAGGAATGGGAGGGACTGTTCGAGCATGTTACCGACAGTGCGATCCATAGTGAGGACCAAGCCTCGATGCGGCTTCGCCGGCCCATACTTCACGTCCGCAAACTCTATGGGTTTCCCTGACAATCTAGATTGTGCAATGGACTCGTCGTCCTTCTTGGAGCCGACCTCTCGTAATTGTTTGTGGATCCAGAAGGCAGCGGCTGCCTGACCCTGCAGAAAGCAAAAGTACAGCGCGTTCCATGCGATCGTCACCAACACCACTGGGCGCAGCATTCGCGCATCCAACAATGGCACGCGAATCTCGGGCGGCGGAGGTGCCGGCCACGAGATGCAGACGTATATGAAGAGGAGTAAGAAGCCGAGACCGTAGGTGATGCACGCGCACGTCGGCAGGAGTCCCTCGGCGCCCGGGCTCATCAGCCACACGCCTCCCATTGGCCGTTGATTCGTCACGAGGACCCGCGCCGTGCCCGTGAAACGTTAGGTGTGAACTTCATGGATAATCTCCAGCAACGCCGCTTTACTTGTGCAATAAAATAATTAAGTTGAACGCTTCGCGAAGTGCACCCTCGATAGAGCGACGCAACTCGATGCACGATGCTCTACACAGGCGACAGGGATCGGGCCTGAGGGAGGTGACCCCGTGACCCGATCCACCTGACTGGGCCCCCGGGTGCCCGGGAGAACCCCCGGCTGCTCACATGTCTTCGTCCTCGATCGGGCCCAGCCGGCCATGACGGCATCTTCGGGTCCCCTACCAAACCCCGCTGGTCACACACGCTCAGCACTGCTCAGAGCTGTGAGCCGAGGCAACTCTCTCCGTGGTTGGGCACGGCGGTCGCCTTGCGTGAGCTGCCTCGTATGCATCTTCCCCTATTCACGTATTGAGCAGCATCCCGTGTGCGCGCGCTCCGCCGCACAGTGTCGCACCGCCGCCCTCCGCGGCCGGACCGGCCGCCGACATCATCTGAGCTCCATGTTGACTACGAGGCGCTCCGCCTTTTGGCGAGAAAGTGGCACGGCATCCTCGGGTATCTGGAAGTCCTCAAGGAGCTCGTCGCCGCCGCCACTGACGCCACGGTAGACAGGCTGGTCGCCCTCGTACGCCGCGTCGACGGTCCCGGCTGGCTCGTTCGTGATCCATGGATGTCCCTCGACGTCTTTGACGCTGAGGCGCGTGGTATAGTCGATGGTGAGCATGCCGTCGATAAGGGACTTGAGAGCGGGCGAGAAGGTGTTCAGGTGTTGTTGCTTGTACGTCTTGAAGGTGCTCTCGCAAACGCCGATGCCCTCGCGCTGATCCGCGGCAAGCTTTCTGAACCGCCGGTCAGTGTCCTTGGCCTCTTCCACGGGGAAAAAGCCCGACACGAGAGAGAAGGTTACGATCCCCATCGCCCACACGTCGAGCTTGAGAGGCGAGTAGCTTGGCTGGTGGTACACCTCCGGCGCTCGGTACGCAGCCGTGCCCGCCGCGTCGGCGACGGCCCTCTCGATCAAGTGGCCGTCCTCGCCAATCTGGGCGGGCCAGGGCAGGGGCGCGTGTCAACCACTCGTGTGAGAGGCGGAGGCCGTTCATGGCGTGGAGAGGACGAGTAGGGGAAGGGGGCGGGAAGGGAAATGAGGGGAATGAGACGGCGGCGTGTGTGGGAGGCTAGACTTACCTCGAGCTCCATTGCCAGACCAAAATCGATCACCTTCACGGCATTCGGGTCGGCCGCATGCAGCATGATGTTCTCGAGCTTAAGGTCGCGGTGTACTAAGCCCCTTGAGAACATGTGCGCAACGGCCTTGGCAAGCCTCGAGACGAAGGGCCATGCCGCACCTGCCGAGCGACGTGGTGAGTGACGCGGTGAGCATGAGGGCGGTGCATCATGCGGCACGCATGCAGAGCCCTTTGAAGGGTGAGCCGCAGCGAATACACGCCGGAGATCATCCGGGAGCTGGCCAGGGGCGCTTCAGCAGCAGAAAGCGGGCGGTGGTCGAAGCGTACGTTCACTAAGACGTCCACTGTCAGTGAGGCGGTCGAAGAGCTCGCCACCCGTAGCCATCTCGAGGAAAAGCCAGCCCGTTGCGGCCTCCGGGGCCTCAACGCTGCCGTACAGCTCGATGATGCTTTCATGTCCGCCTACTCTTTGCAGCATCGCACGCTCCTTCTGGAAGTTCTCGATCTCTTGCTGGGTTGCAAGTCCGAGCTTCTTGGCTGCGCAATCCTTGGGTGCCTCTTCGCCGGTCTCACCCCTGTCCCTGCCACGATACACGATGCCGAAACCACCCTCTCGAATTGGGCGCGAGATGTCCACCACCCAACGGCTCTCGGGCTGCGTGTGCGGCACCGGGGTCCAGTTGGGTGCCATTTCTCTTGTTCTCTCGCGGTCCTCCGTGAACACATTCCGTTCGCAGCTTCACACTGCCCCTGATTCCGTGACTGCTCTGATTCTCGTCCAGCACCTGAGATGGCGCGCCGGGAGGGGGCTCGAGGCGCTCGAGATCGATCTCGCTCGCGGCCACACGCCACAGCGGCTCGGCAAGGCGGCTCGGCGGGCATCGGGGATCGGCGCACGGCGGGTGTGACCGCGGCCACCGCGCGTGCCAGGAGCACGACGGGACGCCGCCTGCGCGTCGGTGCGCGATTTCGTAATCGATGGGCTTTGTGTTGACGCATGGATGCGTTATTTAGAGGTGTACGGCGAGGATCCACGCAGCGCCCAGCCCGGCCCCAGCCGCAGCCCGCAGCGTCGCGATCAATCCGCCCAGCATTGAATTCTGTTTTCCGCATGGGTTTGAGGGTTTCCGCTGCCATCCACCTTAACATCCACCTTGTGGGATGGGCTTTGAAGATCTGTTGTACACAGGCTTCTCTCGCCCGCCACTGCTACAGCTCTACTTGCTGCCCATCTTGCTGCTCCTGCTCCTGCGGCTGACGCTGACGGAGTTCAGCCTGTCTTCGTTCTCGATCGTGGCGTGCGAGTCCCTTCAACAACTCGAGCACATCGGAGTGCGATCCCGACTGGGCCCGTGCGATGGCAAGCGTCGCTGCCGTTTCGCCCTCTGCATCGCGCGCTGCGGGGCTGGCGCCGTGTCGTAGCAGGATTGCCACGGCCTCGGGATGGTCATGATAGGCAGCCCAATGCAAAGGTGTCGCACCCAAGGTCGTTGTCGCCGTCACGTCGGCACCGCGAGATAACAACGACCTGACAATGGCCGCGTGGCCGCGCTCCGCGGCCATGTGCAGTGGCGTGTAGCCTGTTTCGCTCGCAGCCTCGATTGGCGCGCCTGCATCCAGCAGTGTGGTGCACACCGCTGCATGGCCAACGTGAGCAGCAAGGTGGAGAGCCGTCTCACCATTTTCGTCGCGCGAGTCGGTATCCGCTCCACTGGCGAGCAGTCGTTCGACCATCTCAACGTTGCCAAACCCCGCCGCAAGGTGCAACGGAGTGTAATGGTCAGAGTCGAATGCATTCGGGTCAGCACCAGACGCGAGGGCCGTCTCGACGGCATCCATGTCTCCTCGCTCCACGAGCTCGTGGAGCGAGCTCGCTCGAGCGCCGGCTAAGGCGAACAGGATCCAGGAGCCTCGGTGCAATGCCCAAAACGACATGCCCTGTCGGTCTCCACCCCGGCGAGGACGCGAGGGCGCCGCGACGCATCGAAGGTGCACAAAAGGAAGTGTGAATGAGTTTGTGAATGATTCGACTTGGCACCTGCGCTCGCGCGATTGATGACGTGCGGCATCCAACTTCGTTTGAGTCACGTGTGGATGCGTGTCGCACGCCAAGATATATATATCTACAAAATTCTATGTCTAATACTGTGGCTGCAGCGGTGCAGCGGTGCGGCGCTCGCGTGTGTCGGTTCAACTGACCTTTTCGCATGTACATTCGTCGGTACCATGGTCGGTACGTATCCGATCCGAACCGTATAGTTACTGTTTACAGAGACCCGTGAAAAACCGCGCGGGTGATCGCTCCTGCACGAAGCACTACTCTAGCGCCGAGGATTCCTGGCGCATGGCGCCGCAAGCGAGTCAACACTGCTGTATTAAGCAGCGGGAGACGGTGATGTACTGCATGCCTGTAGAAAGGTGTTACGTGGGATGTACGACGGCCTATGACCCCTTGCCTGGGCGTCCTCGTCCTCGCCCCCTGCCTCGGCCGCGGGCCCCCTTGCCCCCCACGGGCGCGGCCTGGCGCTTTTGCACAAGCTTTGGTGTGTCGTCCACTAGCAGAGTGTCCAGGTTGATGCTGTCAGGAAGGATGAAATAGCGGACGTTGCTGCCACGGATGGACAGTGTGTCGAGAGCAAGCGGTTCCTTGCCCTTGAGGGTCATCTTCACCTGCTTGAGGTGAGTGTTCATCGAGACATCGACGCCGGCCACCGTGCCGGTGACAACCGTCCCATTCTTCAGCTCCACAGTCACTGTCTCGTTGGACAGCTTCATGAGGAAGCGCACGAGCTTCATAGTGCTGCTGCTGCCGCTGCTACTGCTGCGCGCTGTGGTACGTTGGTGCACCCAAGCCTGTCTGAGCGCGTGTACTCTGCGCACGCGGCGCGAATCGCGGATCAGGCGGTGAGCGAGCAGACGGCAGGCGCGCAAACGGCGGCAGCAGAGCGGCGCGTCGCAAGCAGGGAGAAGTGCACCACGACGAGTTCGCCAAACTCTGTGCGTGAAAGACGCTCGTGACGAGGCATGTAAAAGATTGGCTCATGAAAGTTCGTGAGTTCTACATGTACCGGTCAGACTCTGCGGTCAGGCTCTCGGACAATTTCGGAAGTGCTCTTCCGCCCCGCCAACCATGCGGACGCTGCTCACCCTCGCGTTGCTCGCGCTCGCGCTGCCCACGGGCCGGCCGCAGGCGCTATCGGGTGTCCCGGCGGACGACGGCTTCGACTCGGCGCCGGCCGCCAAGCGCGGCGGCCGCATCGAAATCAAGTACTGTATGAGCTGAGGGTATCGGAAAGTGTACGAGGACTATGCTCGTGCGCTGCGCAGTGAATACCCACACGTGACCTTCCAGGGCAATCCATTCTTGCCCGGCGAGATGAAGATGGCTCTCGCGCAGCTCCTCCAGTTCGCCTTCTTCGGTGGGATCGCGATCGCGCTCATCGGCACTCGTGCGCTGCCTGAGCGCGCTGCCAAGTTCGTCGGCGAGAACCAAGGGTTGGTGCTCGGCGGCTGCTTCATGTGCAATATCATGGCCGGCAATCTGCTTAACACTGGCGCCTTCGAGATCACCTATAACGGCGAGTTTGTGTGGTCGAAGATTGAGTCGGGCCGCTTCCCACAGGTGGACGAGCTGCGCGCCTCGCTTGCCGCCGTCGGCCTGAGCTAACTGAGGTGGAGGAGGAGGGTGGTGGGCGAGTAGGAGCTAGGAGCAAGAGGAGGCATGCGTGGTCACACTCCCCCCCGCAATGACGCGGCCGCGCACAATCTCTCTCCAGAGACCGCGCCGCCCGCTGAGACGACGTTGAGGATGTGGCCTAGACACATACGAGAAGAACCTGGTCTCATAGGTCTCGAGGTGTGGTTTAGCCCCGCAAGGAAAATCATGATATTGCCGCGGTGCGTTCGTCGCCGTCGCGTCGCTCCGCACGCTGCAATCGCCACGAACAAAACGCCATGAAACGAGAGGGGACGGGGGGAGCGCCTGCATCATCGGAGAGAGGTTCTCCCGGCCTTTTGTGTTCTCCAAGGAGAATGGCGTCGGCACGCCATCTTGGATGGCTTCAATATTCTGCTGTCGTCGTCGTCTGTGCGTTCGCAGACTCGAGCCGCGCGCAGAAGGTGCGAACCTTATTGCCCCTTGGCTGTCGCGTGCGGAGCTTTGCTCTGGAGCCGGTCGCATTTGAGGCGCACACCACAGGGATACAACCTCCTGCTCTGCGCGTATATCGCTGCCTCTCTTCTCGCTTGTTTGCGCGCCTGCGCGCCTGCGCGCCTGCGCGCCTGCGCGCCTGCGCGCCTGCGCGCCTGCGCGCCCACGCCAGACGCGCGCCAACGGGCTCTGGCATCCCACCACCTGTTCCATCCGACGCACTCACACACCCGGACCATCCGCGCACAGGTCGAATGGGTGCAAACCGCGCGCTTCAAGGATGGCTCCGTCAAGCTCCTGGAGGACATGCCGCCGCTGGAGATGGTCCCTATGGGGTCGGCGCCCAAGAGCCTCGCAGTGGACACGTCCAGGCGCCACCAGGAGATTATCGGCTTCGGCGGCGCCTTCACAGAGGCGGCGGCGCTCAATTGGAAGCTGCTCAGCGAGGACGATCAGAAAAAGGTCATCAGCCTCTACTTTGACCCGCCGGAGAAAGGCGGCCATGGCTATACGCTCGGCCGCGTGCCGATCAACTCGTGCGACTTCAGCCCGGAATCGTACTCCTTTGACGACGTCGCGGGCGACGTCGAGCTCGAGCACTTTGACACGAGCGTCAGGCACGACGTCGAGTCCGGCATGATCCCGATGATTCTCGCGGCGCAGGAGAAGGTGGTGGCGCGCGGCGAAAAGCTCAATGTTTACGCGTCTCCGTGGTCGCCGCCCGCGTGGATGAAGCTGCCCGCCGCGAACCAGAGCGGTGTCGTGGTGCAGTCAATGCTCGTCTCTGCCAAGCCAAACGGTCTCGATCCGCAACACCAGCGGCCGTGGGCCAAGTACTTTTCCAAGTTCATCTCGGCGTACCGCTCGCACGGCATCGACCTGTGGGGCGTGACGGTGCAGAACGAGCCCGAGGCCGCTGTCGGCTGGGAGGCGATGCTCTGGACGCCCGAGTACATGGCGAGCTTCGTGCGTGACCACCTCGGCCCGGTGCTTGCTGCCGAGCAGCCCAACGTCAAGATTTTGGGATTCGACCACAATAAGGATCACGTGGCAGATTGGGCCAAGGCGCTGTACGAAGACCCGGAGGCGGCCAAGTTCTTCGCGGGCATGGGCGTGCACTGGTACGGCGGACTGAACACGCACGCGCTCGACTACACGCACCACCTGCAGCCGAATAAGATGATCCTCGGCACCGAGGCGTGTAACTGCGGGGGCGTCACCTACCGCAACATCTCCTACAAAGACGGCGCCATCATCTCGTCACCTATCGCCGCCTGGTGGTCGCGCGCCGAGTCGCTCGCGCTCGACATCCTCGAGGACCTGCGCTTCTGGGCGGTGGGCTGGACCGATTGGAACTTGGTGCTCAGCATCAAAGGCGGGCCAAACCACCTCAAGAACCTGTGCGACGCCAACATCATCGTCGACCCCATCAACAACCTCTCTCAGGGCACGCTGATCATGCAGGCGAGCTACTACTACATGGGCCATTTCTCGCGCTACGTGCCGCCCGGCTCGCGCCGCGTGAGCCTCAATAACTCGGTCGAGCTCAACGCGCCGCCCCTGTCAGCGGACGATGTCAAAAACGGGCAGGCGCTCCTTTTCGCGCCGTGCGACGGCGACGATGTGCAAAAGTGGACGCTCGATGACGGCGGCTCTCTCTTCGTGCACGGCACCGCTGAGGCGCTCCTCTCGGAAGGGTACAAGCACGGCGGCGAGTGCGTCGACGTGGCTCTCGATAGCCCGATCGACGGCAAGACGCAGACTTGGGCTTGCTTCCACGTGGGCAACCAAATTTGGAGCGTCGTCGACGTGCCCGGCGGCTCGCAGATCAAGAACCCATACCTCAACAAGTGCATGACGGCGGTGCAGACCAACGGCGCGGCCGTGGGGCTCGACCCAGGCGTCGCGATCGTGGCGGCGCATGTGAAGCCGTGCCTCGACCCCGGTGATCCGAGCCAGACCTTCCGGCTCGCCAACTACGATGAGCAGGGCTTTCCGGGCAACTTCCCTGTGCGCACCGTGCCCGCGGCACCCGGCGGCGGCGAGTTGTGCCTGCAGCCGATGATCATCCAAGTGCCGCACTTCAACGCGGTCGCGTTCGAGCAGCCGAGCGGCGAGGTGTCGCTCATCACGATGAACCTGGGCGACAGCGACGTGAACTTCACCATCGTCGACCAGAATGCCCAGACGGGTGTCTCCCACACGATTGGCTCGCACGCGATCCACACGTACCGGTGGAAGCCCACTGCACGCGCCGCGGATCAGCCTGACAATGAGCCAGGTGACGTAGCGGCGACGCTGATCACGATGCCGGTGGAGGCGCAGGCGGGCTCAAAGGCGGTCGTGGAGCAGGTGGCGGTGCCGGCGCTGGTGACCATCGAGGCAGTTCGCGCCGCTGGGGATGCGCAGCCAGCGGCAGCGGCAGCGGCAGCGGCAGCGGCTGCGGCTGCGGCTGCGGCCGCGGCTGTGGCTCCCGCTGGCGCTGCCGTCCCAGCGCCAGCTGCTGCTGCTGCTGCTGCTGGAAAAGCTGTCATGCATGGTCCAGAGCTCGTGCCACCGCAGCCGGCAGGTGAGACCGGCACCACCCTCTCGAGCGCTGTGCTACTAATGATGGCCGCGGGCGCGATCGCCACGATGGCCGTGGTCCGCCATGGGGCCGCGGGCTCGCGACGGTACGAGCGCGGTGTGGACGGCGAGCTGGTGGACGACGAGTACACGGAGTGGACGCCGCAGCCTGCTTAAGCGGCTGAGTGTGCGTCACGCAAGGCGCATGCGCCCGGCGCTAGTGTCCCTACATACTGTGGCATGAGCAGCATTTGAGTGTACGGCAATACATGTACATGTATGGCGGCACGTGCGCACGCGCGCGCACCGAGCAGCAATTGCGCCACTTCGTCATGATGACTAAATGTGGTCTCACTATGTACTATGTAGAGAAGCATTACGTCCTCCGCGCGTTCCACGTTGTGTCTCCACGGGACCGGTGGTCGAGCGTCTTGCTGATATGTTAACGTGTACGTGGCTGGCGCGTACCGCCGACGCGCTGTAATGAGCGGCGAGTTTTTAGCGCCTCAATACCCCTCACGTCTCATCCAGAGAGAGCCTCATCAAAGGAACGTCGACGAATCGGCCGTACTTGCCCGCCCCCGAGAACAATGCGCTTTGTTCAGTTCCTCAGTCAATGGGCTCCTCATCCGCACCCACTCCAACCCACAGCTTCCCTCTCGCCGCTCGTCGTCCATCCTCGCGTTGGCTCCTCTGCAATCCGCATGGACTGTGAGCCGGAACCACCACTTCTCAACCGCGTGGTGCCCAACCTTTTGCAAGCGGAAGCCATCCGCAGCTCCAGCAACGCGGTGCTGATGATCGCGAGCCCGGGGACGGGGAAGACGCGCGTCATCCGTGCCCGGCTCGCCTACCTGATGGGCAAAGGAGTGCCTGCTAGCTCCATCCTCGTCGTCACCTTCACGCAGCACGCCGCCGAGATGCTCAAGACGCGCGTGCAAGTGCTCGGCACGAGCCTAGAGGGCGTGCACCTGGGCACGTTCCACTCCGTCTGCGCAAAGATGCTGCGCGAGCACGCCGCGCTCCTCGGCCTGTCCCCCTCATTCCGTGTGCTCATGGAGACGGAGCAGCTCGAGTTGCTGAGCGCGCTCATGCGCCAGGTTGGGATGGCCCCCCGAGATGGTGGTCAGCGCCGCGGGGGGGCGAGTGACGCCTCATCGAGCGGCAGCACCTCGCAGGTGACCGCCGCCGCCATCCTCCGCCGCATCCAGTGCTGGAAAGAGCGGGGGCTGCGTCCGGACGACGTGCATACCGTCGCGGAGGCCGACGTGGCTGGCGGCGCGCCGGCGGCGATGGTGCACGCCGCGCGCAACCTGTACCCGCTCTACCAGCGCGGCCTGCACGAGCGCGGCACTCTTGATTACACCGACCTCACCCTCGCCACGCTGCGCCTCTTCGAGAGCCACCCGCACGTGCTCCGCGCCTATCGACGGCGGTTTCGGCACTTGCTGGTCGACGAGCTGCAGGACACGAGTGCGGTCCAGTACGAGTGGCTTCGCAAGCTCGCGGGCGCGGCGGGGCAGGCGCCGTCGGCCGACCGGGAGTCCTTTGAGGACGACGGGCCCGCTGTCGCCTCGTCCATCTTCGCCGCGGCGGACGACGATCAATCCATTTATGGTTGGCGAGGTGCGTCGCGCGACAACGTGCTTCGCTTTCCTCACGACTGGCCACGCACGGAGGTGATCCGGATGGCGCAGTCGTACCGATGCTCGCCGCACGTGCTCGCCTCGGCGCTCCCGCTCCTGCAGCACGCGGACAGCCTCGTGCCCAAGTCGCCCTTTACACGCCTGCCGCCCGCGAACGCAGCGCGCGTGCTGCTCCGCGGCTTTTGGGACTCGACCCAGGAGGGAGCCTGGATCGCCTCGCAGATCCGTGCGCGTGTGCTCGGCGGCCAGTCGCTCGCGTCGATCGCCGTGCTCGTGCGCTCGCAGGAGCAGGCGAAGAGCCTGCTGCCGCACCTGGTCGCAGCTGGGATCCCAGTCGCGATGCAGCCTCTGGGGGCCGTGGACGCTTGGTGGAACGCCCATGAGGTGCGCTGCGCGGTGAACGCGCTTCGCCTCGTCCGCTCGACCGCGGACGACGCGGCCGCACGCGAGCTGCTCGGCGCGTGGGCTGGCCTGAGCCGCGCCGCCATCGACACGCTGCAAGAGCTCGCACAGAAGCAAGAGCGCTCACTGCTCACCACGACGGCTCGCGCTCTGCAACACGAGAGGCTGCCGAGGCCGTCCGCCTCCCGCCTCACCTACTTCTTTGCGCGCTTTGCGCACTGGCAAAGCCTCGCGAAGACGGGCGGGCTGCCCCAGGTCTTGGGCGCCGTCGCGAGCGACCACGCTGGATGGTGCACTGACGGTGGCGCCTCGATGCGCAAGCTCGTCGCGTTCGCACAGCGCTGCGGCTCGTTCGGCAAGCTGCTCGAGCACTCAGCCTTCAAGCGAAGCCAGCCCGGCGCCGGCACATCGACCTTGAGCGGCGTTCCGAACCCCTCGGGTTCGGGTAACGGTCGCGGCGCCGACGGCGCCGTCGGTGGCGGAGCCAGTGAGCGCCGTATTGGTGAGCGCCGTACTGGTGAGCCTGCAGTGGACGAGGGTGCGATCAGTCTCCTCACGATCCATAAAGCCAAGGGCCTCGAATGGGATACGGTCTTCTTGCCTGGCTGGGAGCAGGGCACCTTCCCGCTCGCCCCCTCGACGCGCCTCGGCTCACAGGGGCACGATGAAGAGTGGAGGCTCGCCTACGTGGCACTCACGCGTGCCAAGCACTTTGCGGGTATCACGCATGTGTCGCGTCGCAACTGGCAGGGCCGCTGGCAACACTTGGAGCCGTCCACATTCTTGCAGGTGCTCCCCTCGTCGAGCGTCGCCTCCTTTGCGCCCAACACGGCGCGCCCCTACTACCAGGGCGCCGCGGGATTCCGAGCGACCAACTCGGCGCTCTTCAACCAGCGCCGTTCGAGGTTGCAACCTCGCCCCCTCGACCGGGCCGCCGCGACGCGCGTGAGCGCGTCGGCGCGCATCGGCGCGGCCGTGGGTGCTGACGTCACTTCAAGGGATGGGCAGCCTGAGTGGCGCGCATACCATGGCGTGGAGGTCTTTGCTGCGCCTCCATCGCTGGCTTCCGCCGCGGTCGAGAGGGCAGCGGTGGAGGTCGAGGCCGTCGAGATTCCCAGCGAGATTCCCAGCGAGATTCGCAGCGAGATTCGCAGCGTGCTCAAGGGACCCAGGGAGGCAGAGGCGGAGATGGGCCTGTTCCTTGAGGATTTGACGACGGAGGTGGAGGAGGCGCCAGGCATCACGCCAGTGGCACTGGCGGCAGCTTTCCCCACAGCGACGTCGGAGCCGGCGGTGCCGGCAAGCGCCATCCAGAGCGCGGCGGTCCAGGCAGTCACCTTCCCCACAGCGACGTCGGAGCCGGCGGTGCCGGCAAGCGCCATCCAGAGCGCGGCGGTCCAGGCAGTCACCTTCCCCACAGCGGTCACCTTCCCCTCACTCAGCGGCGTGGCGTGGGATGGAGTGCCTGAGTGGTCGCCTGAGCTCGCCGTCGAGAACGAGTGGAGCTCAGGCGAGGTCGAGTGGAGCTCAGGCGAGGTCCAGTGGAGCTCAGGCGAGCACAAGTTGAGTCCTTTCGAGGCGAGGGCCGAGGCCGAGGGTGAGATGGAGGAGGTGGAGGCGGAGATGGAGATGGAGGAGGCGGAGGTGATCGAGGAGGTCGACACGCACGGCAAGCTCGTGCCCGCGAACGCACCTGCCTCTGCCGAGGAGGCGGAGATGGCTATGCTTGCGGACGATGCAGTTCCCGGCTTCGTTTCCGCGACTGAGTACGAATTCAATTGGGCAGCGCCGCGCGAGCGCGACGAGATCGAGTTCGAGTTCGATTGGCGCCAGCACACAGGGCAGCCCCAGCCACAGGCGCGAACACTCGAGTTCGAATGGACACGTGGCCATCTGCCGCCCATGGAGCTAGGGTGGCTGGGCGAGGAGGAGGAGGACGCCCACGAGGACGCCCACGAGGACGCCCACGAGGACGCCATCGGCAACGGCGACCCCATCGAGACTTCGCGCGGCGCGGCCGCGGATCTGCTACAGCGGCGAGCAGAGGAGCTCACCGCGAGGATGCGGGCGGCCAGCCAGCGGGAGGACTACGCTTCCGCGCTCCAACTGCAGACGCAGCGCGATAGGCTCCTAAGCAGGCTTTCGCTCCTCGAGCGCCTCGAGGCCAAGGGGGGTCGCACCGCCGCAGCCTCCTCTGCCGCTGAGGAGGCTGCGGACGCGGATGAGGTTCTGCACATGTGCTCCGACCTGCTCAACGTGCTCGTTACGACGGCAGGTGAGATCGCGGCCTCGCAGCACCAGCCCCACGATTGGAGCGCGTGAGCCACGTCAAAGCCACGCCAAAGATCAAATGTACACTTGATTTCATTATATCGTCCCTTCGAATGCCAGCCCCGTCCTGCTGCGCGGCCCCGCGGAGGGGGAGGGGCCCGTGGGCCTGGACGCTCGGCGCGCCACGCGCTCTCCTTCTTCGACAGGACCGGGCTCTGCGGTCGGGGCGTCGGGCGCGGACAGCCCCCGATCGCGTCGAGAGGTTAAGAGAGAACCTTGTAACTTACCAAGTTAAGTGTCGCGCACCGGTATGTATGTGTCGAGTATTTTCGGGGAATGGATTCTCTCTGAGGCGCGGCTGCGACCACGGTCCACGCTCAACTGGGGCTATACGTGACGCGACGCCCCACCGCCTGAGCGCTGAGGTCGTCAGAGCTGTGCCTACTCGGCGGGAGTCGTGACCACACAGCCACCGACCGCGTTGGGTCCATTCCCGTGCGGATGCATGTCTCGTCTCCACACCGCGAGAGCGCCACATGCGTAGCGGTGTCATGCCCTGCCTGTAGCACGCCCTCTTGGCCAGGGCTCAGCTGACCTCTCTCTCGACCTGGCGCACTGCGCTCTTGATGGAGGACACTAAGTCATGCAACTCCTCCACATTGGCGGCGAACTGCAATGGGCGCACGGCGCCATTCGCAGACCTCAGGCTGAGGGTGATGGTGTAAATGGGCGTGCCTCCCGAGCGCGGTTGCTCACGGCTTGCTGCGGCGACGCTAGCTCGGGACCATCTGACATCCACGAGCTCCTCTGGCCGAAGACTGAGCGACTCAAGCGCGCTGCGAAGGGTGGCCTGGCCATCGTGAGCGATGGCAGCAACGGCACTTGCGCGGTCGGCGGGCATAACACTCGCAAGCGAAGCGGCCAGCTCTTCCTGTGCGACGCCTGTGCGAGCTGCTTCCAGAAAAAGGGCGACGAGCGCACTCTGCGTCTCTGCTGTAAGCCCTGCTGCGATCGCCGCCCGCTGCGCCTCAATGTGAGGCTTGCGGCCGATGGCAACTCCGGCGCAAAGGGCGATGTGGTCCTCGAAGCCGGGCATGCCGGAGAGCGGACGCAGCATGGGGAGCAGCGTGGCGATTTCAGAAGACATCGCTCCGGTGTCTCCGGTGTGCGAAGAAGGGGGGAGTGGGTTTCGTGGGGAACTGGGGAAAATGCTCAAGGGTAAGAGCACAGTAGTACTAGTATGGCATGGGCGACAGCGGCTCCAATCCGGGGATGGCGACGGGCGTCGTCCTGCCGCACGCTGAGCGATGCCTACCCCGCGGGCCTGTACAATAGTAGCTGAAGTGCTGAACGTTGGCGTGTGCCAACGTGGCTGATTGTCAATCACGACGCCGCTCTCAGACCACGTAGATTAGCTAGCCCGGCTGGTCCGCGCAGATCCTAAGCTCGCCAACGGCTTCCACGCCGTTGGCCTCTTGCAGGGCAGGCTCGTCCTGCGCGACTTCGTGGAGGTGTACAACCTGCCGCCCGAGCGCCGCTTTGTAAGCGTATGCACTCCTCACGAAGGCATCGGAATCTGCCCGGAGGCGTACCAGATGGTGTGCCCGCTGTGGAATCTCGCGCCGTACACGGCGTGGCTCGCCTTCGCCGACTTGCGACTACGGGAAAGGATGCCACCGACACCTCGACCGCTCACACTAGCTTGCCGAATTCAATAATGAGCAGTACTCATTGCCATAATGAATGACGAATTCAATAATGAGCAGTACTCATTGTCATAATGAATGACGAATTCAATCATCTTCGAGCATAGCTTCGAGGGAGAGCGCCTGCGCTTCTCGAACGAGTTCTGGGCGCGCAACGTGTTGCCGCACCTCAGCCCATGAGAGCGGCGAGCGATAGTTGCAGCTGAGACCCTCCATCGTCCATCCCCAGAGCGCAGAGGACGCATGTCGACCATCGCACATACCATAGGAACCTTTGGTGATGCCACCGCCCTGGCGACACCATTCATGCCGCCGCCCTTACCGCCAAGGAAAGGCCAGGCTCGCCAGGCTCGCCGGGTTCGCCGGGTCCTATGTAAAAGCTCGCCGCGCGACACACAGGTGAGCGGGCACCGTCGTAGTTATCGACCTGACATTCCTCGCGACGGCATGCTCTTCACGAGCCGAGTGAGGCGTACTAAGAAGTTTGGCACCAGCGGCAAAAAGTGCCGGCCGTCTTTCAGCCCCGAGCAGCTGCAGTGATGTGCCGTCTGGCCATCGAGAAGGACCCAACCTTGCTCCCGTGCGACTTCGCGCTCGGCGACACGTACCGACTGCACACCTATGTCGGACCACTGCATGTTGAAATTCAAGTCCTCTGTTCGGTTCTCCATCAGCTGCGCCTGTTCGAAGAAGCCGCCGCGCCAGCTGCTGATGCATATGCGATTCGTGAGCATGTACACCAGCCTCGCCTGAGGGTACTGCGACGTGAGCATGCCCGCACAATCTCGCAGCTGGCTCAAGTACCCACTAAAGCTAGTTCGGTTCGGGTAGTGCGGACTCAGATAGTGCATACCAGCATTGAAAACCACGACATCGAAATCTCTTCGCATGGGCTCAAAGTCCCGGACTGAGGGGCACGCTTTCGGGCTCCTTGTCAGATGCCTGCCCACGGACACGAAGCACGAGCCCGGGCCACGTTTGCACGAGCTGTTGACATGTAGCACGAGATCCAGGACGCGCTGCTTATTCTCAAGCGTGCTATCGCCGACGAGGAGCACTGACATGTTGAAGAATGTGCTCCGTGCTGATGCCAAGGCACTTGCGTTTGGCCAGCTGTCAGTTGCCTTCAGCTGCTCGGCACAAAGTGCGGCTTGGCCCACTGGGCGGAATAGGCACGCGTGCGCAGCATCGGTGCCTGGCGGCCTGATCTGCTGGGTGCAGCGGCTTTCGCTAGCTAATTTGAGATGGAGGCGGCCGAAGGTCCTTCCATGGCGAACTGCAACTTCGCGCCCTCTTCTTCACTCATTGTGCGCCTCTTGTGCACCAGAGCGCCCCGCGCGTAGCGTTGCAGGGAGGTTCAACACAAGTACCTTGGAACCCACGGATAAACACGAAAGCGGAGCGCGTGAGCCGGTGCGCCGTGATGTGTGAACCATTGGAACGTTAACAGCTTAACACGACAAACGCGACAACCGGTGCTACGTTGTGTGTATAAACGCTCATGCGCATACACGTGGGCGTTCACTCATCTGTGATCTGAAGTCAAGGTGTTACGGTAAGGGGCCTTCAGCTAGGTCCTACCGCTTGCCTCTTGCCCGCAGGAACCCCCGCAGGCGGGGCACGACGGCACGTGTGTAATAAACGATATATCGACATTCGCCAGATGTTCCGTTCGTGCACGATATGCAGTTATCTGGAGTGCGCACTGCGCACTCCAGATCGTGTATCGTGGGACATTTTCAAGGCGGAAGGACGTCCCACACGTGCTCGCAACGGCGCGCGGCCGCAGCGCGCGCGCTCGCGTCGACCTTTTTGCCGAGGGCTCCAAAGGCGGCGGCGTGGTCGCGCAGGTTGCTCGCGGCGAGTGCGAGCTGCGAAAAGGAGCTCGCACCTCCCACGTAGGCGCGCCACTGCTGCCGCGCCTCCAGAGACGGCCACAACCGCATCTCGTCTTGCGGCGGAGGTGGGGGTGGCGGTGGCGGTGGCGGTGGCTCGGCCTCCGCCTTGGCCTTGCCGCCCTTGCCGCCCTTGCCTTTCGCCTTGGGGGGCGGCTCCTCTGACACTGGCTCGGGCTTGCTGCTCCCATCGCCCTCGTCCTCCTGGCCAGCAGTGCACGTTTGCTCATGCGCGATCACCACCTCGTATGATGAGCTCTCGAAATCGCAACGGTCGCATTGAAAGATCTCTTCGCCGTCGTTGCCTTCGCTCTCGTCGGCGACGCGCGACAGATCCTCCGCCGCCTGCATCTGGCGCAACCTCGCCTCGAGCTCGAGCAGCAGCGCGCCGCAGCTAACAACCGCGCCTTCCCCCTCCGAGGTGCCTGAACGCTCAACAGCCGCCCGCCAGCTCGCAGCGCTTGCTGTCTTTTCGGCGCTGCCGCCCTCCCCGCCCTCGCTCTTGACCTCGCCCTTGGCGCTCGCCCACGCCACCTGTGCCGCCTCCATGGCCTTGGCCGCCTCCTCCTGGAGCGTGAGCAGCTCGGTGCGCACGGCAGCGGGTCCGAGCAGGTTGCGCTGCACGCGCTGCTTGGGTTTCAGGGCTTCGTTGACGTACGCGTCACAGAGCAGGCCGCTCAGCTGCATGAGCCCGTCAGCGGGGCGCTCGCGCCACCGTTCCAGCGCAGGCTGCAATTCATGCTCCTCTAAGTCCTCCTCGTCACCGTCGTCGTGCTCAATGTGCCAGAGCGCCTGGTCCGCCCCGTCGGGAGGCAGGTAGGCAGTGACGCTCCCTTCGCTCTCGCCATTGTTTGGGAAGACGAGGCGCACGCGCTGGCCAACGTGGGGGCCGTGGCGCACCCAGCCGTCGGCCTCGCGCACTCGCGGCGGCGGCGGCTCGGCCGCCAGCTCGAGCTGGAGCACCGCCATCTCCGCCTCGAGATTGCGCTTGAGAGCGAGCTCTCTCACCCCGCGCTCGTCCAGCGACGCCGCGAGCTGAAGGACCTCGGCGCGCGACCGGTAGCACCTCCAGCGCGAGGGCGTAGTTGAAGGCGCGGCGCGCCGCCTTAAGGCCTCGGCCGCTGCCTCGGCCGCCTCGGCCTCGGCCGCCTCGGCCGCCGCCTTGGCCGCCGCATCCTTCTTCGACAGCTTGCGCGGCTTGGCGAGCGCCGCCGTCACCGCCGCAGTCCGCGCGCGGCCGCGCTTGCCGCCAGAGGCGCCGCCGGACGCCTCCTCAATGGCTGACACTCCGGTGCAGCCATTGGCCATGGGCGGCGCATATGGCGGCATGGCTACTTGGAGCTGCATGCCAGGGCGCATGCCCGGGGGGACGATGACGCGTACGCGACGACCGTCGTGGGCGAGGACCTCGAGAGGCATGCCCGGGGTGAAGCTCTCCGGGATTGTGATCCCGAAGTGAAGGGGCGGCGCCTCTGCCAGCACGGGCAGTACGGGCGGCACGGGCGGACGCGCGGGCATCGGGACCTGCATTTGGAACGTCTGGCCCGGGTAGAGGCCCTGAGGGATCTGCACTTGCATGAGCCCCGCCGGTGTCTGCACTTCAAGCACCATGCCGCCCATCATGCCCTGCGGTACCTGCACTGATATCAGCATCGGCTGCGACTGCGCCATCACTGGCTGCGCCATCTGCATATTAGGGTCGTGCATCATGCCTCCGCGTTGTTGACGATGCTTGCCGCCAGAGGCGCCGCCGGACGCCTTCTCAACCCCCTTGCCGGCAGCTGCCGCCTCGTCGTCAGCTGTGGCCTCGGCCTCCGCGGCCTCGGCCACCTTCCGTTGCGCGCCGGGCGGAGGCGGCGCAGCGGGGGGTGCGCGCCACTCGACAAAGATTTCCGACTGGCCCACTGAGCCACTCGGAAAGCGCCAGTAGCGTCGGCCATGCCGGTCAGTTCCGAGCGGCTCACGGCGCACCGCATAGGCCTGGGCCTGCGCACGGCGCGCTCGCTGCACCTCCACCTGCTGCTCACGCGACTCGAGAAGCGTCACGAGCTTGAGCGCCTCGCTGAGCACCTCGAAGCGCCAGGGCCGGCCGTCCTTGTGAATGCCCTCCATCCGAGCTTGCGACGCCAGCTTGAGCGCCTCCTGCAGCTGAGGCAGCTCCTCAGCGGCGATCGCCTCGCGGAGCTTGGCGCTCGCTCTCTCGCGCTTATTGTGAAGCGCCACCGCCTTCGCGTAATTGTCGGCAAGCTCCTTGGCTTTGACGCGATCGGACGCGTGTCCCTTGACGCCGCCGCCCCCACCGCCGCCGCCGTCGCCGCCGCTTGCGCTCGCCGCGGCCGCAACGGCCGCGCTATCGTCCGGTGGTTCGAGCTCCTCATGCGGAGGCGGGAGCATAACGTCGTCGGAGCCAGCACAGCCGCTGCCCTCGTCAGCTTTGGCCCCCTCCGCACTGCCGTCGGCAGCCTCCGCGCTGGCGCCGCCCTTCTCCCCTCCCTTCGAGGGCCGCTTGCGCTTCTTGCCCGCCTTGGCACCGGCCCCCGCCTCCTCGGCGCCGCCCTCGCCCTCGCCGCCCTCGGCCGCGGCCGCGGCCGCGGCCCTGGCCTTCTCCTCCTCCTTCTGGGCACGAGCCGCCGCGCGGCGCTCATTCTCCTTCTCACGCTCCTCCTTCTCCTTCTCACGCTGGGCGCCGAGGGCCTCCGAGTGGCGCTCCAGATGCTCGCTCAGCACGGCGCGCATCGCGTCCGAGGCCGAGGCCGCCTCGATGAGCGCAAGGAGCACCACGAGCTTCTGCTCGAGCGGCAGCCGCCACAATTCGGTGACTCGCAGAGCCTCGAGCGCGCGCATCACCGTCGTGTCGTCGTTGCCCTCGGCCTGCCGCACGAGCACCCAGCGGGCCACCTCCACCCATGAGGCCTCCGTGAGCACTCCGCGCGTGGGTGCGCCGCGGCAAGGCAGGCCCGCCGCCGTGAGCTCCGCCCCAGCCTGCCTCGCCAGTCCCGCCGGCACGCGTGCCTTGGCGCATTCGTCCGGCGAGGGCGGATCTTCGGGCAGACAGAAGCGCAGCAGCGCGAGGGCCATCTCGGACAGCAGCACGGACGGCCCCCGGTGGAGCAGTGCGAGCCGCAGCTCCTCGAGGCTGAAGCGCGTCAGCCCGAGAGGGTCGGCATACGTGGACACGAAGTCGAAGGCTGCGAGTAGGCTGCCCACGCACGGCTGGGCCTCCGGCGGCAGGTTGATCGCATAGCGCGGCTCGGGCCATTCCGCGAGCGGCGGCTCGTGCGGGGGCTCATTTGCAAGCAGCTCGTCGGCGATGGGATAGCGCAGCTTGCGCAGCGCCTCCGCCTCTTTCGCTTCGCGCTGCTTATCGCGTACAGTCTGCTTCTCGAGGCGCGCCGCCACGGCAAGGTCGTCCGCCGCCAGGCGCTCGAAGAGGGCCAGAAACGCCGCCGGCTGCTTGGCGCCGAAGGCTTCGATCTGCTCACGAAGCTTGCCGTGGCCCCCTTCGCCGCTCGAGGCGAGCCGCTTGGCGGCCGCCTGCGCCTCCTTGAGAACCGCCTCCTTCTCCTTACGCGCGCGCTCCTCGAATGGTTCCTTCTGCTCGAGTGCGAGAGCTTTCCACCGTTTGCCCAGCTCGACCACCACGGCCGCCTGCAGATCCTTTTTGAACGCCGCCTCCCCCTCGTCCACCTTCTTAGGTTTCCCATCCGGCCTGAGGCCCACGGCCTCCTGGTACGTGGCGAGCACTCTCTCGCGCGCCGCGGCACTCGCCGCAGGACGCTCCTCCTCGGCGAAGATCTGATCGGAAGTGCGTGCCTAGGAGCGGCCAGGTAGGGGCGGAGGTCGGACGGGGGGCGGGCGGGGCGGGGGATGCAAGGACGAATGCACGGAGGGGAAGGGGAGAAGGGAGGGAGAAGGGAGAGTGGCACCTTGATCAACTTCAGAGTCTCTGCCCTCGGGCGAGATACCTTCGGCTCACCCTCCTTTTTGGTCGCGCTGCCGCCCGAGCTCGTTCCTGCGGCTTCCGCATGATCAACGCTCCCTGCCTTGTCCGACGACGCGCCCTTGCCCACAGACGCCTTGCCCGCAGACGCCTTACCCGCAGACCCCTTGGTTGACTCGGGCGCCTTGAGAGCCATCTTCGGACTGCTGCCGTCGCCGCCCTTGCCGCCCTTGCTGCCATGGCCGCCGGACGCGCCCTCTGCCTTCTTGGCACCGATCCCCTTTGGCCTTGACGCGCTGGATGCGCCCGCCGCACCTCCCGAGCCCGGTACGTCGCTGCTCTGGCCGGCACCTAGGGGCGACTCTCCGGAGCGCGACACGCCTGACAATAAGAGGGCGATGCGCCGATGAGCAGCCGCGTCGGGTGAGGCACACGAGCCATCAGCGCCCACCGCATCCGCCCGCGCTTCTTTGGCGAGCCCGCTCGCCGCGTCCGGCATGTCGGGAGCCGCTCGTTTCGATCCTGCTGCAGGGACCGGCAGGTCCCTGGCGCTCATCTGACCCACGGTGGCTTGGAATGCAGACGTTGCCGGTGCGACGAAGGGCTGTGCACTCTTGGTCACATCCGTGAGAGCGGTGGGCGGCGCTGTTTCTGAAAGCGATGCCGATGGCGCACTGCTGCTGCAAGCTGCCTCAGTAGTAACCACATCAGAAGTGGCTGGCATCAACGTGTTGGGTGGGTCCTGATGAAGGCCCAGAGGTGGTGCATCGATCGCGTGCGCCGCAGTTGACGGGGACACGTCGGAGTACTCTGTGCTGGCCTCCGCCATTCACACGTCGGCGAAAGCGGCGAAGCGTTGTTCCACGTCGCCCTCTAAAGCGCGCGACGGTCACGTCCCGGAGCCGCGGCACCGCTGACCTCCGATGTCGCTCCTGCGAAAAGATCATTACAACGCGAACGCAGCGTGTGGACCCTCATGGAACTATGCAATCAGAGTGGTTGGAAGGTGCAAGAAACGTAGATGCGCCGCCGGCGCGCCCCATGGCCGCAAGTCGTTCCCGCAGGGGCCAGGTCGCCACGCACCAGCAGTCCTGAGTCCAGCCGCGCGCGCCTGTCCCGCCCTCGGCGACCGAGAGGACCGTCCCGCCGGGTCGTTGGCTTGACAACGTTTCAACTTGGAATAACATTATGTGGTTGTTGAAACGTCTACGCTAGTAGACCGGACACACACTCGATAGTATACGATCGACGACGTAGGCCCATACTAGGCCGGATACCAACTCGCACGGCTGGCAAGGTGGCAACGTCCTCTCAAGCACAAGGACTAAGGTGGCAACTCTCACGCACAAAGATTCGCACACACATGAGGAGAACCTGCTGTGAAACCTTTAATCGTCGTCGCCGAGCATCTCGTTGAGAGCACCCGAGTGCGCCTGAAAGGCGGGGGGATGGGCGGCGCGCGCCGAGTGAGCGGCAGCGGCGACAGGCTGGGCGGGCGGTGAACAGAGAATGGTCCGACTGGTGCCGTCGGCGCACCTTCTTCTTCATGAGGCGGTAGAAGTCGTCAAAGCTCACGCCCTTCCCGGGCTTGCCCGACTTGTTGCCATGCTCAAGCATCGACGCGATCTCCTCGTCGGTCATCGACTCGCCCAGCTCCTGCAGACATTGGCAGAGGGAGGAGCGCAGGTCGTGAGATAAAGAGCTCGAGTCCCAATGGGTCGGAGCGGGCAGAGGAGCGCGCGCGAGGGAGGCACGCGAGGGAGCGGGAACGGAGTGGCGCGACAGGACAGTGCGGGCGGGCGCGGGGAACGCACCCTCGCGACGCGCTTGAGCGAGGCGAACGTGATGGCGCCATCGCCGTCAACATCAAACATCTTGTAGACCTTCAAGATCTCGTCCTTGGAGTCGTTCTGCGCCATCTTGCCGGTCATCATCGTCAAGAACTCGGGGAACTCGATCTCGCCTGACTGGTCAGCGTCCACCTCGAGGATCATCTTCTTGAGCTCATCCTTGTCGACCTTGATCTGCAGCGCCTTCATGCACGCGCGCAGCTCCTTATACGAGATGGCGCCCGACGAGTCGACGTCGAAGAGGTTGAAGGCCTCCTTGACCTCCTCAATCTGCTCGGGCGCAAGCTGCGGGGCGGATTTGGGCGGCATGGCTGTAGTCTCTGCTTGTTGAGCGTCGACTCCGGTTGACCTGCTGTGTCGGTCGGTCAACAGGTCTGTGGCTGTGTTTTTCCAACGGCCAGGGAACTTCATTCGGCGAGTTTGCACGAAAACTCGCGCTGGCGAGTCGCTGACGTTGGTCGAAAGAGACATGTATCAGTGCGCCTCTGTTTGGTCGAAAGTTTCGGCGATTTCGGCGATTGAAGAGACCCCGGGAGTGATGGGCATCATCCAGGAGACCGAGGAGAAACTCGCTGCACTCAAGCTCCGTTTACCGGAGCTGGAAGGCAAGGCCAACAAAAACGAGCGCACGAAGGTGAACAAGGATATCTACAATTTGGAGAATGCGGAGGCGTATCTTGCGGCTCTCAAGGAGCGATTGAATGAATCGCGTGCGGAGGCGGCAAAATCTGAGGATGCCGCGCATGAGGCCAAGCTGCGGCGCGAAGAGGAGGAAAGAAAGATGCGAGAGGCCGATGCCGTCCGCCGCGCCGAGGAAAAGGCCAAGATCGGCCCGGCGCAGCCAGAAGATGATGGCGAGGTTCACATGGAGATCAGTATTCCAAAGCTCAAGAAGGCGTGCGACGAAACGGTGAAACCGGTTGTCGGTGACAAGGTGGGCATCACGTACGTGGGCAAATTCGCCGATGGCACTAAGCACGAAGGTATCGATTACTCGGGCAAGGAGTTTGACAACAGCATGCGCAAGCAAGGCAAGGGTCCGGCCGTGCAGACGCCGCTTACATTCAAGCTTGGCGACGGCCGCGCCATTCGCGGCTGGGAGGAGGCGCTGAAGACGATGGCACTTGGCGAGGAAATTGAGGTCACAATTCGGCCGAAATGGGCCTATCGCAAGGGAGGGCTGCAAGACGACAACGGAAAGTGGATCGTGCCGCCCAACGCGTCCCTCGTCTTCCAGATGCGGTTGGTGCAGGTGCGCGAGCAGACGGTACCACCGTGAGCCTTGGTGGCGGCAGACGACCTAGTATGGAAGACCTAGAGTACGCCTCAAGCGACTGCCATGGCACCTGCACTAACTGCATAGTTTGCACTTGCCCTTTCTTGCGCCACACTAGGCTACCACACTTCCTACCACGCTTGGAGGCTCCGCTCCCGATTATCTGCATAACAACAGCTCGCCCGAGCGTCAGCAATGCCATTAGATAGCTGCTATGTTGCCGCTGAAGTACAGCGGTGATGTGGAGATTGCGCCAAGCCGGGGACATCTGGCGGGCATGCTGTTTTCACTTTATCCTTTGTGGTGGAGCAGTCTCTTGCAGGATTGATAGCTTAACAGCGATACATAAGAGGAATTGAAGAAACCCGAATTTTGCCGAGTACGCAGCAAGATAAGGGTCACAAGGGCCAAGTCGCTCGCAAGTTCGGCAGATACCGGTAGGTTGCGAGGCCGCTCGCTCTCGCATCGCACGCGCGCGCATCCTTTCTCAGGGCGGGGCGAAAGAGCTTCCCACGTCCAGAAAAGAGGGGATTTGCGCACAACCAGGCTCTCGGCGACAGCATGGACTCGGACAATCGCCAGCCCCGTCAGGGGCCTCGCAACAAGACCCTCGACAAAGATGAGGCTCGCCGTAACCGTGAGGAGACAACCATAAGCCTTCGCAAGGAGAAGCGCGCGGAGCAGCTCGACAAGAAGCGCAACATGTCGGGCGCGACGGCGGTATCGTCACACACGTTGCCCAACGTTGGCTCACAGGCCTGGCTCGAGGCCAACCCCGCCCAGCTCGTCGAGGGTGTAAACTCTGATGACCCCAATCACCAGCTGCCCGCTGTCACTCAGTTCCGCAAGTTGCTCAGCATCGAGCGCTCGCCGCCAATCGCGGAGGTGATCGCGGCGGGCGTGGTACCGCGCTTCGTGCAGTTCCTGCAGTGCGCCGACAATCCGATGCTCCAGTTCGAGGCGGCTTGGGCGCTCACGAACATTGCCTCGGGCACGTCGGAGCACACGCGCATGGTGATTGCCAACGGCGCGGTGCCCATTTTCGTGCAGCTCCTCATGTCGCCGAACGACGACGTGCGCGAGCAGGCGGTTTGGGCGCTCGGCAACATCGCGGGCGACTCGCCCGAGTGCCGCGATCTCGTCCTCGGTCACCACGTGTTGCCGCCCCTGCTCGAGCAGCTCAATCCACAATCCAAGATGTCGATGCTGCGCAACGCCACCTGGACGCTCTCCAACATGTGCCGCGGTAAGCCGCAGCCGGCGTGGCACATGGTGGCGCCCGCCCTGCCCGTGCTCGCGCAGCTCGTCTTCTCCAACGACGACGAGGTGCTCGCGGACGGCTGCTGGGCGCTCTCGTATCTTTCCGACGGCTCGAACGAGAAGATCCAGGCCGTGCTCGACACGGGCATCTGCGCGCGCATCGTCGAGCTCATGGGGCACCCACCCGCGTCGGTGCAGACGCCCGCGCTTCGCACCGCGGGCAACATCGTTACGGGCGACGATCACCAGACGCAGTGCGTCATCAACTGCGGCGCTCTCCCGCGTCTGCTCGCTTTGGTACGCACTTACCCGTACGCCCTGGCTCTGCAGGGAAGTGGGGGGTGGGGACTTCTGCATGTTGACCCTCCCCCCCCCCTTTCCCGCGCGTGCGGCGCGCCAACATGCCCCTGCGTGCTCGGCCCAAACCGCCCCCCACCGGCGTTATCCCCCCCCCCCCGATCCTTGCGATTCCGGGACTTAATCCCCCCCCCTCCATCAATCCCTTGTCAATCTCTTGTCCTTACTCCCCCCCCTCCATCAATCCCTTGTCAATCCCTTGTCCTCGGCGCAGCTCAACTCGCCCAAGAAGGGCATTCGCAAGGAGGCGTGCTGGACGATTTCGAACATCACGGCTGGGACGCGCGAGCAGATCCAAGCGGTCATCGAGGCGAACATCATCCCGCCGCTCGTGCACCTCCTCGCCACCGCTGAGTTTGATATCAAGAAGGAGGCGGCCTGGTCCATTTCCAACGCGACGAGCGGCGGCTCGCCTGAGCAGATCAGGTACCTGGTGCAGCAGGGATGCATCAAGCCGCTGTGCGACCTCCTCACATGCAACGACCCGCGCCTCGTGACCGTTGCCCTCGAGGGCATCGAGAATGTGCTCAAGGCTGGCGAGCACGAGGCGCCAACCACCGGCGGCACCAACCCGTACACGCAATTCGTGGACGAGGCGGAAGGGATCGACAAGCTCGAGGCGCTGCAAAACCACTCCAACGAGGACGTGTACAAGAAGGCGATGCACATCCTCGAGACCTACTACGGCCTCGACGAGGACGACGGGACGATCGCGCCCGAGATGACGCAGTCCGGCTTCCTCTTCCAGACGCCGCAGGCGCCGCCCCCAGGCCCCGGGGGGGGTGGCTTCCAGTTCGGCTGAGGGGGAGCCGTAGCCGATAGGGTGGCGCCACTCCCCGGCGCCCGTCGGCTCGGCGGCCTCGTGAACGAGACCGCGCTCCCCCAACCCATCCCTCTTGCCCATGGGGCTCGCGACCGAATTCCCCGGAGAGGGATGGCAGGGCAGCCCCTCCGCTGCCCTGCCGCTGCCCTGCCGCTGCCCTGCCGCTGCCCCGCCGCTGCCCCGCCATCCCTGCTGCTGTCCCCCCCGCGCTTTGCACACGCTGGGGGAGTTTGAAAAGGAGAGAGACGAGATGAGATGCATCGCTCACATCGTTAAGGAAGAGTCGGTCGTCTGAAGATGTAAGATCTGCGTCGGGCGTTTCGGAAGTCCTACTAGTCTCTCACGCTGTTGGTGTGGATTTGCTTGGATGAAACCACTTCTCGAATGCGCAACTCGAACTTGCGCGCGACGGCGCCTCCCCCCGAAATATTACTCTTGTAGAGAAGGAAGCTCAAATTGGAAAGGTCGCGGATTCGGGTGTGGCTTCTTGTGTGGCCTCGCAACCTGTCCGCCTGTGCCGAGCTTGTGGCCGTCCGAGCGCGCAGCACGCGATGCCCGTGCCGGCGGTCAACGGTGGCAGCGTGTCGGCCTCATCGTCCAACCGGCCGGAGTCGGCCAAGCTCCCGCGAGGCGGAGGTAACCCGACAGGATCGTCAAACGCAACCAGCGGAGGTAAGTCGTCGGAATCGTCGTCGAGTGCACCAGCAGGCAAGAAGACCAAAATTGTAAGGATAGGACCGCCTCCACCGCAACCCGGAGTGTACGTTGCGCGGCAGAAGCTGAGAGTGCGGCAAGGCTACGAGCTCGACAGTGAGGAGGTTGACCCACTCCCCGCCGATACACACTTGCGAATTTTGGACCAGCGGGTGCTGCCTGATTCTGGTGTTCGGCGGGCGTGGGTATCTCTTGAAAAGGACGAGCGCACGCCATACGGCTGGATCACAACGGTCGCCAAAGATGGGAGTGACAGCATCAAGCTCGAAGGAGCCGGACTTCCGACCGATGATGACCATCTCTTTAGCGACGACGATGACGTCGACGACGAGGAGGCTGCGCAGGGCAGTGTGTCGGTGCCCACGGCGCAAACGCCACCAACAGCCAGTCCCGCCGCCGCCGCCGCCGGATCAGCAGCGTCAGTGCCGTCTACTTCAAAAGCAGTCCGCACGCCTGCGGCCGCTTCGACTAGAGCTGCGGCTGCCACGACGCAGTCCGGCGAAAGTCAGGCTTCATCCTCGTCCGCTCGATCGCTGAGCGCGCCATCAGCTGCATGCCAAGAGCTGCACACGATTGCCCGCGCCTATCTCGACATGGTCGCCGCGGAGGCTGAGTTGCTGGACGAGAAGTACAAGACGCTCAGGACGCGCATTGGCGAGGCTCTTGCGGCCACCCAAGCCAAGGTGAAAGAGCTTGTGGTGTCATGGGCGAAGGATGGACACCAGCCCATTTCGAAGATGGACTTTCGGAAGCACGTGCGTAGGGTGATCAAGGAAGATGATACCAAGAAGATTGACGAGCTCTTCGGCGAGCTGGACGATGATGGAAGTGGGTCGCTCGACGTGAAGGAGCTAACGGCGACCTTCAACAGTTTGCAGGATGAGGCCAAACTCGCCAAGGCACGAGCTGAGGCGATTCGCCAGCGCTGCGCCTTTCTGCAGAGCCGGGCCGGTGCGGCCACGCTAGCCGCCGACACGATGGCCGCAGCCGAGGAAGCTCTGGTGGAGCTCAATCGCATCAAGGGCAGCAAAACGCTGGGCAACACCGTTGGCGAGGCTCTGATCACGAAGAACTTCAAGGTCGGTGAAATTGTTGGCCAATGGGATTCCACTAAGGGAGAGGTGAGCAAACCCCAATTCCGCAAGAACCTAGCCAAGAGTCTAGATGTCAAGGCACCGGCAGAGCAAGTAGATCGACTGTTCGATAGGTTTGATAAGGACAGCGGTGGCACATTGGACTTGGACGAGCTCAAGGCTGCTATGGAGATCCTCAATGAGGAACATAAGCAGAGGGAGAATGCCCTCGCAGTCCAGCAGGCTAAGCATGAGTCGCTCGCAAAGACGGCCAAGAGCATGCACGCGGATGTCAAGAAGATGTACCAGGCAGACCAGGACGAGGCCAAGCAAAAGGCAGAGGCAGAGGCAAAGGAAGCCAAGCAGCGCGCTCTTGCGGAGGCGAACGCGCAAGCCGCGAGAGATGCCGCGAAGGAGGCTGCAGAGACGAAGAAGGCGGCGGAAAAGGCCGAGTTTGAACGCAAGGTCGAGGAAAGGAGGATTGCGAAGGCCGTTACCCACGCCGCTGCCGCGCTGCCGACTGCGCCGCCCAGTCGAGGAGTAAGAAATAGGTAAGATAACTCAGGCGCCATCGAATAGCCAAACCGAGCGGCGCGACCCACTGTACCATTGTAAAGTGCAGCGCGCCCGTTCGCAGTGGTGATCGTGAATAACTAAGAATAACTTAGTGATAACTCAATTCGATAACTTTGTATGTCGTATGTGGCTCGTTTTAGAAAGAAACGTATAGCACGGGTCTCTAGAGCCTTAAAAGCAATAGGTCTCTAGAGCTTAAAAGCAACAGGACGGATCATTATCAATTTACCATGGGCGTATGCCGAACTCTCCAAATGCCATTGTCCTCAGTCATGAGTCATCCCCCGGAACGCCGGCAGGATCATCGACCTAGGCAAAGATGTGTCTCCCTGGAGCAGCTGGCCCTTCTTTTTGTCTACAATCGAATCCGGTTACCCCTAAATAGACGGATACACATGTAGACCTGCTGGAACGGACGGAAGGCATAGGAGAAACTTTTCAGGAACACGTGGCTCAGCTGGAACGCCATGCTGCTGCCTCGCTTGCTCCAACTTGCGTGCTATGCACTTCTGTGCCATGGCATATTTGCCGACTTTTACCGTGACCTAGGCGTGTCGCGCCGCGCCAGCGCATCCGAAATCAAGGCCGCCTATCGCGACGCAGCCAAAAAGTACCATCCAGACAAAAACAAGGATGAAGATGCGCAGATCCGCTTCCAAAAGATCGCGGCGGCATACGAGACGCTCTCTGATCCCGAAAAGCGCCGGCTGTACGACCTGCACGGCAGCGATTACGCACAAGTCCAGCAGCAGCACGAGCAGAGGCAGCAGCAGCAGCGGCAGCAGGAGGAGTTCTTCAACGCCTTTGGCGGCGGCCACCGGCGCAGTCGGCACAACCAAGGCCCACCCATCTTTTCCTCGACTCTCTGGCTCACATCTGAGTCTTATCGCGACCTCGTCGAGGACAGCAATGAGAACTGGCTGCTGCAATTCTACCACGACGGTTCCGAGCAGTGCAAGGAGTTCGCGCCGCGCTGGGAAGCGCTCGCGGGCAAGCTGCCGCCGATGGTGCGCCTTGCGCGCGTGAACATCGACCAGAATTTTGGGCTCGTGCAGCGGTACCGCTCCTTCGTGCGCTGCCGGCAGAACGCTTTCTTAATGGAGTGCACCACGCCGGCGATCGTGCTGGTCACGCCGGGCGGCACCGACGGCAACCTGCAGGCACGTTGGCGTCCGCGCCCTGCTTGCTGCTACGCCACGCTCGCTGCTGTCGCGCCATGCTCGCTGCCGCTTGCGCACAGGCCGTGCGACCTGCGTGCCGCCCATGCGTGTGCGTCTGCCCACACGTCGCCCCCTCACCTGCTCTCCCCTGTGCGTTGCGTGCGCAGGCGGAGGCCTTCCGCGGGGGCCACCCGCCATCAGCAGAGCAGGTGTACGACTGGGTCAAACGCTCGTTGCCGCAGCGCCACCGCTCGCCACCCCAGATTGCGCCATCGGCGGACGAGCTCGCGCGCTTCCTGCGCCCGCCGTGGGCGAGCCCTCTCGGCACGAAGACGGCGCGGCGCGAGCGAGAGTCGGCCAGGCTCGAGGAGGCTGGTCGAGCTCGGCAGCCTGCCAAGGGCTGTATCTTCTCAGACAAGCCGATCGCCAACTCCATCTTCGCGCGCCACCTCGTCGCGAGCCTCGAGGATGTGCTTGTCCTCACGTCGGTCGTGGTGGAAGGAGGCCTTGACGCGCCGCACTCGGCCGGCGCGCAACTCGCGCGCGCGCATGGCGTCACGAGCCTCCCAACTGTCGCGGTCTGGCCCGACGCGGAGCTCGAGTACGCGAGATTGGGCGCGCCGCGGCTCTTCTCAATGGCGGAGAAGCCCGACGCCTCTGCGCGCGAGAGGCTGCTGGCCGAGCTGCGCGTCGCGGCGGTGCCGACGGTGCCGATGCTCCGGCCGTCCAACTACCATGCGCGCTGCGGCCCGGGCGTCGATGAAGACGATGTCAAGTTCTGCGTCTTGCTCTTCGTGCCCTTGGACGCTCAAGGCGTGTGGCCCGCGAACGCCAAGGCCGCGCTGGCCGCGATGCGCGCCGCGATACCCCTGAGGAATGGCGCGGCGCGTCTCGGGTGGGTGGATACCAACCGCCAAGAGCCCTTTGCCAGGCACGTGCTTGGCGCGGCGGGCGTGTGCACAGGCTCTGCTGTGAAGAGCCAAGCGGGCAACAGCGGCGGCGCCAAGCGTGGCGGCAGCGGCAGTGGCAGTGGCAGTGGCAGTGGCAGTGCCTCGTCCTGCGAAGGCGAGCGGCTGCCGCTCGCGCTGGTGGCGATGCAGGCGACCTCTGCGGGTGCGGGCAAGCGCAGCGCCGGCCGCAGCAGATACTCTGTGCGAGTGCACCGGTTTGGCGCCGTCCCGGGCGCACTGGGCACTCTGCGCACCGAGGAGCTACGTGCTTGGGTCGATGAGCTGACTAGCACTGCGATGGTAGTCGGAGGAGCCGGCGATTGGCAGCGGCTGCGCGAGCCCGCGCCGCCGCTGCGCGCCGACGAGCCACCGAGCGTGCGCGCTCACATCCTCGTGTGGTTCTTCTCGTGGGGCTGGATCGTGGCCACAATCCTCGTGGGTGGTGGTGGCGCGGCAGTCTTTTATGCGCCGCAGATCCAGCAGTGGTACGATAAGCAGCGGCGGCAGGCGAGGCAGCAGCAGCAGCAGCAGCGGCAGCAGCAGGAGCAGCAGCAACAGCGAGACCAAACGAATCAGACGCAGCAGCAGCAGCCACAGCAGCAGCCGCACGCGAGCCAGCGTACGCCGCCACAGGATGCCGAGGGAGACGAGAGCGATGCCGGCCCATCGCCGGCCTCACGCACGCCGAGCAGTGGAAGCGCGAGTACGCGCAGGTATGCTGAGAGCAGCCCCGGTAGCGCGTCCGCCGCCGCATCTGCAGAAGGCCTCTCGGGGCTCAGCGCAGACACCCTGAGCGCAGTGCTTGGTCGCGGCAGCTATACGCTCATCTTCGTGACCAATGCGGGCGTCGCGAGCCGCGCGACGATGCTCGCCACTGCGGCGCACTTTGCCGAGCAGTCCGCCGCAGGTGTCTCTGACTTTCGTGGCTGGGCGATTGTCACGCTAGACTTTGCCGCCGAGTCGTCGCGCGAGTCGAAGCCGCCGCTGCTGCGCGCGCTGCTGGCGCGGCTGCGCGCCTCCCCGGTGGGCGTGCTGCGCAAGGGCCAGACGCTCGCGTGCTTCAGTGGGCAGCCCTCCGTGCGTCTCGTCGGTGAGTGGATAGCCAAGCTGCGGATGGGCGAGGTCGAGTGGGCCAGGCTCAGCGACGATGGACCACTCTCGCCTGCCATGGACGAAGAGCCTGGCTAGTGTCACGTGAGACCCGACTTGCAGGACTACAAGGAGACCCGGTCGTAAAGCCGCCTCTGCACGCTGCAGCGAGAGCGTGACGGTCGAGCTTGACGGCGTGGCCAATCCCGGGCCGGCACCGAGCCTTACGGTGTGTACAGCCGAGCAGACTGAGCGGCTCCGCCTCTCGCCGCGAGACTTACAGTGGGTCGTCCGGCGGTCCCGGGTTCGCCCGGCTTGGTGGCTCCCGAGAGCGGCCGGACGAGAGCGGACCCGGGTCCAGTCGTACATAATGCTTAATCAGTTAAATCTTTTGCCGACTTACAGTCTTCGATCGTCGGCCGACTTACGGCCGACGGCGGCTCGGAGGACCGCGTCCGCGAGCGCGACGTGGACGAGCCGCAAATTACTAACCACGTTTTCGTCGCATCGTAGGGACGCGAGAACCCGCCTCTCATGAGTTTCCTGTACCGTACGCTGCAGCGGACGTCCTTATCATTTTACCACTACAATGACGTCGTTGCCTTCATCAGTGCCCAGCAGAAGCGGCTCGACATCAAACACGCTGACGATTGCCTCTCGCAGCGCGCGCCTCTGAGCGTCATCGCCACCCGTACTATTGATGAGCAGCACACCTTCGGGCCCAAGGTGCGAGCGCAACATCAGCAGAGCGGCTCTGCTAGAAAGAGACGAAGGCGGCGACTGAACTTCGAGACCGCAGCCGCCTTCAGCCTCGGGCGCACAGCTTGCATCGAGGAAGATGGCATCGAATCGCAAACTCGTATGCACCCGCAAGAAATGCAGTCCGTCTGTATGCAGGATGTGCATATGGCGCCCACGCAGGCCAAGATATTGTCGTGCGAGCGCCAGCACTCCATCATCGCTCTCGACGCAGGTCATTGTGCACTTGGGGTGCCTCTCTGCAAGGTGCATCGGCAGTACGCCGCCGCCGACCCCGATGAAGCATAAATTCTTCGGTGTCGGCTTCAGCTCATCCAGCGCAGCGACCATAGTTCGATGATAGGCTGGCATCAACATTCGACGGTTGAAGCGGCAGCTGTTGTGGCGCAAGGGCTCAATGCTGACGATGCTCTCCGCTGCCAGAGCGAGGCCTGGCCGAGAGGAGCAAAGCCAACGAAAGGCGAGGCCGTTTGTTAAGTGCTGCTCGAATACGTGAAGCGACGTGCGTTCGCCATGGTGAGAATGCAACCTGTGGATCACGCCACCACCAGGAAGCTCCACCTCAGTCTGGTTAAGCTCCATGCAGTAGTGACCACATGACCAATTGGTTCTTCAGGAAGGAAGCCCTGATAGTCCAAACAAGGCAAGCAGCCCCGAGGCCACAAGGACGCGGATAGCCCCCAAGGGGGGGGAGGGGACGCAACTCTGAGGTCTATAAATAGCACTGTGAATCATCGTGTGATCTCCAGGCGCCTGCGTCCTGAAGGCCAAAGGAACACACCAACCGGACACCACTTGGGCCCTGCCGGAAGGCGGCATGCCAACGAGCCAGAACGATCCGGCGAACCCGGCCAACGGGACGCCGCCTCGCCCGCCACCTAAGCTCCTTGATGGCGCTGAACCCATACGGACAGCCGTCAAAGTCCGGCCGCACACCGTCGCAGCACCGACCGGCGAGATTATTGGCTATCCATTGCGCGCTCAGCAGGCACTCGCAGCGATGAGAATCGACAGCCCTAACGCAAAGCGGCACACGGTTCGCTGCGTGGCGGACGACCATTATGCAATATCGCACGTCTCGCTGCCGCTACCCTTGCCGCTCAGGTGGGCTGTGCTCGCGGGACGGCATCGGAGGCTGGGTTCAGGTTGCGTGCCGGGCCTGCGCATGCTGCCCGAAGAGATATGGGAGCGCATCTTCCACTTCGCGGTGACGAAGCTGGACGTACCCAATGCCATCGAGTTCGGCGACCCGCCGCGCCCCGTCGACAGCCCGCGGGGCCGGTTCCACTGCGGCCTCGCCCTCAATGCCATGGTGTCGCAGCCGACCATGTACGAGACGCTCATGGTGCCGCTCGTCGAGAGCGCGCTCGAGGGGTACAGCAGCGCGCTGGTCACCTTCGGCCCACGTGGCTCGGGCAAGTCGCACACGCTCGAAGGCCCCCCGCGTGGCGTGAGTGCGAGCGGCGACAGCGGCGCCGGCGGCGCCGACGGCTCGTGTGGCGCGTGCAGCCCCGAAGGCGCCGGTGAGAGCGGCGAAGGTGGCGAGATTGCGACCGGCGCCGCCGGAGGCGCCCGCGCGGCGGACGAGGGGCTGATGCGCAAGGCGCTGCGCCACACGCTCCTCGCGCTGCACCGCCGGCACGGCGCGAAATGGGGCGCCCAGAACGAGTGGGCGCGCTTCGCGTGCTTCGCAGTGCATAAGCGGATCGTGTACGACATGCTGGCACCCGACGCGCCGATGCCGCGCAAGATCGTGCGCACCGACGCGGCGGGTGGGCGTTGCCACGCGTACGTCGACCGGCTGCATGCGCCGCCCGTGGCCAATCTCGCCGACTGCGATGCGCTGCTCGACGCAGCCCGAGCCGCGCGCTACCGGCTGCCCGTGTGCCCATCATGTGCGAACTGGACGCGCGAGCTCGACCTGTTCTGGACGCTGCACATCCGCGAGGGGCCCCTGGGCGGCGGCAGCCTCAGCTTCGTCAAGCTCGCCGGCCTCGACCGGCGTCAGCGGTGCAACGAGTGCCGCCCCCTGCCCACTACCAACCCCCACGGAAGGGCCGACGGGCATCAAACGGTTTCGTCACTCTCCGTCGTGCTGTCGGCCCTGGCAGATGGCAAGACGACGTACGTGCCCTACCGCGACTCGCCCACGACGGAGTTGATGCAGGAGATGCTCTGTGGGCGTGCCAAGGTTGCGTGGCTCGCGCACGTCGTCCCCGGCCCCGAGGGTGACTTTGACGAGACCGTCGCCACACTGCAGGCCACAGTGCGTGTGGGCAAGATCCTAAATACGCCGCAGCGGCTGCCGCACGGGCTGCAGGTGGCGGAGCGCGCGGCCGAGGCGCGCGAGATCGAGGAGCTACAAGGGCTGCTCAAGGCGAGGTCGCGCCTGAGCAGCAGGCCTGCTCCTGGGACTCCCAGCGGCCCGAGCCTGGCGCAGCGGGCCGTTGAAGGCGTGCGGCCGAGCACTCCGCCGGAGGTCACCTGAGGGCATCGATCTGGGCAAAGCAGCGCCGGCGGCCTCGGGGAGAACGGCTGAGGCGGAAGGCGCCGAGGACCCACAGTACCATGAGGAGCGCAAAGCGGTTTCACTCACACATCAGCCGAACGCGAAAACCCACAGGACGTGTCTTGTGTCGCTGGATACGACGATAGGTGTCGAGGTCACGCGCCGACGGCTTGATCTTAGTGCGTCGCGCGTCGCGGACACCCGGGCTTGAACCGTGGACACGTGCTCGTCGGCAGCGTGTGTGCGCAGCATATTGCGGAATCGACCGCCCCGGGCGGAACCGTCGACGTCGTACCGATCAAAACCCGGATCTCAGATCCGGACGTACAGAGTACGCAGCGGGTGTGTCCGTGCGCGCGCGGCATGTCCGTCCGTGACCGTGTGGCGCGGTCGCCCCGTATCGCTATGGTGGCGGGTATAGCCGAGTGACGGAAAAAAGCTAACTAGCACTATTAGCGATCCCGCTCGCACCGCCACGGCCCACACGCGAGATGTACGCGAGATGAGCTCGCAGGAGAGGCCCCGGAGACTCACTCTCCGCTTCCCAAGCTCCGACGGCGGGGTGACGTATACCCGCTCTCACTGGGTCCTCGCCTGATAGAAGCCCCCGAGCGCCGTTTGTGCATACCCGGACTCATCATGTGCCCGGACTGCGATCCCGCAACGGCCGTCTGATTTCTGCTAGCCACCTCGTTCCACGCCCATCTGTGTTGAGTGATCCTGCAACTGAGCCTTGCCTAAAGGCTTGGAGCCTGCCTTAGTTCAGCCCGCGCCTTCGTGCTCTACCCAAAGCAGGAGTGCAGGAGAGCCATCTCGACGGACGTGCAGCACTATTTGCTCAGTGTGCAAGCCCTGGACTAAAGCTTACTTCGGCTGGCTCCTTCGCCCCTGCCTGGAGGTCTGCTGTCGGCTCGCAGTCGGCCGATGATTGTGTACACGAGATACAGTCACGAGATGACTGTCATCTGCTAATGGTCACCGCCGGCCTGTCGCCGGTGCGCCTACACAACTTCCCCCACAGCACGGGAGCGGGGGCGGGGGAAAGCGTCAGCTGTGCGAGCTCTTCTGGCGCTTGACCCAGCCGCCGCCGCCTATGGCGCCGCCGCCGAGCTGCCCCATGCTCCCCGCCGCCATCGACGATTGCTGGCGGATGCGCGCGAGCGAGCCCGCGGCGCCGAGCTGACCAGCGAGCGCCTTGGAGAGAAGGTCGTTGGCGACGCCCGCGGAGCGATCGGGTGCGACTGGTGCGGGTGACGGGAACACGTCCCTCGCGAAGCCCTCCTTGCCGTCTCGTGAGCTCGTCGTACTTGACGCATCGTCGGCTTGGGTGGAGTATCCAACGTCAGCATCCTGGGAGTGTGCAACGGAGCAGAGGAGCTCAAGCATGTTGGCTGGCTTGTCTGGTGGCTTGTCGGCCACCGGGGCCGCGGCGAGGCTACACGCCGGCAACACGGCGGACGCCCCTAAGGGCACCGCGGCTGCGTGCATGCCTTGGGCGATGAGCGCCGCCTGTACCGCCTGTACCGGCTGCTGCAGCATCGCCTCTCGAGGCGAAAGCGCTGGCAGTTGCTCGGCCGGCACCTGCAGCGCCGGCGGCTGCTCCGCCGGCAGTTGCGGCTGCCATAGCTGCGGTGGTAGCGTGCGCGCGTCTCGCTCAGAGGCACCGTCCGCGTCCATTGCGCGCTCGACGCCTCTGACCATAGCAGCGGCCAGTCCGGCAGCTCGCGGTCGATGCACGAGCAGCCGAGGAGCTGGAGCGTTCGGCGAGCCCGGAAGCGGCAGCAGGCCAGCATGTTCGCCGTTGGGCGTGGCGACGGCCGCAGGTCCTGTTGTGAGCAGCGCCTCAGGGCTCTGCAGGAATTGAGCGGATGAGCTATGGCCTGCGGCAGCTGCTGCTGCGAGGGCTGCGGCAGCAGCAGGGTGGGTGCCGAAATGCACGCCGCCCATTCCATCCTGGCAAAGGCCCCCGGCTGCGTGGCCTGCTGTGAGACTGGCGAGGGCGCTCTCAATGGCGCCGAGGGCAAGCTGCTGCGGATGGGCTGCAGCTGGTGACAGAGACTGCTGCATGGCGAGGTTAGCTGTTGCGGCATCGGGGCTATATCCCAATATACTCTGGACGAGCAGCCGCTCAAGGTCTAGAAAGCGTTGCTGAAGTGAATCGTTCGACGCCTTGGCGGCGATCAGGCGCGCCTGCAGCGCGCTGATCGCCCTGCGCTGATCATCCCTCTCAGTCCGCAGGGCTTCGATTTCAGCGACCTGCGGGAAGAGGAGTGCTGTGAGCAAAAGGAACTCACCGAGGCAGGATCGCGGCAGGGTGCCTGGCCTGCTGAGGCACGCACTAGCTGCTGATGATCTGCCATCGACTGCGAGGAGGCCAGTACACAGGGTACGGTCCTAGAAGGAATTCGATGCAGCTTGCGCCGTGAGAAAGCTCGCCGGGAAAAAAATCTGCTTTCATCTCCCCAAAGATACCCGAGGTTCAGGTCACGTTCGGCGCGAAGACCGTATGCATAATGACTAAACACGAACTGTATCGTGAAAAAAGCCCCGGGGCATCGAATTGAAAAGAAAATCAAATCATGAACACACGTAGCAAGGGAGGGCGACGGCGATGATGATTAAGTTTGTGGCGAGCCAGCCCGACTGCTCACGTGCGGCGCGTCCTCCTCGTCAATAATCGCGAACCGCTCGAGACGCTGCTCTCTCCAAGGAGACGGTGCCGCCTGCCACGGGCGCGAGCCGCCACGCGCCTGTCGCCCGCGCCCTTGGCCGCGTTGCTCCTCGCCGGCCGCCGCCACCCGCGTCCGTCGACGCTCCGCCTCCCGCTGCCGCTCCGCCGCCTCCTCGTGCTGGTGCGCGAGCCGTTTCGCCACGCCCAGGGCAGCATGCATGCGCAGCACCAGCGTGCGCAGGTTTCCCGCCTGTTTGGCACTCACGGCGGTGACGGCGGAACCTCGCAAGACATCTGGTAGCACGGCCGCAGCCGCCGCCATCTCGGGCGCCTCTGCCGGTGCGCCGCCAGGGGCGCCGCCCACGCCCACGCCCACGCCCTCGCCCTCGCCCTCGCCCTCGCCCACGCCCACGCCCACGCCCTTGCCTTCGCCCTCGCCCTTGCCCACGCCACAGCCAGCGCCGGCGCCGCCATCGCCTCCGATGAGCCCAGGCAGCTCGCCCTCGGCCCGTAGGCGTGCCACGGCGGAGCGGAGCGCGCGCAGCTTCGCGGGCGCCCCCTCCACGTCTGCCTTGTTGGCCACCAGGAGGCAAGGGCGCTGTCCGAGACCCGGGAGATACAGCTCGAGCTCACGCTGGAGTTTCGTCAGCTGCGAGATTGCTGGCTGCTCCGACTCGAGATCGAGCACGTAGCACAGGAGCGAGGTGCGCTCGATGTGGCGCAGGAAGCTGTGCCCGAGCCCGCGGTTGGCGTGTGCGCCGTCCACCAGGCCAGGGATGTCGGCAAGTGTGAATTCGGCGTGCGCCGACGCGCGCACGCGGCCCAGGTGCGGGTGCAGCGTGGTGAACGGGTAAGGCGCCACCTTGGGAACGGCGTTGGAGAGGGCGCGGAGGAGCGAGGACTTGCCCGCGTTCGGGAAGCCGACGAGCCCCACGTCCGCGATCAGTTTCAGCGAGAGCAGCAGCGTTGCCGCCTCGCCTGCACCGCCGTCCTCGGCGATGCGCGCGTGCTGCTGCAGCCCCTGACGGAAGGAGGCGTTGCCGCGGCCGCCGCGCCCGCCCCGCGCGACCAAGATGCTGTCGCCGTCCGTGAGCAGCTCGGCCAGAGTCGTGCGCGGCGCGTCCGGCGGCTCCATGCGCGACGTTCGCGATGGGCTCGGCAAGCCCAGCCGTTCGACGAGCGTGCCGCACGGCACCCTCAGCTCCATCGTCTCGCCGCGCGCGCCGTGCATATCGCTGCCCATCCCGTTGGTGCCCGAGGCGGCCTTGAAGTTCTTCTTTTCCAGCTGCAGGTCGGTCACGTTGTGATCCGCGCGCAGCACCACGTCGCCACCATTGCCTCCGTTGCCACCGTTCGGCGGGCCAAACGCGACATTCGCGTCGCGGAACATGCTCGCGCAGCCCTTTCCGCCGTCGCCGCCGGCCGTGAGTATGCGTACGCGGTCCACGAATCTCCGGCGCGTCGAGCGCGGCGCGTCTACTGCGCTCGTCAAGAAGCGTCGCCGCATTTCCACAAGGTTTCCTTGCAAAACTTCCTTACATGAACTAACATTCAACTTCAACGCTCTCAGAAACTGAATCGCCTTCAGCCGGGGATGCCTTGAACTTCCGCGTTTACCGCGAAAAGACTGTACGAAAAGGCTCTCTGGAAGGAGCCAGAGTCGCCAGAACCCATGTGATGACATCTCCGACTCTCGCGACCGGCTCTTGCACACACCACCAGAAGCAATGCACTCACTGTTCAAACCCACTCGATTCCCCCGCACTGTAACAGGGCGGAGAGCTCCGGGCCCGACGAGGCCACCAGATCCACCGTGCAGAGGCTGCCGTTGCTCACCATCAAGGCAGGCCCGCGGGATGGCGAGGAGTGGATCAAGAGGATGAAGGAGGAGTACATGGCGCTCATCGCTTACCAGAAGGTGAACAAGGAGGCGGGTAACGAGTGGTTTACCATCGAGTCCAACAAGACGGGCACGCGATGGACGGGCAAGGTGTGGTACGTGCACGATCTGCTCAAGTATGAGTTCGATCTCGAGTTTGAGCTACCCGTGGCATACCCGGGAGTGGCCCCTGAGCTCGCGCTACCTGAGCTCGATGGCAAGACCGAGAAGATGTACCGTGGAGGCAAGATTTGCCTCGACTCGCATTTCCGGCCGCTGTGGGCGCGCAACGTACCGCACTTCGGCATCGCGCACGCAATGGCGCTTGGGATGGGCCCGTGGCTCGCGGTGGAGATTCCGGACTTGATCGCGAAAGGCAAACTCAAGTACGAAGGTGGCGGCGAGGGCAAGAGCGAAGCCAAGAGCGAAGCCGTCGCGCTCAACTAAACTTGTGAGCTCTTGCGGCTGTCCGAGCACGCGAGACACTCACACTCCACTGGCACTGCCTACGCGCCGCGGTCGGGGGCACACGACACGGCGTACTACTGTACTGCAGCCACTGACTCATGCGACTTTCCCGCATTGTCATGCCACCCATGCGTGCCGCTGAGTGCGCGTGCGGCCTACGTGTGGCCCCAAGATAGCCATTAAAGGAGCCGATTCCGGCCGTACCGGCCGGGACCCGGGTGCGCGGGGAAAACCCGGGAAATGAACAAATGATAGCTTTTAAGATAGCTTTTTAATTCGAGGCCGTCGTCCCGGCGCGCGGGTCTGCGACCTAGAGTCGGGTCTAGTACGGCGTCGGGTCGCGCTGCAAACCGACGTTGGCTTCCGCTATACCCCCTGTGCGCCTGCCATCTCACATGATCGAGCACGGCTCGCCCGAACACAATCGAGACGGCTTGGTGCCACTGTCATGCCGTGGCGATTCGACGACCTCATCGACTGCTCCGTCCGCTAGTTCGTAGTCGATGCCCGCCTCTGTGTCGTTCACACTCCAGCCTGGGCACTCGCCGAGGCCGTTGCCCTCTGCCGCGTCATATGAATCCATGGCATCCGACGGCAGCGGTAGCTGTGGCGGTGGCTGTGGCATGGTCGTGAGCCAGTAGATTTCGCAAAGGACCGACGCTGCCGAGGTGGGCATCAGGTTCAGGCGCAAGGCTGACGCGCTCTTCGCGCCCGTGCCAGTGCTGGTGCCATTCGCACCATTCCATATGACGTGCTTCCAGCGGCACAGGAGCCCTCGAGGACAGATGCCCTCCTGGAACTTTCGGCAATAGTCGTCTGGGATGCCATCGGGGAGACTCGGCACCGGTTCGACAGGAGCACTCCCCTCTGCGGCGACCTTTCCAGCAGTGGCATTGCCACCAGCGTTGCCGGTGGCCTCCTCCTGGTCCTCCTCGTCCTCCCACGCACCGTCCTCTTTATCCTCTGCTAGCCGGGGCTTCACCCAGGGCGCGGGCGGCGGCTGCGGGGCTGGTAGAGGGAGCGGCTCGAGACTGGGTCGATCGTCGAGCACGTCGGCCGCCTCGGGCCCGGCCATCTCGCACTCGACTAAGCAATCGCCCACCAAATCTACCACCGACCGCGTGAGCAGCTTCTCGCGATCGAGGAGCATGCGCCCAGTTGCCTGGGACCACTTACGGCTGAAGCGAGTGTTGTGGAACAGGCTGGTGAGCGGCGTGAGGAGCGCGCGCGCACAGCCCTCAGGCGTCGTCTCGTCCCAGTTGGCCGGCTGTGCGATCGCGCAGTAGGCCGTGTACTTGTCGAGCACCTCACGTCGTGAGGGGACCTGCTCTCCGATCTGCTCCCCGCCGTACACGAGCGCCGATCGTGCAAACATGAACGGGTCGGCGTTGGCGCGCCGGCCGAGCATGACGCCGTGCACGCCCTGCCGGATAAAGAGCTGAGCTTCCTCGAGCGACCGGATGCCGCCGTTCATGCTGAACTTGATCTGTGGGAAAAGGGCGACCAGCCGAAGAACCCAGTCATGTTTGAGCGGAGGCACCGAGCGGTTCTTGATAGTGTCGAGGTCGAGCATAGCCTTGCGCGCATGCATGATGAAGTGCGTCACGCCCGCCGCCGACACTGTCGTCACGAACTCGACCAACTCCTCCCACGAGTCGCGATGGTCGACGCCGAGCCGGCACTTGACCGTGACCGGCACGTGCGTGTAGCCTGCCTTCGTGAGGGCGGCGCGCATGGACGCGCAGCACGCGGCGACGAGCGCGGGCTCAAACATGAGCCGCGCGCCGTACGTGATCCTCGACCTGCCTTTCCGCTGCGCAGGGCAACCGCAGTTGAGGTTGATCTCGTCGTAGCCTTGGGCGGCGCCGTGCACGGCGGCGCGCGCAAGGCTCTCCGGGTTGGAGCCTCCCAGCTGCAGCACGATCGGGTGCTCCTCGGGCGAAAACCCGATGATCGAGCCGACGGTGCGCTGCCGCACGTTCTTCTGCCCCTCCTGGCACTCGCGCTCACCCGGGTGGTTGTAAAGGATGGCTCTGTCCCACGTCATCTCCGTCCAGAGCATCGGCAGCGGCGAGATGCAGCGGATGAGAAAGCGGAAGTGGCGGTCGGTCACATCGATCATCGGCGCGATCGCGAGTAACGGCCGGCGAGCGGCGAGTGACACTCCGTCGGCCACTCCGTCGTGGGCATTGGGCATTGGTGGCCTCTCCACTCCGTCGTCGGCGTTGGGCATTCGGCACGTATCGGGAGAGCCCAGGTACGCGCAAAACCCTCGAAACTGAATTGTCATCGAACCCGGTCCCGGCTCGGCGTACATGTACATGCACATGTACAAATAAATGAATTTTCCTCGGAACTTTCATGGGGCGGATTCTGAGTCCGACTCATGCTGAGTCTCGCATTGCTCGTCGGCACAGCGAGCGCCTTCCGGATGCCTATATCGTTCCATCTCCATCCGCACGTAGACGGTGCATGTCCACGCACGCATGCCCTTCGCATGCAGGAAGTTGAGCCGGCGCAGTTCGAGCCACAAGGCGACCCTGTCCAGTTTGCCATTCTGGCGCTCGCAGTGGCCGTGCCGTTTGGCTATTGGTGGTACATCACCGTCCCCGAGGCGAGGCTTGCACTCAGCAAAGACAAGCGTCTCGGCGACACCGGCGCTTACATTGAAGAGCTGGCGCGAAGTGACGAGGCGAGGCCCGTTGAGCGATGGTTCTTTTCGAAGTGGCTCAAGCAGGCGCCGAAGAAGCGCACTGCGCGCACGGAGGCGGCAAGCATGTTGAGCACCGCCCCCACCATGGCTGCGGTGGCCATGGTGGAGCCGACACATCCGGAGACTGCGGCCGAGAGCGCGGCGGCTCCCGAGCAGCCTTCAGCGGTGCAAAAGCGCGAGGCCTCCCTGGAGCAGCTCTTCAGGCCTGCAAGCCTCAAGAGCAATGCGACGCCCAAGTTCTTCAGCGGCGACAACCCTATCGTCGTCACGACTGGCGCGCTGCTCGCTGCCGGCATCTTTGCGACAGTGGCGAAGGAGAACGGGCAGCTGGCGGCCGACTTACTCGTCATTTGCATTGGTTTGATCTTCGGTGCGACGCGGCTGACGCTCAAATGAATTCTGAGGGAGCGGGCGGCGCAGCGCACCGCCCCGTGGCACGCGACGGCGCGCGCAGACTCCTGATTTTGTGCAACGCGCTGTTCTGTCATGGTATCATGTAATAAGTAAGTAAGTAAGTAAAACAACGCCAACTACTGGCAGGTGGCAGCGCACACGTGGCGCGGGAGGTCTCCCCGCCCAGGCATACGTGATACGAAGCGTGTACGGTGTTCAACAACACGGGAGTTGAAGCAGATGAAAGCCATCAGTCAACCCACGGTTGCGGCTCGAGACTGCGGGGTTAACACAGGTGCCCTTATCGCCCGATCTCGTAGCCGAGCGCTCCATTGCATGCGGGACGCACTCTCTCTTTCTCTCTCTCTCTCCTGCCTCTGTCTCGTCTCGTCTCGCCGCGCCGCCCGCCGACTGGGCGCCCGCGTGTCATGGTATCATGTGTTCTGTGTGTCACATACGTACGGGTATGGCGCCAGAAGATGAATTTTGTCAAATGAGTATGAATCCGCAATGTTGGTTTCTCTACCACTCGCGGCGGCACACAAAAATACTGTGAATGGGTGTGAACCCCAAAACCGCCTCTGAAAAATCATGAAAAATCTGGATGTTTAAATAGGATGGACGGCTCCTGTTCCAAATACGTAGGGTTGACATCTGATTAGGGTTGGAAACTTGAACACGAAGGAAAAGTCCAAAAGCTCGAAATCTTCCATGCTCCACAAGACTCAGCTCGTCTCCTCACAACCTGGCCCCGCCACGTCCGCGAGGATGCGGTGGTCCATGCCCCACCCGCGCAGCTTCCGAAAGTGGTCCTTTGCGCCGGTTGTGCACCCGAACCCTCCTTCTTTTCCTCAGCCACTCCTTGGACGTGCTGCCGTCCAACGCAAGAAAAAGGCCGCGTTCTCCATCTCCAGCGATGAGCTCTTCGCCGTGGCCGAGAAATTGAAAGGGATTGCGGCAACACTCGAGGCTCAAGTAGAGCAGCCAACACTGGAGATCCAGATTGGGTACATGCTGCTGGATGGTGCCATTACCATCCCGCAGTGTATCAAGTTGTGGGACCCCAAAGGGAAGGGTGAGGTTATGAAGGGCAGCATGAAGAATAATCTGCGCGCCATGGGCTTCAGCGTGCCAGGCGGTGAAGTCGACGCTCTCTTCGATTCGTGGGATTCTGACAAGGGCGGCATGCTCGATCTCAAGGAGCTCAACGAGTGCCTCGCGGGTGCAATGAAGAAGGCTCAGAAGAACAGGAGTGCGCCTAACCCGTCGCGGGACAAGGCGAAGGAGATTCGCCAAAAGGCGCAGGAGGCGGAGGAAGCGGCCAATCTCTCCATTCGGGCTATGGAGCTCGAGGACGAGCTCCAAAAAATGATCGCCGACATGGACAAGCGCGCTGACCTTCGCCTCGGCGCATTGCTGCAGGCCCGCATGGTGAAGCCGGCCGCTGTCGTGACCAGCTGGGGCTCGAGCCGTGGTGAGCACGCTGGCGAGCTCTCAAAGGCAGACTTTCGGAACGCCGTGATCCGGCTCTTCAAGGGGCTTCCTCCGATCAAGACACGTAGTGAAGACCACAAAGCCACAACGGTGAGTACGCCGCCTGCTACCGAGAGGCTCGGTACGCGCCTTTCTTCCCAGTCGGCGGCTGATGAATCGGCGGAGCAAGCTGCGCTTGCGGCAGAGATCGACGGTGTCTTTGATATTTTCGACGCGGACCACGGCGGCTACCTGGATGCGGAGGAGGCCCTGAATATGATCAAGCAGTTACAGCTGATTGGCAACAAGGCGGCGACCGAGCGGCGTTCGAAGGAATACGAGGTGTTTACGACACGTGCGAGGGCGAATCGAATGGGCATGTCCGTGAGGCAGGCTGCTGCACAACTCGATACGATGCAGAACCCAATGGCATGCTGATGTGCTGTGGCAGCATGAGGCTGCATGTGGCTCGCCCCCCGCGGCCCGCTGAGCGGTCGCACGACAAGCTTGAATGACGAGCAAGAGGAATGATCGATTGATCGTGCGTGGAAGCGCCCCCGTTCGCCTTGCTAGGCAAACGTGAGGTGCGCTCGTGCAAGATGTGAGGTGCGCTTGATGTGTACGGGATGCTGGCGAGGGTCTTTGAGTGCGGACGAGGTGAGTCCCAACACCTCAAAAAATGTACGGTAGTATGGCGCCGCGCGTGTTCACAGCTCGTCAGGCGTTCCGGCGCGCGGTCTCGGTTGGTTCTTGGTGTCGATTCTTGGTGTTGCGGCGCGTGCGGCGGCTGTCAACATGCAGTAGATGCATGAACGCCTCGTGTACGCTGCCATTTGGCATGTACCATGTCGTGTTTACTTATCGACTTGACATACCCGCGGCCGGAACCGATTAGGCATTAGCTTACCCCGCGTGGTCGCGCGGGGGATTCCCGGGCACGGGCGCCATAACGGAACCCGGGCGCGCGCGTCGTGGCGCGTCGCCGTGCGCGCGCGCGCGCGCTGCGCGGCCCGGGCCAACTGAGCAGTAAAGTGGGGGAATCTAGCAAGATTCCTGACATGTCCGGA
>ENA-UOXP01000071-UOXP01000071.1-mixed-culture-metagenome-genome-assembly--contig:-NODE-71-length-68614-cov-5.909888_pt1 | contig 68614 bp, 69 predicted proteins | sample MGYA00238161_ERZ761639 | MGnify/ENA primary metagenome ERZ761639 (study PRJEB28913, sample SAMN08776760) | mixed culture metagenome | isolation source: Freshwater growth medium | place: USA...
GCAGAGGCCGAAGCCAGAGCAAAAGCAGAAGCGGAGGCGCAAGCCAAGGCAGAGGCCGAAGCCAGAGCAAAAGCAGAAGCGGAGGCGCAAGCCAAGACAGAGGCCGAAGCACGAGCGAAAGCAGAAGCGGAGGCACAAGCCAAGGCAGAGGCCGAAGCACGAGCGAAAGCAGAAGCGGAGGCACAAGCCAAGGCAGAGGCCGAAGCACGAGCGAAAGCAGAAGCGGAGGCACAAGCCAAGGCAGAGGCCGAAGCCAGAGCAAAAGCAGAAGCGGAGGCGCAAGCCAAGGCAGAGGACGAAGCCAGAGCAAAAGCAGAAGCGGAGGCGCAAGCCAAGGCAGAGGCCGAAGCAAGAGCAAAAGCAGAAGCGGAGGCGCAAGCCAAGGCAGAGGACGAAGCACGAGCAGAAGCTGAGGCGCAAGCCAAGGCAGAGGCCGAAGCAAAAATTGCAGCCATTCTAACGAAGCATCAACACAAACAACCCAAGCAAGTTAAACAACATATTGAAATTGATGAGTCAGCATTTGGCGATACCTTCTCTGCAATAGATGAGCATGATGACCGTAGGCATTCATCCAATCAGGAAGCCATGGAGGATGAATCAACACCCAATATTTTTCAGAATATCGCAACCAGCATTCAGCAAAAAAGCCCCAGCACTAAACCCAAACGACAGTTCTCACTGTTGAAAATCGTTGGCTTTACCCTGCACTACTTGGTCACTTTTGTTACACACTGGTTAACGCCAATCGTCTTGGGATTAGCTGGCTTGGCTGTCGTGTTGGTATTGCTCAGCCACATCCCCATGGTGATGAACCCCTTTATTGGCCAGATGGAAAAAATAGCCGGCGAGCACATTGGCGAGCGTGTCAAAATCCAAAAATTGCGTACATCGTTATTGCCGCCACGATTGATATTGGATCAAGTCAATGTCGGCAATATGTCAGAGATCGAAATTAAATCTGTCAGCATGTTTGTGAACTGGGATAGTTTATCCACGCCTATCAGCCAAATTGAATTGGTTGGCATGAACGTGACTCCGTCCCAAGTCAAACGCATGACGGGCTGGGTTAGCCATAGCCAAGCACAAACGCCATTACAAGTTGCGCGCATTCAAATGCGCGACATAACCATCCAGCTAAACCAAGCCAAATTACCAACCTTTAATGCAACAGTCATATTTAATCCGTTAAATCGAGTTGAGACTGCGGATATCAAGCTCGTCGAGCAAGACGCTACTGCAACCCTTACTGCGCAGGACGATGCCTACAGCGTTTTGGTTCAAGCAAAACGACTGGTTATGCCAATAGGCGCGCCTGTGCTTATTCAAACATTGAAGGCTGAAGGCTTTGCTAATGCGCAAACAATTACAATTGACCGTATGCAAGGCAATTTGTATGGCGGCACGTTTGAAGGCTCAGCGATTATGGGTTGGTCCAATAATTGGAATATTACTGGTAAACTCAATATTAAAGACGCTGGATTAGACGGCCTGGCGCCTAACTTTGGCACAATACAAGCCAAAGGCAACTTAGCTACTGAAATCAATTTTGCTGCGGTCTCAGCGAATATTGAACGTATATTTGACAGACCAACAATCAAAGCAAGATTCACGGTGGAACAAGGCGATGTGAGTTGGATTGACATCATTCGCGCTATTCAGGTAGCTAAAAAAGGGATGGCCATCAATGGCCCAACTAATTTTGATCAATTGAGTGGTCAATTAACGGTCAAGAATGGGCAATATGCCTATGAACAGCTTGTACTTAAATCAGGCAACCTAAGAGCAACTGGTGCGTTTACCATTCAAGAAAACCAACAACTCAAGGGTAACATACGCGTGAACTTAAGCACGCCTAACCGCAAAGTGAAATCCACGTTGCAACTTGCAGGCTCAACGTCACAGCCACAAACCAAATAAGGCGAGTACCAGCAACAAAAAACCGCATGCGTTAACGATGCGGTTTTTTATGCAAACGTGTGATCAACACGCTTTAATCAGCAAGCATTACTTACCTACTTTAATTGGCACATACAATGTATTTTCGCCACGCAATACAAGTATTGCCACTGTTTTGCCAGCTGGGACTGCATTGATTTGTTTATTGAATAAATCAACACTTTGGCTCTCGCTATTGTTTAAGCCAAGCACTACGTCACCACGACGGATGCCCGCTTGTGCAGCCACACCTGTACTCTCAATCACTAGTAGACCATTTTTACCGTTAAGCTTTTTCTTTTGCTGAGGTGTCAGCTCTTTTAGCGTAAGTCCAATTTTATTCGCTTCTGCTTTCGGTGTATTTTTACTTGGGACAATTGCCTCTGATGAATCTGTTGGCATTTCACCCACATTGATACTCAGAGTTTTTGCCGCACCTTTACGCATGAACTCAACGGGTACAGATTTACCAGGTTTAGTACTGCCTACTATTCGAGGCAAATCACCAGTTTCAACAATAGGCTTGCCGTCAAACTTGGTAATCACGTCACCCGCTTCTAAACCGCCTTTGTCTGCAGGGCCACTTTTCTCGATGCCTGCAATTAAAGCGCCATTGGTATTTTTCATACCAAATGACTCGGCTAAATCTTTGGTAAGTTCTTGTATTGCAATACCTAACCAGCCACGTGTAATTTTACCTGTGGTCTTCAACTGATTTGAGATATCAATCGCTACATCAATAGGGATACTAAAGGACAAGCCCATAGAACCACCACTACGGCTATAAATCTGCGAGTTAACACCTACCACCTCTCCTCGTAGATTGAATAATGGGCCACCTGAGTTGCCTGGATTGATGGCGACATCGGTTTGAATAAATGGCACAAAATTTTCTTGTGGTAGCGCGCGACCTTTAGCACTGACAATGCCCGCAGTCATGGTGTTTTCCAAACCAAAAGGTGAACCAATGGCTGCCACCCACTCGCCAACTTTGAGCGCATTAGGGTCACCGATGGTGACTTTCGGTAAATTCGTCGCTTCAATTTTGATCAAGGCCACGTCTGTGCGTTTGTCAGCACCAATAATTTTGGCTTTAAATTCACGTTTGTCAGAGAGCTTCACCAGCACCTCATCCGCCGCGTTCACCACATGGGCATTGGTCAGAATATAGCCATCCTGACTAATAATAAATCCAGAACCTAGTGATTGTGATTTAAATTCTTGACCTCCCTGCCCTGGCGCTTGACCAGGTGGCATACCAGGAATGCCAAAGCGCTTAAAAAACTCTTGGATGTTTTCATCATCAGGCATACCGGGGAAAGGTGACATCCCATTCGTTTGTGCAATAGACGTAATGCTAATATTGACAACTGCTGGGCCTTGCTTTTCTGCCAACTCAGTGAAGTCTGGCAAATCTTTTGCATGTACTTGCATGGTGTTGACGGCAAAAACTGCCAACAAAAATGCACTAGAAATCCATTTCTTAAACATCTAAATTTCCTTCTATTTATCCTCAAAGGTTAATAATTAACTGGCAAATGTTATAGGCCTATCATCACTTGCCAATCTTAAAATGATAGGTTGTTGCATCACAAAATATTGATTCGATGTAGTAAACCCTTTTACCCAAAGCAACCCTGCCACAAGGCCAATCAAGGCAGCCAACATCATCATTCCATTCGAATCGTTAAATTGCATCACTAATATGGAGGCGCCTAGCATGGTTACAAGCGGTAAGATATACAACAACAGCGCGCTCCATAATAAAGCTTGCTCATTAATACCCACAATCACACTCTGCCCGACCCTAGCATCAATATTATTTTTGGCTTTAAACGCTGTGGAGCGATGTGCAAATAACTTACCCCAAATGGAGTTACCACAACCACGGGTTTGACCGCATAAACCACAAGCAGTTTTACGTTCAATTTCTAAAGTAGCAATAACAGGAGTGTCTGGAATATCGGGATTCGCTTCCAGAGAGAGAATGACAGCGCGTTCTTCAATCATGATTCAGTCAGGTAAAGGTTTATTTATTTGCAGTGGTTTGCTTGTTAAAGCTCACAGCTCTAGCAATTTGTTGCACAGTTGATGCAGGCACTTCACCCACTACAATCACTTGATAGCCATCTACCACATTGGCACAGATATTGGTGGAGCCAACCACTTTATGCCCCATTTTTGGACGAACACCTTTTTTTATAGGCTCAATAAAGAGAGAAACGGATGCGATGCCATCAGAAAAAATGACTTGATTCACTATCGTGTTTTTTCCCGGTGCAATGTGCTCAATATGGTCAACCTTACGGTAGCCTGGAGGCAAATTAGCCACTACCCAGCTGTTGGTGACGTGCGTGATGGGGGCTTCATCTTCCATTACATACTGTTTGGATAAATCGATTTTGGGTTGAAACCAATTGAGATCATGCGTATTCAGCATACTTAATTGAGTGAAGCCAATTTGTTCGATGGCTTGGCCTTTGTGATTCATCAGCGTCATGCGCACCAACAATCCAAACTCTACATCTGACCAAACCCTGTATGAATATCGAAAATGATCATTGGGGACTAAATCGATGATTTGAGCTTCGCGATCAGCGATACGCTCAATCGGCCCAAATTTAGCGGTGTAACTGAATTTCAGCGCTTCTAGGTTGGTTGGCAACATAGCGGGAAATAAATTCTGCCCGCGACGTTTTTCAATGACAACTTTGTTATCTTTAGCATTGAATATTACGATGTCACTGCCTTCGCTAAATACCTCGCGAGGCTGACCATCGAGCATGACATTCCGCGTGAGCTCGCGCCCAGCATTGTTCATGTGAGTAATTTGTACAGAACGTGTCTGGTCGCCGTTTTGATATACGAATACACCCTGATAGTTGAGCTCTCGTGCGGCATAAGCAGTTTTTTGCAAAGCCAGCCATGGGTCTTCCAGCGCTTGAACATTTAAACTTGCGAAAACCAATGCGCAAGTCAACATCCACTTAAACATGTTTAACGCGGCTCCGTATATGATACATTTTGAATGTAGTATGCCGCCCCGTTAGGTGCGTAAGTTTGATGCGCTGTTAAATACTCGCTAGGTATACCCTCGGCAAATTCCACTGGCTCAATGATGTTCTGATCAACTTTTTGTTGCTGTAACAGAATTAAGCCAACAAACATGACCGCTGTGACTGATGCCGCAACTGACCAAAAAGCTGTTTTTTTGAATATGGATTGCTTGGCTTTGGTTTGTACTGCATTTACCGCAGCTGGTGCGATTACCGTAGGCTCTTGCTCTAAAGCGTCCATGATGCGGCTGGTCACTTTATTGTGAAACACTTGGTCTCCACGCATGACGTCACCTATCATGTGATAAGCATTCCATGCGTGCCTAAGTTCACCATCTGATTTAGCAACAATAAATAGATGGTCTGCGTTATTCGTATCGAATTCACCATCAATTAAGGCAGATAACTGTTCTTTCATACTAACCCCATACTTTTATCTTAATTATTGTATACAAAACTACCAACGTTTGTGATCAGGTGTGTCTAACAACGGGCGTAATTTCAATGCAATTGTTTCGCGTGCTCTAAAAATACGTGAACGCACTGTACCGATTGGGCATTGCATGATGACTGCAATATCCTCATAACTTAAACCTTCCAGTTCGCGCAAAGTAATAGCGGTGCGTAACTCTTCTGGCAAATTAGCAATCGTGTCATTGACTGTTTGCGCAATTTCCTTCGTCATCAAAGCAGTTTCAGGCGTATCCATGGTGCGCATTTCAAAGCCTTGATCGAAATTTTCTACGTCTTCAATTTCAACATCTTGCATGACCTGCGGCTTGCGCCCCATCGACACTAGGTAATTTTTAGCTGTGTTAATCCCGATACGGTATAACCACGTATAAAAGGCACTGTCGCCTCTGAAATTATGCAATGCTCGATAAGCTTTAATAAAAGACTCTTGCACAACATCTTCAACCTCAGCTTGATCACGAATCATACGTGACAACAAACGGCCTAATTTACGGTGATATTTGTCCACCAATAAGCCAAATGCTTTTTTATCACCCTGCTGTGCTCGGGTCACTAATACTTGGTCAAGCTCTCGATTTTCAGCGCTCAAATTTTGCACTGGTTTTTCCGCCATAGAGGCGTCACTCCCGTTTGTGGTCTTTTTGTAGCCTGTAGTATACGCCTTCGTGGTACTTTCTACGAAGCCTGATCGGGTCAACTCTTCAATTTTGCCTGTCTGTAACATATTCTCTTCCCCTATCTAATTTATACATGATGTATCATGCATCGCTAGCTCAAATATAGAGACACAGATAAACTTCCAATAGTTCATTAAAGTTAACAAGTATGATTAATCAGTTCGATGTGTTGATTATTGGGAGCGGCCTTGCTGGGCTAACCCTTGCACTCAAAGTTGCCGACACCAAAAAAGTATGTTTGGTCAGCAAACGTGAAATCACTGACAGTGCAAGCAGTTGGGCACAAGGCGGCATTGCCGCAGTGCTCAATAGTGACGATTCGATTGAAGCACATATTGAAGACACGTTGATTGCAGGCGCCGGTTTATGTGACAAAGAAGTGACGCACATGGTGGCAGAAAAAGCGCGCGAATCTATAGAGTGGCTTATCCAGCAAGGTGTACATTTCACACGTGAATCTGATGATAGCGGCTATCACCTCACCCGCGAAGGTGGTCACAGTCATCGCCGCATTTACCATGTGGCTGACGCTACTGGCAATGCCGTGCAAAAAACCCTTACTGAACGTATCCGTGAGCATAGCAATATCACCATATTAGAAAACCATATTGCTGTTGATCTAATCACCAGTAAAAAACTTGCTAAAACCAACCTAAAAGCCAATCAGCCCAACCAGTGCTTGGGTGCTTACGTCTTAGATAACGCTTCTGGCAAAGTCATCACCATTGCAGCCCAACATACGGCATTGGCTACGGGTGGTGCTGGTAAAGTGTATTTATACACGACGAATCCTGATGTGAGCACAGGCGATGGCATTGCCATGGCATGGCGTGCTGGTTGTCGCGTGGCCAATATGGAATTTATTCAGTTTCACCCAACTTGCTTATATCACCCTCACGAAAAATCCTTTTTGATTTCTGAAGTAGTGCGTGGTGAAGGTGGGCTGTTGAAGCTACCCGATGGTACACGCTTTATGCCAACGCATGACGCCAGAGAAGAGCTGGCACCACGTGACATCGTCGCACGCGCGATTGACTTTGAAATGAAAAAGCGTGGGTTAGATTGCGTGTATTTGGACATCTCACATAAACCTGCCAGCTTTATCCAAGAACATTTCCCAACCATCTATAAACGCTGCTTAGAACTTGGCATTGATATCACTAAACAGCCTATCCCTGTTGTGCCTGCTGCACACTATAGCTGTGGTGGCGTGATGACGGATGCACAAGGCAAAACGGATATTGAATGCCTATACGCTATTGGTGAAACCGCCTGTACAGGCTTGCATGGTGCCAACCGTTTAGCCAGCAATTCTCTACTAGAATGTTTGGTATTTAGCCAAGCAGCCGCCAGACAAATTCTTAGCAACCCAACCCAACCATTTGTTCAACTGCCCGAGTGGGACGAAAGCCGTGTAACGGATGCTGACGAAGAAGTGCTGATTACCCATACTTGGAATGAGCTACGTCGATTTATGTGGAATTATGTCGGGATTGTGCGTACTAATAAACGTTTGAGTCGTGCCCTGCATCGTATTTACATGCTACGCGATGAGGTGTATGAATTTTATAGCAACTTCAGAGTGAGTAATGACCTAATTGAATTGCGTAACTTATTGCAAGTAGCAGAGCTGATTGTATTGAGCGCAATTGAGCGCCATGAGAGTCGCGGCTTGCACTACAGCAAAGACTATCCAAATCTTTTGGATGACGCAGTGCCAACAGTGTTAGAGCCTGCCACTGACTACAGTTTACTAGACGGGTCTCATGGGCATCCTTTAGCCGTCAATCATCGCTAGCGACTGATGCAACGCCTCGTTACGTCAGTGCTATGCACTTTAGTTTTTTTGAGCGCATCTGCATTTTACCTGCCTGCAATTGCAGGCCCGACCATTACACGTTTTTATGATGGTGACACCGTTAAAATTGACGATGGACAGCGGCAGTACAAGCTCAGAATCACCGATATTGATGCGCCAGAGCGAAATCAACGATATGGCAAACAAGCTAGACGGACTTTAATGGAGCTATGTAAAGATGCTGAAATAACTGTGACCTTAACAGGGATCGATAAATATCAACGCGACCTTGGTTACTTAACATGCAATACCATCCCAGTCAGTGAGTATATGATTGAACAAGGTTACGCTTGGTTTAATACACGCTACTCAAACAATTGGGCATTACAGGTCATGGAGAACGAAGCACGCAATGCGAAACGCGGGTTATGGAAACAGAAAAAACCCATGCCACCGTGGGTGTGGCGTCAAAAACATGCGCACAACTAAAGCACATTTCCACCAAATAGATTAAAATCGTATATATCCCAATATTTTTTTCAATATCATTCAATTTTTAGTTAGGAAACGTCCATGCAAATTGCCATGAACACTGTAGTCACCATGACCTATGAACTTAAAAACAGCGATGGCCAAGTGCTTGAATCCAGCACAGAACCAGTTGCCTATTTGCATGGTGGATACGACAATATCTTCCCTAAAGTTGAAGAAGCGATGCATGGTAAAAACATAGGCGACACAGTAGAAGTTAGCTTAGAACCAGTAGACGCGTTTGGTGAATACGATGAAGGTCTTGTACAAATTGAGCCAGCGACCGCGTTCCCAAGCCAAGATTTAAAAGTCGGCATGCAATTTGAAGGTGAAGATGAAACTGGCGATGTCATTTTGTATACGATCACAGAAATTGCTGATGGCAAAGTAGTCGTAGATGGCAACCACCCTTGGGCAGGCGAACGCCTGTTATTCACCGCAAAAATTACCGCGGTAAGAGCAGCCAATCAAGAGGAAGTCTCACACCAACACGTGCATGGCGCAGGTGGCCATCACCACTAATCATCTCACCCTCAACACATTCCGAAAGGAACATTGGTTACGTTGTGTGTTTATAAATTAAAAAAACCATTATTTTTAGCCCAAATGAGCAAAAAAGCGCAGTGGCTAGGTAATGGTTTTTTTCTTTTATTTGCTTTGATATTTTTTCAGTTCGCGTTTGCAAACCCGTTAACAAGCCTAAAAGTACCCGCTAGTAACGAAAAAACTGACGCTACCAAAAGCGCGCCAGCCACGACTGCACCAAACAACATTCCAGTGGCCACAACCTCAGTAGCTGCAGTACCAAAACTTAAGTTATCTACGCGAATTTCAAATCACCCTGCGCAATTATCCGACAACACTCACCCCACCCCATCGGTAAAATATTCAGATATTGCCACGAAGGAATATGAACCAACGAACATTACGTTAAATTCAATGAATACTAATCAAAACGATGTTGGTAAGCTGTACTACACACTAGCCAAAAATGAGGCAGAAAGCAGGTGGCAACAAGAGAATAAGTGGTTGATTGCAATTACGCTGATTTTTGCAACGGCCATCATCATTGCCTTTGTACTCACTAAAATTAAATGACCTTACTCTGACAGCGGAATTTCTGACTGGGTAAACTCTTCAAATGGTGGCAACTCCGCCAGTGATCTTAAATTCAAATCATCCAAAAAATATTTAGTAGTTGCATATAATGAAGGCCGTCCAGGCACTTCTCGTTGCCCGACTACATCTATCCATTCACGCTCTTGCAATTGTCGAATCACATTGGGATTGACCGCTACACCACGAATTTGCTCAATATCACCACGCGTCACCGGCTGGCGGTAAGCAATAATGGCCAACGTTTCCATCACTGCACGTGAATACTTAGGCTGACGTTCTGGATTTAACCTCGCGATAAATTCACTGTACTGCGCTTTTGCTTGGAAGCGATAACCCGTTGCCACCTGCACCAAGTCTAACGTTTGGTCAGCCCAATCTTGTTTTAGCTCATCCAACAGCATACGCAATGTGGTGCGTTCCATCTTACCTGCGAATAACCGCAACAAATCATCCAAGCTTAACGGCATGCCCGCAGTCAGCAAGGCAGCTTCCAATACTTGCTTCATTTCTTGAATATTGTCTGGCTCTCTCACTCTGGCTCACCTGTTTGCAACTGTAGGTAAATGGGGCTAAACGCTGCTTGCTGAGTAATCCGCACCAAACCTTCTTTAGCCAATTCTAAAATCGCTAAGAAATGCACCACTAACTTGGGAATACCAGCATCATCCAAGTCAAACAATGCCGAAAATTCCACCATTTTTTCTGCACTCAGACGGCGTAAAATTTGGCTCATGTGTTCGCGCACCGAGAGCTCAGCGCGCCCTAACTGATGATGCTGATTCAGCTTGGCCCGCTTCAACACGTTTTTCCATGCCTCTAGCAAATCATCCAAACCCACTTCAGGTGGTTTTACTTGGCTGATATGTTGAAAATAAGCTGAAGCAACTTGAATTTCCGCACCTACCATGGGCATGGCATCCAAACGTTGCGCTGCTAGCTTGATGGCTTCATATTCCATTAACCGTCGCACCAGTTCTGCACGCGGATCATCCTCTTCTGCTACTTCGGTCGGTTTAGGTAGCAACATGCGCGATTTAATTTCAATCAGCATGGCTGACATCAATAAATAGTCAGCTGCTAGCTCCAGCTTAATCACTTTCATTTTCTCCACATAGCCCATGTACTGCACGGTGAGTTGCGCCATCGGAATATCGAGAATATCTAAATTATGTTTGCGGATTAAGTATAGGAGTAAATCGAGCGGCCCTTCAAACGTCTCTAAATAGACCTCAAGGGCATCGGGCGGTATATAAAGATCTTGGGGTAGCGCATTGAGCGTTTCCCCGTTAATTTTGGCATGAATGGGTGATTCAATCATGCGTGCGAGCTAGCTGTAATTCAGACCCATGACATCACGCACTTCGCGCATGGTTTCACGCGCTAACTTGCGAGCACGCTCGCAGCCTTCGGCCACAATGTTTTTGACTAAAGTGGGGTCTTCGGCATATTCTGCAGCACGCGCTTGAATCGGTTTTAGCTCGTTGACCACACCCTCTATCACTGGCTGCTTACATTCAATACAACCGATGGCGGCCGATTTACAACCATCTTGTACCCACGCTTTGGTTTTGTCATCTGAATACACTTCGTGCAATTGCCACACAGGGCATTTAGCAGGGTCACCCGGATCGGTACGTCGAATTCGCGCAGGATCAGTTGGCATCGTCTTGATTTTCTTAGCCACGGCATCCAAAGGCTCGCGTAACGAAATCGTATTGTTGTAAGACTTAGACATTTTCTGGCCATCCAAGCCAAACATTTTAGATGCCGGTGTAAGCTTGTAATCTGGCTCGACTAAGATAATTTTACCGCCACCTTCTAAGTAGCCAAGTAAACGCTCCTTGTCGCCCATGCTCATGCCCTGCTGTTCCTCAATCATGGCGCGTGCCGCTTCAAGTGCTTCTTCATCCCCATTTTCTTGATAGGCCGCGCGCATTTCTTCATACAAAGCAGCACGCTTAGAGCCAAGTTTTTTAATGGCAGCTTCGGCTTTTTCTTCAAAGCCTTTTTCACGTCCATAGATATGATTAAAGCGTCTTGCCACTTCGCGCGTCAGTTCAATGTGAGGCACTTGGTCTTCGCCTACAGGCACTTGCGTGGCTTTGTAAATCAAAATATCCGCACTTTGCAACAAGGGGTAACCTAGAAAGCCATAGGTGGATAAATCTTTATTGCTCAGCTTTTCTTGCTGATCTTTATAGGTAGGTACACGTTCTAACCAGCTTAAAGGCGTCATCATGGATAGTAAGGTGTATAACTCGGCATGCTCTGGCACACGCGATTGAATGAAAATAGTGGCATTGGCAGGATCTACACCTGCGGCCAACCAATCTATCACCATATCCCACACGCTTTCTTCAATCACTTCTGGCGTATCGTAATGCGTAGTCAACGCATGCCAATCTGCAACAAAAAATAAGCATTCATGCTCGTGCTGTAAGCGTAGCCAGTTTTTTAACACGCCATGATAGTGACCTAAATGCAATTGCCCAGTTGGGCGCATACCTGATAAAACGCGTTCGACCGCCATAGAATGGAAACCTAAATAAAAAAATAAATGGCTAAAAAAGTACTAATGTTTAACTTGTTAAAGTAATGTCTGGAATTATAAATTATGCGCGTTGAATTACGCATGCTTTTTATTGCTTAGCTTACCTCACATAAACACCACATAAATCAATCGCTCAAACATGTGAATAATCGGCGAAATAATTTTGCCCAAAATACCAGTAAACATCAGCACAATGAGGATAATAAAGCCGTACTGCTCTAAGCGCGCTAATTGTATCGCCATTGGCGTAGGCAACAGACTCACGGCAATACGCCCACCGTCTAAAGGTGGCATCGGCAGCAAGTTCAGTACCATTAATACCAAGTTGATGCTGATACCCGCCAAACTCATCTCAGCCAAGAAATTCACTGCAGTATTCGGCGCATAGTTTGCATAGTTGAGCATCAGCGCCCAAAAAATAGCCATCACGAAGTTAGAAGCTGGTCCCGCAGCGGCCACCCAAAACATGTCTTTTTTAGGATTTTTTAGATTTGCAAAATTGACAGGCACAGGCTTAGCCCAACCGAACAAGATACCCCCTAACATGACCGTGAGTGCAGGTAATATAATGGTGCCGAAAGGGTCGATATGTTTTAGTGGATTCAAGGTAATTCTACCCAGCTTTTCCGCAGTTAAATCGCCAAAATATTTTGCAGCATAGCCGTGTGCGGCCTCATGTACGGTAATCGCAAATAAAATAGGCAATGCGTAGACAGCTATTTTTTGAACAATGGTAAGTTCCAACTTTAAATTTCCTTCATCTGAATTGCTTGCCTATAAGCCAAGTGCGTCAATCGCACCAATCCCTTGCCTAATCAGTTGTGGCGTATCACCAGTCAAATCCACCACAGTCGTTTCACCCATTTGGTCCAAACTGGAATCAATCACTAACTCTAGTTGATGTTCTAGCTGTTCACGAATTTCCCAAGCGATGTTGAGAGGTGCGTCATCCCCTGGTAATTGTAGTGTCATGCTGAGCAGAGGTGCATCAAGTGCTTCTAGTAAAGCTTGGGTAACCGCATGCTGAGGGACGCGTAAACCGATTGTGCTACGCTTGGCGTGTAATAGTCGACGCGGCACTTCGCGACTCGCTTCTAAAATAAACGTATAAGGCCCAGGCGTATTAGCTTTGAGCAATCGAAATTGTGCATTGTCTACCTTAGCATACACGCTCAACTCACTTAAATTGCGACACATGAGTGTAAACAAATGGCTATCATCTACACCACGTATGCTGCGGATTTTAGTTTGCGCATCTTTAAAACCTAACGCGCAACCTAAGGCGTAACTTGAGTCTGTGGGATAGGCCACTACGCCACCACTTAGCAAAATATCCACCGCTTGCTTCACCAATCGTGGCTGTGGATTTTCTGCATGAATCACGAAATATTGGGCCATAAGACGTTATCGTAACGACATCAACTAAGCTATTGCTGCTAAGCGTTGAGTAATTTCGCCTCTTCCCAATCTTGCCAAACAGGTACGCAGCCATGGGGTAAATTCGGCAAGTAGCCCATTTCCATGTACGACAAACCCGGCCCATGATAATCAGACCCTTGTGAGGCCTTTAAGCCAAAGCGATGCGCGATTTTTGCAAACTGATCGTACTGAGGAGGGGTGTGGCTGCCCGTGACAACTTCGATGGCCTCGCCGCCGTAGCTTCTGAACTCATGCATTAATAAATGCATATTCACAAACCCTAAATCATAGCGGCCCGGATGCGCAATGACAGCAACGCCACCACTTTGTTTAATCAAGGTGACCGCTTGCTCCAAGTCCATCCATTGATGCTCTACATAACCAGGCTTGCCTTTGACCATGTATTTTTTAAACACCGTTTTCACATTTTTTGCATGTCCAGCTTGTACTAAGTACTGTGCAAAGTGGCTACGTGTCATGATGCTTTGTTTGGAGAAAGTTTTGGCACCTTCATAGGCATCCACAATGCCTACTTTTTCTAGGCCCGACGCAATTTCTCTTGCACGCCCATCGCGCGCTGTGCGCACTTCTGCCAAAGCATTATTGAGTGCAAGATTTTCTGCATCCACTTTCAATCCCACAATATGCAAGGTGCGTCTTTTCCAAGTCACCGAAATCTCAACGCCATTGATAAAAGCAATCCCATGATCATTAGAAGCTAGCCTAGCTTCTGCCAAGCCCCCTAAATCATCATGGTCAGTCAGTCCAAGCACTTTTACACCGCGGGACGCAGCATGCGCTACTAATTCTTGCGGCGGTAGCAATCCATCAGAAACGGTTGAGTGGCAATGCAAATCAATTAGTGCTGACATAATCTCACAAGTATTTTGCAATCAATCGCAAATCATAGCAAAATACAGGAATTACTGATAGCGCAACCATCTGGAAGCGCACACCTACTACTACGTATAACGAAACGATTCATGAAAATTTTCTTTGATTTACTTCCTGTGATTTTATTTTTTGTCGGCTACAAGCTGTACGATATTTACGTGGCGACAGCTGTGGCCATCGGCACCACTATCGCGCTGATTCTTTGGAGTAAGTTAGTACACAAAAAAGTAGACAAAATGCTGATGATCAATGGCATCATTATTTCAGTGTTGGGTGGGATTACACTACTGTTACATGACAAAACTTTTATTATGTGGAAACCTACTGTGTTGTATTGGATTGGTGCTTTAGCACTTCTGATTTCCAATCATTTTTTCCGCAAAAATCTAATCCAACAAATGATGCACAAAATATTGAATCCACCAAAAAGGATTTGGCACCAACTTAACTGGGCTTGGGTGTTGTTTTTGATTATGTTAGGTATTTTGAATCTGTATGTCGCATTTTATTTTACCGAAAACACATGGGTCAACTTTAAGCTATTTGGGGTAACCACCCTGATGTTCGCTTTTATGATTGGGCAAACCGTCATGCTTAAACAATACTTGGTGAATCCAAATCAAGACGAACCGACACACAAGGATGGGAATTAGCATGTGGTATGCCATTGTTGCAGAAGATACGCCTAACAGCTTGGAAAAACGCTTGAAAGCCAGACCTGCACATTTGGCCAGACTCACGGTATTGCAAAGTGAGGGGCGCCTATTACTGGCCGGCCCGTTTCCAGCTATCGACAGTATTGACCCAGGCCCTGCTGGATATACCGGCAGTTTAATTATTGCAGACTTTCCAGACCTTGAATCAGCGCAAGCTTGGGCAGAGGCTGATCCTTTTGTCACAGAAGATGTCTATGCCAGCGTTAAAGTATCACCTTTTAGAAAAACATTGCCTTAACCCATAGAACTTTTACACCACGAAACTATCTCACTGAAGTATTGATTATGGAACTTAGCGAAGAAATTAAAACAAGGTTAAGTAGCCTTGAACCAACTTTACTTGAGCTTTCTGATCAATCATCACAGCACGCTGGTCATGCAGGTAATACGGGGGGTGGACACTTTCAACTAAAAATCGTAAGCTCATGTTTTTTAAATCAATCTCAAATCTCCCGACATAGACTGGTGTATCAAGCAATCAGTGACTTAATGCCGCATAAAATTCATGCCATTAGCATACTTGCAATTGCACCAAATGACCCCATAACTATAACGTCTAATTAATCAGACTTTCATTTACCCTGAGGACTACGCATGAATATAAAACACATTTTAGCCACTACAGCAGCATTTTCTGCCCTCGCGCTTGCGCAACCACTACTTGCTGCTGACGCCTCGGTAGCCACCGTCAATGGGAAACCCATTAAGCAGTCTTGGGTAGACTACATCACTAGAGACGCTGAAGCACGTGGCCAAAAACCTAATGAAAACATGAAAGGTGCCATCATCAATGAATTGGTGGGTTCAGAGCTTGCTTATCAAGAAGCGCAGAAATTGGGCATAGATAAACAGCCAGATTTCATCGCAAACGAAGAGTTGGCACGTCGTAAATTATTGGTGAACGCCTTCCTAGCGGATTTCATGAAAAAGAATCCAGTATCTGAAGCTGAGAAAAAAGAAGCGTATGAGCAGTACAAAAAAGAATTGGGCGACAAAGAATACAGTGCCCGTCATATTTTGGTCAAAACAGAAGCTGAAGCCAATGACATCCTAGCACAGCTTAAAAAAGGTACCGATTTTGCGAAATTAGCCAAAGAGAAATCTTTAGATCCAGGCTCTAAAGAAAAAGGTGGTGATTTGGGTTGGTTCTCCCCAGCTGGCATGGTGAAACCATTTAGCGATGCGGTCATTGGACTGAAAAAAGGCGAACTCTCCAGCGCGCCAATACAAACTCAGTTTGGCTGGCATGTCATTAAGATGGTTGATTCACGTGCCACTCAAGTGCCTGCTTACGATAAAGTAAAAGAAGGCTTAGAGCGTACTTTGCAACAACGTAAATTGGAAAAAATGATGCTTGGTTTGAAAGACAAAGCCAAGATTGAAGTAACTGGTGCTAAGAAATAATCTAATCTAATTTAGATACTATTAAAAAGCCTGCGCATGCAGGCTTTTTAATTTTCAGAAACAGTACATGTTATGGCATAATTAAGAACTATTATCATTTAGATTACTCTTAATTTGCATGACAGTATTAAGCAATTTATCACCTGGTCAATTGGGCACCATACACGCAATTCATGCTGAGCAAGCATTGTATCAACGACTGAATGCACTCGGTTTCCGTATTGGCAAACAGATTACACTCATACGTCGTGCAAACTTCAACGGCCCATTACATGTGCGCATAGGCGGCACAGACATCATCCTGCGTGAAATCGAAGCGCAGCGCATTCAACTCCAAGCAGTTTAAACACACGGCACTTATCGATGAAACGCATTGCACTCCTTGGCATGCCCAACACTGGCAAATCTACTCTGTTCAACCGTCTCAGTGGCGCGTCAGCAAGGGTGGGTAACTGGCCAGGAATCACTGTAGATTTAATGAGTGCGAAAGTGTTAATGGGCGGGCACATAGCAGAGCTGATTGATTTGCCCGGGCTCTATGATTTGCATGGTTTCTCAGATGACGAACAAGTGGTGAGACACTTTTTAAGTCATCATGCTGTCGATTTGGTCATGATTGTGTTGAATAGCTCACAAATTGACCGTCAATTATCGTTGGCATTACAAATAAAGCAATTAGGCTTGCCAACCATGTTGCTACTCAACATGCAAGACGAAGCAAAACGGGCAGGTATCACAATAGACACAGAAGCAATGGCAGGCGCACTCGGCTTTCCAGTGCAAACCATCAGTGCAAAATATGGCGATGGTTGCCCACAAGCATTGCAATTGGCAGGCCAAGTACTCAATAACCCCGCCACCATCACAGCGCCTCAAGACATCGCAAAATTATTAGAAGTTGATAGTCAAATTGAGCAAACCATGCATGACATTGTTCAGCATACGGTGCAAATGCCAATCAAATTCAACGATGAAACAACCGACCAAATAGACCGCGTGCTACTCCATCCATGGCTAGGATTACCTTTGTTCTTTCTGGCAATGTTTTTGCTGTTTCAATTTATCTTTACAGTGGGCGCACCTCTACAAGACGGCATGGCTTGGATACTCGACACATTTAGAACCGAAGCACTAGAACCAATGCTAGCTAATATACCTGCATGGTTAAATGGCTTGCTACTGGATGGTATCTACAATGGCATTGGCACAGTTGCTGCGTTTGTACCAATTATTGTGCTGTTTTTCCTAGTGATGAGCATGGTAGAAGACAGCGGTTATTTATCTCGCGCCGCATTTCTGATGGATACCCTCATGGCTAAAATGGGGTTAGATGGGCGCGGATTCGTGATGATATTGATGGGCTTTGGCTGCAACGTGCCCGCACTGATGGGTACACGCGTCATGCGCAGCCGTCCGATGCGACTACTGACCATGTTGGTCATTCCACTCTCTTTATGCTCAGCCCGCCTGCAAGTATTTTTATTTATGATTGCCACATTGTTTGCTGCAAACCAAGCGGCTTTCATCATGTTTGCACTGTACATGATGAGCTTTTTCACCATCTTTTTAACCGCAATTTTATTTAAACAACAATATAAAAGTACAGAGCCATTTATCTTAGAGCTACCACCCTACCGCTTCCCTACGCCTCGCCAAATATGGCTGCGAGGCTGGCAAGAAGTCAAACACTTTTTAAATCGCGCCACAAAATTTATTGTGATTGGCGTTGTATTGGTATGGGCTATGACCCACTACCCTACTGACGTTGCCCCAGCGAGTGCAGCTACGATTGCAGGGCAGATTGGTCAATTTTTTGCACCAGTGCTTGACCCGATTGGGATTGATACCCAGTTAGCCATTGCTTTGATTTTTGGCTTTGTTGCCAAAGAAATTGTAGTCGGTGCACTTGCGGTGATTTATGGATTACAAGGTGACGCGCTCAGCCAACAAATTGCCATGAATATCGATTGGGTGCAAGGCATGAGTTTTATGCTGTTCACACTAATCTACACGCCATGCTTATCAACAATTGCAACCATGAAGAGCGAATCCAAAAGCAGTGTGTTTATGTGGGTTTCCATCGTATGGTCGCTAGCATTGGCTTGGGTCATCAGTTTTGCTTTTTATCAGACAGCACGCGCATTAGGCCTATAGCTTCTATTGACGGGCAAAAGCCCTTAGCAGGTTAGTGTTTTTTTGCTAGTATGTAAGTTCGATTATAAACATTGAAGTTGCTACCTCTATGCAATCCGCCCAACACAATCCGCCTACTGTAGCTATCGTACTCTCTACCTATAATGGAGAGGCTTATATCGCTCAGCAACTAGATTCTTTGATTGCTCAAACCTACCCACACTGGCATTGCTATATACGTGACGATGGATCAAAAGACAGCTCTGTTGCCATTATCAAAAGCTATGTCACTAAAGATGCAAGGTTTACCTACCTAGAAGATCAACTAGGCAATTTAGGCGTAGTGCAGGCTTATTTCTACCTGTTTAACAAAGTGGATGAAGACTATATTGCTCCGTGCGATCAAGATGACGTATGGCGAGCAGATAAATTGGAAAGAAGCTTAAACTTACTGATCACCATTGAAACAGAGAAAAAGATACCGGCTTTAGTGCATACAGATTCTGATTTTGTAGACAGTCAATTAAACAGCATTCGTGAGAAATTTATTGGCAAACGTGGCCTTAAAAAAGGCTTGAATGGCATCATCATCGCCAATAGTGTGCAAGGTGGCTCCATCTTATTTAATCGCGCTTTAAATAACGAATCAAAGAAAATTAGCGCGCAATTACCATACGATTACCATCTAGGCATGATTGCTGAATTGACAGGCGCGCGGGGGTTTATCTCGGACAATATGTTGAAATACCGCCAGCACAATACTAGTTCCATTGCACGTAGTGACTCTGAAATCCTAACCAAATCCGATCAGACCATTAGCCCTTCGTTGCAGCTAAGTTTGAATCATTACCGTCACGTCAAACATGATTTCAATCAACTGGATTGGACTAAAGCAGCCAAAGCACAAGTGGCAGACTATCTATATTTGTTTGAAGGCAGTAATAAGCTGAAAAAGCTATTTATTCTATTTAAAAACCAATATGCTTTTTATAGACGTAAAGACTTACTCAGCTTGATTGGTCTAATATTGAAACATGACAATTTACTTTCATTGGTTGAACAGTAAAGCATTCAAACCAATACCCAAGCTTAAGCTGTAGCGAACAGAAAGTGCAATTTAAGCAATGCGTTAAGTCACTTTCTGTTAAAATATCACCTGTAAATTTTAACCCCATAAAGCTCTCTCATTCATGTCCAGCTCTCACTCTAGCGCCCAATGCTTAAGCCTTCGCGGCAGTTCTGCTTTGTCACAATTTCGTCTTGATAAACTTTATGCCTCGCTCAAACACACTGCCCCAAATGTTGAGCATGTTTATGCTGAGTTAATGCATTTTGCATTCAGTGAAACATCACTCTCTGCGAGCGAGCAAAGCACGCTCAAGCAAATTTTAACTTATGGGCCAAGCTCTACAACAGAAGCGCCGAATGGTGAATTGTTTTTGGTGATACCACGTATCGGCACCATCTCCCCTTGGGCATCACGCGCGACTGATATTGCCAATAATTGTGGTTTAGACAGTGTGTTACGTTTGGAACGTGGTATTGCTTATTACGTCACAACAAAGAACGGCCAGTCCTTAAGTGATGCGGAAAAGGCTGCGTTTAAATCTGCGATCCATGACCGCATGACTGAAACGGTTGTGTACAAGTTACAAGATGCTGAAAAACTGTATCACTACGCAGACCCAAAATCATTGAGTAGCATTGATATATTGCAAGGCGGCAAGGCGGCATTAGAAACAGCCAACAATGAAATGGGCTTAGCACTCTCCCCAGACGAAGTTGATTACTTACTCGACAACTACCGCAAGATGGGTCGCAACCCAACCGACGTAGAGTTAATGATGTTTGCACAGGCCAACTCAGAACATTGTCGCCACAAAATTTTTAATGCAGATTGGGTGATAGATGGCGTACAACAAGAAATCTCGCTGTTTGGCATGATACGAAATACCCATAAGCTCAACCCAGGCAATACAGTGGTGGCTTATTCAGACAACTCTTCGATTGTACAAGGCCAAAAAACCAAACGTTTTTACCCGCAAGCAAACAACGCATATGGCTATATTGAAGATGATATGCACTACTTGATGAAAGTAGAAACGCATAATCACCCTACTGCTATTTCACCTTTTGCAGGCGCCGCCACTGGTGCGGGTGGCGAAATCCGCGATGAGGGCGCAACGGGGATTGGCTCTAAACCTAAAGCAGGCTTAACGGGCTTTTCAGTCTCTAATCTCAATTTGCCAAACTTTACCCAGCCTTGGGAGCGTTATTATTCCCCCCGCGCTAATCCTAACTCGCAAGCGAGTCAGGGTGAGTTATATGGCAAACCAAGCCGCATCGCCACACCATTACAAATCATGATAGATGGACCCTTAGGTGGCGCTGCTTATAACAATGAGTTTGGTCGCCCAAATATTGCTGGTTACTTCCGCACGTTTGAGCTAGAAAGTAACAACGAAGTGCGTGGTTACCATAAGCCAATTATGTTGGCAGGCGGTGTTGGCAATATTTCGGCGAGTCACTCACATAAAAATGCGATTCCAGCGGGTGCGGCACTCATACAATTAGGTGGCCCAGCCATGCTGATTGGTTTGGGTGGCGGTGCTGCTTCGAGCATGGACACTGGTGCCAACACTGAAAATCTGGATTTTGATTCGGTACAGCGTGGCAATCCTGAACTGCAACGTCGTGCGCAAGAAGTAATTGACCGCTGCTGGCAGATGGGCGACAAAAACCCTATCTTGAGTATTCACGATGTGGGTGCAGGCGGTATTTCCAATGCGTTTCCAGAATTGGTGAACGATGCCAAAGTCGGTGCTGTGTTCCAGCTCAGAAATGTCAATAACGAAGAGCCAGGCATGAGCCCCCGCGAATTATGGAGTAATGAAGCACAAGAGCGTTATGTGATGGCTGTGGCCAAGGAAAATTTGGCCCTGTTTGAAGAAATCTGCGCGCGTGAGCGTTGCCCGTTTGCTTTAGTTGGTGTTGCGACTGAAGAGAGACATTTAACAGTTGAGGACAGCCACTTTAATAACAAACCTGTGGACATGGAGCTCTCTGTTCTACTTGGCAAACCACCCAAAATGACGCGTGATGTAAAAAGCACACCTAAACAACTGCAAGCATTTGATACCAGCAACATTGATTTAACTGAAGCAGCTGCACGTGTTTTACGTTTGCCTGGCGTGGCCGATAAAACTTTCCTAATTACTATTGGCGATCGCTCCGTTACTGGACTCATTGCACGTGACCAGATGGTGGGCCCATGGCAAGTGCCTGTGTCTGATGTGGCAGTGACATTGGCTAGCTTTGACACCAATGTAGGTGAAGCGTTTGCTATTGGTGAAAAAGCGCCACTTGCACTGATTGATGGTCCAGCCTCTGGCCGTATGGCGATTGGTGAAGCCATTAGTAATATTGCGGCCAGCTGGATTAGCGATATAGGCAACTTAAAACTTTCCGCTAACTGGATGGCGCCTGCAGGTCATGCTGGGGAAGATGCCGCATTATTCAATACTGTAAAAGCTGTTGGCATGGAGCTTTGTCCGGCATTGGGCATCAGTATTCCCGTGGGCAAAGACTCCATGAGCATGAAGACGGTATGGGAGGATAACGGCACCAAAAAAGCGGTGACATCACCCATCTCTCTAGTCATTTCTGCATTTGCGAACACGCTAGATGTACGTAAAACACTGACACCGCAACTTCGCACGGATCTAGGTGATACCGAACTTATTTTGATAGATTTGGGCAATGGTAAAAACCGCATGGGCGGCAGTAGCTTGGCTCAAGTATATAGTCAACTGGGGGACACCGCGCCTGACGTTGATAATCCCGCGCAACTCAAGGCATTTTTTGCGCAAATTCAATCACTGAATGGTGACAATAAACTGTTGGCATATCACGATAGAAGTGATGGCGGCTTATTTGCTACGTTATGTGAAATGGCATTTGCTGGTCATTGCGGCATCCAAACCAATCTATCCACATTGTCTGGCGACATCGTCAGTGCATTATTTAATGAAGAGTTGGGCGCAGTCATTCAAGTACGCGCAAATGATACTGCCTCTGTACTAGCGCAACTCAATCAAGCATTAGATCGCTGCGCACATCGTATTGGTACAGTGACAAGCAGCAATCAAATCTCCATCAGCAAAGATAACATTACATTCAGCAATAGCCGCACTCATCTGCACCGATTCTGGTCAGAAACCACCTATCACATGCAGAGCCTGCGTGATAATCCGGAATGCGCTCAGCAAGAATATGACCGTATATTGAATGATGCCGACACTGGCATACACGCACATTTAACGTTTGATATAAATGACAATATTGCTGCGCCTTACATCCACACTGGCGTACGCCCAAATATGGCGATTTTGCGTGAACAAGGTGTGAATGGCCAAACGGAAATGGCTGCAGCATTTGATCGCGCTGGCTTTAATAGCGTCGATGTCCATATGAGCGATGTCATTGCTGGACGTGTTTCACTCAAAGACTTTGCAGGCTTAGTAGCTTGTGGCGGCTTTAGTTATGGTGATGTGCTGGGTGCGGGTGAAGGTTGGGCAAAATCCATTCTCTTCAATAGCCGTGCACGTGATGAGTTCAGTGCTTTCTTTAGCCGTAATGACTCTTTCGCATTAGGAGTATGTAACGGTTGCCAAATGATGAGCAATTTACATAGCATTATTCCAGGAAGCGAACACTGGCCACATTTTGTACGCAATAAATCAGAGCAATTTGAAGCCCGTTTTGCGATGGTGGAGGTGCTTGCGTCACCCTCCCTATTTTTTAGTGGCATGGCGGGAAGTCGCATGCCAATTGCCGTAGCGCATGGTGAAGGGTTTACGGAATTTTCTGAGAAAAGTGCTGTCACAACGGTGCTTGATAAAAAACTGGCTACGATGCGGTTTATCGACCATGCGTCAACGCCTACTGAGGTCTATCCGTTTAACCCAAACGGCTCACCTCAGGGATTAACAGGGTTTACCACCACGGATGGGCGTTTTAGTATTATGATGCCACATCCTGAACGGGTATTTAGGGCGGTACAGCATTCTTGGCGGCCAGACGATTGGCAAGAAGACGGTCCTTGGATGCGTATGTTCCGTAATGCTAGAAAATTTATTGCTTAATTCATTTGAATAAGCACCATTATAAGAAGTTGGAGATAATAAGTATGAATATGATTAAAGGGTTATTAGCACTGGTTGCATTATGTTTTTCATTGAACAGCTTTGCGCTCACGGACGATGAATACATGGAACTTACCGAAGCTTTAGGTAGCGGCAACATCAAAGTAGTCAAAAAATACATGGAAGCTGACCCAAAATTGGTCAACGAAAAATTCTTTGCATGGGAACCGCTACAAATGGCTGCTACCAAAGGTAGATTTGATACCGTGAAGTACTTGGTTGAAAAAGGTGCTGATTTAAACTATGCGCACCCTGCAAGCAAAATGACAGCGTTCCATTTAGCTGCTTTTGACGGATACGAAGATATTGTTAAATACCTTGCTGCCAAAGGTGCAGACGTCAATATCAAAATGAAAGGCGATGTATCCATTATCCGTGTCTTGAAAGATGAAGGACCTCGTTCAGAAAACATGATTAAATTGTTAACCTCTTTAGGTGTGAACGAAGAAGGCTGCCAGGGTCAGTGCAACTAACAATCCAATTTTCATGATTGCTGGTTAGTGACTTTAGTCACGCATCTAAACAACAGAAAAGGCTTTAATATGGTGATTTTTAGCATAGAGTGCTAGCCATGATTAAAGCCTTTTTTCTTTTAGCCAGTTTGTTGGCCTCCGTGCAAGCAGTCGCCGATGAGGTGAAGCCAAACCCTATATCGCACACGCACATAAAAGTATTAGCGGCCTCCTGTGCTGCTTGTCATGGTACAAATGGAAACAGCGTTGGCATAACGCCCACCCTAGCAGGCTTGGATCAAGGCTATTTTTTGTCGCAAATGCTGGCATTCAAACAAGGTGAGCGTAAACCAACGGTGATGCATCATCATGCCAAAGGTCTGAGTCTAGAAGAAATCCATTTGCTTGCAGCCTATTTTGCAAGCCAACCGAGAGTAACTCAGACCGTACCTAAATCAGAACGATTAAAGGACAATCATGGCCAATAATACGTTGCTAGATACCCATATCGACATTCAACGTAGACGCCTATTGCAGGCAGCTGCATGCGCATCTACATTGCTTTCAGCCAACGTCGGTATGGCAAAAGCCAGTAAACCGCCAATTGGCCGTGTAGTGATTATTGGTGGTGGCTATGCAGGCACAACGGCCGCAAAATACATCCGTATGTGGAGTTTGGGCAATATTGAAACAATCGTCATCGAGCAATCCAGCCAATTTGTTTCATGCCCGCTGAGCAACCTAGTGCTTGGGGGTAGTAAAACCATTCATGACCTTACTTTTGGTTATGACTTAGTATCGAAGCATCATGGCATTCAATGGGTGAAAGACCATGTGATTGGCGTAGACACAAAGGCTAAGCGCATACGGATGTCGCGTGGTGAATTGTCTTATGACCGACTGATTGTGGCGCCAGGTATTGACGTGAACTATGAAAAAACACCTAATTTAGCGAGCGCAGAAGCGCAAGCCATTATTCCACATGCGTGGAAAGCTGGCTGGCAAACCGTTAATTTACGTAAACAATTAGAGGCAATGCCAGATGGTGGCGTGTTCGTGATGACGGTACCGCGAGCCCCCTATCGCTGCCCGCCCGGCCCATATGAGCGCGCCTGCCAAGTCGCCAGTTACTTTAAAGTGCACAAACCCCGCAGCAAAGTAATCGTGCTAGATGCCAACCCTGAAATCACTTCTAAAAAGGGGTTATTTAATCAATCATTTACGCACACTTACGCGGGCATTGTCGATTACCGTCCAAACAATGAAATTGTGTCTGTCGATATCTCCTCTAAAACCGTTACCACTGAGTTTGAGCAGGTGAAAGCAGATGTGCTTAATGTCATTCCTGCCCAAAGCGCAGGAAAAATCGCTCAAATGATGGCGCTGAATAATATTGACCAGCGCTGGTGCGAGGTGGATTTTTTAACTTACACCTCTGTACTCGATAGCCATGTACATGTGATTGGTGATAGCGTTTCTGCGGGTTTGCCGAAGTCCGCCCATATGGCGACCTCTCATGCACGCGTCTGTGCTGCGGCGATTGTGGCACTGATGAGTGGAGACCAGCCTGATCCTTTGCCTGTATTTGCCAATACTTGTTACAGCTTTGTTGACGACAAACAAGCCATCCATGTGGCGAACGTTTATCGCTATGATCCATCAAAAAAAATCATGGTATCGGCAGAAGGTGGCGGCGTATCAATAGCAGCTTCTGCACAAGAAGGACAATACGCCTTTGCGTGGGCCAATAACATTTGGTCGGATGTGTTAACCTAATTTTCTGCGCAGGCAAAACATCATTGGAGAACTGAATGAAGACTTTTAAATGGTCACGCTTAGTCATATTGGGGGTGTTGTTAAGCGTATGCTTGGTCAGTTACGGTCGTATATTCGACCCCAAACCTGACTTGGCCAAATTAACGTTGCCCGCTGGTTTTACTATCCAAGTATTCAGTCAACTAGCCAGCCAATTTGGGCAACCTAGAATGATGACATTTGATGCACAAGGAAACTTGTATGTTGCCATCCCGTCTTCTGGTCAAGTATTGATGTTGCGAGATAGTAATGCAGATGGCGTTGCTGAGACCCCTATTGTTGTAGCGAGGAATCTAAACGCGCCCAACAGCCTTACTTTTGTTGGTGATGCTATGCTGGTGTCCAATCAAGATGGCATTGTGAAGCTGACTAAAACCAATACTGGATGGTCAGCGCCGAAACCTTTTATTTCTGATTTGGCGGATGGTGGACATACCCTTAAAACTGTTCGATTAGGGCCAGATGGCTATTTATATTTAAACGTAGGTTCATCTTGCAATGTGTGTGCAGAAAGTGATGCAACACGCGCCACTATTTTACGTTATACCTCTGACGGAAAACCTGCTGGTCACTTAGCCACACTAGGGAGACATGCCCCAAATGCAATTTGGGCGAGCGGATTACGTAATAGCCAAGGTTTTGCGTGGCATCCTGCCACAGGGGCATTTTATGCAACTAATGAGGGCGCAGATAATCGCTCTGATAAAAAAGGCGGGCGCGTGAATGACGAACTACCTCCAGAACACTTGAATATTATTGAAGGTGGTCAGCATTATGGGTGGCCACATTGCTGGGCAGACCCTACCAATATCAACACCATGTTTGAAGACCCCAATTTTGTACCCGCTAACAAGATTTGCGCAAAAGCCAAGTCACCTGCAATCACATTTATTTCGCACTCCACACCCATAGGCATTACTTTTCTACATCAAAGTAAATTCCCTGCCGATTATCATACAGATGCCATCGTGGCATTACACGGTTCTTGGAACCGTGCACAGCCCAGCGGCTATTCGTTGGTTCGTGTCAAATTTAAAGACAACATGCCAATAGCAGTAGAACCTTTCATTACCGGCTGGTTAAACGGAAAAGAAGCTTGGGGGCGCCCAGTAGATGTTGCGGTAGGAACGGATGGCGCATTGTATGTGTCTGATGATAGTACGGGTTATATTTATCGGGTTAGCTATAGCAAACAACAATGAGCAAGCTCATATCCCTTTTGGAGAAAGCGTTTCAACATGAAATTGATTAGCAGTATTGTTTTTTCACTCATTGTGTCAACAAGCGCCATGGCAGAGCCCACGCTGATGCCAGGCAATATTGCTGTGCATATTGCGCAAGTGCACTACGATCACCCTACCCGTTTATTGCACCCCTATCTAGATGTATGGCATATGAAGGGTCCGTTAGCCCAAAAGGCAGCTACTGCCACCTTAAACAAACATTTTGCAAATGCACAATGGTGTGATCAAGCCAAGAGTGCAGCTGTGGTGGTGTTTTTAGAACCACACATGTTTTATAACCCCCAACTCAATGTATACCATGGCGAATTCATTGCTAAAGTGTTCACACAAACAGGGGGCATTGGTCATGTTGAACCTGCTATGCTAAAGATCAAAAAGCAAGCGCAACAAATTGGCCCTTTAACTATCAAACCAGATTTTTATATGGATAAAGCCTATGTAAAAGCCATGGAAAAAGTCATCAAAGAATTAAAAGCAAGTCCAGCTTTCACCAGTGCGTTGAATGTCAGAATGGCTAAAAACGTAGAGACCATTTGCCCTGCACTAGATGAATTGCCGATCAGCAAGCTATACTATTAAAGCTAAGATATTTAGAAGCTCACATATTCCGTTTTTAACCTTCACATTATTGGCCAAACTCTATGAAAACACTCATTGCATTACTCGCTTTACCAATATTAGTTTTACTTAGCGCTACCTCCGTCATAGCAAAAGAGCCTGTACCAACCAATATCAAAGGATTAAAGTCACCTGAATCTGTCGTACAAGACAAAGATGGCATCACTTACATCACTGAAATTGGCGAGTTCGATAAAGATGGTGATGGGCAAATCACCAAAGTAGATAAAAAAGGCAATATCACAGTGTTTGCCAAGGGCATGGATGACCCAAAAGGCATTGTCATGGTGGGTAAGAATCTTTATGTGGCTGACAAGACGCGCGTATTGGAAGTAAACCCAGATGGCACTTGGCAAGTATATGGCGCACAAATGGCATTCCCAAGCACACCCGTATTTTTGAATGATATCGAAGCTGATAAATTGGGTAATTTGTATGTGAGCGACAGTGGCTCATTAAAAGATGGCGGCCAAATTTACAAAATTGCAAAAGATGGCATCATCACAATTATTGCGGATAGCAAAAACCCAGACATCCTAGCGCCGAATGGCCTGTTATTTGAAGGTCGCAATCAAATGCTTTCCGTCGATTTTGAGTCTGGTATTTTATATCGCGTCAATCTTGCCAATGGTGCAACCACTAAGGTAGCTGATGGATTTGGTGGTGGCGATGGCATTGTCAAAACAAAATCTGGAAAAGTATATATCAGTGATTGGAAAAACGGAGTCATCAATCAATTGAGTGGTGGGAAAGCACGTTTATTTCAAAGCGGACTTACTAGCGCGGCTGACATGGCATTAAGCGCAGATGGTAAATATTTAATCGTGCCATTAATGAAGCTTGGTGAAGTCATATTTATCGAAATCAAGTAATCTAAACCTAGCGCATTGAAATCTCGCTGTTATTTAGAATCCGTTGAGTTGCGCGCGAGCACGCTCAATTGGTTAATTGCCACCTCGCCTTCAAAAAAAGCAGAAGGCGTCATTGCTCTTCACAGCGCCTACAGCAACCAGCAGATCGAAATAGCGCCAGAAGAAAATATCGAATGCAGTAGCAAGATTCCAGGGCGGCCAGAAAAACCAACCCTGGTTTCACCGCTCGAAGTCAAAAAGCGTTCGATGCGCACCATTGAGGGCCGCGCTGCATTGGTGCATGCGCTTGCCCATATTGAGTTTAATGCAATTAATTTAGCGCTGGACGCCATTTGGCGTTTTGCCAACATGCCCGCAGCGTATTATGCAGATTGGCTTAAAGTAGCTGCAGAAGAGGCTTATCACTTTAGTTTACTCAATGCGCACTTAAACACACTAGGGTTCACATACGGCGATTTTTCTGGCCATAACAGCCTGTGGGAAATGGTTGAGCGCACGCAAGATGATGTGCTGGCAAGAATGGCACTGGTGCCTAGAACCATGGAAGCGCGGGGCTTAGACGCTAGCTTACCTTTGCGTAATAAATTAGCGCAAGCTGGTGATAAGGCTGCCGCAGACATTCTGGATATTATTTTGCGTGATGAAATTGGTCATGTAGCCATAGGCAACCATTGGTTTAATTGGTTGTGCACGCAGCGTGGCATAGACCCCATTGAAACGTTCGCTGCGCTATGTGTGCAATACAAGGCTCCCAAATTAAAGCCGCCATTTAACATGGATGCAAGACGTTTAGCGGGCTTTAGCGAAGACGAACTAGCGCTGCTCTAAATAACAGCTTATGCGGTCAGCAAATAGATGACGCCATCTAACCCAGTGAAATTTAAGGCGTAAGTGGCTTTTTCTTGTACCACTGGTTTTGCGTGATACGCTATGCCTATACCTGCAGAGGCCATCATCACCAAATCATTGGCGCCATCACCAATAGCGATGGTTTGATGTGCTTCTAATCCCAATTGGTCGCGCAACTTCACTAATTCATCGGCTTTGCGCTGCGCATCAACCACTTCACCAACGATATGTCCAGTCAGCTTGCCATCGATTATTTCCAGCGTATTCGATACCGCATAATCCAACCCCAATGCGGCCTGCACATAGTTGGCAAAAAAGGTGAATCCGCCAGAAACCACCATAGTTTTAATGCCATTGGCTTTACAAGCATCTATCCAAAGTTTGGCGCCAGGATTGAACTGCAAACGATCATCAATCACACGCTGCAAGGATTCTTCCGGCAGGCCTTTTAACAAGGCCACCCGTTTTCGCAAACTAGCCGCAAAGTCCAATTCACCACGCATAGCTGCCTCAGTAATGGCTGATATTTGTGGTTTTATGCCCATCATATCGGCAATTTCATCGATACATTCGATGCTTATTAATGTGGAATCCATGTCCATCACACACACACCAAAATTGCCCAAGCGTTGTGTATCAGGTACTAAAGCACAGTCGATTTCTTGGTCTGCACAAAATTGTTTAACAGTATCAACATTGGTGAGTTGAGTAGGCAAATAATAAGCATATTCTCCAACCTGCATAAACTGGGTATGTCCGCCAATTAATCGATGAATATGGGTAAGATGGGCAACACTGAGCTGACGGCCTTGCACAACGAGACGCATAAAAGCACTCACAAAATACAAAAAATAAAATTATAGCAGTTCACCTTGCCTAAACATTTAAATAGGGAAATTCGCCCCTATTTATCGTGCTGTTCTCGAATTTATTTTTTAGGCTTTGAGTGTTATGCTTCAACTGTTTTGTAGTTTAACCAATGATTGGAACCTATATGAAGTCTACCCCACCCGCCAACCTTGCCTGGCTCAATTTACCCAATTTGCCTTGGCCACTCAAAGCATTATTTGCTGGCTATCTGTTAGTCATTGGTGTGGGCTTATGTATGGCAGGTTTGCAAATCATGCTCACGCATGGCATGGCAGATGGCAAATTAGGTCTCTCCAAAAACGATATCGTCTACAGCTATTATGGTGATAAAAACAATAGCAAGCTCGCGAGCAAGCTCAACGGCTCCATGATTGATAAGGCACCTTTAGCCGTGCGTCAAGACATAATTAAGTGGGCAGTCGAAGGCGCACCTGAAGAAAAATGGGAATCACACTACAAAGGCGTTTTTGCACAACACTGTATTATGTGTCACAGTCAGATTCCAGGTATTCCAGACTTCACGAAATTTGAAGAGGTGAAAAAAGTCGCAGCCACCAATCAAGGCGCCACCATCAGCGGCCTTACACGTGTGTCACATATCCACCTATTTGGCATTAGTTTTATTTTCTTTTTCATCGGACTCATTTTTAGTTTTGCAGTAAACGTACCCAAGACATTGAAAATAGTTGCAATTGTATTTCCGTTTGCATTTTTAATTATTGATGTATTGTCTTGGTGGCTTACTAAACTTTCACCAAACTTTGCTTGGCTGACCATTATCGGTGGCATTGGCTATAGCCTTGCATCGACATATATGTGGTGCGTGAGCATGTATCAGATGTTTATCTTGTCTCGAAACGGTAAGGTTTACGGTAACGCGTGGGAACAAGACTTGTAACTGTGCTTCACTTTTTTCCAAGCAAAAGCCATGCAGCGATGCATGGCTTTTTTACTAGCTTCTGACCCGCTTTTGCGCGAAAATAGCATATGAAAATAAACTATATCTAAACACGCAAAAAATGAATTTACACGAATACCAAGCAAAACAACTCCTACAACGTTATGGCCTCACCACTCCGATTGGACTCGTCGTACAATCTGAAGAAGCTGCAGCCGCAGCGACCAAAGAAATCTCAGGCAATGCTTGGGTAGTCAAGGCACAAGTGCACGCTGGTGGACGTGGAAAAGCTGGCGGGGTCAAAGTGGTGAAGTCTGCGCAAGAAGCGCAAAGTGTTGCCAATGCCTTGCTTGGCAAACATCTGGTGACGTATCAGAATGCGCCCGATGGTCAGCCTGTGCATCAAGTACTAGTGGAACAAACCTTACCGATTGCACGCGAACTGTATCTTTCCATGTTGGTGGATAGAACGCTAGAGCGTGTGGTGATTGTGGCATCCAGTGCTGGCGGTATGGACATTGAGGAAATAGCCGCTACACAGCCTGAAAAAATCTTACAAGAAATATGTGATCCACTGAATGGCCTAGTCGATTATCAGGCGCGTAATCTTGCATTCGCGCTGGAGTTAGTGGGTGATCAAATCAGTGCGTTTACCAAACTGACCAAAGGGTTATACAAACTTTTCAAAGAAAATGATTTGGCATTACTAGAAATCAACCCGCTTATTGTCACTACTGATGGCAAGCTAGTTGCACTAGATTGCAAAATGACCGTGGATGACAATGCGTTGTATCGTCAAAAACCTTTGGCAGAAATGCGTGATTGGTCGCAAGATGATGCTAAAGAAGCCGAAGCACACCATGCTGGACTGAATTATATTGCGCTGAATGGCAACATTGGCTGTATGGTGAACGGTGCAGGTTTGGCCATGGCCACCATGGATTTGATCAAGCTACATGGTGGTATGCCTGCAAACTTTTTGGACGTAGGCGGTGGTGCAACAGCAGAAACCGTAGCCAAAGCCTTCAAAATCATTTTAGCTGACAAACAGGTGCGCGCCATTTTAGTGAATATCTTTGGTGGCATCATGCGTTGCGACATTATTGCCACTGGCATTATCACGGCGGTAAAAGAAGTGGGCATGACGATACCTGTTGTCGTCCGTCTTGAAGGTACAAACGTTGAATTAGGTAAACAAATGTTACGTGAAAGTGGTTTAAATATTATCTCTGCAGAAAACTTAACCGATGCCGCACAGCAAGCTGTCAAAGCAGTCAGCAGCGAGGTAACACAATAATGGCAATCTTAGTCAACAAAAACACACGTGTGCTTTGCCAAGGCTTTACTGGTAAACAAGGTACCTTCCACTCCGAACAAGCGTTAGCTTACGGCACCAAAATGGTGGGCGGCGTAACCCCAGGTAAAGGCGGTCAGCTACATTTAAACTTGCCAGTATTTAATACGATGCGCGAAGCCGTACGCGAAACCCAAGCCAATGCCAGTGTAATTTACGTACCACCGCCTTATGCAGCAGATTCAATTCTGGAAGCATCTGATGCTGGAATTGAGTTAGTCGTTTGCATTACTGAAGGCATTCCTGTGTTAGACATGCTCAACGTGAAAGCGGCGCTTAAAGCCAATGGTACCAAGCTGATTGGTCCTAATTGCCCAGGCGTCATTACACCAGATGAATGTAAAATTGGCATTATGCCAGGCAGCATTCATTTGCGCGGCAAGGTCGGTGTGGTATCTCGTTCTGGCACCCTCACGTATGAAGCTGTGCATCAAACGACGGCACTAGGCTTAGGTCAAACGACATGTGTAGGCATTGGTGGCGATCCCATCAAAGGCCTTAATTTTATTGAATGCCTGACCTTATTTGAGGCAGACCCTGAAACAGAAGCCATCATCATGGTGGGTGAAATTGGCGGGAGCGATGAAGAGGCAGCGGCAGACTTTATCAAACACCATGTCACTAAACCTGTCGCCGCGTATATCGCTGGCTTAACAGCGCCCAAGGGCAAGCGCATGGGTCACGCAGGTGCTATTATTTCTGGCGGTAGCGGTCGTGCAGAAGATAAAATCTTGGCACTAGAAGCATCTGGTTGCGTGGTGGCTAATTCACCAGCGCAATTAGGCGAAGCAGTATTGAAAGCCATGCAACTTAAACAACCGGTTTATTCTTAGGGCAACTATTTATGTTTCTTCACACGCGTTTGCGTTGGTTATTGTTTGCTTGTTTGAGTTTAGTTGCAACGCTGGCTATTGCAGCCGCAGATGTGGCCTATTTACTCACGGCCGCTTCTAAAGGTGACCTTGAGACGGTCAATGCCATGCTCAAAAGTGGCGTCAACCCGAATACGCAAGATGATGACCATATCAGCGCTTTAATGTACGCAGCGCGTAAAGACCGTGCCGATGTGGCAGCGGCGCTTATCGCAAAAGGTGCGGATATCAATGCCAAAGACAAAGGTGGTTGGACAGCACTGATGTTCGCCGCCAAAAAGAATAATGTTGCATCGGTACAAGTATTATTGAACAACGGTGCCGATGCAAAAGTGCGCGACCCATCAGGTTGGAGCGCACTTGGCTTAGCCGCGACTTCTGGATATAGTCAAGTGGTTGATTTAATTATTAAAAGTGGGATTGACGCCAACACCAAAAGTGATGATGGAAAACCCGTGCTGATGTACGCTGCCAAAAGCGGCGATATTCCTACCATCACTAGCTTGGTCAACAATGGTGCCAAGCTAGACACCCAAGACAAGTTAGGTACGACTTCTTTGATGATTGCAGCGCGTGAAGGCCATGCGCCAGCTGTACGCTTTTTATTGGAAAAAGGTGCAGATGTGGATGAGCAGGATAATTCAAAATGGACCGCGCTGACATGGGCAGTTAAAAAATCGCAAGTGGAAGTTGCCAGTGCGTTAATTGCCAAAGGCGCAAATGTGAATCACGAAGATTCTGAGGGCACGCCATTGTTGCAGTTGGCCGTTGATGTGAACTCAGCCGAGATGGTGCGACTATTGCTCGACAACAAAGCCGATGTGAAGGCGCGCGACCAATATGGTTTGACTGCTTATGTGTACGCACTCAAACGTAAAAATCCTACCATCGTTGAAATGATCAAAAATGCTGGTGGCAAATATTAGTCACACATCATGAAAATTGCGATTGCTCAACTCAATGCCATGGTGGGTGATATGCATGGCAATGCTAAAAAAATCATCGCCTATGCACATGAGGCACATGCCGCAGGCGCCAACTTATTGGTCACACCAGAGCTTGCACTATGTGGCTACCCGCCTGAAGATCTACTGTATCGTGATGACTTTATGGTAGCTAATCAACGTGCGCTACATGAGATTTGTCACCATATTCCGCCTGATCTCAGTTTACTGGTTGGCCATCCACACAAAAGCAAAGGTGCTTTATTCAATGCAGCTTCGTTGATTCAACATGGCAAAGTGCAAGCCACCTATCACAAACAAGTATTGCCCAACTACAGCGTGTTTGATGAAGAGCGCTATTTTGAGCCAGGCGACACACCTTTAGTGTTTGCATTGGGCAATCTAAAAATAGGTGTATTGATATGCGCAGATGGCTGGGAAAAGGCACCTGCCATGCGCGCGAAAGAAGCTGGCGCTGAACTGCTGATTTCGCTGAATGCATCACCGTACCATATGGACAAACTCAACACCCGCTATGAAATATTAGCGGATCGAGTAAAAGAAACTGGTCTCGCTTTGATTTACACCAATTTGGTGGGTGGGCAAGATGAGTTAGTATTTGACGGTGCTTCATTTGTACTGAACCAACAAGGTCAGGTCTCACAACAGTTACCTGCGTTTATAGAGCAGCTGAGTTATGTTGAGATCAATAACAAACAACCCGTAACTACTCCGCTTACCCCGCCTTTGAGCCTTGAAGCCACGGTATATCATGCGCTTACCCTTGGCTTAGCCGATTATGTGAATAAAAATGGCTTCCCCAGTGTGGTCTTAGGTTTATCGGGCGGCATAGACTCGGCTCTTACGCTTGCTATTGCAGTGGATGCCTTGGGCGCTGATCGTGTCAAAGTGGTGCTGATGTCCTCAGAATTCACCTCTCATATCAGCGTAGATGATGCTATTGATATGGCCAAACGCGTCGGTGTGCATTACAGCATGATTCCTATCAAAACCTTATTTGATACTTTCCGCACAGCGTTAGCGCCAGAATTTGGTGACCGCCCATTTGATACTACTGAAGAAAACTTACAAGCACGTATTCGCGGTATGTTGCTAATGGCACTCTCTAACAAGTTTGGCAGCATAGTGCTCACCACAGGCAATAAATCAGAAATGGCGGTTGGCTATAGCACCTTATATGGCGATATGGCAGGTGGCTTTTCGTTGCTGAAAGATGTGCCCAAAACCCTAGTGTACAAATTGGCAGCCTACAGAAATACATTGGCTGAAATTATCCCAGAACGCATCATTACCAGAGCACCCAGCGCAGAATTAAAACCTAACCAAACCGATCAAGACAGCTTGCCGTCATACGAAGTGTTAGATGCGATTATGCAAGCGTATGTGGAAGAAGACATGAGTCGTCAAGCCATTATGCAATTGGGGTATCATGCCAAAGATGTGATGCGCGTCACGCAATTAATTGATAGAAACGAATATAAGCGCAGACAAGCACCCGTGGGCGTGAGAATTACACAAAAAGGCTTTGGCAAAGATAGGCGCTATCCCATTACCTGCAAGTTAACGTTTGAATAGTCATGGGTTAATGAGTAGAATAATTGCGAATGCATTGAAACCATAAAGCACAACTCTGGGGAATACAAATGAAGAAAATCGAAGCCATTATCAAACCATTTAAACTCGACGAAGTACGTGAGTCGTTGTCCACGATTGGTGCGAATGGGCTCACCGTGACAGAAGTAAAAGGATTTGGCCGTCAAAAAGGACATACGGAGTTATACCGTGGTGCAGAATACGTAGTAGATTTTTTACCTAAAATTAAATTAGAACTCGTGGTGGCAGATAACATGGTAGACGCAGCTGTAGAAGCGATTATCAAGTCTGCGCATACAGGAAAAATCGGTGATGGTAAGATTTTTGTGACCACTGTAGAGCAAGTGGTACGTATTAGAACAGGCGAAACTGGCGAAGCCGCCGTTTAATCGTGTCCGTCAAACATGTACGTTGTTGCATGTGCTTGTAGTACCTTGATGTACTGTCTTCGCACATGCGCCTAGTACCTGTTTGACTTCTTTATCGCACTCTACCTACAAGCTAAAATAAATGAGCGCAACTCTACTTAAAACCATTGTTCTGCTCAGCATTTCAAACTTATTCATGCTGTTCGCATGGTATGGCCACCTAAAAAATCTGAATAGCAAACCTTGGATTATTGCGGCTCTAATTAGTTGGGGCATAGCACTGATTGAATATCTATTTCAAGTACCGGCTAATCGTATTGGCTTCACCCAGTTCAATTTGGCACAACTCAAAATACTGCAAGAAGTGATTACCCTAGCGGTATTTGTCCCCTTTGCTATTTATTATATGCAACAGCCTATCAAGCTTGATTTTCTATGGGCGGCGCTCTGTTTGATGGGTGCGGTGTATTTTATATTTAGGAATTAAAGCTTATCCAAATAAGCTCCGCACGTAATCCAAATCCTCTTGCGTATCCACTCCACTGGCGGGTGCGTGCTGTGTCACAGTCACCCCAATTTTAAAACCATGATGCAACACCCGTAACTGCTCCAAACTTTCGATTTTCTCTAGCGCGGTGACTGATAAATCTGCATATTGCTTTAAAAATCCCACTCGATAAGCATAAATGCCAACATGGCGAAACGCTTGAATACGCTGCTTGTATTGGTCATCGCGCGGATACGGAATTGGCGCACGACTAAAATATAAGGCATTGCCTTTGTGATCAGTCACAACTTTCACAATATTGGGGTTTAAAAACGCCCCTTCATCGTGGATAGGGTGACAAGCGGTGGCCATGACCGCTTCAGTATTGCTTACCAGATGTTCTGCCACTTCATTGATTAACGCTGGGTCAATCAAAGGCTCATCCCCTTGCACATTGACTACAATCGCATCATCAGGCCAGCCCATCGCCTCTACTACTTCAGCAATACGATCGGTGCCTGATACGTGCGAGATACGTGTCATGACGGCTTGTTTGCGATGCGCTTGTGCGACTTCGATGATTTTTTCAAAATCAGTGGCAATCACAATCTCTTCTGCATCACTTTTTTCGGCTTGCTCTACCACACGAATGACCATGGGTTTACCAGCAATATCTAACAAAGGCTTTCCAGGCAAACGCGTACTGGCATAACGCGCGGGAATCACAACTTTAAACATGAGGTCAGTTTACCAATCAGGCTGGATTAATCTTCTAGATATTCTTTTTCTTCTAATTTACGTGCTTCGTCTTCCAGCATCACAGGAATACCATCACGCACTGGGTAGGCTAAACGCGCTGCTTTAGAAACCAACTCGTTGCTGGCTTTATTGTAAATCAGCGGGCCTTTGGTCACAGGGCACACCAAAATTTGCAGTAATTTCGAATCCATTATCTATCCTTTGTAGCAAGTTGTTTTAGTGATTGTATGACGGCCGTGTGGAACGGTGGTAAATTTTCTGCGAACAGCTCTGCCTGTATGGGTAGATACCAAGCGTCATGCAATGGTAGCGACTGGCATTTCACCGCATCTTTTTCTGTCATCAATATTGTCTCGTGTTGGACATCTGTAAAATCTTCAAGTTTAAATGGGTGATGATCTGGAAATGTACGCGTATTAAAACGTAAACCCAATGTCGTGAGCGACTTAAAAAAACGCTCTGGATGACCAATCGCTGCAAATGCATAGACCACTCTATCTTTAAAAAACATGGCGGAGTGTGATTGCTGTTCATTTAGAGAGTGAAAAATATCGCCCTTGACCCGCATTTGATATGCGCTTAGCGCATCATCCTTTAAAAGTAATGGTGCTTCACCACTATTGACCACCATGTTTACAGATTGCAAGCGAGACACCTGCTCTCGCAAGGGGCCTGCTGGTAATAAGCATTGATTCCCCAGTGCTTGTTTATTCACCAGTACAATTTCAATATCACGCTGTAATCGCAAGTGTTGTAAACCATCGTCACTGACGATCACATTGCAATTCTGGTAACTATTTAATAATGCTTGCCCCGCAGCTACGCGGTCAGGGTTCACAGAAACAGGCACACCGGCCCGTCTCGCCATCAGTACTGGCTCATCCCCCATCAATGCAGGTGCACTATCAGCAGTTACCAACCCTATTTGCTTGCCGCCATAGCCTCGGCTGATAATGCCAGGGGTGTAACCCGCCGCTTTGAGTTGCTCTACCAAGTAAATCACCAATGGTGTTTTACCGGTTCCACCCACCGTGATATTACCTACTACAATGACGGGGACAGCGAGCCGGTGCGAAGGAAGAATATTGAAACGATAAAGTAAACGCCTACCAAATGAGAGCGCGGCAAACAACCAAGAAAGCGGCAGCAACAGATAATGTGCGAAGCGTTTTGATTGCCATTGTTGTTGAAGCCAGTTTTCTATCACGATGGTTAGGTGTCAAACTCTTTGTAGTAAAGCTTGCTGTAATAGCCGTTTTGCGCAAGCAATGTTTGATGTGAACCAGACTCGACAATACGCCCATGGTCCATCACTAAAATTCGGTCAGCATTTTCAATGGTACTCAAACGATGTGCAATCACCAAGGTAGTACGACCTTGCATTAAGGTATCTAACGCTGCCTGTACATGTTGTTCCGACTCACCATCCAACGCCGAGGTTGCTTCATCTAATAACAAAATGGGTGCATTTTTAAGGATAGCGCGTGCAATCGCGATTCGCTGCTTTTGGCCACCAGATAAGCGCACACCACGATCACCGATCTCATTTTGCAAACCATCGGGCATTTGCTGAATAAAGTCCCATGCGTGTGCTGCTTTTGCAGCGGCAATTACATCAGACTCGCTGGCGTTTCTCAACACCCCATAAGCGATATTATTAAATATAGTGTCATTGAATAACACAATATCTTGACTCACTAGCGAGTACTGCGAGCGGAGATTACGCAGCTCTAATGCTCGAATATCTATACCATCTAGCAAAATCATGCCTTGCTGTAACTCATAAAATCTAGGTAGCAAATTCACCAATGTGGTTTTTCCGCTGCCTGAGCGACCAACCAATGCCACTTTCTCACCTGGTTGGATGGTAAAACTCAAATGATCAATCGCAAGCCTTTTGGCATTTTCATAACGAATGGATACGCTTTTAAATTCTATTTCACCACGCGCACGTGCAATCAACTTATCACCCTCATTCATTTCATGTGGGCTATCAATTAAATCAAACACACTTTGCGCTGCGGCTAAACCAATTTGCAAGTCTTCATTGGCAGCCGCGATGTGTTTAATCGGCGCAATCATCATCAGTAACGCACCGACAAATGCTGCAAACTCCCCTACTGTAAATTGACCCATCGCGTAATACACCACCAACATTAACGCCAAGGCAGCTAGAATTTCAATCACAAAACTACTCAAACCAGCGATACGTGTGGACCGTAATTCAAACTGCGCATTTTTATTGACCACATGACTGAAACGATCGATTTCATAGGGCTCAGCGCCAAATATTTTAACGATACGTTGACCAGCAATGGCTTCCTCAGCACTTTTGGTAATTTCACCTACGCCCTGTTGCACTTTTTTTGCATTAGCACGTAATTTTGGCGTCATTTTGCTTAAGTAGAACGCCATAAAAGGCGTAACAGTGGCAAACACTAGAGTCAAACGCCAATCTAAATACAGCATATAACCAACCAAGCCTATCACGGTCAGCACATCACGCACTACATTGAGAGCAGAGCGTGTGGTCACCGAAGATAAACGTTCAACGTCATAGGTCAGCTTTGACACCAGCAACCCTGTTGAACTCGCATCGAAGAAGTTTACGGGTAGCTGCATGAGTTTTTCAAATGCCTGCACTCTTAATTGCGCCACTACTCTTCTTGCCACAATTTTTAAGCTATAGACGGAAGCGAAACCAGAGAATGCGCGGACAGTCATCAACGCAAACAGCATGATAGGCAAGACCCAAACTTGATCAGGGGCTTGTTTAACAAACCCTTCATCCGTGACTTTTTTGATGATGGCCAAAAAGGCCGTGTTACTACCTGAAAGGATTACCGTAGCGAGGATAGTGATAAGAAAATATATCTTGTGCTGCCATGCATATCGGAACAAACGCAAATACAACGCTTTTGCATTTGCGATATGCGGTAAATCCTGCTTATTTTTATGTCGTGCCATGGTACTTAGTTATGCTTCCAATGATTGTCGATGAAGCTAACCATCAAGAACGGCTGATATTAAGAGCCCGAGTTCACCTGTGTTGCAAAGGTAATATGGGTAAAGTTGGCCAGACGTGACGCCTCCATGACATTAATCACTGATTGATGTGTCGCTTTTGCGTCTGCATTGATAATGATGGTTGGGTCTTTGCCTTCACCTACTGCTTTTACCAAAGCTGAGGAAATTGCGGTGACGCTCTCGCCATTCACCGCACTACCATTAATAATGTAGCGCCCGGTCGCATCTACTTCCACCGTAATGGTCAGTGGCTTTTCTTGTGGCGCATTTGCCTCAGCTGTTGGCAAATTAATTTGTAATTCGCTAGTGCGTGAGAATGTGGCACTCACGATTAAGAAGATAATAATGACCAACAACACGTCGATAAGCGGAATAAAGTTTATCTCTAGTTCCTCGTGTTTTTTACCACGCTGAAAATTCATGAGTTTCCTCTTAGCACTTTTTAATATTTAAATAACTGATTGAATAAATGGGGGATATTGCGTTTTAACTAGGCACTTGAGCGCAGACAGTGCATTCAGTACGGCTAGCGAAAGTAACAACGTTAAAACGCGATAGACGCATTTATTTGCGATCACCGTGGATAATCTCCACTAACTTAATCGCCTGCTGCTCCATGTCCACCAAAAATCCATCTACCTTGCTACGGAAATAACGGTAAGTAATCATCGCTGGCACAGCCACCACAATCCCTGCGGCTGTGTTATACAACGCAACAGAAATACCACGTGCAAATTGGGCAACATCGTGGCCGCTATTGGTAAATGAGCCGAATAATTCCACCATACCAATCACAGTACCTAGCAAACCTAACAATGGCGCGACTGTTGCGATGGTGCCGAGGGTCGGTAAATAGCGCTCTAACTTATGCGCCACAGCACGACCCGTTTCTTCGATGGCTTCTTTAGTGATTTCACGCGAGTTTTTTGAATTGGCTAATGCACTTGCAAACACCTCACCTAACAAGGAGTGCGCCTCCAGCTTGGCTAAGGTTTCTTTGGTAATACCACCTTGTCCTAGCCACCTTTGTACTTCTGGCAATAGATTACTTGGCGCAACCACTTCGCTGCGTAATGACCAGGCACGCTCACCAATGATGGCTAATGCGATAACCGAGGCGATAATAAGTGGCCAAATCGGCCAACCAGCAGCAATAATAATTTCCCACACAGTAAAACTCCTTCGTTTAAAAACTACCGCTACTTTAGCGTTAAGTGCTGTTTTCAGCAAGTTTAAGTCAGCATTTTGGCATAATTAATCATGGGTAGCGGTCATGCCAATATTTGGGATTAGCCTTGCGCCAAGCAATAGGCACAAGCGGTTTTTCTGCTTGAAAGACAAACTGTACAGCACCATCGTAGTCAGATCGGTATACATTAGCACCTGCCTCTTGGTAACGCTGCTGCACTACTGGTTTGGGATGTCCAAATCGGTTCAAATAACCATTCGTCATCACGACATATTTGGGACTAACCGCTTCTACAAAGCCTTGGGTGGATGAAGTTTTACTGCCGTGATGTGGCACGATTAATACATCACTTGCTAAGTCATCCGCCTGAAACTCTAAAAGCTGCCACTCACTGCTTCGCTCTATATCTCCGCTGAGCAATAGTGAGCCATACTCTGTGGTCATCTTAATGACACAGCTTTTATCATTGTCTTTTAGAAACTCGTCCTGCAGTCGGTCTTTAGAGGGATACAACACTTCAAACTGAACAGCATCCCATTCCCAGTGCTGCCCAGCAACACATTGCACAGACCTTTGTTTAGACCAGTTATCAAACGGGGGGAGTTGAAACAGTTGTGCATCTGAATGTAGCGAACTCAACATCCAACCGATTGGTAGATGTGTTGCTACTGACGCCATTCCACCAGAGTGGTCCAAATCATCATGTGATACCACCACACCAGTTAATTGACGAATACCTTCTGCACGCAAAAATGGCACCACAATACGTCCGCCCGCATCGGACTGCGCATTAAAACGTGCACCAGCGTCATACAGCAAGGTATGTCGTGCTGTTTGCACCACAACACTTAAGCCTTGACCAACGTCTAACACGGTGACACGCGCCTCACCCTTTGCGATGGGGTCTAGTCGCCCAATAAACATAGGCAAAAGACATATTGCCCCCAACCAGCGTAAAGGCACACCGCTAGGCAACAGCAACCAAAGCACGCCTACGATTGCCAGCAGTAGCACGCCAACAGAAGGTGCTGATTGTTGCCATGTTGCAAAGGGCAACGCTGCGAGCCAATCCAACACAAGCATGGTGATACTGAGTACACCATGTGAAAGACTTAAAGCAATATCGATAGGCAAGAGGCTACCGAGGATTGCCAACGGCACTACCGCAAAGCTAATCACAGGGATCGCAAATGCATTGGCAATTGGGGATATAAGTGAGAATTGGCCAAACATCGCCACCAAGCACGGCAACAAACCTAAGGTGACGGCCCATTGCGCCTTTACAGCAGCGGTGAACCAATGCAACTGCCCTATTCGCGCACCCGTAGCATAGGCGATGACTGCAACTGCACCAAATGACAACCAAAAGCCTGCCGCATTGACGGCCCAAGGGTCTAGCAACACAACCACAAAAAGTGCGATGACAAGCATGCGCGAGATTGCAATTGGGCGATTCCATAACAACATCACCGTGACTGTCATCAACATATACAATGTGCGCTGTGTGGGTATTGAAAACCCAGCCATGGCCGCATAGACCATTGCCGTGACCATACCGCCTATGGCCGCTGCCTTTTTGGCAGGAAGTCGCATTAATAATATGGGAATACGGCGCCAGACCCAAAACACCACAGCGAACATCAACCCCGACAACATAGTGATATGAAGCCCGGAAATGCTCATCAAATGATTGGTGCCTGTGCGCAGATAGACATCCCAATCGGTTTGACTAATTTGGCTATCCTCACCGATCACCAAGGCGCGAATAACCCCTGAATAGGATTTTTCGATTAACGTTTGATCAATACGAGATGCGATACTAGCCCTCATATAACCCACCCAGTACTTGGGGTGAATCACGCTCTCTGAAAGTCTTTTAGCATCACTTTTAAGCCTGACAGCACCCATGGCGCGCACATTCTCAGCCAAGGCCCAAGCTTCAAAATCAAAGCCATGCGGATTCACCGTGCCATGCGGACGTTTTAAGCGTACCGTCCATTGCCAGCGCTCCCCCACTTGCACTTGTGGAGGTTGAATAGTGGTGGCTGATTGAGTGGAAGTATAAGGTTGATAAATATTCAATGAGAGATGGCTTGGCACATGCGCATTAGGCGTGAGCACTTGTTCTACATTAAATAAAAAGCGCTGGCCGCGCTCGGTTTTCTCAGGCAGTGATGCAACCACACCTACCAGCGTGATATTTTTCTGCTCCCAATCGCTAGGCAACGCATCACTTAACCGATGGTTGGCTATGGCTGCCGCCCATGTGAATCCTAACACTGAAGCAAAAAGAACAGATATCAACGCACTGAGCATAGGCGCTAACGAAAGCTGCTTGATAATGGGTGTTGCATGGAAGCGCTGGCGAACAAGCTGGATTGCGGTGGCAAGCAATACTGCGCCGCACCAAACTAGCAGCAAATTCGAAATAGTGGGTAATGCAGATTGTTGCTGAAGTAGCCAAGCCCCAGCCACAAAACCTAGCACCATCAGCACCATAATTTAAGCGGGCAAGGTTTGCAGCTGCCCATCAACGAGTTGATATTGCCGTTGTAATTTTGCCGCCAACTGCAAATCATGCGTGACCACAATCAAGCTAGTATTTTGCTCACGATTAATTTCCAACAACAAATCAAACACTTGATGCGCGGTAATACGGTCTAGGTTACCTGTAGGCTCATCTGCCAATATACATTGCGGACGTGTGACCAAGGCACGTGCTAACGCCGCGCGCTGGCGCTCCCCACCAGAAAGCTCACCTGGCATATGCTCTAGGCGATGTTGCAATCCAACTTTGGTCAGCATGGTTGCAGCTTGCTCTAACGCTTCCGCCCGATGGCTGCGTCTGATCAGTAGCGGTAAGGCTACATTTTCAAGCGCTGTAAATTCAGGTAATAAATGATGAAACTGGTACACAAACCCAAGTGACTGATTACGCAACATCCCTTTTTGAGTTTCGGACAAGTCTGCAAGCGCCTGGTCGATCAGTTTGACATGACCACTCGTCGGCTGGTCTAAGCCTCCTAGTAAATGCAATAAGGTACTTTTACCCGACCCCGATGCACCAACAATTGCAATTTGTTCGCCAGAGGTCACCTGCAAATCAATGCCATTCAGAACGGCGACGTCCAATCCGGCATAGGTTTTCGTAAGCGCCGTGCACTGGATAATATTACTCATAACGCAATGCCTCAGCGGGGTTGATTTTAGAAGCCTTATAACTCGGATAAAGCGTAGCAAATAAACTCAATACGAACGACAACACCACAATCGTCCACACGTCCGTCCATAACAGTTTTGAAGGTAAATCACTGATGTAATACACATCTTTAGCCAAAAACTGCACCTGAAACGTACGCTCAATAAAAGGTACGATGGTATCTATATTTAAGGCCGTAATCACACCCATCACGGCACCAGCAACAGTGCCTATCACCCCGATCAGTGCGCCTTGAATGATAAAAATTTTAAGAATAGATAGAGGGCTTGCGCCGAAAGTCCGCATGATAGCGATATCAGCACGTTTATCTGTCACGGCCATCACAAGAGTAGATACGATATTGAATGCAGCCACCGCCACAATCAGCGCCAAAATAATAAACATCACGCGCTTTTCTAACTGGATGGCTTTAAAAAAATTGGCGTGCTGCTGTGTCCAATCGGTAATGTAGTACTGTCCTTTTAATTGCGTATTCAAACGTGCAGTTTCGGCAGTTGCATCGAACAAATCATTTAGCTTTAGGCGAACACCCGACACTTGATCACCCATACGGTAGAGTTTTGCGGCATCTGCCATATGAATCAGCGCTAGACCCGCATCGTATTCATACATACCGATTTGAAAAATACCGACCACTTTAAATTGTTTGATACGCGGCACTACACCTGTAGGCGTGAATTGGCCTTGCGGCGCCATCAGTACCACTTTTTCGCCCACGCTAGCGCCCAACAACATGGCTAAGTCCGAGCCTAAAATCACGTTGTACTCGCCCGCCTTTAGGTCTTCTAACTTACCAGATTTCATATGATTGGCTAAGGCAGACACATTAGCCTCTTCAGTTGGTAATACACCGCGGATAATACTGCCCTGCACTGCCTGTCCATAGCTAAACATGCCTTGCGCCATCACATAAGGCGCGGCAGCCAATACGCTAACATCTTTTTGATCTGTAGCCATTACCTGCTTGGACACCGCTTGCCAATCTGACAAACGATTATTAAAACCTGAGATTTCGATATGCGAAGCAACACCAAGAATGCGGTTTCTAAGTTCATCTTGAAAACCGTTCATGACAGACAGCACGACGATCAATGCCCAAACGCCAAGCGCAATACCAATCATGCTGGTAAATGAAATAAATGAAATGAAATGATTTTTACGTTTTGCGCGGGTGTAACGAAGACCAACCAACAGCTCAAACGGTAAGGAGTTTTTGAAATTTAACATGGGTAGAATCTTAACAGCTTTGTGCTGTAAGTTTCCACCCATTCACACTTGGACCTTAATGAATAGCAGCCACCGATGCACGCACCCATTCCGTTTGCATTTCTAGTGCCACGCCCAATACCAGTGTTTTTTCTTCACCATTGATGTCAATTTTAAACTGTCGATTACGTTGATATTCATGAACTGGGATAATCACCGAGGATTTAATTTGCCCCTGACCAAAACCAGGTGGGATCCACACACACGCTACCCGTAACAAGTCAGCATCTGATTCGTCGTAATCCAAATAAAACCCTTTGGAAATCTCCACTTGTGTATGGTCTAGCTTGGTCAGTTGCATAGAAAGTGAATGCAAACTAATCAGTTGTAAGCCAGCACGATACGTCCCATTTTTCTGCCGCTTGATATGCTTGATTTCAGCAATGACATAGGCATCTTCTTGATTAGGATGCTGAAACCCTACCAGTTTGCCAGCCTCCACCCAAGGGCTTGGCTCTCTGCCTAAATCCACACCAAATCCACCCTCACTTTTATCTAATAACACCCATTCGTCTAAGCCAGTGATGATATTTTTGGTTTGTGAAAGAAGCGTCTGCTCAAGCACATTCGCGTTCAAATCATAAATAGGCAATGAATGTTGAGTAGTCTGTCGCCGTTGAAATCGATTGAGTTGCTTACAAATTTGCGCCAAGCCGTTACTGACCAGTAATCGGTTGGACTCTTTTTCTCTATCCTTTGCTCGACGCTGACGCTTGTAACCCACAGGCGCCCAGTCTTGATTCAGCTTTTTGAATAACTTGGTCATGGTACGCATGGAGGCATAACCACGAATATCACTGGCTTTATCCACAGCATTAGCGCTAATTGCAGCCAAATGGTCTGCAATTTTCAATGCAATCGCATCTGTTCGCCAGTAACGATAATCGGCCGTGCGATCAAATGCGCGGATACGTTCGGCACCTTTGTCTTGGTTGAGATTAATAAAATACTGGTATTTATTCTGTGCGTAGGCACTTTCGAAATGGGCTTGGCGTACCCAGTCAAACAGCAATCTGGATACGATATGAATTTCAGCCGCGTTGTAATTTTCTTTTTGCAAGGTGCTTAACATTAAACCACCGACCATCAACACCGCCATGTCGACTGGTTTTTTTGCATCTGGGTACATCATCACTCGCTCGTACAATAATGACGATTTTTCAGCATGTTTAAACAAGGTATGAATAGTATTCCAAGCATCGGTAGGTGCCGGCTGGTCATCAAAATAACGCCACATCAGCATCGTAAATGCGGCATTAAAAGTGCGGCAATACAATAATATCTGGGTATTTTTATCAAGGCCCAATGAATCAGGATGTGTATGAAGAACGCCTAATACTCGTGCATATTCAAGGAATAAACGACGGCAATATGGGTAAACTAGAGTGTCGATCTCTGCGCCAACATTGCGATTATAAAGCTTTACTTTCAATCGCTTAGCCGTTAATTGCTCAAGATTCTTTTGCATGCTCTCGTCAATTTTCAACAAAGCATTTGCGCACGATTCTGCTGACATTTTGCTGTCTGCACTTATATCAGCAATCAATTGCAGCGCATACTTCATGGCGTCGCTAGCAGACAAAGATTGCAGTTGATGCAATCTCACTTCGCTGAGCGCTACTTTTTCATGCCCTAGCATCGCTTGAATTTTTTTTGCAATGGGTAGAATCATTTTCATGTCCATCTTAGTTTCTAAGTTTAGTAATGCAAACTTTGTACCAAGCCAAACGCCATCGGTTTATCTCGTTGTTTTTTGTGCTGAAGCCTACTTAATCGTGCACTCTGCTGTTAAAATTCGTTTATGTTTACAGGAATCATTCAAAGCGTCGGACAAATAGACGACATCTCGCCCGAGGGTGACGATGTAAAATTGCGCATTCACGCGAATCAACTGGGGCTAGACGATGTTGCGGTGGGAGATAGCATCGCCGTGAATGGTGTTTGCTTGACCGCTACGGCGATTAAATCACCGCATTTTTTTGCGCATGTGTCTAAGGCTACTTTAGACGTCACAACTGGCCTGTCCAAACCACAGCCAGTGAATTTAGAAAAAGCACTACGCTTATCGGATCGATTAGGCGGGCACTTGGTCAGTGGTCATGTAGATGGCATCGGCAAAGTCACCCAGTTTGAACCTGTGGGAGATTGCTGGTTACTTGCGGTACAGGCGCCACATGCCATTTCAAAATATATCGCGCATAAAGGCTCTATTTGCGTAAATGGCGTAAGCCTAACCGTCAATAGTGTTGTACAAGACACATTTACCGTTAATTTGATTCCACACACGATTGAACACACCACATTGCAACACTTAAATATTCAGGACGCAGTGAATTTGGAAATTGACCAAATTGCGCGTTACGTAGAACGCATGGCCGAATGGTCCACACAACAAGCAGAGAGCACATAATGCCCCAAAGTTACATCAGTCCCATTCAAGACATTATTCAAGATATACAGCAAGGCAAAATGGTCATCTTGGTGGATGACGAAAACCGTGAAAACGAAGGTGACTTTGTCATTGCCGCGGAGTTTGTAACGGCAGAGCATATTAACTTTATGGCCAAGCACGGTCGTGGCTTGATTTGCTTAACGCTCACTGAAGCCCGATGTAAACAATTGAATTTGCCACCGATGGTGCAAAAAAACGATGCGCGCTTGGGCACCAACTTTACAGTGTCTATTGAAGCAGCAGAAGGCGTCACTACAGGCATATCTGCAGCTGACCGCGCCACGACCATTCAAGCCGCTGTAGCCAAAGACGCCAATGCCAAAAGCGTAGTCAGCCCTGGCCATATTTTCCCACTCGCTGCCATGAATGGTGGTGTACTTGTACGCGCAGGTCACACGGAAGCTGGCAGTGATTTAGCCATGCTGGCTGGCTGCGAGCCTGCCAGTGTCATTTGTGAGATTTTAAAAGACGATGGCGAGATGGCGCGCTTACCTGATTTGGTTGATGTAGCGAAACAACACCAGATTAAAATTGGCACCATAGCCGATTTGATTCATTACCGCTCAGAGCATGAAAAACTGGTAGAGCGTGCTGCAGAGCGCATGGTGACTACGCCTTACGGCCCAATGCAGCTCATTGCCTACCGCGACAAAATTGCCAAAGAAACGCATCTTGCATTGGTGAAAGGTAATCCAAACCTAGCGCAAGAAGTATTAGTGCGCGTACATGAACCGCTTTCTCTGATTGATTTATTTGATAGCGGCAATCATTCGCATAGCTGGAACATTCTGAAAGCCATGGAAACTGTCGCCAATGCTGAATGCGGTGTGATGGTACTCATTCATCATGATGAAACCGGCAATCAACTGATTGAACGTATACAACATGCTGACAAAAAAATCCGTTATAACCAAGAGTTGCGCACCTACGGCATTGGCTCACAGATTTTGGTAGATTTAGGAGTGCGTAAAATGAAGCTCATGGCAACGCCACGCAAAATGCCAAGCATGATGGGATTTGGTTTGGAAATCACAGGCTACCTTGAAGATTCGGCAGATTAGCGTGTGTTAAAACATTGATTATTTGGAACAAAACAATACTGTGCTAAAATGAAACCATTGGAAAACATGAACCTTACAGGGCAGTTTTTAATTGCCATGCCAGCCATGCAAGACCCTTTTTTTTCCAAAACCGTCACCTTTATTTGCACACATAACGAAGATGGCGCCATGGGTGTAGTGCTTAATCGCCCCATGCAAATCACTTTAGATCACTTATTCAATCAAATTAATATCAGTTGCGAACATGCTGCCATTGGCGATATGCCTGTTTTTTTTGGTGGGCCAGTGCAAACTGAACGCGGTTTTGTGTTGCACACCCCAAGCATAGAATATAACTCCACGCTGCAAATCAATACGGCTATCGCCCTCACCACGTCCAAAGACATTTTAGAATCTGCCGCACTGGATACAGGACCGGATAAATTATTCATTTCGCTTGGTTATGCCGGTTGGTCGGCAGGCCAATTAGAAGAGGAAATGAGCCACAATGCTTGGTTATCGGTAAATGTGTCAGAAACCAAAGCGCTTTACGATTTGATTTTCAACTTGCCTTATGACGAGAAATTGCCCATGGCGATGCGTTTAATGGGCGTAGATTTTGCAACGCTATCGGACGTGGCTGGCCATGCATAATACGCACAACCCACTTAGCCAAAGCCACCTGCCCATTGTCGAGCGGTCTTATCCAGAGATCGAAGGCACAGTGCTTGGGTTTGATTTCGGTGAGAAAAGAATTGGGATCGCGGTGGGTGAAACCATGCTCAAATTAGCGCACCCGCTCACCACTATCCATGCGGAAGAAAATGCGATCAAATTTGCTCAAATTGAAACGCTCATTCAAGAGTGGCGCCCTCAGTTGCTAGTCGTGGGCTTACCAATGCATTTAGATGGCGAAGCCCACTTACTCACGCAGCTCGCAAAAAAATTTGCGCAACGCCTCGAGGGGCGTTTTAATTTGCCTGTAGTCATGATAGATGAACGCTTAAGCTCGGCTGAAGCATCACAATCATTACGAGAATCTGGTGTGCACGGTTATCAGCAAAAAGCCATGATAGACCAAGTCGCCGCGCAAACTATATTACAATCCTACTTCGATCACCTATCGACAAAAACTGTATGACCTTACCTGACCCAGAACAACTGATTGCTGACATCACCGCACGCATACAACCATTGATCAATGCAAATACCGCACTCGTTGGCATCCACAGTGGCGGTGTTTGGATGCTAGAGCGCATACTCGCCACATTAGGTGATGACATTGCATTTGGCAAGCTGGATGCAGCGATGTACCGCGATGATTATGCCAAGCGCGGTTTGAAATCCAAAAACCAACCGTCTTGGATTCCGTTTGATGTCAAAGACAAACACATCATTCTGATTGATGATATTTTTTACACTGGCCGCACCACCCGCGCAGCCATGAATGAGCTGTTCGATTACGGACGCCCTGCTAGCATTACTCTTGCGGTGCTCATTAATCGTGGTGGCGCGCAACTACCTATCACACCACAAATCACTGGTGCGCATATTCCATTACAAGCGCATCAAGCGTTTCAACTTTCTTTAGATACCTTAGGTAAATTCCACTTGAGTTTAGAATCTCAAGCATCCATGCAAAACAATCACAATGCCTCTTTGGATACGCCCGATGCATAACCCCCAACTCCATTCTGATGGTCGATTAAAGCACCTACTTAGTATTGAAGGCTTACCTAAGCGTATCCTGAACGATATCTTAGACACCGCGGAATCATTTGTGGGTGTGGCGGAACGTGAAGTCAAAAAAGTACCGCTACTCCGTGGCAAAACCGTATGCAATATCTTTTTTGAAAACAGCACACGTACCCGTACCACCTTTGAAATCGCAGCCAAACGTCTATCGGCCGATGTACTCAATCTCAATGTCAGTACTTCATCGCAATCTAAAGGTGAGACGATTCTCGATACTGTGAACAACTTGATTGCCATGCATGCGGATATGTTTGTGGTGCGTCATAACCAAAGCGGCGCTGCGCATTTAATTGCGCAACATGTGCCAGACCATATCAGCGTCATCAACGCTGGAGATGGGCGTCATGCACATCCTACGCAAGGCTTGTTAGATGTGTTTACCATTCGTAAATACAAACCTGACATGCATAATTTAAGAATTGCCATTGTGGGTGACGTGCTGCATTCGCGTGTCGCACGCAGTGAAATACACGCATTAACTACACTAGGTGTGCCAGAAGTACGTGTCATTGCGCCTAAAACATTATTACCTACCAATGTAGAAAAGCTTGGGGTGCAAGTGTTTCATGATATGCGTGCCGGTTTAAAAGATGTGGATGTGGTGATGATGTTAAGACTGCAAAGTGAGCGTATGACTGGGGCGATGTTACCCAGCCCACAAGAGTATTTTAAAACTTATGGGCTGACGCATGAGAAACTTCAACTGGCTAAACCAGATGCGATCGTGATGCATCCCGGCCCAATGAACCGGGGTGTTGAAATTGATTCCTCAGTAGCGGATGGCTTGCAATCGGTCATTCTGCCGCAAGTCACTTATGGTATTGCGGTGCGCATGGCAGTCATGGCCATTTTGGCAGGTGGAGGCCAAGCATGAACATCCTGATTCAACATGGGCATGTGATTGACCCTGCCAACAAGATAGACGCGAAGATGGATGTGTATGTCGCTGCTGGCAAAATTGTGGGTGTTGGCAGTGCACCAGCTGGCTTTAAAGCAGATCAAACGATAGACGCAACAGGGCTGATGGTGGCGCCAGGACTGGTCGATTTATCTGCACGTCTGCGAGAGCCTGGTTTTGAATACAAAGCCACGCTCAATAGCGAGTTACAAGCAGCCGCTGCAGGTGGTGTCACTAGCTTAGCTTGCCCACCGGACACAGAACCTACGCTGGACGAACCGGGTCTCGTTGAAATGTTGAAATACCGCGCAAAAAAACTCAATCTTGCGCATGTCTACCCACTAGGTGCTCTGACACGTCAGTTGGAAGGCAAAAATCTCACTGAGATGTGCGAACTGACAGACGCAGGGTGCGTGGGATTTACTCAAGCCGACTTTCCTATCGTCGACACCCAAGTGCTTTGGCGTGCATTTGAATATGCTGCAACCTTTGGCTACACGTTATTTCTACGTGCCGAAGATTATTACCTAGCCAAGGGTGGCGTTGCGCACGATGGCGAAGTAGCAAGCAGACTGGGGCTTAAGGGGATTCCTGCTGCGGCTGAAAGCTTAGCGCTGGCCACATTGTTACGGATTGCACGCGAAACGGGTACACGCTTACATATTCAACGCTTATCAACAGCTGAAGGTGTTGCGCTGGTGCGTCAAGCCAAGCTACAAGGTCAGGCTGTGACAGCCGATGTCAGCACACAGCATCTGCACCTGACTGAACTTGATATTGGATTCTTTAATACGCTGACTCATCTACGGCCACCACTTCGCACACAACGCGACCAACATGCGTTATGTGATGGACTTAAAGACGGCACTATCGATGCGATTTGCTCTGATCACAGCCCCGTCGATGATGATGCAAAACTTTTGCCCTTTGCCGAAGCTGAAGCTGGCGCTTCCGCAGTCGAGTTACTGTTACCTCTAGCACTGAAATGGGCAAATCAGCATCAGCTATCAGTCGCTGATGCGATTGCACGCATCACCACAGTTCCAGCCAATATCATGGGCATTCCTGCCGGCACATTAAGTGTCAATGCATGTGCAGACATTGTGATATTTGATGCAGAAGAATACTGGAAAGTCGAAGCGAATCGCCTAAAAAGCCAAGGCAAAAATACACCGTTTTTGAATATGGAACTCGCTGGCAAAGTGCATTACACGTTGGTAGAGGGCTTAATTACTTACCAAGGCCATTCGCCAAATTAGCTACATTTTTAGGATTATTGGTGATGTAACAGGCACTTAGCAACGCATGTGCTTGACGTATGATGGATTTGGGGCGATAGTTTGCACTTGCATTCGTGTGACATATTAAAACAAGCATGAAGTCACCAAACACAAATAACAGAATTACCTTACAAAATTAAAGCACTATTCGTCTTTCATCATAGTTGAGGAGTAGAAATGAGCGATTTTTTTAGTTCTTTGTCGTGTTGTTGGTTTTGGCTACTTGCAGGCCTACTCATCGGATGGCTACTAAATCGCTGGTTGTGCCGTTGTTGTTGCAAACCAAACAATACTGCCACGGATAACGCTACACCACCCACTCCACAAACCAATACACAGAGCAGCACTTTAGTGCAAACGCCTCCTAGCAGCTCAGCTGTTGTAGCAACTACACCAGCGCCAACCAAGGCGCTCACACCAGCCAAACCCAAAACAACCAAGCCTAAAGCATCCGCAAAAACCAAAGTCACTGCAACCAAAGTGAGTTTTGATTTAGCCGCGGCAAAAGCAGCTGGATTTAGTATTAAACAAGCTGATGACTTAACGGTTGTTGAAGGCATCGGGCCAAAAATTAATGACCTATTTAAAGGGAATGGTATTAAAACGTTTGCGCAACTTGCGAAACAAACCGTACCGCAAATGCGCGCAATTCTTGATAAAGGTGGTGCACGTTACCGTATTGCTAACCCATCCACTTGGGCACAGCAAGCAGACCTAGCCGCAAAAAACCAATGGGCAGAACTGAAAAAGCTACAAGATGAGCTCTCTGGTGGCTTAAAAAAATAACATCAAGATAAGGTGAACATGATGCATACCCATCAAGCACGCTACACTCAGTGGACCTGGATTGTTGCTGTTATTCTTGCCTTGCTTTTATTGTGGATGTTATTAACTGGCCGTGGCCCGAGTCATGCATGTTGTGACAAGGCTGAATCCACAGAGTCGAGTACGGATAGCGTCGCAGACATGCCATTTAGCTTCGTTGGTACATCCAGCGCATTCACTACGCAAGGCAGCAATACCGATGTGCCTTGGTTATCTAAAGTTGAAGATTTGAAATCTTGGTTGGCTGAAGGAAGCGATTGGCAGTTAGAAGGCGATGCTAAGCAAATAACCTTAACTGGCTCGATTGATTCAGAAACTGCTAAACAAGCAAAAACGGCTGAGTTACAAGCGTTGCTGGGTGATGGCGTCACCATTCTAAATCAATTGACAGTGCCGCCCTCATCTGTAGTGATACCCGAGCCACCTGAGGTAGCCAAACTATACTTTGATACTGGTAAATCCGGCCTGCCTGAGCAGGCAGCGAGCGCTTTGGAGCCCACGATTGAGTGGCTCATTTCGCATCCTGAGTCTAAAGCGATTATTTCTGGTTATCACGACCCTCGCGGCAACCGAGAGAGTAATCAAACATTAGCAAAAGCACGAGCGCAAGCAAGTAAAGATGCCTTGGTGGCGGCAGGGATAGAAGAGTCTCGTATTGAGATGCGTAAGCCGGTGGAGACAGAAGGAACAGGTAACGAGGAGGAGGCAAGACGGGTGGAGGTTGCAATTGAATAAGGCTAAGCAAGTAAAAAATTAAATTAGCCTATGAGGTTGCGTGTGTCATCACCCATAAAAAAGCCAGATTCGCTCTGGCTTTTTTATTGCTAATTCATTACTAGGCTTTATTACATAATCCCAAGGTGATCCAACCCTGAGGAATTATCCCGTGCATGTGCATCCTTACTTTGCAGTTTGAATTTCAGGCGTAAATCGTTCACTGAATCTGCGTTGCGTAAGGCATCATCATAGGTAATTAAGCCTTCCTCGTGCAAATCAAACAGGGCTTGGTCAAATGTCTGCATGCCTAACTCACGCGAGCGGCCAACAATATCTTTAATGCCGTGCACATCGCCTTTAAAAATCAAATCTGAAATCAAAGGTGAGTTTAATAAAATCTCAATTGCCGCAGTACGGCCTACCCCATCGCGCTTAGGAATCAAGCGTTGTGAAATCACCGATTTTAGATTGAGCGATAAATCCATCAGCAACTGCTGTCTGCGCTCTTCTGGGAAGAAGTTGATGATACGATCTAGCGCCTGATTCGTGCTGTTCGCATGTAAAGTCGACATACATAAATGCCCAGTCTCCGCAAAGGCAATGGCATAATCCATGGTTTCACGGTCGCGAATCTCACCAATCAAAATCACATCAGGCGCTTGGCGCAAGGTGTTTTTCAATGCAATCTGCCAGTTGTCTGTGTCTACACCAATTTCACGTTGCGTGATGATGCAATTCTTATGCTCATGTACAAATTCCACTGGGTCTTCAATGGTAATAATGTGTCCATAGCTATTTTCGTTACGATACCCAACCATAGCAGCAAGCGAGGTGGATTTACCAGAACCTGTGCCGCCGACAAAAATCACCAAACCTCGTTTGGTCATGGCAATTTCTTTTAGCACGTCAGGCAAACCCAAATCTTCAAATTTAGGTATTTTTGTCGTAATAGTTCTAAACACCAAGCCAACAGTACCGCGCTGAATAAACGCATTGACCCTAAATCTAGCGACGCCTGGCAGTCCAATGGCAAAATTACACTCATTAGTGGCATCAAATTCTGCTGTTTGTTTATCATTCATGATAGAGCGCGAGATTTCGCGCGTTTGCTGCTGCGATAGCACTTGGCTACTGACTGGCGTCATCTTGCCATCAATTTTCATGGCGGGAGGAAAACCACTGGTGATGAACATGTCTGAAGCTTTTTTAGTCATCATCAGCCTCAACAAATCGAATACAAACTTTTCTGCCTGACCTTGTTCCATTGCTTATCCTATTAAATTGTATGGGTGTTTCTATCCAACAATCGAGTCACGATTGGAAGCTTTTCCGCGCGCCTCTGCCGCACTGATGATATTTCTACGGACCAAATCTTGTAAATTCTGATCCAAGGTTTGCATGCCAATATTTTGGCCCGTTTGAATCGCAGAATACATTTGCGCTACTTTATTCTCGCGAATCAGGTTACGGATTGCCGGTGTACCAATCATAATCTCGTGTGCGGCCACTCGGCCTTGCTCATCTTTCGTTTTACATAAAGTTTGTGAGATTACTGCGCGTAGTGATTCGGACAACATTGAGCGCACCATTTCTTTTTCTGCCGCTGGAAATACGTCCACAATACGGTCTACAGTTTTAGCAGCAGAGCTGGTATGCAATGTACCAAACACTAAGTGGCCAGTTTCTGCTGCACTGAGTGCCAAACGAATCGTTTCCAAGTCACGCATCTCACCCACCAGAATCACATCTGGGTCTTCACGCAATGCTGAGCGCAAGGCGTTTTGGAAAGATAGCGTATGCGGCCCTACTTCACGCTGATTGATCAAACATTTTTTGGAGGTATGCACAAACTCAATCGGGTCTTCCACCGTCAGGATATGGCCCATCTCGTTTTCATTAATATAGTCCACCATCGCCGCTAGTGTGGTCGATTTACCCGAACCTGTCGGGCCAGTCACTAGCACAATACCGCGAGGCGTATTGGCAATCTCTTTAAAAATGGCCGGTGCATTGAGTTGTTCCAGCGTTAAAATTTTAGAAGGAATGGTACGGAACACCGCACCAGAACCGCGATTTTGGTTAAATGCGTTGACGCGGAAACGTGCCAAATTTGGAATTTCAAAGGAGAAGTCACACTCTAGCGTTTCTTCATACACCTTACGCTGACCATCGTTCATGATGTCGTACACCATGTCATGCACTTGGGTGTGGTCCATGGCAGGCACGTTAATTTTGCGCACATCGCCATGCACACGAATCATGGGTGGCAAACCAGCGGATAAATGCAAATCAGAGGCTTTATTTTTGACGGCAAACGCGAGTAAATCAGAAATATCCACTATCGGCTCCAGCATTATTTTATAATTAAATTTTATCTTAAGACTTTACACAAAGTTTAATCTTTAAGATGTTTGAATTATGAACACTTTTTACGACAGTTTGCAAGCAATTCATGCAAGAATTGCCCAAGCCAAAGCGCAAGTTGGACGTAATGACACAGTGCAATTATGCGCGGTGAGCAAGGCACAATCCGCTGAAAAAATCCGCCTTGCGTTTGAGGCTGGTCAAACCATTTTTGGTGAAAACTATGTGCAAGAGGCCATCGCCAAACAATCGCTGCTTCAAGACTGCGCAATTGAATGGCACTTTATTGGACCAATTCAAAGCAATAAAACTCAACTGATTGCTCAACACTTTGCTTGGGTACACTCTGTGGACCGCATCAAAATTGCTGAGCGTCTGGCCAATTCGCGCCCAACGGGCATGCCTCCACTCAACGTATGTATTCAGATCAATAGCAGTGAGGAAGCCACTAAAAGCGGCACTGGAGTGAAAGAAATGTTTGCCCTTGTTCAGACCATCACCAGCATGCCTACTCTTAAACTAAGAGGTGTGATGGCTATTCCTGCGCCAACGCCTGATAAAACCTTACAGCACCAACAGTTTAGACGTGTACATGAAGCATTTACGATGCTGCAACAACAAGGCTATGCGCTAGATACATTATCGATTGGCATGTCAGACGATTTTGAAGCAGCCATTGCAGAAGGTGCTACCATAGTGCGCATAGGCTCTGCCATATTTGGCACAAGACAATATGCAACATTAACCTAACCAATCGATTTGAAAGTATTGATTCATATGCAAGCAAACGTTCCTTTTAATCTTGGATTTGTGGGTGGTGGCAACATGGCCACAGCGATGATTATTGGGCTTAAACAGCAACAATTTGAGATGCAACGCATTCAAGTAGTTGAACTAGACACAACAAAATGCGCAAGCCTACAACATGATTTTGGTGTAAATAGCACCAGCCAATTAAGTGATGTAGCAAACAATGATGTGATTATTTTGGCTGTGAAACCACAGCAATTAAAAACGCTGGCAGAGTCTTTAGCGCCACTGCTTCAGCATCAATTGGTGATATCGATTGCAGCGGGTATTCGCATAGTGGATTTAAGCCGCTGGTTAGGCAATTACACTTCCATAGTACGTGCAATGCCTAACACCCCTGCACAAATACAAGCAGGTGTGACAGGCGTGTATGCCACACCCAATGTCTCAGCTGCACAAAAAGCGCAAACCACACAAATTTTGGATGCCATTGGCGAAACTGTTTGGCTAGACCGTGAAGATGAGTTGGATGCAGTCACCGCCATTTCCGGTAGTGGGCCTGCTTATGTGTTTTATTTGATTGAGGCGCTACTAGAAGCCGCTTTAGCTCTGGGGCTAGATGCAGCCCAAGCAAGGCAACTTAGCATTGCCACATTCAAAGGCGCTAGTCAGCTTGCAGCAACCAGCACCACGCCAGTAGAAACGTTGCGTGCACAAGTCACCTCAAAAGGTGGCACCACAGAACAAGGCATATTAAGTTTAGACCACTCACAAGTGAAGCAAGCAATCCTGCTTGCAACTCAACAAGCAGCAAAACGCGCTAAAATAATGGGCGATGAATTAGGGAAACCGTAACGATGTTGCAAACTGCTTTTAGTTTTTTGATACACACCATTTTTGACATTTTGACATTTGTCTTGCTGTTGCGATTTTTTATGCAATGGTTAAAAGCGCCATTCCAAAATCCACTTGCACAGATGACCATCGCACTCAGCGATTTCATTGTAAAACCAGCGAGGCGATGGATTCCCAGCTACAAAAAAGTAGATCTCTCGACCTTAGTGTTAGCATTTTTAGTGCAGATCATATTGCAAGTGATCCTATTAAGTTTGCGTGGCTTTCCGTTTGCTGTAGCGGGTAGCGTTATTTGGGTCAACTTGCTGCTCTTAGCGTTGCTTGCACTGGTGCGCATGAGCTTAGATTTATTTTTTTACGCCATCCTTATCCAAGCAATCCTTAGCTGGGTGAATCCCAATACACCTATTAGCGGAGTATTGAATGCACTCACACGCCCTATACTCGCGCCGCTTAGAAGGTGGATTCCACCTGTCAATGGCATAGACTTTTCTGCGCTGGTTGCCATGATACTGTTGCAAATGGTTAACATTGCCTTTATTGGCTACGCTCAGCAATCGCTAAATGCAGTTTTTTAGTGAAAACAAATAATCTTCATGATTTAATGATGTGCGGGGACTGGTAGTACTTTATAACGACATGTAGAGACAAACACTGCAAATGACACAAGAACTACTACAAGCATCTTTACAAGAAAAAATCGCTGCCTATCACCAATGGCGCAATGCGTTGGCAGACACGATTATCGGTTATCGCGATTGGCTAGTCAGAAGCGATAGCAGTAACTCACTCCAAGAATTACGCCTCACTGACTTTGCAGACATGCTGCGAAAAGATCGACTGACGCTGGCATTGGTCGCAGAGTTTTCTCGCGGCAAAACTGAAACCATCAATGCGCTATTCTTTGCAGACCATGACCAGAGGCTACTCCCAAGCGAAGCTGGGCGCACCACCATGTGCCCGACCGAACTGCTGTGGGAAGAAGGTGAAGAACCTTGCATAAAATTACTGCCAATTGAAACACGACTCACAGATGACTCGCTTACCTACCTAAAAACGCTACCCAAACTGTGGAAGAAGTTCAGACTAGAAACAGACTTTCCGGAGCAAATGCGCAAAACCTTGCGTCAGCTCATAGAGAAAAAAGAAGTCAGCATCGAAGAAGCAATTAAGCTAGGGTTATGGAGCCCGAAAGACCCTAACAATGCGCTGCAAAATCGCTCCACGATAGAAGTGCCAGTTTGGCGTCACGCCATTATTAACTATCCTCACGAGCTACTTAAAAATGGCTTAGTAGTGATAGACACCCCGGGCTTAAACGCATTAGGTACAGAACCTGAACTCACTCACAAAGTGATTCCTGGCGCACATGCAGTATTGTTCTTGACTGCAACTGATACTGGCGTCACACACTCTGACATGCAAATTTGGAACGAATATATTCGCGACCAAGCCAAGTACAAATTAGTTGTACTCAACAAAATAGACACGCTTTGGGATGACCTTAAATCCGAGTTCGAAATCAACAAGGAAATCAATCGCCAAGTTGAGAATACCGCACGTGATTTGATGATTCCTAAACAGCAGATTTTTACTATTTCCGCACAAAAAGGCTTGCTGGCTAAAATTAAAAAAGATCCTGTATTGCTCAAACGCAGCAATATTCAGGTGTTGGAACATGAGCTTTCTAACCAACTCACCCACTCTAAACAAGAGATTATCGGTGATACTGTTGCTAAAGAATGTAGCGAGATGGTGAAAGAGTCGCGCAAGTTGATGCAATCTAAACTCAACCATTCACGCGTACGCTTTAATGAATTAAAAGGGTTATTGGGGCAACACCAAACTGTATTCAATGAATTAGTTGCGCAAGCACAGCACGATCAAGAGCGTTATCAATCTTCTCTACCCGTTTTTAAAGAAGCGGAAGAGAAAATCAATCGTATAGGCAAAAAATTATTGCGCCATTTGAGCCTCACTTATTTGGATAACTCGATTGCGGAAAGCCGCAAAGAAATGCATGACAGTTGGACAACCGTTCGTCTGAACCAAAGTATTCGTAAACTCATGAAGCAAGCCAATGATTTGGCCATCCATGTGACAACTGAAAGTAATAATATTCGCCGTTTAGCGCAACATATTTATGACTTGTTCCGCACGCAACATGGTTTTGATATTTCTGCACCACCAGAGCTCAACATGACCAGCTTTTTAGAAAAAATGCAGGCATTAGAAAAAATCACCAGCGATTTTTGTGCAGACCCCATTAATGTGCTCACTGAAAAACGCTTTTTGATTCGCCGCTTTTTCTTGAGTCTAGGTGCTGAGGCACAAGGTGCGTTTCAAACTGCGCATGACGATACTGAGCGCTGGATTAACAATGTAATTGTGACGCTTAAAATTCAGATAGAAACACATAAAGAAGCGCTGGATCAACGCATTAAAGGCTTAATGGACGCAAAATCCAGCTCAGAAGCATTGAACAAGCAAATCATGCAAGTGAGTCAAGAGTACAAACATATTGCTAGCCAATGCAAACTGCTGGATGATGCCTTGCTGCAAATGATGAAAGCCATCTTACAGGCCTCCAAAATCAAACAAGAAAAGTTAGACAAAGAGAATCAAATAAAAGCACTTCATTTTGAAGGATTACCTTTAGTTTAAAGTCAGCTTAGTAGCGCTAACTTAAATCCAAATAATATCGAACTCTTCTCGCCCATAGGCCGTTTCAATTTGAAGTGAAACGGGCTTTTGAATAAAGTCGGATAAATTGGCTAAGCTTTGCGACTCTTCATCCATTAATAAATTAATTACTTCTGAAGACGCTAAAATTTTAAATTCTTTAGCATCAAACTGTTTAGATTCACGCAATAATTCGCGCATAATTTCATAGCAGATGGTTTGCGCTGTTTTCAACTCGCCACGCCCTTGGCATACCTCACACGCTTCGCATAAAAGATGCGCCAGACTTTCGCGTGTACGTTTACGTGTCAGCTCCACCAATCCTAGAGGCGTAAACCCGTTCACATTGATGCGTGCGCGGTCCGATGCAATCGCTTTTCTAAGCTCATCCAATACGGTATCGCGCTGTTCATCTTCATCCATGTCGATGAAATCAACGATGATGATGCCACCCAAATTACGTAGTCGTAATTGACGGGCAATACACTGTGCCGCCTCTAAATTGGTTTTAAAAATCGTGTCAGATAAGTTTTTACCGCCGACAAAGCTGCCCGTGTTCACATCCACTGTGGTCAACGCTTCGGTTTGGTCAAATATCAAATAGCCGCCTGATTTCAACTCCACCTTACGCGCCAGCGCCTTTTCAATTTCCTTTTCAATATCATAGAAATCAAACAGTGCGCGCTCACCTTTGTAGTGATAAAGTGGTTTTAACGCTCGGGCCACATACAACTCTGCAAACTCTTTTAAACGCTCGTAGGTTTCACGCGAATCCACACGTATCGTCGATGTTTCTGCGCATACCACATCGCGCAAAATACGCTTTGGTAAGCTTAAATCATAAAAGATGAGCGAGCGCTCGCCCGCTTGCTTACTTTCCACTTGGATTTTTTGCCAGACTTTGTGCAAATATTCAATGTCGGCTAGGAGTTCTTCATCTGTCGCTGTTTCTGACATGGTACGAATGATATAGCCGCCCTCACGCTGCTCTGGCAGCAAACTAAGCAGGCGATTACGTAAGTATTCACGCTCTTCTTCAATATCAATACGTTGTGACACGCCAATATGTTTTTGATACGGCAAAAAGACTAGAAAACGTCCTGCAATACTAATCTCGGTAGTCAGGCGCGCACCTTTAGTACCAATTGGCTCTTTAATCACTTGTACGATGATTGACTGCCCTTCGTGCAACACCTCTTGAATCGGCTTTTCAATCTTAATATCGCCGTCTTCTATATGACATTCCATGATGTCTGCCACATGTAGAAACGCTGCGCGCTGCAGTCCAATTTCCACAAATGCCGATTGCATCCCAGGCAATACACGACAAACTGTACCGCGATAAATATTACCAACGATGCCTAAAGACGAACTGCGCTCAATATGCAGTTCCTGAACGATGCCTTGTTCTAGGATGGCGACACGCGTTTCTTGCGGTGTGACGTTAATTAAGATTTCTTGTGCCAATTGTGTTCTTTCATTTCGTCCAGCAACTTTGCTGTTTCATACAATGGTAAACCCATTACCCCTGAATAACTGCCATCAATCCGCTCTATCCAAGCCCCTGCCAAGCCTTGAATGCCATAACTGCCCGCTTTGTCTCGATGTTCGCCTGACTCGATATAGTGTTGAATCATGGCATCGCTCAGCACCCTCATCGTGACTTGTGTGGTGTTGATTGCACTCACGGTTCGATTGTAACCACAAACCGCAATGGCTGTATGTACTTGGTGTGTTGTGCCCGATAGTTTTTTTAACATATTGATGGCATCCACATCATCTTCTGGCTTACCCAAAATCTCGCCATTAAGCGCCACAGTGGTGTCCGCAGCCAAGATCAGCACTTCAGATGGGCCAGTTTGTTGATGAAGTACGGCCTCGGCTTTTTCAATTGCAAGCCTTTGCACATAGTCTAATGCCAGTTCGCCAGATTTCACCGATTCATCAATATCTGCAGGTATCACAGTGCAATCGATTTGTATTTGTTTTAACAATTCGATACGTCTGGGGCTGCGCGAAGCGAGAATAATATGCATCATTTTAAAAATAACTAGTGTCTGTTGTGTAGTTTGACTATCATCTAACGACTTGTCTTCAGGTGTATTAAATGGCTAGCAAAATCAACTTAATGAAATGGCGAGTTAAACGGTATGACAGATTATAGCTACTTAGTTAAAATCACCATCGCATTATTTGCGATTGTGAATCCCATTGGTTGTTTACCCATTTTTATTAGCGCAACGGATGGCTGGAAAAAAGCTGACCGAGCACGCACAGCGCGCACAGTTGCACTCACCGTAATGATTGTATTAAGTGTATCTGCATTCATAGGCAACGGCATTTTAGACTTTTTTGGCATCACCATTCCCTCTTTTCAAGTAGGTGGCGGCATTTTAATCCTGCTGATTTCAATTTCCATGATGCATGGTAAGCAAGGGGGCACACGTCAAACTCCTGAAGAGGCAGAAAGCATGTCAGAGCGTGAAGTCATTGCTATCGTTCCGCTCAGCATTCCCTTATTAGCAGGTCCTGGCGCGATTTCTCAAATGATCATCAACGCCCAACAACAACCCACTTTTTTCGGGCATTTAACTTTGATTATTCCCGTGGCTGTCATTGCGGGGGTGATCTGGCTTGTATTGCAACTGGCAGACGCCATCACACAACGGCTTGGCACCATAGGTATAAACATCATCACGCGTTTAATGGGATTGATACTGGCAGCGATGGCGGTGGAGTTTATTGCACACGGTTTGATAGGCTTATTTCCGCAATTGGCCAGATAACGGTAAAATAGTGTTATTCATTTCAAAGATGTGACGTGTGAGCAATCCTACCAAGCCTATTCCCTGGAAACCCAATGTCACCGTAGCGGCAATGATTGAGCGCGACGGCCTTTTTTTGTTGGTTGAAGAAAAAACTGATCGTGGTAACCGATTTAACCAACCTGCTGGGCATTTGGAGGACAATGAAACGCTTTTGCAGGCCGTGATTCGTGAAACTATGGAAGAATCGGCCTATGAGTTTTTGCCCGAAGCGCTGCTCGGCATTTATCACTGGAAGCATAGCCACAATGACACCACCTATTTACGCTTTGCTTACATTGGTCAAGTGGGCGAGCACTATGCGCAACAAGCTTTAGATGATGGCATTATTCGTGCAGTTTGGATGAGTGTCGATGAAATGCGTGCCAATGCACACTTGATGCGCAGCCCTCAAGTCCTCACTTGCGTGGAAGACTATCTCGCTGGCAAGCGTTTTCCACTGGAAAGCATTACGCATTTAGCCAATTAACCATGTTTAACCAGTTATAAAAAGTATAGAAAGTCATCGTATGTCACGCAGTCCTCATATCATTGTGGGTTTATCAGGTGGAGTCGATTCGTCTGTAACCGCCATGTTACTGAAACAACAAGGTTATCAGGTGACTGGTTTGTTTATGAAAAACTGGGAAGATGATGATACCGATGAGTACTGCTCATCTAAACAAGATTTGATTGATGCGGTTGCTGTGGCGGATAAATTGGGCATCGAGATAGAAGCGGTTAATTTTAGTAAAGAATATAAAGACCGTGTGTTTGCTAATTTTCTGGAAGAGTATCAAGCAGGCAGGACCCCTAACCCAGATATTTTATGTAATGCTGAAATTAAATTTAAAGCCTTTTTAGACCATGCCATGGGTATGGGAGCTGACTTGATTGCCACTGGCCATTATGCCAAAGTGCGTGAAAATCCGTTGCAAGCAGGCCAATATCAATTATTAAAAGCGGACGATGGCAGCAAAGACCAAAGCTACTTTCTGCACCGACTCAATCAAGCACAGTTATCCAAAACCTTATTCCCTCTCGGTAGCTATCTTAAGCGCGAAGTCCGTGAGATGGCACGTGAGGCGGGTTTAGCCAATGCAGAGAAAAAAGACTCCACTGGCATATGCTTTATTGGTGAACGTCCATTTCAGGAGTTTTTACAACGCTATTTACCGCGCCAACCGGGGGATATGAAAACGCCTGAAGGTAAATTAGTGGGGCAGCATGAAGGATTGATGTACTACACCTTGGGTCAGCGTCAAGGGCTAAAAATTGGCGGTAGCCGTGAAAGCAACGGTGAACCTTGGTTTGTAGCTGCCAAAGACATGGCTAAAAATGAACTGATTGTGGTGCAAGGCCATGACCACCCATTACTACAAAGTGATGGGCTTAAAGCGAGTCAATTGCATTGGATTAGTGGTGAAACGCCAGAAACCAATTGGGTGTATGCCGCCAAAACCCGTTATCGCCAGCCTGATGCGCCTTGTGAAATCGATGCTGTTGATGCGCATGAGGCCGATATTCGCTTTGGGCAAAAACAATGGGCTGTGACGCCTGGCCAATCTGCCGTGGTGTATGAAAGCAATGTATGTTTGGGTGGCGGCATCATTACAGCAGCCATCTAACAATAGTCATTGTCCACGCTTAAAATCTACAGCCTCAATTAAAAAGTGTAAGTGCACTTTTACCCTTTGTTTTCCCTATCATATGTGCTGTTAGGTTGTTAAAGTAGTCGTTGCGAATCGAACCAATGCGAAGGACTACGTATGGCATACGTGTTAAGAGATGACCAAGGCCGAATTGTGGCGGCCAGTGAAGAAGTGAATGTGGGGCCAGGGTGGCAATCCATAGAGCAACAGCATCCTGACTATGTGGCTTATCTTGAGAACAATCTTAAACAGCACAATCCTTTTCGTGAAAGTGACATTCAGCTAGCACGTGTGTTAGAAGATTTGATTGGCATTTTGATTGAGCGTAACTTGATTCAATTTACCGATTTCCCATCGGCAGCACAAAAACGCTTAAACGACAGACAATCCATGCGCTCTAAAAATCGTCTTTCCATGATTGTGGAAGACGATAAGGATTTTTTTAGGCTTAAATAAAGCGCACCTTAGGTTACGCTTTGTTAATTGCCTTAAGGTTGAGGCATGGTTTGTTTAAAGCTCGGGCGTTTCACCAGCACACTATAATGTTTAGTTAAGTTAGCAAACTTGTCTTGCCAAGATTTTCCGTCCCAGCGCACGTGTCTAAAACGTAAATCTAAATACCCTAAGCAACAACCCAGCGCGATATCAGCAAGGCTAAACGTCTCATTCACGCACCATTTCTTTTTCAACAAATCAGCATCTAGCACGGTTAACCCCTGCAGCACTTTGCCCATTTGTTTGTCGATATGGGTCTGAGATTGTTGCGCTTCTGGCTTGCGCTGTTCTAACATCACCGCTACTGCTGCGTCACACACACCATCTGCCAATGCCTCCCAGCGACGCACCTTAATTTTGGCAGTATGGTCATTGGGGATGAGTTGAGACAAAGGCGTGCGATGGTCCAAATACTCCACAATCACGCGTGAATCATATAGAGATTCCCCATCATCCAACACCAACACCGGCACTTTGCCTAACGGGTTGTGCAGGCTGACAGGACAATCGGGGTCTGCCAACACGACTTCATTGAGTTCAACATCAACATGTTTTTCGAGCGCGACAATCCGCACTTTTCTGGCATAAGGGCTATTGACTGTGTATAGAAGTTGCATAAATGTGATGAAAAAATGTAATGAATGCACATTATAATGGAATTATGATGACACCGCTTTTTACACAACATTACCCACGCAACTCACCCGCATTTGCTGAATTAGTGCACTCGCAAGTGGCCGCAGCACTGGCCGAAGATATCGGTACAGGCGATTTGACTGCTGAGTTAATTGCAGCGAATCAGCAAGCGCATGCCACAGTACGCGCCAGAGAAACCGCCGTGATTTGCGGACAAGATTGGTTCAATGCTTGTTTTTCGCAGCTCGACCCATTGGCGACCATCATATGGCATGTGCATGAAGGTGAGCGCGCGAGTCCCGATCAAGTCTTGTGTGATATCACTGGTCAAGCACGTGCATTATTAAGCGCTGAGCGCACTGCGCTTAATTTTTTACAAACCTTGAGTGCCACCGCGACCGAGACCAAACGTTACGTGGATGCGATTCAGGGCTTACCCACTGCGGTGTTAGATACACGCAAGACTATTCCAGGTTTGCGGCTAGCGCAAAAATACGCGGTGACGGTGGGCGGTGGATTGAATCAAAGACTCGCCCTGTATGATGGCATTTTGATTAAAGAAAATCATATTGCAACTGCAGGTAGTATTACAGCTGCGTTGCAAAGTGCTTACAGACTGCATCCTAATATCAGTATACAAATTGAAGTAGAAAATATATCGCAACTTGAGGAAGCATTACTGGCTGGGGCCAAGAGTATTTTGCTAGACAACTTTAGCTTAGAGCTCATGCGCGAGGCTGTACACATCAATCAACAACGTGCAGTATTAGAAGCGTC
>ENA-UOXP01000073-UOXP01000073.1-mixed-culture-metagenome-genome-assembly--contig:-NODE-73-length-67135-cov-5.849255_pt1 | contig 67135 bp, 62 predicted proteins | sample MGYA00238161_ERZ761639 | MGnify/ENA primary metagenome ERZ761639 (study PRJEB28913, sample SAMN08776760) | mixed culture metagenome | isolation source: Freshwater growth medium | place: USA...
GGCTCACCCAACTGAAGTACAGCGCAAAAGTATTTTGGATATTGAACATACGATTGCTCACTTACTCGCTGAACGTGGCAACCTGTTATCGAAAAAGGAGCTTGAGCGTAACCATTTGCTCATTGAAGGTGCAATATGCTCACTATGGCAAACTAGAATTTTGCGCTTCTCTAAGCTCACCGTTGTTAACGAAATTGAAAATGCGCTGAGCTACTATAAAACCACATTCTTAGAAGTCATCCCTGAAATTCTGCAAGATTTAGAACGTGACTTAAATTCGCTTTACCAAGCCAAAACGGGTGCGCAGTATGTATTACCAAGCTTTCTGCACATGGGCAGTTGGATTGGCGGCGATCGTGATGGCAATCCCTTTGTGAATGGCACCACCTTGCAGCAAGCCATGCATTTGCAGGCATCCGCTGTGTTTAAATATTATTTGAAAGAGCTGGAAGTGCTCAGACGCGAGTTGGCTATCTCATCCAGACTCATCGGTATTGATGAAGCTGTCATTGAGCTTGCCAAACGCTCACGTGACCAATCTTCACATCGCTTAGACGAACCATATCGACTGGCACTTAATGGCATTAACGATAAGTTATTGGCCACTGTACGTACTTTATTACCTGCGTTTGAATTAAAAGATGCACCTAGTGATAGCCTACCCTACGAAAATTCGACTGAATTATTATCAGAGCTCAATATACTGGTGACCTCGCTCAAAGCCAATAAAGGTGAAGACCTCATCTATCCTCGCTTAGGCAAGCTCACCAAAGCAATTGAAACGTTCGGATTCCATTTGGCCACGATTGATATTCGCCAATCGTCAGACGTACATGAAGCTGTGATTAAAGAGCTATTTCATAAAGCCGGTTATGACTTTGAATATGACGAGCTGACAGAAGATGAAAAAACCAAAACCTTGTTGGATGAACTGAAACAACCCAGATTGTTGTTTTCTCCATTCCAACAATACTCCGAGCTGGTACACACAGAAATAGGCGTACTTAATCAAGCGCGTGAGATTCGCAAGCAGTTTGGTGAACATGCCATTCGCCAATACATTATTTCGCACACAGAAACATTGTCAGACCTGCTTGAAGTCGCTCTGCTACAAAAAGAAGCTGGACTACTGCGCGGCATTTGGGGCTCGCAAAAAATTCAAGTAGATTTGAACATTGCACCCTTATTTGAAACCATTGCAGACTTACGTCATGCGCCCATGATTATGGGACAGTGGCTGAGTTTACTGGGTATACGTCATGTGTTGCGCTATCAAGGCAATGAGCAGGAAATCATGCTGGGTTATTCCGATAGTAATAAAGATGGTGGATTTTTGACCTCTAACTGGGAACTCTACAAAGCGGAAATCTCACTGGTAGAATTATTCAGTCAAGCCAAAATTAAACTCCGTTTATTTCACGGTCGCGGCGGCACTGTGGGGCGTGGTGGTGGCCCAACTTATCAAGCGATTATGGCGCAACCGCATGGCACAGTGGATGGACAAATTCGCCTCACTGAGCAAGGTGAAATTATTGCCAATAAATATGCTGATCCTAAAATAGGCAGGCAGCATCTTGAAACATTGATAGCCGCGACCATTGATGCCAGCTTATTTCCGCAAAATGAAATTGAGCCACAAAAGCGGCGGGCATTTGAGAGTGTGATGGAAACACTCTCTACTACGGCGATGACCACCTACCGAAGCTTAATCTATGAAACACCAGGCTTTGCTAATTACTTTTTTGGCGCTACGCCGATTGCTGAAATTGCAGAACTTAATTTAGGGAGCCGTCCTGCTGCGCGCAAATCCACCCGCAGAATTGAAGATTTACGCGCAATCCCTTGGGGATTTTCATGGGGGCAATGTCGCTTACTATTACCGGGTTGGTATGGTTTAGGCAGCGCTATTCATCAATATATCGATGCTGATGAAGATACGCGCGAAACGCGTATCCAAACACTGAAAGAAATGATGGCCTGCTGGCCGTTATTTAAAACATTGATTAACAATGTGGATATGGTGCTGGCTAAAACAGATTTGGTTGTGGCAAGGCACTATGCCCATTTACTCGAAGACAGAGAATTGCGAGAAAGCATTTTTGGCCGCATTAGCCATGAACATGCACTCACAACTGAGGCTGTGAATTTGCTGCAAGATACAACTGAACGCTTAAGTGGCAACCCAACCTTGGCAAACTCTATCCGCAATCGTTTACCCTACTTAGACCCGCTCAATCATTTGCAGGTAGAAATGATTCAACGATACAGAAACGGTGAGACCGATGAAAAGCTCAAGCTCGCCATCCACCTCACCATCAATGGCATTGCAGCAGGGTTAAGGAACACAGGGTAAGCGTTATACGCCCTGTTTTAAACTCACTTGTATAAATGGATCAAGATCGCCATCCAACACACCTTGAGTATTGCCAATTTCCACATTGGTGCGCAAATCTTTAATACGCCCTTGGTCTAGCACATAGCTTCTAATTTGATGTCCCCAACCAATATCAGTCTTGGCATCTTCAAGTGCTTGTTTATCGGCGTTGCGTTTGTTAAGTTCTAAGTTGTAAAGTGCGCCTTTCAACATATTCATCGCTTCTTCACGGTTGCGATGTTGTGAACGATCGTTCTGGCACTGCACAACTACGTTTGTGGGTAAGTGCGTGATACGTACGGCTGAATCGGTTTTATTAATATGTTGACCACCAGCGCCACTGGCACGATAGGTATCAATACGCAAATCGGCAGGGTTAATTTCAATTTCAATCGAGTCGTCGACTTCAGGGAAAATCTGCACGCTGGCAAAGCTGGTATGGCGTTTAGCGTTTGAATCAAACGGCGATTTACGCACTAAACGGTGTACGCCATTTTCAGTGCGCAAAGTACCGTAAGCATAATCACCCGTGACTTTAATAGATGCGCCTTTAATGCCGGCCACATCACCTTCGGACTCTTCCAGCACTTCCACTTTAAAGCCTTTACGCTCGCAATAACGCAAGTACATGCGCAACAACATCGCCGCCCAGTCTTGCGCCTCGGTACCACCAGACCCTGATTGAAACTCAATGAAGCAATTATTGCCGTCCATTGGGCCCGAGAACATGCGGCGGAATTCCATTTCTGCCACACGTTTTTCCACTTCCAGCGAATCAGCATCTACACTTAGTAGCGTGTCGTCGTCATTTTCATCGCGCGCCATTTCAAATAAATCACGGCTGTCCTGAATACTCTGCTCAACACTCGCTAAGGTGTTCACCACCATTTCAAGCTCACGCTTTTCTTTGCCTAGCTTTTGTGCTTTTTGTGCGTCATCCCAAACTTTGGGGTCCTCTAATAAACCGTTGACCTCTTCTAAACGCTGTGACTTGTTCTCAAAGTCAAAGATACCCCCGTAGGGCAAGGTTACGTTCGTTTAAGTCAGTTAAACGGTTAGCAATTTGGTTGAGTTGTTCGGCTTCCATAAATCTAGCAATGTAAGTAAAACCGCAATTATACAGGAAGCAACTAGTGCACGTTGCATGCCTGCCGTCTTACCTGCTAGCTTGTATTACTTCGCCATCTTCTTTCATAAAGTTGCCGACAATTGGGTTTTCTAAAATATCTAACACCACTTCAGAAGGCCTACACAAACGTACACCCTTGGGTGTGACTACAATTGGGCGATTGATTAAGATGGGATGATCAAGCATCGCATCAATCAATTGAGTATCCGTTAAATAAATATTGTCTAACCCTAGCTCAATATAAGGTGTGCCTTTTTCCCTCAACAATTGACGTGGTTCTATACCCATCGCAGCAATTAATCCGCAAAGTGTTTCGCGGTCTGGCGGTGTGGCTAGGTATTCAATCACATTAGGCTCAACCCCACTAGCGCGTATCATGGCCAGCGTGTTTCTTGATGTCCCGCATGCAGGATTATGATAAATGGTCACATTGCTCATGGTTCTCTCGCTATTAAAATAATTGCTTATAGTCCTGCAAGATTTGTCATATTGCCGTCACAAATCTTTCATAGACTCTCTTTAGCTTACTCATGAACTTACCTGATATTTCACAGCCAGCGTTCATAGTAATTTATTTTAATCCGGAGAGATGTTAATGCAAACACAGTTTGTTAAATCATTAAGTATTGCTGCACTCGTGACCGCAGTATTCAATATTCAACCTATCAATGCCGCAGAAAAAATCATTAAAATTGACGGCTCAAGTACGGTATACCCCATCACTGAAGCAGTTGCAGAAGAGTTTCAGATTGAAAAGAAAACCAAAGTAACAGTAGGTATCTCTGGTACAGGCGGTGGTTTCAAAAAATTCTGTCGCGGTGAGACAGATATACAAAACGCTTCTCGTCCAATTTTGAAAAAAGAGATGGAAGCTTGTAAAGAGGCTGGTGTGCAATTTATTGAATTGCCTGTGGCGTATGACGGCTTGACTGTTGTCATCAACAAAAATAATGACTTTGTAAAATCGCTCAGCGTAGAAGAATTGAAAAAAATATGGGAGCCAGCCGCACAAGGTAAAATCAAATCTTGGAAGCAAGTCAACGCCACATTTCCAGATACGCCTTTAAAATTATTTGGTGCAGGGTCTGATTCAGGCACATTTGATTACTTTACAGAAGCCATTGTAGGCAAAGCAAAATCTAGCCGTGGTGACTTTACGGCATCAGAAGATGACAATGTATTGGTACAAGGTGTGAACAGTGACAAAGGTGGTCTTGGCTATTTTGGTTTTGCCTACTTTGAAGAAAACCAAGATAAATTGAGAGCTGTACCTATCGTTGCTAAAAAAGGTGCACCTGCAGTCAGCCCTTCTTTTGAAACGGTGAAGAACGGCACTTATCAACCGCTATCTCGCCCCATTTTCATTTATGTGAACGCCACTGCGGCAGCGTTTAAACCAGAAGTGAAAGCCTTTATTGACTTTTATTTACAAAATGCGCCAACGCTTGTAAAAGAAGTGAAATATATTCCTTTACCAGCCAACGAGTATGCTGCTGTAACCAAGCATTGGAAAGCACTCAAGCCAGGCACAGGGTTTGATGGCACACCTGAAATTGGCGTGAAAATTGAAGATTTACTTGCACGTATTAAGTAACGCGTTCATGCAGTAAAACAAAAAGCGACATCAATGATGTCGCTTTTTTATTTTCATAATTTGGATTAGTTACTGACCTAAAGTGTTAATTATCATAGAATTACGTTTGTTCATTTCAATGCAACACTTATCAGCTAAGCTTTTAAAATCGTTCCTTTTTTCATATTGTTAGGCACACACATGACTTTTGCTCACAAGAATATTTCTCTTATCTCCTTGCTCACCATTTCAGCATGCCTCATCGCTTGCTCTCCTTCAAACGATAATGTGGATGGGAAAAGCAAGAGGAATGCGATTGTCAAAATCGATGGGTCAAGTACGGTTTTTCCAATTACCGAAGCAGTGTCAGAAGAGTTTCAAATTGCGACAAAAACCCATGTCACAGTAGGCATTTCCGGCACGGGCGGTGGTTTTAAAAAATTCTGCCGTGGTGAAAGTGATGTGCAAAATGCGTCACGTCCTATCTTAGAAAAAGAAATGGCCGCCTGTAAAGAAGCTGGTATTGAGTTTATCGAATTACCGATTGCATTTGATGCGCTTACAGTTGTAGTGAACCCTAACAACAATTTTATTGAACGCATGACCGTAGCGGAATTAAATAAAATTTGGGCGCCAGAAGCACAGCAAACCATTACCACATGGAATCAAGTCAACCCAGCTTGGCCAGACACGCCCATCAAATTATTTGGCGCAGGGTCTGACTCCGGTACCTTTGATTATTTTACCGAGGCGATTGTGGGCAAAGCAAAATCTAGCCGTGGTGATTTCACAGCTTCAGAAGATGACAATGTGTTAGTGCAAGGTGTGATTAATGACAAAGGTGCTTTGGGTTATTTTGGTTACGCTTACTACGAGGAAAACCAAGACAAAGTCAGAGCCGTGCCTGTTGCCCTAGATGAACAATCGCCAGCGGTTTCTCCCAGCAAAGAAACCGTCATGGATGGTACTTATCAACCGCTTTCACGCCCTTTATTTATTTACGTGAGCGCAAAATCAGCCAAAGAAAAACCAGAGGTCAAAGCGTTTATTGATGCCTATTTGAGAGATGCACAAATGCTTACAGAAGAAGTGAAATTTATTCCTCTGCCTCAAAAAGACATGGATGCGGTAAAAGCACATTGGGAAGCAATGAAAACCGGTACAGGTTTTGGTGGCAAACCAGAAGTAGGCATTAAGATTGAAGACTTGCTTGCACGCATTAAATAAAGACATGCAATATCGCTGATCAATACAAGCAGTGCGCCTTAATGCTTGTATTGATGCGGCGTAAATGACTTTTCCATCGCGGCCCCAATAGGGTTCAAATATCCAGCCAACAGCAATTTGTCTTATTTTTGTCACATTTCTTTATTACAATAATGTTTAAGATCAAAATAGAAATATATAATGTCGGCTTCCAGTCAAACTCTCAGCACAACCATGATGCAAACCATTAGCCCGCGTTTAGCTAAAAACATTAAAAGAAATGTACGTGAACGCATCATTGAATTTATTTTGATGTTAGCGGCATTATCAGCGGTACTCACTACGTTCGCGATTGTCGGTGTGTTGCTGTATGAGTCCATGACCTTCTTTAAAGTGGTTTCTCTTAAAGACTTTTTAACGGACACACAATGGACACCGCTGTTTGAAGACGCTCATTACGGCATCATGCCTCTAGTCTCAGGCACACTCACAACCTCAGCCATTGCATTGTGTGTCGCCATACCGATCGGCACTGTAGGTGCTATTTATCTTTCTGAATTTGCCAGCCACAAAGTGCGTGAAACCGTTAAACCGATACTGGAGTTATTAGTGGGGGTACCTACGGTTGTATTTGGTTACTTTGCTTTGCTTTTTGTCACGCCCATGTTGCAAAAAATATTCCCTGAACTACCTGGTTTTAATATGCTAGGTCCAGGCATTGTGATGGGCATTATGATTATTCCTTACATTTCTTCAGTGGCTGAGGATGCCATGCGTGCAGTGCCTATGAGCATGCGTGAAGGTAGTTATGCCATGGGTGCTACTCGCTTTCAAACTGCAGTTAAGGTTGTTACACCTGCCGCTATTTCTGGCATCATCGCAGCCTATATTCTAGGCATATCACGTGCTGTGGGTGAGACCATGGTAGTGGCGGTGGCAGCTGGTCAACAACCCAATCTCACCTTCAACCCAATGGAGAGCGCAGCAACGATTACCGCTTACATTGTGCAAGTGGCCTTGGGTGACTTACCGCACGGCAGTATTGGTTACCAAAGTATTTTCGCGGCAGGCCTAGTTTTGATGTTAATGACGCTGACATTCAATATTTTGGGTCATGTCGTACGTAAAAAATTCCGTGAGAACTATTAATTTATGAGCGACATGCAAACAAAACAAGCAAGCGTCCTTGAGAACATTGACGCTGTGCGCGCCATGATTAAGCGCCACAAACGTAATGATGTAGTTTTTTCCATCATTGGTCTGATCGCGTTGATGATTGGTTTACTAACCCTATGCACGCTTTTTATCGACTTGATCATGGACGGCTACCAACGCTTCAACTTAACCTTCTTTACAGAATTTCCATCCCGTCGTGCTGAACGTGCAGGCATATTGTCAGCGTGGGTGGGTTCTGCCTTGGTGATGATTGTGACCTTCTTAACAGCAGTGCCATTGGGTGTAGCCGCTGGTTTATATCTTGAAGAGTATGCAAAAAAAGGTTGGCTGTCAGATTTAATCGAAATCAACGTATCTAACTTGGCTGGCGTTCCTTCCATTGTGTACGGCTTGCTAGCGCTAGGTTTATTTGTATATGGTTTAGGTTTAGGGCAATCCATTCTCACTGCGGGCCTCACTCTTGGTTTGCTTATTTTGCCTGTGGTGATTGTGTCTACCCGCGAATCTATTCGTGCTATTCCAGTGGCGATACGTGAGGCAGCTTATGCTGTGGGCGCAACCAAATGGCAAGTGGTAAAAGACCATGTACTCAAATATTCGCAAGGCGGTATTTTAACGGGTGTGATTATCGGCATGGCACGTGCGTTAGGTGAAACCGCACCTGTAATTACCATTGGTGCACTCACATTTATCGCGTTTTTACCACCTTCCCCTATCAGTACAGAGCCACCTTTCTTAAACTTTGAATGGCTAACTTCTGGCTTTACCGTACTGCCAATTCAAATGTTTAACTGGTTGTCACGTCCAGACCATGCGTTTCATATCAACGCTGCTGCAACTGGCGCCATCATTATCGTAGTGACTTTATTGATGAATGGCACAGCCATTTGGTTACGTTACAAAATCCGTAAAAATATTAAGTGGTAATTTAGAATAATTAGGAAACCCAATGGTGAACGTCACTACCCCTATTAAAGCCGAATCACGTGATTTAAACTTTTTTTACAGCACCGGCACCAAAGCCCTCAAAGGCATCAATATGCCGCTGTATGAAAATAAAATCACTGCATTAATTGGCCCATCTGGCTGCGGAAAATCTACATTTTTACGCTGTTTTAACCGCATGCATGATTTATACCCTGGCAATAAATACCAAGGTGAAATTATTATGCATCCTGACAACACCAATATTTTGGACCAAGGTGTAGACCCGATTGAAGTACGTATGCGCATTAGCATGGTGTTTCAAAAACCAAACCCGTTTCCAAAATCTATTTATGAAAACGTGGCTTATGGCCTGCGTGTGCGTGGTGAGAGCAATAAACGCATCATGGATGACAAAGTAGAAGAAGCGCTGAAAGGCGCTGCATTATGGAACGAAGTGAAAGATCGTTTACATGACTTAGCCTTTAACTTATCAGGCGGTCAACAACAACGTTTATGTATTGCGCGTGCATTAGCGACAGACCCTGAGATTATGTTGTTCGATGAACCTACGTCTGCCTTGGACCCGATCGCGACAGCCAACATTGAAGAGTTGATGAGCGAGTTACGTGGCAAGCTGACTATCTTGGTGGTCACCCATAACATGCAGCAAGCAGCACGTGTGTCTGATTACACGGCCTATATGTATTTAGGTGAACTGATTGAATACGGCGATACCGATAAAATTTTTACCAACCCAACACGTAAAGAAACTGAAGACTACATTACAGGTAAATTTGGTTAATTCAATAAAGTGATACGACATAAAAAAGCCAGCTGATGCTGGCTTTTTTATTGCATGATGCATTTCAATGTAGCTACGTAATACCTAGCAACCTAGCTAGGAAATTACTCTACTTGTGGCGATGGATAAGCACCCACATGCTTTGATTGAGAGGATTGATGCTGTGTAATCACATTGCCATACAACGCTATCATCTTTTCAGCTTGCGCGGCAGAAGACCACTTGGCTTGCGCATAGCTTTGCCCACGCAACCCTAAGGCTTTACGTTGTTGCGTATTAATGAGTAAGCCATGAATTTTCTCCACAAAGTCGAGCTCGCTTTCAATTGCAATGCGCGCACCCTGACCTTCTACCAATACTGAAGCTGTGCCTAACTCTGCAATGGCCACTACTGGCGTGGCTTGTGCCATGGCCTCAAGTAACACCAACCCTTGCGTTTCACTTTTTGAAGCAAATACAAAAATGTCAGCAGAGCGGTAACATGCATTTAACTCAGTATTACGATCTAAATACCCTAGAAACTGCACTTGTTTTTGAATGCCCAACTGATGTACCTGCTTTTTGAGGGACGCCTCTGCAGGCCCTTCTCCAGTAATCAACAATAAAATGTCGGGCACTTCATCCGCTAATATCCGCACCACTTCAAGTAAGAACCCGATGTTTTTTTCATGTGCGACACGCCCCACGAAAAGCAACATGGGGCGATTGCTTGGAATGCCATATTTTTCTCTAAATGCCAGTCCATCTGCCTCGGCAAAGCTATGCGGCTGCAACCCTGTTGCCACCACTTCAGATGGGGTATTCACGCCATAGTCACGGAGCACATCCAGCATCGGCTGCGATGGTGACACTAAAGCATCCAATTGATTACATTGGCTTTTAGAAATCATTCTGGCCAATCCGCGTGCTAAAAACTGTGGAATAACAGGCAAATAATGATGCAAGTAGTCTTCAAAAAAGGTGTGGTAGGTTTCTACTTTGGGGATATTGAGGATTTTGGCTAATTTGAGCCCTGCATAATGGGCAATAAACGGCGTGTGAATGTGCAGAATATCAAACTGCATGTTTTGCAATTTAGGCACCAATGCCATGACCTCGCTCATTTTCATGAGCTTATCTTCTGGGTCAAAGTAAATATTGCGCGCTGGTACGCGTGTAATCCAGCTTTCATCTGCCGTTGCAACGCCATAGTCTGGCGCGACCAAATGCACAATGTGTCCCATCTGCTGCATTTGCTGGGTAAAGGTTTTAATACTGGTAGAAACCCCATTTACTCGTGGGAAGTACACATCGGAAATCAATAATATATTCATGTAGTTATCTGCATTTTGCTTCAAGTTAATATCACTCTGATGCTAATGTTGCAATGTGACAATGTTGTGACCACATATCAATAATAGTGACCGTAGTCACACAATTTTCATGGCGCTGTCACAACGCATTCACACATGCATGACAAAGTGACACACATGAAGAAAAAGCAATTTACCCGATTAGTGTGGGGCTTTCCTCTGCTGATTTTCGCTATCGATGCCAATGCATGGGGCCTATTCACCCACTTGTACTTTGCCCAATATATTGCCTTGGCGACACCTATTCTCGATCCCAATATTCAGCGCGCTATCAAAAAGTTTCCGCAGCTTGTCATGGCAGGCGCGTGTTTACCAGACCTCGCGCTCATGTCAAAACACTTTAAAACCACACATCAGTGGGCACAAGCTGAAAAAATGATGCAAGCCGCGCAGACGGATGAGGAAATTGCGGTGTCAGTAGGTTATATGAGTCACTTGTACGTCGACATTTTGGCGCATAACCATTTTGTACCCGCCTTTGAAGCTAAATGGATGAATGAAACCATTGTGACGCATGTCACTTCTGAGTGGGCGATGGATGCTTATCTAGCTTCAAAAGTAGATTCGCGTCCATTTAAATTACTTAGACAGTATCAAGCCTTGATTACGCCTTTACTGACACATTGCTTTAATACAAGTGCAAAGCAAACCAAACAAGCATTGAATAGCTTGGCATGGGCAGATAAGGCATTGCGCTTTAGTTTGTTATCTAGCATGTGTTTACAATGGATTAAGCGTAGAGATGATGAGTTTGTGCTGAAGCTAGATTACTACTTGCAGCAAACACATGAAGTATTGCACCAGTTCGAACCCGTACTCAAAGGGCAAACGCCTGCATTATTTGCTGAGCTGACGCATTTGAGTGCGACGGAAATGACTGTATGGCGTGAGAAATGTTTAATTGACGTGCGCTTGCGTCTGTCTTCCGTCGTGCAAGTACATCAGGATTACCAAGCGCAATTATCGGTACCAAATCGATAAGCCTAGTACATTCTGCCCGAATGCACTCAGCCCCAAATGCACTCAGCTTTGCTATCAAGCAAAACCGAGTAATCAATCAAACAGTGAGTATTGAAGGCAGAGAAAGCTAGAAATAGCTAAAGCAGTAAGTTTGGATATTGTCTAAGCAATCAGCATGAATGAGCATTGCACAATCACGTAGCCTATAGTTGCCCCTGCAAGCACATCACTAGGGTAATGCAAACCTAGAATCACTCGTGACATACCCACCATCAGCATAAACGGCATTAGCACGACAGCCAGTACTGGATAATATGCGATTGCAATCATGCCAAACACCACCGCGTGCAAAGTATGGCCTGAGGGGAAACTAAAACGATCCAGTGGCTTACCGACGACCCAAACATCTTGACGTACTTGAAACGGACGTGGGCGGTGCGTTTTATGCTTTAACCATTTATAAATTAGCGTGCCAGTGAGACCAGCGGAAGCCATGTGCAGTACTGGCATTAGGCCATCCATTTGTTTAACCGCCAAAATGGCTAGCATAAGTGCATACCAAAACACGCCATCCCCTAATCGGCTTACGGCTCTAAATACATCACGGATTACTCGGTATTGATTGGTATGACTGACACGCACACACAAATCACTGTCGACTGCATGCATGCGACTGAGGTACATTTGCATTTTGTTGGCCATCATCCACTCCTGACACTTGTTGATGAGGCCATCATGCTTGTCGCCTGTGAAGCAGGCGTGACAGTGAGATGAACTTTTTTTGAATCTAACTATACAGTTTCGTATTAAACCCCAGCTGCAACACGTACTTCTGCTGCAATATTTTCAGCCAATTGCTGCACCAATGCTGCATCTTGTCCTTCTACCATCACCCGAATTTTTGGCTCAGTGCCTGATGCCCGCAATAAGACACGACCTGTGCCGTTAAGCGTGGTTTCAGCGGCTTTAACAGAATCCTGAATGGCTTGATGACTCAAGTCTAACTTGTGTGGAGTCGTCACATTAATCAGCACTTGTGGATACAAAGTTAACCCTGCACCTAACTCAGCCAAGGTTTTTCCACTTTCACGTAATGACTGCAAGACTTGCAATGCAGCAATAATAGCATCGCCGCTGGTATGCTTATCTAAGGTTAAGATATGACCTGAGCTTTCACCACCTAATTTCCAGTTTTTCTCGTTGAGCAATTCAAGCACATAACGATCGCCCACCTTTGCACGTGCAAACGGAATTTGGTGTTTTTGCAGCGCATGCTCCAATGCCAAGTTAGTCATCAAAGTGCCCGCAACGCCACCTTTGAGTTTACCTTTGGCATATAAACCCAATGCAATCACGTAGAGTAATTGGTCACCATCTAGCAATTGCCCTTGTTGGTCGACCATCATGACACGGTCTCCATCACCATCAAACGCAATGCCTAAATCTGCTTGATGTGCAATTACTGCCTTTTGCAAAGCTTGTGGGTGGGTAGAGCCAACTTGCTCATTAATGTTTATGCCATCAGGCTGGTTTCCAATGGCAATGACTTCTGCTCCTAACTCATGAAACACGTCAGGTGCTACATGGTAGGTTGCGCCATGTGCGCAATCAAGTACGATTTTTAATCCACGCAAATCGAGATGATTGGGAAAGGTACTTTTACAAAATTCGACATAACGACCAGCTGCATCATCCACACGCTTGGCTTTACCCAAGTGCGCAGATTCCATCACTTGCATAGGTCGCGCCAGCTCAGCCTCAATCGCATGCTCAACATCATCTGGTAATTTAGCGCCTTGGCTAGAAAAAAACTTGATGCCGTTGTCATAGTAAGGATTATGGGAGGCGGAAATCACAATCCCCGCCTGTGCGCGCAAAGCGCGTGTCAAATAAGCAACTGCCGGCGTTGGCATAGGGCCAGTCAACAATACATCCACCCCTGCAGCAGACAAGCCCGCTTCAAGTGCAGCTTCTAACATATAACCTGATATACGCGTATCCTTACCAATTAATACTGCTGGGCGTACGCCTTTAGGCAGCATCTCTCGTTTTGCCAACACACGGCCTGCCGCGTAACCCAAACGCATGACAAACTCTGGCGTAATCACGGACTCCCCCACCTTGCCACGAATGCCGTCTGTACCAAAATATTGCTTAGTCATCTCTACCCATCTTATTTATCGTTATCGTTTTAGTTATCCTGCTGTTGCTCATCTATTGCAGCCACTACTTTGAGCGCTTCTACAGTGGCTTTCACATCATGCACACGCACTATTTTAGCGCCTTTCATGGCAGAAATCACCGCCGCAGCAACACTCGCATGCAATCGAGCCTCTACATCTTGCCCAGTCACTTGCCCCAGTACAGATTTTCGAGATAGACCCACCAACAATGGATAGCCAAGCGATTGTAAGGCGGCTAATTCTTGTATCAACAAAATGTTATGAGCACGTGTTTTGCCAAAGCCAAAGCCTGGGTCTAATACAATGCGATCTTTTGACATACCCGCTGCCATACATGCTGCAACGCGTTCTGCCAGAAATGCTTTAACCTCCTGCACTACATCTTCATACATCGGGTTTACTTGCATCGTTTGTGGCGTCCCCTGCATATGCATTAAGCAAACGCCCACATCACACTTTGCCACCGCTTCTAATGCCCCAATTTCCTGTAAAGCACGCACATCATTCACCATACTTGCCCCAGCTTGAATAGCAGCGGCCATCACTTCTGGTTTATAGGTATCTATCGAAATAGGCACAGAAATTTTACCAGCCAGTGCTTCAATGACTGGAATCACCCGATCTAACTCTTCTTGCAAGCTCACTGGTGTTGCATTCGGCCTAGTGGATTCTCCGCCGATATCCAGAATATCAGCCCCTTGCCTCAGCAAGTCCAACGCATGCTCAACTGCGGCTGAGGTATGGGTGAATTTACCCCCGTCGGAAAATGAATCTGGCGTAACATTTACGATGCCCATCACATGTGGACGGGTCAGTGTTAAGTCAAATTGTGCACAGCGCAATATCATCAATTAGTTACCATCAATAAAAAAGGGTTGGTCTAAATTTACATTTAGCCAACCCTTGTATCCTACAAAAGTTAATTAGTCATTTTTTGCTGTTGGTTGTGGTGCTGGATTCACTACTGTACCAGAGCCGCCACCAGAAGTTGGTTTAGTGCTGGCTTGACGTGGTTTTGGTGCACGCACTGGCATTCCTGCCATGATGTCATTAATCTGGTCCGCATCAATGGTTTCAAACTCCATTAATGCAGCTGTCATCGCTTCCACTTTATCGCGGTTATCTTCCAACAATTTACGGGCAATGCCATATTGCTCATCCAATATACGGCGAATCTCTGCGTCCACTTTCTGTTGTGTTGCTTCAGAAACGGTTTTTGAGCTCATGCTGCCAAAGAACGAATCCTGCTCATTGCCTGCATATACCATGGTACCTAATGCATCAGACATGCCGTATTTAGTCACCATATCACGTGCTAGTTTAGTTGCACGCTCAAAGTCATTAGAAGCGCCAGTAGACATTTGATGCATGAAAATCTCTTCTGCAATACGGCCACCGAACAAGATTGAAATTTCTTCTAGCATCTTATCTTTGTAGTTACTAATGCGGTCAAACTCTGGCAGCTGCCAAGTTAAACCTAATGCCCAACCGCGCGGCATAATAGTCACTTTGTGCACGGGATCTGCTTTAGGTAACAATTTAGCGACCACTGCGTGACCACTCTCATGATAAGCCGTGTTACGGCGCTCTTCTTCACGCATCACCATCGATTTACGTTCTGGACCCATAAAGATTTTATCTTTCGCATCTTCAAAGTCCGCCATATCGACTGTACGTTTATTGCGACGTGCGGCAAATAGCGCGGCCTCATTCACCAAGTTAGCCAAATCCGCACCGCTAAAGCCTGGTGTACCACGCGCAATGATGTCAGCTTTCACATCTGGGTCAATCGGCACTTTACGCATGTGCACCAATAAGATTTGCTCACGGCCTTTAATGTCGGGCAGACCTACCATCACTTGACGGTCAAAACGACCCGGACGCAATAACGCTTTATCGAGTACATCCGCACGGTTGGTTGCTGCAATAATAATCACACCAGAACTCGCTTCAAAGCCGTCCATCTCCACCAATAATTGGTTTAGTGTTTGCTCACGCTCATCGTTACCACCACCAGTACCTGCACCACGGCTACGACCTACCGCATCAATCTCGTCAATAAAGATGATGCAAGGAGAATTCTTTTTGGCGGTCTCAAACATGTCACGTACGCGGGCAGCACCTACACCCACAAACATTTCCACAAAGTCTGAACCTGAAATTGAGAAGAAAGGCACTTTAGCTTCACCAGCAATGGCGCGTGCTAACAAAGTTTTACCAGTACCCGGAGGGCCCACCAGCAACACACCACGTGGGATACGACCACCCAATTTTTGAAATTTAGTTGGTTCTTTCAAGAAATCGACTAGTTCAGTCACTTCTTCTTTGGCTTCGTCACAACCTGCCACATCTGCAAATGTAGTTTGGTTAGAGCTTTCATCTAACTGGCGCGCTTTGCTTTTACCAAATGAGAATGGGCCACCGCCTTTGCCACCACCTTGCATTTGGCGCATAAAGAAAATCCACACACCAATAAGCAAAATCATTGGGAACCAAGACACAAAAATACTCATCAAGAGTGATTCTTGTTCTTCTGGTTTGGCTTCCACGATGACATTATTTTTGAGCAAGTCAGAGACTAACCACGGGTCGGTAGGCGCATAGGTGTTGAAGTTTTTGCCTTGATGTGTAGTCGCACGTAATACACGACCATCAATTTGTACTTTCGCAATATTGCCGGCTTTGACTTCTTGCATAAATTGAGAGTACACCACTTGGCTATCAGCCTTGGTTGAGCCGCCAAATTGATTAAAGGCAGTCATTAAGACCAATGCAATAGCGAGCCAAATTGCAATACTTTTTGCGATATTATTCAATTGTGTTCCTTCACCCAAGTACAGGATTAAATTATTTTATACCTTTTTATCGGCATGATGTTGCATAACTACAGTGTTAATGAATGTCAGTTTATTAACAGCAAACAACTTACAACCTTATTTGCGTTTCAAGCCCAGCAGGTACACTTCACTACTTCGGTCGCGCGATGCCTTTGGTTTGCGTGTGACCACTTTTTCAAATTGTCCACGCATGATTTTCACCAAATCATCAAACCCACTTCCAATAAACACTTTGACCAAGAAGTTACCGCCTGGTTTCAACCAAGTCTGACTAAAATCTAAAGCCAACTCCGTCAAATAAGCCGCGCCGGCTTGGTCTACATCTTTTACTCCACTTATATTGGGGGCCATGTCAGCAATTACAAGATCAACCAACTTATTATTTAATGTTGCTTCTAGCTGTTTGAGCACCGCTTCTTCACGAAAATCGCCTTGAATAAATTCGACTTGTGCAATTGGGTGCATGTCTAAAATATCCAGCGCAATAATACGGCCTTGCCCTTTTAAACGTTGCGCAACTACTTGAGACCAGCTTCCAGGCGTTGAGCCTAAGTCCACTACAGTCATACCCGGTTTAATCAGTTTATCTTTGTCGTCAATTTCAATCAGTTTATATGCCGCGCGCGCACGATAGCCATCCTTCTGCGCCATTTTCACATAAGGGTCGTTAAGGTGCTCTTGCATCCATGCTTTACTCGTTCTGGATGGTTTCATAGGGAATTGACTGCTTCGTGATAAAATATTAACTATTGAATAGAAATGACCATTATGCAACTGAATACCAAACAAATCGCACATTTACGTGGCCTTGCCCACAGCTTAAGCCCTGTTGTCATGATAGGCAATCAAGGGCTCACAGAGAATGTAATCAAAGAGATTGAACTCAACCTAAATGCACATGAACTGATTAAAGTGCAAGTTGCAGGTGATGACCGCGAAGCGCGTAAAGCTATCTACACTGAAATTTGCAACAAAACACAAGCAGTTGCAGTGCACCATATTGGAAAACAACTTGTGTTCTACCGCCCGAGCACAACCATCAAAGAATACGCTAAAGTAGTGATTCCCAAACGCTAGTTACATCAGATTTTGAGCGCTCCAGAGTGCGTTAACGCACTCTGAGCACCAGCACAAATCCTAGCAAACATTCCACCACATAAGCCACACTGGCCACACCGTGCCAAGTACTGAATCTGCTTGCAAACACACTATGCATAACGTCATTGGGCATCGCGGCGGTTTTTAGCTGTGCTAATAAAGGCTGAATACCAAAATGGCCAGCCAACACCAGTAATAACATCACAAACGCTGCCCAAAAGTAACTTTGTTTAAGTGCAGCAGTACCAAACTCTGTTAAGCGTTGTATCAATAAATAAAACGCACTAGCAATACCAATATAACTCACCACTAAAAACAATTTACCCGCAAGTCGACCTGCCATTTGTTTATCTTGCAAAGTATCAAATAGCAAATAAGCACTCAATCCAGTCATCCAGAGCGCGCCTACCCATAAGGTAATCACTATTAATGTAAGTTTTTTTGACATCGTATCTTCTGGTAACTAAATATAAAGCACTTCAATAATTTCGCACTCTTTCACGCCGCCAGGAGATAACACTTCTGCGATTTCACCTTCGGACTTACCTATCAAAGCACGCGCAATTGGGGAACCGACTGAGATTTTTCCGCCTTTAATGTCCGCTTCATCTTCCCCAACGATTTGGTAGATTTTCGTATCGCCCGAATCTAAATCTTCAAAACGTACTGTGGCACCGAATACCACACGGCCTTCGGCATTGAGCGTTTTGGGATCAATGACTTGTAAATTGGATAATTTACTTTCTAACTCAGCAATCCTACCTTCAATAAAGCTCTGACGCTCTTTGGCAGATTCATACTCAGCATTCTCAGACAAATCACCTTGAGCACGCGCTTCTGCAATCGCTTGAATTATATTCGGACGATCTACCGAACGTAAACGCTGCAACTCTTCTTTTAAAAGTTCAGCACCAATCACTGTGACTGGAATTTGATTTACTGCCATATTAAAACCTTATCAATATGCTACAAAAAAAATAAACCACACTCTGCAAGAGCGTGGCTTTCTAAAACAATACAATTTCTATAAGAACGAGTGTATTTTATGCAAGCCTTTTATGCAAGTCTTGTATCGATTCCACATTGAGCTCTTGCATATAGGTCATACCGATACATGCTGCTTTAGCACCAGCCAACGTGGTGTAATACGTCACTTTGTTTTGCAAAGCACTACGACGAATTTCATAGGAGTCTGCTACTGCTTTTTTGTCTTCAGTGACATTCACAATAAAATTAATTTCGTTGTTTTTAATCATGTCCACAATATGTGGGCGACCTTCCGCCACTTTGTTAACAGGTAACACGGTCAAGCCATTTTCTGCCAAAGCTCTTGCGGTACCTTTGGTGGCCACCAGAGTAAACCCTAAGTTGGCCAAGTCCTTAGCAATATCGACCACTTTCTGGTGGTCTTCGTTCCGTACACTGATAAACGCTTTACCACCTTTAGGTAATTTAGCAGAAGCACCCAACTGCGACTTCACAAATGCTTCAGCAAAGGTATTGCCTACACCCATAACCTCACCAGTTGATTTCATTTCTGGCCCTAAAATCGTATCGACTCCAGGGAATTTAATGAATGGGAATACCGCTTCTTTAACAGAGAAATAAGGGGGAATCACTTCTTTGGTCGCACCTTGCGATTGCAAGCTTTGACCAGCCATACAACGCGCTGCTATCTTAGCCAACTGCAGTCCGCACGCTTTTGATACAAAGGGCACGGTGCGGGAAGCACGAGGATTCACTTCTAATACATAGACGGTTTCACCTTGAATCGCAAACTGCACATTCATCAAACCTTTTACACCCAGAGCCTTTGCCATCTGCACAGTCTGCTGACGCAATACATCTTGCAACGCATTGCTTAAGCTATAAGGTGGTAGCGAACAAGCTGAGTCGCCAGAGTGCACACCTGCCTGCTCAACGTGCTGCATAATGCCGCCTATCAACACCTCTTCACCATCACTGATGGCATCCACATCGACTTCAATCGCATCATTTAAAAAACGATCAAGTAATACTGGGGACTCATTGGATACTTTTACTGCTTCACGCATGTAGCGCTCAAGCTGACTTTGTTCATGCACGATTTCCATGGCACGACCGCCCAATACATAGCTTGGACGTACTACCAATGGATAACCAATCTCGGCTGCGGCAATTAAAGCTGCTTCTGGCGTACGTGCTGTGCGATTCGGCGGTTGTTTTAAACCTAAATCATGCAGCATTTTTTGGAAACGCTCACGGTCTTCCGCGCGGTCAATCGCATCTGGGGTAGTGCCAATAATGGGCACACCCGCTTTTTCTAAATCACGTGCTAGCTTCAGTGGCGTTTGGCCGCCGTATTGCACAATCACACCCACTGGCTTTTCGATATTGACGATTTCCAATACATCTTCCAATGTCACTGGCTCAAAATATAAGCGATCAGACGTGTCGTAATCGGTGGAAACCGTTTCAGGGTTGCAGTTCACCATAATGGTTTCATAGCCATCTTCGCGCATTGCAAACGCTGCGTGGACGCAGCAATAATCAAACTCAATCCCTTGACCAATGCGGTTTGGACCACCACCCAACACCATAATTTTTTTCTTATCGGTCGGCTGTGCTTCGCACTCTTCTTCGTAGCTGGAATACATGTAGGCAGTATTTGTCGCAAATTCAGCTGCACATGTATCCACACGCTTGTACACTGGGCGCACATTCAACGCCTGACGATATGCACGGACTGCATGTTGATCGGTGCCTAGTAATTTAGCTAAGCGCCTATCAGAGAAGCCGATGCGTTTTAATTTGAATAGCGCCTCTTTATTTAAGTCAGCAATATGCTTACCACTTAAGGCCGCCTCATGTTTGATGATGTCTTGAATTTGGGCCAAGAACCAAGGGTCTATTTTTGAAATATCGAATACTTGCTCAATCGACAAGCCCAATCTAAACGCATCCCCTACATACCAGATACGCTCAGGGCCAGGCTCACCCAATTCCTTGGTGATTCTATCTAAATCTGTGGTGATAGGATCTAAACCATCTACGCCTACTTCTAAACCACGCAATGCTTTTTGGAATGACTCTTGGAAGCTACGGCCAATCGCCATCACCTCACCAACAGATTTCATCTGCGTGGTTAAACGGCTATCTGCTTGTGGAAATTTCTCAAATGCAAAGCGAGGAATCTTAGTCACTACATAATCAATGGACGGCTCAAACGAAGCTGGGGTTTGACCACCCGTGATTTCGTTGCGTAGCTCATCTAAGGTGAACCCTACCGCCAATTTTGCTGCAATTTTAGCAATTGGGAAACCTGTGGCTTTGGAAGCCAACGCAGATGAACGTGAAACGCGAGGATTCATCTCAATCACAATCATGCGCCCATCATCTGGATTAATCGCAAACTGTACGTTGGAGCCCCCAGTATCTACGCCGATTTCACGCAATACCGCCAATGAGGCATTACGCATGATCTGATATTCTTTATCCGTCAATGTTTGTGCGGGTGCTACTGTAATCGAGTCACCGGTATGCACACCCATGGGGTCTAAGTTTTCAATCGAACAAATGATGATGCAGTTGTCTGCTTTATCGCGCACCACTTCCATCTCATACTCTTTCCACCCGAGCATGGATTCTTCAATCAGCAGCTCTTTGGTGGGCGAGGCATCTAAGCCACGCTCGCAGATGGTTATAAATTCTTCACGGTTATAAGCAATACCACCACCGCTACCACCCATAGTAAAGGAAGGGCGAATAATGGCCGGATAACCAATGTTTGCTTGTACTTGTAACGCCTCTTCTAGACTGTGTGCAATCGCTGATTTAGCAGAACCCAAACCAATTTTGGTCATGGCTTCTTTAAATTTTTGGCGGTCTTCCGCTTTATCAATCGCTTCTTTGGAAGCACCAATTAACTCAACATTGTATTTCTTCAACACACCGTGTTTGTCTAAATCTAAGGCGCAATTCAATGCGGTTTGACCACCCATAGTCGGTAGTAACGCATCTGGCTTTTCTTTAGCGATGATTTTTTCTACTACTTGCCAAGTAATAGGCTCAATATAAGTAGCGTCTGCCATTTCTGGATCGGTCATGATGGTCGCTGGATTAGAGTTCACCAAAATCACACGATAACCTTCTTCACGCAGCGCCTTACATGCTTGCGCGCCAGAGTAGTCAAACTCGCAAGCTTGACCGATGACAATTGGACCAGCGCCAATAATCAGAATGCTTTTAATATCGGTTCTTTTTGCCATTAGCTGGTTTTTCTTTCTTGCATCATTTCAATAAATTGGTCAAATAAATAACTCATCTCAGTGGGCCCTGGACTAGCTTCGGGGTGGCCCTGAAAACTAAACGCGGGCTTATCAGTACGCGCAATGCCTTGCAAACTGCCATCAAATAACGACACATGCGTGACTTTTACGTTATTTGGTAGTGTCTTGGGGTCTGCAGCAAAGCCATGGTTTTGACTGGTGATATAAACACGTTTAGAGGCGACATCTTGTACTGGATGATTAGCACCATGGTGCCCAAATTTCATTTTCATGGTTTTGGCACCACTCGCTAAAGCAAGTAATTGATGGCCCAAACAAATACCAAACGTTGGCACACCAGTATCTACTAACGTTTTGATTGTGCTAATCGCATAATCACACGGCTCTGGGTCACCAGGGCCATTAGATAAAAAGATACCGTCTGGTTGGTATGCTAAGGCTTGCTCTGCGGTTGCTTGTGCTGGCAGCACCGTCACCTTACAACCGCGCGAAGTTAACATGCGAAGAATATTACGCTTCACACCATAATCAAACGCCACGACATGAAACTGTGATTGATCAGGCGCTGTATAGCCCTCACCCAACGCCCACTCACCTTCAGTAAACGTGTATGGCTTTTCGCAACTCACCACTTTAGCCAAGTCCATTCCAGATAAGCCAGGGAAAGATTGCGCCAACGCAAGCGCTTTTGACTCATCTATTTCACCTGCCATGATACAGCCAGCCTGCGCACCTTTTTCGCGCAATATGCGCGTTAATTTACGCGTATCAATATCCGCGATGGCTACAACGTTATTTGCAGAAAGATAGTCAGAAAGCGTTTGATTACTGCGGAAGTTGCTATGCAATAAAGGCAAATCACGGATGATTAATCCTGAAGCATAGACTTTACTTGATTCCACATCTTCGGTATTCGTACCGTAGTTACCAATATGTGGATAAGTTAATGTCACTATTTGCTGGGTATAGGAAGGATCTGTCAGAATTTCTTGGTAGCCTGTCATCGAGGTATTAAATACCACCTCACCAATAGTATGTCCAACTGCGCCAATGGCAACGCCCTTAAAAACAGTTCCATCTGCTAACACTAAAATCGCTGGAATTGTTTTTGACACCTTGGGCTCCTTAATTTGACACGACTCACATCAATTATTAGATGTGCAAAACGGGAAAAGCTTTATAAACTCTTCCCGTTCTCAGAATTGATGCATTATAGCCGAAATTCGACTGCGCCTCAAGCGCTGGAATTGCTTAACTAACGTAAACCAAGTACATCCCGCATGTCAAACAAACCTTTCGAATGGCTAGCTAAAAACTTTGCTGCGCGTAAAGCGCCTTGTGCAAATGTCGCGCGGCTACTGGCTTTGTGCGTTAACTCAACTCGCTCTCCCACCCCTGCCAACACCACAGTATGATCTCCAACCACATCCCCGCCACGCATAGTCGCAAAGCCAATTTTTCCCGCTTCACGTTCGCCCGTGACACCCTCGCGTGTATAGACTGCACAATCTTTTAACGCTTGACCAAGGCCATACGCTGCTGCCTCACCCAGACGTAAAGCGGTGCCTGAAGGCGCATCTACTTTATGGCGATGGTGCATTTCTACCACTTCAATGTCATAGCCTTCATTCAACACGCGCGCCGCTTGCTCCACCAAATTGATCAACAGTGTCACGCCTACACTCATGTTGGGCGCAAACACTATTGCTATCTCTTTTGCAGCCGCTTCGATCGATGTACGCTGTTCGTCAGAAAACCCTGTGGTACCAATCACATGCTTAACGCTCAGCGCACGGCAAGCCTCAAGATACTGCATACTCGCTTCAGGTCGCGTAAAATCAATGAGCACATCCGCACCTTTGAGTACCACATTCACATCACAACTCAATTGCACTTGAGTGACTTGACCAAACTGCTCCCCAGCATCCCGACCTAGCTGTGGACTCCCTTCACGATCCAACGCACCATGCAACACGCAGTCCGCATCATTTAACACACTCACAATGAGCGCATGACCCATACGACCAGTTGCACCCGCAATCACTACTTTAACCATATCTCTCTTCTTATCTTATTTTTAAGCCAACACGCATACCAATTGGGCATTACGCATCTCACAGCCCTTTAGCTTAAAAGCCAATCTTCTCAATCACACCATCTAAGTGTTCGCTTGTTTCATCTGGCGCAAGCACTTTGTTAGCGCTGGGCCGCTTGCCGTTAGCGACGACAAACTCACGTGTAATGAGCCAGCGTTGCTTAGCTGCATGAAAACGTAAATCGAGCTGCTTGGTGACTTCATCGCTATACACTTTAGAAGCGTATTTTTGAAAAAACTGCACGCTTACTTGCGTTTCATTGCGCGATGTAATCGTGACATCTTCAAGACTCACACTGATGTCGCCACGTTTGCCTGATAAACGCTGCTTGCGTTGTGCTAACCAAGCTTTTTTGGACAGCCCATTTTCAGGCTTAAAATCATCTGCATACGCACTCAAGTAGGCATTGATATTCTTTGCACGCCACGCCTCTATCCAAGCATCAATTGCAGGTTCTATCGCTACCGTGATTTCAGCGTCATCCTGAGTAGCCGCAACTGCAGGTACCGCCGCTTTTGTTGGTGCGGCGTCTGGCATAGCATTTGATGGCTGCGCGCTAGATTCAATCTTATTGACCGCTTCAGGTTGTGTGATGGCTGGTTCCGCCATTTGCACGGGCGCAGCTTCTTCAGGCAACAGCATCACATTGCCCACGCCAGCTGGCACTACTTTTTGCCTTAAAATAGACTCTGTTTCTGCTGGCGCTTCGCTTTCAGTCGAGGAATTCGTTTCTGCTGAAGCCTCCGTTTTTAGTGGCGCATCACTTGCAATATCCGCTGCTGCTGCGGCAGTTGCTGCTTCTGCACCTACCGGCGCTGGCGATACTGCACTTGAAGCCGTTACAGCACCCGCCACAGCAGCTTCTGTCGCTTGTCCTTTGTCTTTAGCACTAGACGCTTCAGAGTCAGCAGCGGGCTCGTCATCACCCCAAAACTTAAACATCGCAAACCAAGGTTTTTCTACTGGTTTTTTTGTCGGTGCAACAGATCTTGCAGACGTATCTACTGGTGCGTCAGCCGTTTTATCCGATGCTGCTATGACATCACCACGCACGCTTGTCAGCAAATCCTTATCAAAATCAAGAATGACTCTGCGTTTTTCTATCACCTTACCCTGTTGACGTAACTGGTAAAAATAATCCCAGCGATTGTTATGAAAACTATCGGTAATTAAGGGCGTTCCCATGATGAAGCGCACTTGTGACTTGGTCATACCAGGTCTCAGTTGCAACAGCATTTTGGAGGTGACGACATTACCTTGCTGAATGTCCATTTTGTATGATTTCACTGCTGGTAATTTTGAACCACAACCAATGAAAAAAACGCTAAGAATCAGGCAAATCGGAGTGAGGAATTTTGAAAAATAACGCATTGCGGTCACTTTTAATAAAGACTTGTTGTTGAATATTCATTAATATACCATGTTGATCAAGTAATCAAAACTTAGCTTTACGATTGGCGGATGAATACAATGCATGACCAAAAAGATTTAAAAAATGCTGGCTTAAAAGCGACTTTACCTCGATTAAAAATCTTAGAGTTGTTTGAGAACAGTGTTGAACGACATTTATCAGCTGAAGATGTCTACAAAATCATGATCACCACGGGTGAAGATGTGGGCCTAGCCACAGTCTATCGCGTGCTGACACAGTTTGAGCAAGCGGGATTATTGGTTCGCCATCATTTCGAGAGTGGAAAGGCTGTATTTGAGCTAAACGAAGGCACTCATCACGATCATATCGTCTGCTTACAATGTGGACACGTTGAAGAGTTTTGCGACGAACAAATTGAAAAGCTACAACACAAAGCGGCAGAGGAACGTGGCTTTAAAATTCACGAGCACTCTTTATATATATACGCAGACTGCACCAAAAAACCTTGCCCGCATAAATAAGCTGCCTACATCGCTAGCATCTCTTTTGCGTGCTGGCGTGTGATATCCGTAATCTGTAACCCACCTAACATACGCGCTACCTCGTCGATACGCTCATCTTGCGCCAGCAGGCGAATATGGCTCAATGTGACGCCTGATTGCTGTGTTTTACTCACTTGCAAATGATGTTTGGCTTGTGCCGCCACCTGAGGTAAGTGTGTAATCACCAACACTTGACGCGCATTGCCCAATTGCTTGAGTAGCTGACCAACCACTTCAGCCACACCTCCGCCGATACCGACATCCACCTCATCAAAGATCATACAAGGCACCGAGCCTGAAGAAGCGGTAGTGACGTGCAAGGCTAAGCTAATTCTAGACAACTCACCACCAGAAGCCACTTTACTCAGCGGCCTAGGTTCTACACCCGCATGGCCTGCTACTAAATACTCCACTTGTTCTAACCCATGTGCAGTTGCCTGAGATGGATTTAACTTCACAAGAAATTGGCCACCTTTGAGTGATAAATGTTGCATTTGTGCAGTAATTTCGAGGTTAAGCACTTGCGCAGATTGCGTTCGCTGTTGTGTCAAGCGTTGAGCATCCTCCTGGTAGGCTTGCCAAGCCTGCATTTCTTGCTGCTTAAGTAAGCCATCGTCCGCAAAACTTTCTAGTGTCTGCATCCGTGCCTGTGCTTGCGCTAACACATCTGGCAAGTCCTCTGGTCGAATGCGATATTTCCGACTTAAGCCATGGATTGCCTGTATACGCGCCTCAACCTCAGCCAAACGTGCAGGGTCGAGTTCTGTACGTTGTAAATAGCGATTTAAAAAACGGCTGGTTTCTTCCAATTGAATGACCGCGGAATCGACCGTGCTGAGTGCTTCTTGTAAGCCTGCATCAAACTCAATCATGTTAGATAACTGATGCTGTACTTGACTGAGTATGGCTACAGCACTAGGCTCAGCATCATCCAGCATCGCTAAACAAGCTTCTACTCCTTGCAGTAAGCTAGCACCATGACTTAAGCGGCTATGCTCTTGTTGCAAGCTTAGCCATTCCTCGGTATCAAAACTCACCTGTTTGATTTCACGTACTTTATCTCGTAACTCAGCCAACTCTTCTGCGTATTCTGCTGCATTAGCCTCAGCCAATTGTCGCTGCTGATGCAGTTGATGCCACTGCTGATAATAAGTAGCAACCGACTTTGCGAGCTCAGTGGTTTGCGCATAGGCATCTAAAATCTCACGTTGTGTAGCCGTTTTTAACAATGAGTGGTGTGCATTTTGGCTATAGATATCAATGAGGTATTCACCAATCTCTCTCAGCTGTGCCACAGTAGCTGAAGTACCATTAATAAATCCACGGCTACGGCCATCGGCATAAATGACGCGGCGTAATATGAGACTATCCGTGTCTTCAATCTCATGTTCGGCCAACCATTGTTGGGCCTGCGCATTGTTTTGAATATCAAAAGTGGTGCTGATATCGGCTTTTTCACTCCCCACGCGCGTGACTGCGCCCTCATTGCGCGCGCCTAAACTTAAGGACAAGGCATCAATTAAAATGGATTTACCTGCACCGGTTTCACCCGTGAGCGCAGTGAAGCCAGCATCAAACTCTAAGTCGAGCTGCTCAACGATAATAAAATCACGAATAGATAACGCTTGTAACATAGACTCAATATATCTTATTCATCGCAACATCAGCCCCAATTGAGCTTGTTGCGCAACATATCAAAATAACAGTAGCCTTTTGGATGCAATAACAAAATATCTTGTTTGGCGCGCACTACACGCACATGATCACCCATATTTAGGGTTTGTTGGTATTGGCCATCCAGGCTCAATTGTGCATCATCTGCTTGCATCACCGTCACCTCGCACACACTCTCACTCGTCACTGTGATGGGGCGATTACTTAACGTATGCGGACTTATCGGCACCAATGAAATCGCATTCAAATCGGGGTGCAGAATTGGACCGCCCGCGGACAGCGCATATGCTGTGGTGCCCGTTGGGGAACTTAAAATCAAACCATCCGCGCGCTGTTTAGACACAAACTGACCGTTAATCTCGACCTCCATCTCCATCAAACGCAGCGCGCTTTTAATCACCACATCATTCAATGCGACACCTTTTAGGACTTGCACGCCAGCACGACAAACACTGGCTTCTAGCAACATCCGGCTTTCCGCCTGAAAATCACCCGCTAAAATCTTGTCTATTTCCACCAGCATATCTTCAGTACGCAAGTCAGTTAAAAAGCCTAACCTGCCCCGGTTGATGCCGACTAATGGCACTGGTTTTGGCAATTGATTTTCATACAAGCTTCTGGCAACGCTTAGCATAGTGCCATCGCCCCCCATCACCACCACCAAATCTACCTGAGTACCAATCTCGGAAAGCGTGGTGGTATTGACGCCCACCAGTGAGGCATGATGCGCAGTATTTTCTTCTACCCACACCTGAATGTCTTTTTGAGACAAATGTTGCACCAGTTGTGCCAGCTCATGTTGCATTTGCTGTAAGGCGTTTGGGTCCATATATTTGCCAATGATGGCAATGGATACGAATTGTTTTTTCATGGCAGAATTAAATCACAGATGCGGCTCGCTTAAAAGCAAATGCCGCTGTTATCTAGGAACTAATTCGGGCAAAATGACACCTTAATCAAAATGTTGAATGTAAGCTTGGACAAACGCGCGCAAATCCTACTCAAAACCTTGGTGGAGCATTACATTAGTGATGGTCAACCCATAGGCTCGCGTACGCTGTTACAGCACTCAGGTTTAGATGTAAGCCCTGCCACCATTCGCAATGTGATGAGTGATTTGGAACAGCTAGGATTCATCACCAGTCCCCATACATCGGCTGGTCGCATTCCCACGCAAAAAGGCTATCGTTTATTTGTAGATTCTTTATTGACGGTTAAACCCTTAGAGAACAATGCGTTCCAACAACTTAAAGATGGACTAAATTCACACAACCAAAGTGCATTAATCAACAATGCTGCCGACATGCTCTCCCAACTCACGCAATTTGCAGGCGTGGTACTGACGCCTAAGCGTAAAAGAGTGGCGTTTAAACATTTAGAGTTTTTAGCACTCTCTGAGAAAAAGTTATTGGTCATCATCGTGACCGAAGACGGCAATGTACAGAATCGCATCTTAGTGACTGAGAAGCCTTATTCAGCCAGTGAATTAACGCAAGCCAGCAATTACTTTAATATGCATTATCAAGGTTTTACCTTAGAGGAAGTGCAGCAAAAACTGTTGTCTGAGCTTAAACAAATGCAAGCCGATATGAATAAGCTGATGTCCGCTGCACTTGAAACATCACAATTGAACGCGGACGATCACAAGGATGCTGTGGTGATCGCAGGTGAGCGCAATTTGTTACAAGTCGATGAGCTTTCCACCAACGTCACCAGCCTACGCAAGTTATTTGAAATATTTGAACGACGCACTTCACTGATGCAACTGTTAGATAACAGTCAGCGCGCTGAAGGCATTCAAATTTTTATTGGTGGAGAAAGCGGATACTTACCACTGGATGAATGCAGCATGGTGACCGCCCCTTACGAAGCAGATGGTCAGGTAGTGGGTACCTTAGGTGTGATCGGCCCAACGCGTATGGCGTATGAACGCGTCATTCCTATTGTCGATGTCACCGCCAAATTACTTTCTAACGCACTTTCCTCTAACCAGAACTAACCTCATTATTGGTATACGCATGGCATATTACAATCCAGAACCTCCATTTCAACATGGCGATCAACTCAAAGTAGGCATATTGCTTGCCAATTTAGGAACGCCTGATGCACCTACAGCCAAGGCTTTAAGGCCTTACCTACAGCAATTCTTGATGGATAGACGTGTAGTAGAAATTCCGCGCTTTATCTGGTGTTGGATTTTACACTGCATTATTTTAGTGATTCGCCCAAAAAAGTCGGCCGAAAAATATGCACAAGTATGGACCGAAGAAGGCTCACCTCTGCTCGTGCATGCGCAAAAACAAGCCAAGTTGCTGGAAGGCTTTTTAGCACAGCACATTCAATCACCGTTTGCTGTTGCCTTAGGCATGAGCTACGGCAACCCAAGTATGAAGCAGGCGATTGAAGCCTTAAAAGCGCAACACTGCAACAAAATTCTGGTGTTTCCGCTTTATCCACAATACGCAGCGAGTAGCACGGCAGCAGCGTTTGATAGTGTTTGGCGCGTACTACTTAAAATGCGCAATGTGCCAGCCATTCGTACCATCAAACACTATCATGATCATCCAGCATACATTGCAGCCTTGGCAGCGAGTGTGCGCGAGCATTGGCGCTTGAATGGCGGCAAACCAAATAAATTAGTAATGAGCTTTCACGGTGTGCCTAAATTTCATTTATTAAAAGGAGATGCTTATCATTGCGAGTGCCATAAAACAGGACGCTTGTTAGCAGAAGCGCTTGAGTTGACCAAAGATGAATATTTGGTGGCCTTTCAATCTCGCTTTGGTAAACAAGAGTGGCTCAAACCTTACCTAGCTAGCACCTTAGAAGAATTAGGCAAGGCCAAAACAAAACGCATCGATGTGATTTGCCCTGGCTTTAGTAGCGACTGCTTAGAAACATTAGAGGAAATCGCCATGGAAGGTCAGCATATCTTTCAAAGCAATGGCGGGGGTGATTATCACTATATTCCTGCGCTTAACGAGAGTGAGTTATGGCTACAAGCGATGACCCAAATTACCCTTGAGAACTTACAAGGCTGGGTCAGCCCAACTTGGGATAATGTAAATGCCAAAAATGAGGCCGACATGACAAAATTACGTGCACAAAGTTTGGGCGCAAATCAATAAGCGTTATACTTATGTTTTGGCTGAAATATTGAAACTATGATTGTTATCACAGGCGGCGCAGGCATGATAGGTTCTATGATTGCCTGGCACCTCAACACTAAACTCGGTCGTGAAGATTTAATCATCACAGACCGGATTACGCATGAATCACAGTGGCAAAATCTAGTACACCGCCACTATGTGGAGTACCTAGACAAAGACCAATTGCTCGATTGGTTGGTCGATAACGACCATGTCACCGCGATTATCCACATGGGCGCGATTAGCGCCACCACGGAGCGCGATTTCAATAAGCTAGTCTCTGACAATATTCATTATTCCCAAGACTTATGGTCTTGGTGCGCAGAGCATGATGTCCCATTTTTCTATGCAAGTTCTGCCGCCACTTACGGTGCAGGTGAGCGTGGTTATAACGATACCAGCATTGATCATTTGCGACCCCTCAACGGTTATGGTTACTCCAAACACTTTTTTGATCAGTGGGTCTTAAGGCAAATGGCTGAGAAACAACCTACCCCACCTGCTTGGGCTGGCTTTAAGTTTTTTAATGTATACGGCCCTAACGAATACCATAAAGAGCGTATGGCCAGTGTGGCTTTTCATACCTATAACCAGTTCAAAGAAACTGGCACCATGAAACTATTCAAAGGCACCAAAGCGGATGTAGAAGATGGCATGCAGTTACGCGACTTTGTGTATGTCAAAGATGCGGCTAACGTAGTCGCTTACTTTTTAAACGCGGGTTTAAGCAAACGCACAGCGCCTAATGGTATTTACAATATCGGCACCGGCGAAGCACGTAGCTTTAAAGATTTAGCCACCAATGTGATGACCAGCATGGCGCGTGAACCGCACATTACCTATATTGATATGCCTCTAGACCTGCAAGGTAAATACCAATATTTTACGCAAGCCAATATGGATAAATTGCGCAAAGCCGGCTACAAAACGCCTTTTACCAGCCTTGAAGACGGCGTAAAAGATTATGTGCAAAATTACTTGATGCAAGAGGATCCCTACTGCTGATGAAATACGTTGATTATTTAAAAGGCGAACATGCTGCACACATGGCCATGTTCAATGCTCTGGAGCCGTTGTTCCCATTAATTAGCGATGTCGGTATTCAGTTACAACAATGCATTCAGCGCGGTGGCAAAGTCTTACTGATGGGCAATGGTGGCAGTGCTGCCGATAGCCAGCATATTGCGGCTGAAATTGTCGGCCGGTTTAAAAAGGAGCGCAAAGGCTTACCTGCGATTGCGCTGACGACCGATACTTCTATATTAACCTCAGTGGGTAATGATTACGGTTACGACTATATTTTTTCACGCCAAATTGAAGCCTTATGCAGACCGGAAGACATCGTGATTGGCCTGACCACCTCTGGCAATAGCGCAAATGTTGTGAATGCTATCGAAGCTGCCAAAGCCGCAGGCGCCGTCACAGTTGGTTTAACTGGCGGTACTGGTGGCAAGCTGACAGCGTTATGCGATTACAACATTGTGGTGCCATCTAGTGTGACCGCACGTATTCAAGAGGCGCATATTTTTATCGGTCACTCATTATGTGAAATTTTAGAGTCTGATTGATGCAACATACGTTAGTGAGTCAGGTTAAACAGTTCGGACAAACCAAACAGCATGCGTTAGTCATTGGCGATGTCATGCTGGATCGCTACTTGATTGGTGAAGTCAATCGTATTTCACCCGAAGCACCGGTACCAGTAGTGTTACTCAAACAACAAAATGAAAGAGCGGGTGGCGCTGCCAATGTGGCGGCTAATCTTTCTCTGCTTGGGATTGAAACGCATATTCTAGGCTGTATAGGTGAAGACCTTGAAGGCAAATCGCTCGTACAGCTAATGCAAGCAAGTAAGATCAAGACTCATGCCATCATTACGTCGTCACACCGCCCCACCATTGCCAAAACGCGGATTTTGGGCGGCCATCAACAAATGATGCGTCTAGACCAAGAAAACAGCGGTATATTTAATCTAGAAGAAACTAATCAGATACTGAGCGCATTTCAACAAGCGTTGGCAAACGCTCCTGCGATTGTCGTGTTATCTGACTATGCCAAAGGCCTGCTCAGCCCCACTATTTGCCAAACAATTATTCAAGCATGCCAACAAGCCAAAATACCTGTTTTAGTAGACCCTAAAGGCGTGGATTACAGCAAGTATGAAGGTGCTACCGCACTCACGCCTAATAAAAAAGAAACGGCCGAGGCGTGTCACACTAATGTGAACGATGCTGCACTGATTGAGAAAGCCCAGCAACTTAAAACCAGCCTCAAACTTGAGTTCTTAGCCGTCACGCGCAGCGAAGAAGGTATTACGCTGCTGGATGAATCGATACATCACATACAAGCTTCCGCCCAACAAGTGTTTGACGTGTCAGGTGCCGGTGACACTGTCATCGCTACAGTGGCGGCAGGACTCATGCATGGCCTAAGCGCTTTAGAAAGCTTAGAGCTCGCCAACACTGCTGCGGGTGTTGTAGTAGGCAAAGTGGGCACGGTCCCCATTACTAAAATGGATTTGATTCATGCCTTAGAAGACCAACGCTCTAATGAACAAGCGCATAAAATCTGTGACTTAGCAGAGCTGCTAGAAAAAGTGGCTGTTTGGAAACAAACCAATCAAACAATTGTATTTACTAATGGTTGTTTTGATTTGCTGCATGCAGGACATGTGACCTATTTAGAAGCCGCTAAAAAGCGTGGTGACAAATTGATTTTGGGACTTAACACAGATCGCTCAGTGAGCGCATTAAAAGGTCCCACCCGCCCTGTTGTCAATGAGAATGACCGCGCACGTGTACTCGCTGCACTCGCCTCTGTGGATGCTGTCATTTTGTTTGACGAAGACACGCCCCTAAAGCTGATTAATGCGATTCAACCGCACGTGATTGCCAAGGGTAGCGATTACACGGCAGACCAAGTAGTAGGCGGTAAAGAGGTATTGTCTTGGGGTGGAGAAATTGCCTTGATTGATCTAGTAGCCGGCAGAAGCACCAGCAATCTCATCAAAAAAATGAACAGTTAGTTTGGTATATCCGCCATGTCAGAAAAGATTTTGATACTAGGTCCAGCATGGGTAGGCGATATGGTGCTGGCCCAAAGCCTGTTCAAAACGCTAAAAGCCACGCGGCCTGATTGCAGCATCGATGTGGCTGCGCCCGCTTGGACACTACCTTTGCTAGAACGCATGCCGGAAGTCAGCGAGAAAATTGCGCTTCCATTTAAACATGGTGAACTCGCCTTTTGGCAACGCATTGCGTTTGGTCGTCGCTTAAAAAATAAAGGCTACACGCAAGCCATCATCCTCACTAACTCGCTCAAATCCGCCCTAATACCATGGGCGGCGGGCATTCCTACACGCACCAGCTTTTTAGGCGAAATGCGTTATGGTCTCATTAACGACATCCGTCCGCTCGATAAGACGATACTTAAAATGACGGTGCAGCGTTTTGTTAGCCTAGGCCTAGCACCCAACATACCTTTACCTAATCCGCTACAGTTGCCCACGTTAACTGCAGACAAATTAAACGCTGAACAAACCTTATTGAAATTGAATATAACGTTACCAACAGCGCCCATACTCGGCTTATGTCCTGGTGCAGAATATGGCGAAGCCAAACGATGGCCAGCTGAGTATTACGCAGAGGTAGCTAACGCAGCCATTGCAAAAGGCTGGCAAGTTTGGCTGTTTGGTTCTGATAAAGACATCCCGGTGACCAATCAGATTAATCAACTTACACAAAACCAATGTGTGAACTTGGGCGGAAAAACCAAACTTGGAGAAGCCATCGATTTAATGGCGCTTTGTCATACTGTGGTTAGCAATGATTCTGGGTTGATGCACGTGGCGGCAGCACTTAATAAGAGGTTGATTGCCATTTTTGGCTCATCCGACCCCTACCATACTCCGCCGATGCACCCCAATGCGGTGATAGAGTATTTAAAGCTAGAATGTAGTCCATGTTTCAAACGGGAGTGTCCGTTAGGGCACTTAAACTGTTTAAAACAAATATTACCTAGAAGTATTATCCAAAATCTTAACTAACCGATATGCAAAAAATCCTGCAATCCTTAGAAAATACCTCAATTAAACAATTGCATTTATGGATTGTTTTGATTGGAATGCTGATTGCCTCGCAAGTACAGTACATCCAACATGGCTGGATAAACCCGGATTCTGTCTTGTATTTAGAAGCCGCCAAACTCTTTAGTAATGGCGACTGGAAGGCCGGTTTTGAAGTGTTTAATTGGCCTTTTTACTCGCTGTGTATCACATTAGTTAACAAAATTACGCAGTTAGGTGTGCACGTTTCCGCACAGATCTTAAACGTCATTTTTTTTGGCATGGCCACTTTTGCATTTATAACAATAATTCAGTTAGCTGGCGGCAAACAAAAGCAAATCATCGCAGCTGCGCTTATATGGTTAAGTGCTCCATACATGATTGGCGGTGTATTAGAAATGCTTATGCGAGACGAAGGTTTTTGGGCGTTTTACCTGTTAAGTATTGTCTTTTTTATCCGTTTCTATCAACAACAACGTCTTAAAGATGCCTTGCTTTGGCAATTAGCTATGATGTTTGCCTCGCTTTTTAGAATAGAAGCCATACTGTATTTGGCACTGCTGCCCTTAGTATTGCTTTTCAACCCCCATCAAAGCTTATCAAGCAAGCTTAAACTAGTTTTTAAAGCCTATAGTGTTCAACTTGCTCTTACTTTACTAATAGTTTGTGCGTTATTTACGTACCCAGAATTTTCAACCAAGATGCTTGGCAGACTTAACGAGATTTTCACATCAAATCTTTTAAGTGAATTTACCGCGCTATTTAGAGAAAAAAGCGCCATCATGTCCCAATCCGTCCTAGGCGAATATTTAGAGGAGTTTGCAATACCAGGATTAATGCTTACGTTTATCTACGTAATCATCATAAAAGTCGTCTTTGCAACCGGCCTGATAACGATGGGTCTTGCCGTTTTAGGAATTAAACATCGACACATCCTACTAGAACAGAAAAGTGCTCAAATTTTGATGGCAACAACGTATATCGCATTATTAAGTATGGCGCTCATCATCACAAAAGTGTTTGTGTTATCAGGTCGCTATGTACTTGCGCTGTCATTCATACTAATGGTGTTTGCAAGCTTCTTTTTTGCACATTTACTGTTTAAACAACATGTGAATACAAAAACAAAGTGGCTTGTTAGATTGTTAATATTGTTTATGCTCGCTTGCAGTGTTAAAAACATTTTACCTAAACAGCAGGGATATAATTACATGCAAGATGCCGTGGCTTGGATACAAGTAACTAATAATAATAATAAACCGGTGTTTTATGATCAAGCAAGAATGCGTTACTATGCCGACGAGCCCTTTAAAGGAACATTTGGTGGCCATCTAGAGCACCTTAATACTTCGATAGCTGACAAAACTATATTCAATTACCACTACCTCTTAATTGAATCATCGAACAAAAATAATGTAACTAAAAACTTGATTAAAAACGCCTTACCCGAATACACGCTAATAAATCAATTTAATGATGCAAAAGCCAAAAAAAGCGTCCTCATTTACCAGAAAAAATAACCATGTCTTACGTTGACAGCTCCATTATTAGTATTGTAATTCCTGCTTACAACTATGCTCATACGCTTGAACGCGCAGTGCTATCAGTTTACAATCAACTTGATGAATTCACTGAGTGCTTGGTGATTAACGACGGCTCAACAGATAACACCGCCGATTTATTGGATAGTTTTAACACCAAATACGACAGACTTACCGTTATTTCCAAACCAAATGGCGGTCTTGCCTCGACTAGAAACGCTGGCATAAGGATTGCTAAAGGCGATTATCTAATTTTTCTTGATGCTGATGATGCACTTTTTCCAGACGCAATTGCTAACATCCGGTTACATCTAAAGCATAATCCAGAAAGTAAATTTGTGATTGGTGGTCACTGCTCTATTACGATGAATGGTAAGAACAAGCTTCATTTACCTAATCCTTTACCAAATTCCGCTTATGTCAGACTAAAATCTTATCTGATAGATAAAACGATTAGTATATCTAATGGTGCAAGCGTTATGCATAAAGCAATTTTTGTTCGCTATTGTTATCCAGAGCATTTTAAAAACTCAGAAGACTTATCAATGTTTGCCTATGCATTGGTCAATTTTCCTTGCAGCATTTTACCCCTACCGCTTGCAAATATTTATAAGCATGATGATAGCTTAAGACACAACGTAAGCTATGCTGAAAATGTCGGTTTACGACTTGTGGATGAAGTGTTTAGCACAGATCGTATTCCGGAAGAATTACAAGCACTAAAAAAAGAATTTACAGTACAACGATTACTTTCATTATCACGCGTCTGCAACGAAGCCAATCGACACTCAAAGTGCGTCGATTTTTTTTCACAAGCTTTTGTTATCGATAAAAATATTCTATTCAAATGGTCTTACTTAAAAAAATACATGGCCTCCTTTTTAAAAACATTATTTGCACAAATGAAGCGCTAAAAACGTCTATAGAGAGTCTCCAAATGCCCCATATAGTTAATTCATGCAAATTCTTTACGCCAATCCAGTCTGCCATAACAACTGACAACAGAAAGCACTATTGATGACCAACCCAATTTACTGGCTTTTGCCAAAGAAATATCGAAAAATATTGGTTAGCTTTTTTAACACGTTTACGTGTACTCAAACTGGCTTCACTAAACAAAAATCCTATATATTAGAATCTAAGGAGTAACAAACGGATTACAAGACTGAATTTTTTTTTGACAAAGTGGGCTACTAAAGCTGTATCTAAAATATTGCTCCAACATTCGCTCCCAATAGCCTTGACCTAACAGCATAATATCTTCTTTATATTTACACAGCCGCTTAAAGCTTCGGTAGCGGGTGATACACATTAATGGCCATCGATAAATACTCATATCCGAAATATCAATCAATCCAAACTCTTGATTGGGCAAAAAAAGTATATTCCCTGTATGCAGCGAGTGAAAATGTACCCCTCTTAGATGCATTTTAGCTAAAAATTTACCCAGCTTTTCCGCTGATTTGTCTAGCAAGTATATATCGTCACGTACTAAATCCCGTATAGAATGCCCTGGTAATGGCTGGTACAACACTGCTGTTTGTCCAGACTGGTTAAAGTGGTACAAGGCCTTGACAGTCACGGTTGGAATTTTTAACTCTGCCAGTCGTAATGAATTACGATAAAAACGTCTAGCATGCGAATAGATGCGGGTTCCGCTAATCACGTGTCTTGCTCTAAATATTTTTAAAAAATCACCATTGTCTAATATGATGACTTTAGGACCACGTTGGTCTTGTTCAATGACGCGACCACTTGCACACCATTGTTCAAACTGACGCTCTGGCAACAAGGTACTGGGGGCATATAGATGTCTAAACATGTTGAGAGCTCATTACATCGCTAATATTTTTTTTAATTAGAATACGATGTTGCATACAAAACCCTTTCCAATCGTCGACTTCAGTCCAATCACTCAAAAACAAAAAATCCAAACCTGCTTTATTGGCTGCTTCATAATCATACTTGCTATCCCCTATAAAAAGGGCGGGAAACTGTAAGTGACCACTTACTTTCTCGCGTGCGAGCACCTCGTCTTTATTATCTGGGCTACCAAACAAACCGCCCTCAAACAACGCAGCTAACACTTTCCCTGAAGGTAGTGTTCTTTTGTGAAATAAATGACGTATTTCCTGTTGATCCCCCCCAGACAATACCATCCATGTAGCATTCAGCGTTTTTAGCTTTAGCGCCTCCAAACCTTCGGCAATGTCACACTGCATTAATACCACCTCTAACTCTTTGGCAAAGGCATCTAGCCAAGTTTGGATAGCGTCTTTGGTCACAGGTTGTTTTAACACTTCACGTAAAAACCAGTCAAATTTATGGTATCTAGAAACGCCGCCTAACTTCACGTGGTAATCGACCAAGGCTTGTGCTTGTGCATCTGTCACGCCCAATTGTTTTGCCGTGCGAAAGTATGCCTCTGTTTTGACGATGTTTGAATCTAAAATCACGCCATCACAATCAAACACGATGGTCTTATATTCCTGAATATTTAACAAATCATATCCCAACAAAAAAGGCTTTGTGCTAAACAACACAAAGCCTACATTATACCTTTTATACTCTTTTGCTTAAGCGTTAGGCAGCTTTGATTGCACTGGCTTCTTTAGCAAGTTTTGTAATATGTGCCCAATCAGCGCGGGATACAGCATCGGCTGGGGTTAACCAAGTGCCGCCACATACCACTACGTTAGGCAATGCCAAAAACTGTGGTGCAGAGTCTACAGTTACGCCACCAGTTGGGCAGAACTTTACATCGCCAAATGGGCCAGCAAAGCCTTTAAGTAAATTAATACCACCCACCGCCACAGCTGGGAATAATTTTAAAAAGAAGTAATCATCTGCATTCGCCATCATAATCTCTGAACCAGTAGACACCCCTGGCAATAATGGCAAACCAATTTTTCGCGCAAACTGGCCTAATTCACTGGTGTAGCCTGGGCTCACCGCAAATTGACAACCTGCATCTTTAGAAGCTTGTGCATCCTTTAAATTACGCACGGTACCTGAACCTAAAATCGCATCAGGCACGTGTTTAGCGATCTGCTCCATACCTGCTAGGGCGCAAGAAGTACGCAGTGTCACTTCTAACACTTTGATACCACCTTCTAGCAAAGCTTCTGCCATTGGTACTGCATCTTCTACTCTGTTAATAACAATCACAGGAATCACTGGACCGTGATTGGCTAAATCTAATGTACTCATAATTCTCTCATTCGGTTAAATTAATCAATTCTGTGTTGGTTTCTTAGGCAAGTTAGCGGATAGCTTAATAAACTTTGATAATCAAGCGAGAACTAGGCGTCCGAGCGATGACAGTACAGCACCAGCACGGCAAGCGAGCGCAACAACGTTATCGCTTGATTTGCAAAGTTTTATAACCAGGTAACTGCACCTTCTTCGGCGGACAATACATTCCGCCTCATCCCACCAAACAACTCGCGGCCAATACCATGTGCGTTATGATGGCGTTTGCTGTCGGAAAGCTCTTCCACTTCGCGCTCTGCCCATACATCCTCATCCACCAGCACATTCACCATACCCACTTTAGCGTTGATACGCACAATGTCGCCCGTACGCACTTTGGCAATAGCGCCGCCAGCAGAAGCTTCTGGGCACATATGTATCGCTGCTGGAATCTTGCCAGACGCACCACTCATGCGGCCATCGGTGACAATGGCTACCATAAAGCCTTTGTTTTGCAACACAGCTAGCGGCGGCGTTAGTTTGTGTAATTCTGGCATACCATTGGCTTTAGGCCCTTGAAAACGCACTACCGCTACAAAGTCGCGCTCTAACTCACCACGATCAAAAGCTTCAAGCAGTTCTTCTTGTGCATCAAACACAATGGCAGGTGCTTCGATTATATGGCGATCTTCTGGCACAGCAGAAATTTTAATCACGCTGCGGCCTAAATTACCTTTAAGCAAACGCAAACCACCAGATTCATTAAATGGATGTGCAGCAGTGCGCACGATAGTCTCGTCACTGCTTTCTGCAGGTAAGTCTTTCCATACCAACTTGTTGTCTTCTTTTGCTGGTATTTTTCCATACTCACGCAAACCACCGTAAGCAACGGTGAATACATCTGGATACATATAACCAGCATCAATGAGTTCACGAATCACAAAAGCTGGACCACCTGCATTTTGGAATTCGTTGACATCTGCTTTGCCGTTCGGGTAAACACTCGCGAGCAATGGTGTTGTTTTGGCTAGATGATAGAAATCAGTCCAATCAATGATGATGCCTGCGGCACGCGCAATGGCTACCCAATGAATTAAGTGATTGGTTGAACCGCCTGTCGCTAACAAAGCTACCATTGCATTCACAATCACGTGTTCATCCACCAACTTACCAATAGGCGTGAATTGATCTTTACGTGTATTTTGCAGCACCATTTTCACAGCTTCACGCGTCAATAATTCACGCATGCCATCGTGCGGGTGAATAAAAGCGGCCCCTGGCACATGTAAACCCATGGCCTCCAACAGCATTTGGTTGCTATTGGCTGTGCCGTAAAACGTACAAGTACCTGCACCATGATAAGCAGCAGATTCTGAAGCCAATAACTCTTCACGGCCGACCAAGCCTTGTGCGTATTTTTCACGCACTTTGGATTTTGTCGTATTGTCTACGCCCGTACTCATTGGGCCAGCTGGCACAAACACGCATGGTAAATGCCCAAAATGCAACGCACCAATCAACAGGCCTGGCACAATTTTGTCACACACACCCAACAACAATGCCGCATCAAATACATCATGAGACAGGGCAATCGCTGTACTCATGGCAATGGTGTCACGACTGAACAAGGACAGTTCCATGCCGGGTTCACCTTGTGTAATACCATCACACATGGCGGGAACACCACCAGCCACTTGGGCGGTAGCACCATATTTGTGCGCTTCATCTTTGATAATATCTGGATAGGTGGCATAAGGCTGATGCGCTGACAACATGTCGTTGTAAGCAGTCACAATGCCAATGTTAGGTGCTTTTTCCACCACAATACGTAGTTTATCGTTAGATGGCATTGCTGCAAATGCGTGCGCTACGTTGGCGCAACCAAGGCGATCCGCACCACGCTGGCGGTTGGCAATTTCGTCCACACGTTGCAAATATGCAGTTCGAGTAGGTCTACTGACCTCGATAATACGCTCGGTTACTTCAATATGGGATTGTTTCATGCTGACACTCAACTCTAATCATTATGCCCTGCGAAAGTGCAGGAAGTTTGCTAGCTACCCCTCGATTATCTCTAAACTGGTGCGTATCGTCAAACTAGAATAGGGCTAATAGTATAAATAATTTTTAAAAATGAACACCTTACGAATTATCTATACTATTGAATTCGCTACTTTTTAGTGACTAAGATGTCTTCCAACATCAAATATTCCAGATCGCAACCATAAAACATGTTCAGCGCATCAGTTGGGCTGCAAATCATGGGCTCGCCACGGCGGTTAAGCGATGTATTGAGCACTACGGCGTTACCTCGCAACTGCTCCAAGTGTTCAATCAACTCATAGTAACGAGGATTGGTCTCACGCGTTACCACTTGCGCACGTGCGGTACCATCTTCATGCACGACCTCTGGGATGCGGGCTTTCCAGTGCTCAGCCACATCAAAGGTAAACGTCATATAGGGCGCAGGGTGCTCAGTTTGTAGAATATCTACAGCCACCTTATCCAACATGCTTGGACAGAACGGGCGCCAGCGTTCGCGATACTTAATTTGTGCGTTGATACGATCCGCCACACCAGGAAAGCTCGGATCACCCAAAATGCTGCGACAACCTAATGAACGTGGTCCAAACTCCATCCGGCCTTGCAACCAAGCCAGAGGGTTACCTGCAGCCAATAGTTCAGCCGCCTTTTGTGGGAAATTATCCACTCTCGTAAAAATCGGCTTGTTCGGATGTGCCTCACATGCCGCAATACATTCTTCGCTTGTAAATGACGGCCCTAAATAAGCATGCTGCATAGGCTCGATTGTTTCACCAGCCAAGTGCGCTGCGTAACTGGCAGCACCCAATGAAGTGCCATTATCACCTGATGCTGGTTGTACGAATAACTCCTTGACATGTGGCATGGCGATAATGCGTTGATTCAACTTCACATTCAGCGCAACACCACCCGCCATCACGATTTTTCCTGTTTCGCGAATAATATCACCTAGATAGTACTCAATCATTTCCAACGCAAGTTCTTCCAACAAGGCTTGAATAGATGCGGCATAGTGAATATACGGGTCATCAATCTCATCGCCTTGGCGTTTTGGCCCCAACATCTTGATGAGCTCTGGCGTAAAGTAATAGCCTTTGCCGTTTTCTTTGTAACGACGCAACCCCACTACGTTCACCAGTTTGGTGTTGACGATTAACTCACCATTTTCAAACTTGGCTAAACCTGACAAATCATATTTTTTCGGGTCACCGTAAGGCGCCATACCCATGACTTTGAACTCACCATCTAGCATGTCAAAACCTAGGTACTCGGTCATCGCGCCATACACGCCGCCTAATGAATCTGGATCATAAAACTCTTTGATTTTATGGATTTTTCCGTTTTCGCCATAGCCAAAAAATGTGGTGGCATACTCACCCTTGCCATCAATTCCCACTATTGCCGTTTTTTCTTTAAAACCACTGAGATGGTAGGCACTAGAAGCATGGGCTAAATGATGTTCTACCGGCACAAACTTAGCTTTGCTCAAGCCTAAGTCGGCCATCAACTGTAATGATTTATCTCGATTGCGACGATAGCGGCGATTGCCATTAAACAATGCATCCAATGCACGATCAGGCGCGTACCAATGGCGTTTAGCATAATGCCAGCGCGCATTGGTGCTCAGTGGGATTTCCGCATATGGAAATGCCACAATGTCGACGTCTTCTGGCTTAACACCCGCTTGCTTTAAACAAAACTTTGCTGCTTCGTAAGGAAATTTGTTTTTTGCGTGTTTATCACGGATAAAGCGCTCTTCTTCTGCCGCTGCAATGATTTTGCCATCGACCAAAATTGCTGCTGACGCATCATGCCCCAGCGCACCTGATAAACCTAATACAATCATCTAGTTAACTCTATTCAACGTTAATTAATCGCTTAAAATACCTGCCTGTTTTAAAGGTGCGTGGTCTGCATAGACCACTTTAAAACTCTTTACAAACGCATTATACAGGGATGTGTCGTCTTTCCAATTTTGCATAAAGCGGCGCAGGTCGCGTGCGTGCGCTTTTGCGGCATAAAATGGAGTGCTGTGTTGCTTCATGCTATCCAAATCAATCAGCATGGGCATCCCTTGTTGTATCTTAATATTACTGGCCTTGGTATCACCATGCGATAGCCTCAGCAGATACAGTCGATAAAATAACTGTACCAATTGCTTAATCGTCGCCGCACGTTCAAGACTGCCTCGTTCATGTGCAAAATAGGCAGCAACATCTGGTGCTTCAATGTACTCGCTCAAAAAATAGGCCTTACCACGCAACCCAAAGAAACGTTGCTCAAATAGTGCAATTGGTTTGGGTGTGGAAATACCTAATTGTTGTAAACGATGCGCATTACTCCAAGAGGCAGCGGCACGTGTTTGGCGCCACATACGGCCAAAAAAATGTCCAAGGCTTTTGACGTTGTAGCGTTTAATCACCATCTCGGTATCGCTGATTTGCGCATGCGCTACGGTGCAGGTATTGCCCGATTTAAGCATCACTGCTCGCTCTATTATCGCATCGTAATCCGAAGCGCATTGTGGCAATGCTAACGTTGAGAATAACCTAGCGAAGGCGAAAAATCGCTGTGCATCCGCATGCACTTGTACATCCGTACAGGTACGGAATACTTTTTTATCCGCATACGACGAGGTCGCACTTGTTCTATGTTTTTTTGACAATGCTTTAATTTGATTGAAATCAACAACTACTTGAGGGTTCAGTGTACGGTATTTTTCCAGCAGCGCCTTTAGCCATGCCTCTTCTTCAAGCACATCCAGTTTGGAAATCAGCACGCCTAAGTTATTAACCATCTGCGCATTACTGAGCGCTGCATAGCGCCGAATGCCATCACCATCAATGGTATAAACCTTGTCATCTTTAACTAAAAAATTTTTAAAGTACAAATCTGTTTGTAAGATACCTGCGCGGTGATGCATTGCCAACACCTCAACCAAACTTAATGATAATTGCAGGCGCTCAGCTGCGTCAGATGCTTGATATAAATTCTCCGCGTTATCACTGTCATCCACTGATGCAAGGAGCAAAATGCGACCGTTTACTTCTTTCAATTCAGCATCCAACAATAAGGTGGGGGTAGGAATGTGTGCAGCAAGTAGATGCATCACACCTCGTTTATCGCGTTCTGCGTACTCATTTGCACGCGTGCCCAGAAATATCTTGGCAAACACCGCTTGCCCACGCCACAGCGCACGACAGACAATTCTACGGGATGGCACAACTCTGACGATTTGCTGGATAACGACGCTATCGCCATCTGCCAGTGGCACAGCCGAGGTGTGCATTCCATGTGCTTGCAGTGTCTGCAACTGATTCAGCGCTAAGGTCATCGGATTGACAGTTACTCAGATTTTGATAGGCGTTAGCATAACGCAACATGGACTAGCGAACATGAAAAACTACACCGCCCATCTATAAGTGAATAGTATTCACTTTCAGTTCCGTGCCTCTGTTGCGTTTTGAACGGGCAATAATGCGACGACAGAGCCACTTGCTAAACCAAGTCAAACGCGAAATTTTGCAATAGTGCTTAAAAAAACGCATGCGCTCCACTTGACTCCACTCAACGGAATGGCGGTTCAACGCGGCTAGATCAAAGTAAGCGTTATACCAAAAAAATGGGCTATATCGTGTTTTTTCAAAATCAATCAATGCAACTTGTGGAGCCGTATCAACATTGCTTACAAAAATGTGCTTGGGATATAAAGCACGATGCATCAAATCCAACTTGTGCATAGCTCTGAGTGAATGCGCAATGGCTTGCAACAATTGATGCTTAACCGACGTCACTAATTGATTATATGCCAATCCATTCAGCACCTTATCTAAGGGCTGATAAGCACTTAACTCTTTAGTAATCAGTAAAGCACTAGGCTGCCCATCAACGAGCTGCTCACCATAGAATATAATCTCTGGCGCATTGAATTGCTTTGTTTGCAAAAACCGCAAAAATCGAAATTCACGGCGAAAAGTAGGCTCTCTTTTGGGAAAAGACTCTACACTCCAGCGTGCATGGTTTTGTTGTTTTTTAATAAAGATACCAAGTGGTTGACCATGTTCTTCCAGCTGCACTTTTGCAACGCCACTCCAACCACCACGACGATGATTAGGTGGTTCAAACCAATCGACAGGGTGATGCCATAGCCGCTCCAAGCTGTCTAGCTGGTATGATTGCAATAGCGTTAAATATGCAGGTGCGATATAAGTTTTCACCTAGTTATCTCGTCACAAAATTGAAACATAATATTATCAGGCTTTACGCTGTTAGCACCAAAATACGCGCTAGTGAGTGCTTTTCAAGATAAAATAGGCAATAAAATTTATGTTGCCCTTCATCTCACGACTGTTAGCACGTCTATCGCTCCCCACACTGCATCGGCTTGGCGCATGTTTGGGACGCATTTTATTTTGGATTTCATCCAGTAGCGTCGCCATACAGCGTCGCAATCTTTTACAAAGCAACTTGGCCCAAACCAATCTAGAAGCAATGTTGCGCGCCAACGCTGAAGAGAGCGGAAAGTCACTCATCGAAACGCTCGCTATTTGGCAACAAAACCACGAAGTGCTGTTACAGCAAGTGAAACAAGTGCATGGGTGGGAACAGGTGAACGCAGCACTTGAGGCAAAAAAAGGGGTGATCTTCCTAACACCTCACATGGGTTGCTTTGAAATCGCCTCTATTTATTACGGCTCACTTCACCCAGTTACAGTCATGTATCGGCCGTCCAAAATAAAATGGCTACAAAATATAATGGATACTGGCCGTGCTCGCTCTGGCGTTACACTGGCAGAAGCCAATACCGCAGGCGTACGTAAACTCATGCATGCACTTAAACGTGGCGAAGCCATTGGCATTTTGCCTGACCAGATACCTGCAGAGGGGGAAGGCGAATGGGCGCCATTTTTTGGCAAGCCAGCATATACCATGACATTGGCGAGCAAACTGGCAGTGAAAACAGGGGCTACAGTGATGATGGCATTTGGTGAGCGTTTAGCGGACGGATTAGGCTATGCCTTACATCTCACTAAAGTCGATTCTATTGCCACTGCGGCCTTACTTAATCAAGCAATAGAAAAACAAATTGCTCAAAAACCTGAGCAATATTTATGGCAGTACAACCGCTACAAAATGAGACGGCATGCCATGCAAAAGTTGGATGCGCCGACTGATTAACAGATTACTCACGTATTGCGGACTTTTCGGCTGCTAAGCGTTTTTGAAATTTTGCACTATTGAATTTTGCATGCAATTGATGGGCTCGCAAGCAAACCTGCTGCCAAAAGGTTTCGTTTTGCGGTAAGTAATGCGTTTTAAACAATGCCATATCCACCTCGTTCAACCCACAGTCCATCGCTGAAAAATACAACCCAGCAATATCTTTCATGACAGCTTGACCTGTGCTTGCTTGGTTCTGCAGCATGCGGTGTAAATCGATGAGATACAGTTGAATCACACCTTGCTTGAGTTCCGCCTGTTTCATGACGAAATGACAAAGATAAAAGTCACGATGACATAAGCCAGCTTGATGCAATTTTGCCGCCAATTGCGCGACTGCGATAATCAACGTCTGCTTAAACGTCTCGTCGGGCGGCCTAGTTTTCCAATCTGCACATAAATCCTCTAGCGAGACAATATCACCCAAGTCTTCTGTCATCACAAACGATTGCAAACTGGCTGGATTCCAACCTTGCTGTCCGTAAGCCACCAATGGTGTGGTTGGGATACCTAATGACACCAGCTGTTGTATCGCAGCCACCTCTGTCAGCGCGCCTAGTATCGGCTTTTTTAAGCTCAATATATTTTTTAATATCTCGCCCCAACCCACACCAAAATGCTGTTTAACAAAGTAGGACTGACCTCCTAATTGTACTTGTATCGTTTTACGACCAGCCACATCCCTGAATGGTTTTCCATGTAGTTGCATGATAGATTGAAAGTGATTCTTGCCTGCGAGCTGCTGCTTAATCGCATCTGGGATATGCAATAGCTTGCTCATGCTTTCTCCATGTTGCGTCTAGCCAAGTCAATCAGGATATTGGCTTCTGCACTGCCATCATTTGCCAGCATAATATGACGGGTGTGGCTTAAACCATTGCTTGCCCATGCTTGGCGTTGGCTTTCAGATGCGCTACGCATCTGCAACCATTGTTGATTAAATGCTGTTTGCTGAAATGGCAGCGGATTGACCAATCCCGCTTCTGCCTCTGCCACATGGTGTGCATAACCACAACTCTCTGTCACCAGCATTGGCGCACCGCAGGCCATGCCTTCCAAAATCACCAATCCTGTATTTTCGCGATAGGCAGGATGCACGCACACATCTGCACCTTGCATCAACAAAGGAATATCTGCACGGCCTTTTGAAATAATCACATGGTTTTGCAAACGGAGTTGATTGACCATGGCTTGGAACTGCTTTGGATTATCTTGACCCACGGCTACCAACTTAGTGTGTTGCAGCAATTCACTTGGCAATGCCGCCATCGCCAAAATAGCACGATCCAAACCTTTCATAGCAAAACCAGAACCTGTGAGCAAATAGACGAAATCATTTTGCGTAAAGCCAAAAGCATCGCGCAAATGTCTACGCGTGGCAGCTTTATCTTCCAACACAAAACGCTCTGGCGATAAAAATGGCGGAATAAAATGAAAGCGTTCACTTTGCGTGCCATACCATTTTTGAAAGTGCGGTTTCTCAGTCAATGACACTGCCAATATGGCAGTGCTCACTTCTTTAGCAAATACATCATGTTCACATTTGGCAAACCAACGGTAGCGCGGTGTTAATCGGTACAACCAATTGCGTTGCTGATGCGCACGCTCAATAAAACAAGGATCCGCTGCAAAATGTGCGTCTAAGCCAGCCATACGGTTGTAGCCAAAGATAAAGTCAAATTGCTCAGCTTTAATCATGGCAAAAGTCGCTTCTATAAATTTTTGATAGCGTTGAAAATTAAACCAACCTGTTTGTGGCAACACGTGTACCTGCATACCTGTAGGCGACTCACCCTGCCAACTCAGTGTGAATATATCTACATGATGCCCACGTTTTAACAGCTCATTGGCAGTGCGTAACATATCGCGCTGCATGCCACCAAACGGAAAGTATTTAAAAATAACAAAGGCAAACTTCATTATCGGGATTGTATGCGAAAATATCGCCATGAAACGTATTTTGCTGGTGAAAACCTCATCCCTCGGCGATGTTATTCACAACTTACCTGTGGTCAATGACCTATTGCAACACTATCCCGATGCACAAATTGACTGGATAGTCGAAGAAAGCTTTGCAGATATACCTGCATTACATCCAAGCATACACAACGTAAAAAAAGTTGCGGTGAGACGCTGGCGTAAACAACTATTGCGTTGCAATACTTGGCAAGAAATTAAAACATTTAAACAATCATTGGATAGCCATTACGATGCGGTAATTGATACCCAAGGCTTAATCAAAAGCGCCCTCATTTCACGCATGGCACATGGAGCCAAGCATGGTTATGATCAGCATTCCATTCGGGAGCCATTGGCAAGTCGCGCCTATCAGCACACTTACGCAATTAGCTACCAACAACATGCCGTGACACGCAACCGTACCCTGGTTGCGCAAGCATTAGGCTATTCAGTGCCTACCCATCACCCAGACTATGGCATTCAAGCGCATACGACTCAATTCCCGGTGAGCATGCCTCTGCCTAAATCGTTTGTGATTGGCTTGCATGGCACTAGCCGCGACAGCAAATTGTGGCCAACGGAGTGCTGGATTACCCTTGGCAAACAACTAGAAGCGGAAGCGACTGCATTAGTATTACCCTGGGCTAGCCAAGCGGAAAAGCAGCGTGCAGAGCAGATTCAGTCACAATTATCCCATGCCATTGTATTGCCCAAACTCAATATTGGTCAGTTGGCAACCATCATTGCTCAAGCATGTGTAGCCATTGGTGTGGATACCGGATTGTCACATTTGGCGGTTGCGCTCAGCATACCTACGATTGCCATCTACACCGATACCGACCCTGCACTCACGGGCGTCTTGGCAGGAGCTTTTGCTCCAGCAATCAATCTTGGCAATCAGCATGAAGTACCAACGGCTGATGAGGTATTCAATGCTTATCAACAACTCATTGAGCGCGCACCTTAAAAAAAATCTCATCTAGGCTTGAAACATGCCCGAATAACCCCACTTTAAAAAAGTGTTATTAATATTTGGGGAACCACATGCAAGAAGATCAAACAACGCCAGAGAATATTTCCGAAACTGAAGCGCAAACGACTACTGAACAAGCGCCTAATCCAGAAGAAAAAATTGCCGCACTTGAGAAAGCGCTAGAAGAAGCAAAAGCGCAAGTGCTCTATGTTAAAGCAGAGGGCGAGAACATTCGACGCCGTGCAAGCGATGACATTGATAAAGCCCGTAAATTTGCACTCGAAAAATTCAGCAGCGAATTGCTTGCGGTAAAAGACAGCTTAGATGCGGCCCTAGCGATTGATAATACCGACGTTACAAGTTACAAAAACGGTGTAGATTTAACCGCCAAACAATTATTGAGCGTGTTTGAGAAATTCAATATTGCTGAAATCAACCCAGCGAATGAAAAATTCGACCCAAACAAGCACCAAGCGATTAGTGCTGTGGATTCGGACTTAGAGCCCAACACCGTAGTCAGCGTTCTACAAAAGGGTTATACGCTGAATGAGCGTGTGTTACGCCCCGCATTGGTGATGGTAGCGAAAGCAAAATAAAACCCTTTTTTAATTAAGGGCTTGAAATAAAAGTGATCGGCCCAATTATTACACTATCGGATTGCAAAGATTAATTTAAGGATTGAAGGACATAGAATATGGCAAAAATTATTGGTATTGACTTAGGTACAACAAACTCATGTGTGGCTGTAATGGAAGGCGGCAAACCACGCGTGATTGAAAACGCAGAAGGCGCACGCACAACGCCCTCTATCATTGCTTATCAAGAAGACGGCGAGATTTTAACTGGTGCTCCAGCTAAACGCCAAGCGGTGACTAACCCTAAAAACACACTGTTTGCAGTGAAACGTTTGATCGGCCGCCGTTTTGAAGAAAAAGAAGTGCAAAAAGACATTGGCTTAATGCCTTACACCATCGCAAAAGCTGACAACGGCGATGCATGGGTAGAAGTGCGTGGTCAAAAAATGGCGCCGCCTCAAATCTCTGCAGAAGTATTGCGCAAAATGAAAAAAACGGCTGAAGACTACTTAGGCGAAGAAGTGACCGAGGCCGTGATTACAGTGCCTGCTTATTTTAACGATAGTCAACGTCAAGCCACAAAAGATGCTGGTCGCATCGCTGGTTTAGAAGTGAAACGTATCATTAACGAACCAACGGCAGCTGCGCTAGCCTTTGGTTTAGATAAACAAGAAGGTGACCGCAAAATTGCGGTATACGACTTGGGTGGTGGTACATTCGACGTATCGATCATCGAGATCTCAACTATTGATGGCGAGCACCAATTTGAAGTGCTTTCTACCAACGGTGATACGTTCTTAGGTGGTGAAGACTTTGATAACCGTATCATTGATTTCTTGGCAGACGAGTTCAAAAAAGAAAATGGCTTAGATTTACGTAACGATTTGTTGGCGAAACAACGCTTAAAAGAAGCGGCTGAAAAAGCCAAAATCGAGTTATCAGGTGCACAACAAACCGAAGTGAACTTGCCTTACATTACCGCGGATGCGACAGGTCCTAAACACTTAGTGGTGAAAATCACTCGTACAAAATTAGAGTCTTTAGTAGAAGACTTGATTGAACGTACGATTGCACCTTGCAAAACTGCGATCAAAGATGCGGGCGTATCGATTGATGACATCACCGATGTGATTTTGGTAGGTGGTCAAAGCCGTATGCCAAAAGTACAAGAGAAAGTAAAAGAGATTTTCGGTAAAGAGCCACGTAAAGACGTGAATCCAGATGAAGCTGTGGCCGTTGGTGCTGCGATTCAAGGTGGTGTATTGCAAGGTGATGTGAAAGACGTGTTGTTGTTGGACGTAACGCCATTGTCTTTGGGTATTGAGACATTGGGTGGCGTGATGACGAAACTCATCAAGAAAAATACAACGATTCCAACTAAGGCATCACAAGTATTTTCAACTGCAGAAGACAACCAAAATGCTGTGACCATTCAAGTGTTGCAAGGTGAACGCGAAATGGCTGCTGGTAACAAATCACTCGGTCAATTTAACCTGAGCGATATTCCACCAGCACCACGTGGTATGCCGCAAATTGAAGTAACCTTTGACATTGACGCGAATGGTATTTTGCATGTGTCTGCCAAAGATAAAGCGACTGGTAAAGAAAATAAAATCACCATTAAAGCTAACTCTGGCTTATCTGAAGAAGAAATTCAGAAGATGGAAGAAGACGCAGCAAAATATGCAGATGAAGACCGCAAATTGCGCGAAGTGGTAGACGCACGTAATGCAGCAGACGGCATGGTGCACAGCGTGAAAAAATCGCTGACTGAGCATGGCGACAAATTAGATGCGGATGAAAAAGCCAAGATCGAAGCTGCGATTAAGGATGTAGAAGATGTGATGAAAGAGGGCGACAAAGAAACGATTGAAGCCAAAACCAACGCATTGATGGAAGCTTCTCAAAAATTAGGCGAAAAAGTATACGCTGAGCAACAAGCGCAAGCCAATACTGAAAGCGCGCAACCACAAGGTGAAAAAACTGTGGACGGTGACGTGGTAGATGCCGAGTTTGAAGAAGTGAAAAAAGACTAAGTTACATTGCCCTAAAAAGCACAGGTCGCAGAAAACGTATGATTTCTGCCCCTGTGTTTTTGCGGTTAAAAGGGCTGAATTTAATTATTGAATGAGTACTTTAAAAACAACTAAAGTCACTCTATGGTGAACACATTATGGCTGCAGCAAAAAAAGACTATTACGAAGTACTAGGCGTTAACAAAGACGCATCTGAGGACGAGATTAAAAAAGCTTATCGCAAGCTGGCGATGAAGTATCACCCTGACCGTAATCCAGACAATCCAAAAGCAGAAGAGCAGTTTAAAGAAGCAAAAGAAGCTTATGAAATGCTTTCGGACGATCAAAAGCGCGCTGCTTATGACCAGTATGGCCATGCAGGCGTAGATCCAAGCATGGGCGCAGGCGCAGGCGCTGGCTTTGGTGGATTTAGCGATGCATTCGGTGATATCTTTGGTGATATTTTTGGCGGTGGCGGCCGTGGTGGTCAGCGCTCCAATGTCTATCGTGGTGCTGATTTGCGCTACAACATGGAAATTTCATTAGAAGATGCGGCGCGCGGCACAGAGACTAAAATCCGCATCCCGGTACAAGCAGCATGTGAAACCTGTGAAGGCACTGGCGCTAAAAAAGGAAAATCGCCCATTACATGCACAACATGTAATGGGCACGGCCAAGTGCGCATGCAGCAAGGATTTTTCTCGGTACAACAGACATGCCCTAAGTGTCATGGCACGGGAAAAATCATTAAAGATGAAGACAAATGCGGCACATGTCATGGTGCAGGCCGTATTAAGCAAAACAAAACATTATCCGTCAAAATCCCAGCTGGGGTGGATGAAGGCGACCGTATTCGCTTAAGTGGTGAAGGCGAAGCAGGCGTCAATGGTGGACCTACAGGCGATCTATATGTGGTGATTCATATCAAGCCACATGAAATGTTCCAACGTGATGGGGGTAATTTACATTGCGAAATGCCCATCAGTTTCACCACGGCAGCACTAGGCGGAGAGATTGAAGTACCTACATTGGGTGGTTCAGCCAAAATGAAAATCCCAGCTGAAACACAGACAGGCGCAGTGTTCAGATTGCGAAGCAAAGGCATTAAACCGCTAAGGGCTAGTGAACACGGTGATTTAATGGTGCATGTGGTGGTTGAAACACCAGTTAAACTCACAGAGCACCAGAAAAAACTATTGAAAGAGTTTGATTCTAGTACCCAGGCCGATGCAGGAAAACACAGCCCAAAAAACAAAAGTTGGGTAGACAAAGCTAAAGACTTTTTTAGCTAGCAACTCTCCTAAGGCTATGTCACTCTAGCGGTGTGACATAGCCTTCACTCTTACAGCAATTCATGTTCAAGTCTAGCTATTCCATTGATTTATCGATGCTTTACAAATCATTTACAAATTTTTCCCCGCCATTACATTTGAGTTACAGCTAGGTCATCAAACTGCAATATGTTCTTGTTAAAGTGCATCATACGTTAATAAAGGAGCACTACAATGAACAACATCAAAACCATCACCAAATTTGTATTCGGCACATTTATGGTTGCCAGCTTGAGCTTTTCTGCCATGCACAGCCATGCAGCTGGATTTAACAAAAACCACAATATCAATGATGGAAAAGTGTACTCCTCTATCAAGTTCTATGACTTAGTTGAGCACACTAAACCTAGCGAAGTGGCTAAGAATTTCGGTGCGCCTGACGAAGTGTTAATCTTAAAAGCGCCAGAAGGTGAAATGGCTGGCGTAGTGTGGATTTACCGCGACGCAGTGCTTAAACAACACGGCATGCAGGATGCGCGTTTTGTACTTATTAACGGCGAGTTGAAATACGTCACATTGTCAGACGCGACATAACTCACTACTGAATACTTGCTATCCAAACCCCCTTTTGCCCGCGCCTGCGGGCATTTTTTTGCCTGCTAACTTTAAGTTATCCTCTACAATATAAGCATGAAACCGCATATTCTCATTATTGAAGATGAGCCTGCTATTGCTGAAACACTGCTATATGCATGCAATGAAGTTGGCATGTTGACTACCTATTGCACATTAGGTCAGGTGGGCATTCAAACCCTCAAAACACAAGCTATTGATTTTGTTGTACTTGATGTTGGTCTACCAGACATGTCTGGTTTTGATGTATGTAAACAACTGCGCGTATTTTCATCCGTACCTATTTTATTCTTGACTGCGAGAAATCACGAAATAGACCGAATAGTTGGTTTGGAAATTGGTGCGGATGATTATGTTACCAAACCCTTTAGTCCAAGAGAGGTGGTGGCGCGTATTGGTGCCATTCTACGCAGAGGTCATCATACACATACCAATCCGAGTAGAGCCGAGTTTGAGATAGATGAAATGCAGCGCAGGATTCAATTTTTGGGCCATTACCTAACCCTCACCCGTTATGAGTTTTTGCTATTAAAAGTACTGGTAACCTCGCCAAAGCGTGTCTATTCCAGAGATCAACTAATGGACTTGGTTTGGATTGATGCTGACGAAACACTAGAGCGTACAGTGGATGCGCACATTAAAACACTACGTAGAAAATTACGTAGCATAGACCCTAACACCCATACCATTATCACACACCGTGGCATGGGTTATAGCCTTTACGCATGAAACTCCCGTTTAACTTCAATATCAGCTTAAAAATATTTTTAGGCTATTTTGCACTGGTAGGCTTAGCCGCATGGTTTGTACTCACCATCTTCGTCAATGAAGTGAAGCCAGGCGTTCGCCAAGCCATGGAAAATAGCTTAGTGGATACTGCACATGTGTTGGCAGAACTTGCTACAGAAGATGTGAAACGTAATCAAATTCAGCACGGCCACTTTGCAAAAAGTATTCAGCACTATCTAGCGCGCATTAGTAACGCAAATATTTGGGGCATTCAAAAACATAGTACTGACTATCGTATTTACATTACGAATCGGTATGGCATTGTGATTTATGACTCCGCCAATCTGGCCCTTGGGCAAGATTATGCCAATTGGAACGATGTGTACCTGACCTTGCGTGGCAAATATGGTGTTCGCTCTAGCCCTGCCATTGCTGGTGACGCTAATCAAGATACGGTGATGTATGTGGCGGCTCCTATTAAAGATGGTAATGCCATTATTGGTAGCTTAACCGTGGCCAAACCCAACCGGACGTTATTGCCGTTTATTGAACGTGCGCAACGCAAAATCATACAGTGGGGTGCTTTGCTTTTTGTGTTATCCATTTTTATCGGCGGATTGTTTACTTGGCGTTTTACAACAAAAATTCACAAATTGCGAGACTATGCATTACGGGTCTCAAAAGGTGAAAAAGCAATGCCGCCTACCTCAAGCAATGATGAGCTGGCAGAGTTGGCATTAGCCATGCAGACCATGCGCAATGAGTTAGATGGCAAGCAATATGTGCAAGATTCAGTACAACACCTGACGCACGAGCTAAAAAGCCCCATCACAGCAATACAAGGTGCGGCTGAACTCATCTCCCCCCATATGCCAGAAGAAGCCCAAACACACTTTTTAACACAAATTAAAACACAGTCTAATCGCTTACAAACCATTATTCAGAACATGTTGGGCTTAGCAACACTAGAACACCAACAACAACTCCATCATCTGACCCAACTCAATTTGAAAGCGTTGGTGGACACGCAAATTGCACATTTATCAGACAAGGCTACTCAGCGCAGTGTGCAGTTTAAATGCATAGCGTCAACCATGATTACAATTAAAGCCGATGCTTTCTTGTTGGGTCAGGCTATTTATAATGTGCTTGAGAATGCACTAGACTTTAGCCCAAGTGGAAGTACCATCAATGTTTATATTCGACAAACACTTGAGCATGCTGAAATATGCATTGAGGACCAAGGCACTGGCATCCCCGACTACGCACTTAGTAAAATATTGAATAAATTTTACTCTTTGCCACGCCCCAATACAGGTCAAAAAAGCACGGGGCTAGGCCTAAATTTTGTGCTGGAGGTGATGAAGCTACATCACGCTGAATTCAGTTTGCAGAATCGACCTGATGTGGGTGTAACGGCTACCTTTTCGCTCCCACTATCTTAAACTTCACATTCGCTTCACATAACTGCATTCCGCCTTCACGCGCACGTTTTATTCTGCTATCTCCATCCACATAGGGAGTTAGTGATGCAAAAAACATTCTTCATCAAAGCAGTCGGCATATTGTCGCTCATCCTTTTAATGACTTGGGCAATTGCCTATATCAACGATATTATTTTAGAAAGGCAACACAGAAACGATCAGGTCAAATTTGATATCGCCAAAAGCTCGGCTGGGGAGCAGACCATCATAGGGCCCATCTTAGTCGTACCCTATGTTGAGGAGTATACAGAAACGATTACCGAAAATAATATACAAAAAATCAAACAAAAACGCGATAAACGTGTTGCTTACTTTATGCCAGAACGATCGGCGTTGGAAGGTGGGTTTAGCAATGCCTATAAAAAACTGGGCATTTATAAAGCGCTCATGTATCAATTTGGTGGCAATATTCAGGGCCACTTTAACTTACCTGCTAATTTGGGTTTAACGCCATTAGACGCAAAAGGTGTCTTGACTATACAGCCAGCCTACATAGCCATAGGCATTAGCGATCCACGTGGAATTTCACAAAAACCAAATCTCCGCTTTCTACACCAAGACTATCGTTTAGAACAAGGTAGCCAAGTGAAAACCTTGGGTAATGGTATCCATGCCCCGATTGGCGTTCTTAAACAAGGAGCTGCGCAGAAAATACCTTTTGAGTTATCGCTCAATCTGATGGGCATGGAGAAATTTAACTACATACCAATTGCAGAAGACAATGCTATTCACTTGCAATCCAGTTGGCAACATCCCCACTTTAGCGGTAGCTTTTTGCCTGTCCACAAAACCAATAGCAATGGCTTTGATGCTCAATGGTCTGTATCTTCACTGGCCAGTAATAACCAAGCATTGTTTTATAACAATTTAGATCACAGTGGCACACAGAACTTAGAAGCATTGACTATTGGCTTTGTGGAACCCATTAATGTTTATAGTCAAGCAGACCGCGCTACTAAGTATGGCCTACTCTTTATTGGCCTCACCTTTATTGGCTTTTATTTGTTTGAGGTACTCAAACAACTGCGTATTCACCCAGCACAATACACCTTGGTCGGCTTAGCCATGGCATTGTTTTATCTGCTTCTTATTTCATTTGCAGAACATATTGGGTTTGCATGGGCATATATATTGGCCAGCACCGCATGCGTTCTGTTACTGGGTTACTATTTAAGCCATGTATTGCACAGCACACACCATGGATTCATCTTTGCAAGCTTGCTTACCGCTTTATACGGTGCACTATTTGGCATTTTAGCTTCTGAAGATAATGCACTTCTTATGGGCTCTGTTTTAGTATTTGGCTTGCTTAGCTTGGCCATGATCATGACGAGAAAAATTGACTGGTACCACATTAGCCAAAAATCAGACCCTACACTTGTGCGCACTCACAATGAGGTAACTGTATGAAAAACAAGCCATTTAAAATAAATCATTTACTAATCTTGCTCATTATTTTATTAGGCTTAGGTTTTACAGTGCCTCAGCATGGTGTGATACCAGTTGCAAATGCCACTAGCAAAGATTGGCACAAACACAGTTACTGGCACTATCCTTGGGGCGCATCTGGCGTACATAAAGGCATTGATATTTTTGCCAGAGAAGGTGCCCCGGTGCTTTCCAGCACGCAAGGTCTGGTCATCTTTAAAGGCTACCTATCACGTGGCGGCAACGTGATAGCCGTTCTGGGGCCCAAATGGCGCATTCACTATTACGCGCATTTAAGCCAGGCCAATGCAATTTGGTTTGATTGGTGTAGCAAGGGTGAAAAAATTGGAGAGGTTGGCACCACGGGTAATGCGAGAGGAAAACCAGCACATTTACATTACAGCGTCATCACCTTAATTCCCAACGTTGGTAATGTCACGACTGAAAAACAAGGTTGGAAACGCATGTTTTATATCAATCCAGCGACTGTATTTATAGATCGTGTTAACTAAATGTGATGAGGCTAGTGGCATCATGCTACTAGCCTGTTTAACTTTCACACCTTGGTCACTAAGCGCTTAAAAAATAACAGACTAGCCCCAGCGAGGATGATTGAACTTTCTATTAAGCACGGGTGATTTGACTCAATTTACATTTAAGTATCTAGCTGGCCGAGAATGCTTTTTAGTTCTTCTTGCGCATTTTCAAAATCCTCGTAATGCTTACCCGAAGTCCTCGCGTACCAATACTTGCTATTCCATATATCACCTTCAATTTTATGCAACACGGCGTGAATCCAGTTGGCAATGGGGTCAGAGTAATCCTGCGCGATAAGGTGTGCGCCATCCCAATCTCCTGCAATGGCAAGTGCTACTGATTGTTGAAGCGCTGCTCTATTGCCAACCATCTCGATTACTTTCGGTTACCTAATCTCTGTATTGCACTAGCGCGGATATTCGATCGTGCCTTTTTGAATAAACTCTATCTTGTAACCATCTGGGTCTTCAATGAAGGCAATGATAATCGTGCCATGCTTCATTGGCCCCGCCTCGCGTATCACCTTACCGCCTTTGGTTTTCACTGTCTCACATGCTTTATAAGCGTCATCCACTTCAATCGCCATATGCCCATAGGCACCACCCATGTCATAGCTGGTTTTACCGTAGTTATAAGTGAGTTCTAACACCGTGTTATCGTACTCATTCCCATAACCGACAAATGCTAAAGTAAATTCACCCTCGGGATAATCACTGGTACGCAATAACTTCATGCCTAACACGTCTGTATAAAATTGAATGGATCGTTGTAAATCGCCCACTCGTAACATCGTATGCAATACCCTCATTTGTCTCTCCTAATTTGATATATTTTTTGATATTTGTCTAAAAGCTGTGCTTTACTCTCAACAACCTCGGGGTTGAGTGGAATGCAATCAATCGGACAAACCTCCACACATTGTGGTTTATCAAAATGGCCAACGCACTCAGTGCATAATTCAGGATTGATTTCGTATATCTCTTGCCCCTGATAAATAGCATCATTGGGGCACACTGGCTCGCAGACATCACAGTTAATGCACTCATCTGTAATCATTAACGCCATAAATCATTGTTGCAAGCAAATCGCTGTGTTGCGTGCTCACTCACTCCAAGTCTATTCAATACATGTCTGTGTAGCGGGTTATGCAACTGACAACACGCTACATTGCAAAAGCCAATTTCTAGCCTATTAACCATTGATCTCTATTTTCCTAGTTTATGCTTGATTGCCGCTTCTACTGCTGGCGATACAAACTGATCTACATCGCCACCCAGCCTGGCCACCTCGCGCACCAAACTAGAGGATACAAACATATATTGCTCAGCAGGCGTTAAAAACAATGTTTCCAATTTGGGATAGAGTTTGCGGTTCATCCCAGCAAGTTGAAATTCATACTCAAAATCACTGGCCGCACGTAAACCGCGAATTACCATTTGTGCGCCCTGCTCTTGTACAAACTGCATCAGCAGACCACCAAACCCTACTACTTCGACATTACTGCCACTAAACACTGATTGTGCGAGTGCCACGCGTTCATCCAAATCAAACAAGGTAGACTTACTGGTGCTGCCCGCTACGGCTACGATCACTTTATCGAATAAATCTGCAGCACGTCTTACGATATCCTCATGCCCCAACGTAATGGGGTCAAAGGTACCTGGGTAAACAGCAATTCTGTTTTTACTCATTATCATGCCTATGTAGAAAGTTGATACTTCAATAAATGATAATACACATTTCCCGCTTTGCTCTGTTTAACAATCTGCCAGTGTTCGGTTGGTAACAATGCATACTCTGCCTCTACATACACAACACCCTCAGCCGTTAAATGCTGAGGCAGCAAGGGCAATATATTAGTGAGCCATCCCTTTTGATAAGGTGGATCGCAAAAAATGATATCAAACAGCGTGTGTGATTGTTGCAAGAATTGCATTGCATCCTGCTGCACGAGCGTGGCCTGATCGGCTTTTAGCATCAGTTTGTTCTGCATCAAGCTTTGAAACGCTGTACGGGCGTACTCCACCATGACAACACTACGCGCATTACGTGAAAGCGCCTCAAAGCCAAATGCACCCGTACCCGCAAACAAATCCAGGCAGACTTTGCCCGTCATGTCTTGTCCTAACCAATTAAACACGGTTTGACGCACGCGTTCTGGCGTGGGTCTCAATCCTTCAGCATCTGGAAATTTCAATAAACGGCTACGCCAAACGCCAGCGTTAATACGCACTTGATTTTGCGCTTGTTTAGATTTGGCTTGGGCTTGTTTCAAAGGAATGAGTTACAACAACGAAAGACATAAGCTTAACGAATCCAAGCCAGATTGTCATGTGCTGAGTGCCAGCATCGTATACTGATGCTGGCGAAACAATTTAGATACGATTACTCTTGCGCGCCAACTATCACAGTTGCGAAATTGGCTTGCTTAATCCGGCGTTGGTAAGCCTCTTTGATTTGCTGCGTCGTCACTTTTGCAATTTGCGAATTAAACTCGTCCAGGTATGTGAGCGGTAATTGATAAAAACCAATCACGCTGATGTAATCTAAAATCTTGCTATTGCTATCTATACGCATAGGAAAGCCACCAATCAGGTTGGATTTCGCTGCTTTCAGCTCTTTTTCAGTCACGCTTTTTTCTACAAACTGTTGCACAGTGGCATTGACCAATTTGAGCGCATCATTCGCTTGTTCTTTTTTGGTTTGCAAGCCAATTTGAAAAGGACCGGCTTCTGCCATCGGCATAAAATAACTATACACGCTATAAACCAAGCCTCGCTTCTCCCGCACTTCTTCAGTTAAGCGTGACACAAAGCCTCCGCCACCCAGAATATAGTTGCCTACGTATAACGGAAAATAATCAGGATCGCCACGCTTAATGCCTGGCTGCCCAACCATGATGTGCGCTTGGCTCGCTGGGTGATTCACACTTTGCACATTAGGTGCGCTGAGCACAGCCACTGGTGGTAACTTGTCAATCGCTGGTCCTTGTGGCAAACCTGCACTCATATTGTCTGCTATCGTACGGGCTTGGGCGGGCGTCATGTCACCTATCATGGCAATCACAGCACTTTTAGCGGTGTAATGTGTTTGATAAAACTTACGTAAATCAGTGACTTGCAGTGCGCTAATTGTTTGCTCTTCTCCATCCTCAGATAAACTGTAGGGATGTGTTCCGTACAACGCGCGCATAAACAGTTTATTTGAAATACTTTCGGGTTTTGTTGCTGATTCTTGCAGGCCAGAGACAATTCTCACTTTTTCTCGTGCAAGCACGGCTTCTGGAAAATCTGGCTTGTGTAGTACTTTATTGAATGTTTCCAGGGCTTTGGCTTGCTCACTAGTCAGTGTGCGTAATTTAAAGCCTGCGCGATCCAAATCAAACTCACCGCCAAACACTGCGCCAATATCCGCAAATTCATTGGTGAGCGTTTCCTCATCCATCCCAGCAGCACCCAGTGTCATCATGTAACGTGTAATGCCTGCAACACCGGAGCTGGCTGACGTATCGCGCGCGCTGCCTGCTGGAAAATTAATACTGACATCAATAATGGGTAAATCATGATTCTCGACAAAATACACGCGCGTACCACTGGCGGTTTGCCAATGCTGGATGTTGAGCCCTGCATGCGCGCTAAAGCTCACCAATATTAAAGAAAAAATAACCAATACATTTTTAACAAACATTCAAATTACCTCAAAATATTCAAGCTAGATTCCCGCTGCAAGGGATTTCATTTTATTTGTATTAACCACTAGTGGACATGGGGTTTGCCGACGGGCTTGGCATTCGGATCGATCGGTTGCGGATCTAAAGTCACCACCGTCATGTTGTCTTGATTCAAGTATTTTTTGGCCACTGCTTGAATTTGTTCCGATGTCACTGTTTTGAGTTTTTCTGGGTATTCTTTAATGAGCGCCCATGGATAACCCATCGTTTCTAATTGCCCTAATTGCATAGCTTGATAGAACACTGAATCACGCTGATACACATCGGCCGCAATGACTGCCGCTTTTACGCGATCCAACTCTTTTTGCGTCACGCCATTAGTTTTGATTAACTCAATTTGCGCAAGCAATGCCGTTTCTAACTCAGCAACTGTTTTGCCTTCTGAAGGCGTACCCACCAGCTCAAATAAGGAATGTTGTCCTCGCGATGTGGTGTCGTAACCTGCTCCTACATCTAACGCCAGCGCAGTTTCTCGTACTAGCTTTTGATTTAAACGCGCAGAATCGTTACCACTCAACACACCAGCCAGCACTTCAAGTGCGTAGGGTTCCCAGGCCAAATCGGCATTCGCTGTCTGGAATGTTAAGGTTGGGGTATGAAAACCCATGGCGAGGTATGGTAACTTACCTGGCGCTTTCACCACGGCACGGCGTTCACCTAATTGGGTAGGTTCTATTTGCGGTTTACGTGGTGGTAAGGCGCGCGCTTTGATTGGTCCAAAATGCTGTTTTGCTAGCGCAAGCACTTCTTTTGCCTTTACATCGCCAACTACTACTAGAGTAGCGTTATTTGGCGCATACCAGTTGCGGTACCATTCGCGAGCATCCTCCGCCGTCATGTTTTCCAAATCATTCATGTGGCCTACCACTGGACGGCCATAGGGATGTGCTCTAAATGCAATGGCTTGAAACTGCTCATTCACTTTGGATTGCGGTTTGTCTTCGGTACGCCATCTGCGCTCTTCCATCACCACTTTAATTTCTTTGGCAAATTCTTCATCGGTAATCTGCAAATTTTGCATGCGATCTGCCTCCAAGCGCATGGACAAAGGCAAGTTTGATTTTTCCAGTTGCTGGTAGTAACAGGTGTAATCCATGCCAGTAAATGCATTTTCACGACCACCTGCTGCAGCAATCATGCGTGAGAACTGTCCTGCAGGTATTTTTTTGGTGCCTTTAAACATCATATGTTCCAGCACATGTGCTACACCCGTTTTACCATTGACCTCATCCAAAGCACCCGCTCTGTACCACACTTGTGATACCACAACTGGCGCACGATGATCCTCTTGCACGATCACTTTCATGCCATTACTTAATTTAAATTCTTGAATTTCTGCTTGGGAAATAAGCGGGATGACAGCCAAACAAATGAATAACCAACGATGCATGTTCAAGTCAAATCTCTTTCTTCATCTTAATAAAAATTTCACACCTAATAATGACAAATGCACAATTGCTTTAGTTCGCCATACTTAAGTGGAGATAGGTAAGTGTGATGCGGTAAATAGCCAATGTTTAAATCACAATCAACATGGCATGTGTGCAAGTTTACGACTAAAATACACATTAAACTTATTTTTAAGCGTGTTATGTTTAATATTTTCAAGAAAAAACCAGACGCAGGTCAAGAAGCTACGCAAGAGAATACTGTCGATACCAGCGCAAGCTCGGCGCCGATTGCACCCGCAACACCCGAAGCCAACGCACTCAGCTTTACACAGCGTTTAAAGCAAGGCCTAGCAAAAACGCGACAACAATTTAGCAGCCAACTCTCCAGCTTATTTGGTGGCGGTAAAATAGATGAAGAGACTTATGAAGAGCTTGAGACTATTTTACTCACCTCTGATATTGGCGTAGCGGCGACAGAAAAACTACTCAACCAGCTTAAAAAGCGTGTCGCCCGCGAGCAGTTAGACGACACTAAAGCACTAAAAGGCGCACTCAAAGCAGAACTGCTCACCGTGCTGCAGCCATTAGAAATTCAGCTCAACACTAACAGCAACAAGCCCTTCGTCATCATGCTTGCAGGCGTTAACGGTGCAGGCAAAACCACCACTATCGGCAAGCTGGCCAAACGCTTTCAAAGTGAAGGCAAAAGCGTGCTGATTGCAGCGGGTGATACTTTTCGTGCTGCAGCACGCGAGCAGCTGCAAGTGTGGGGTGAACGCAATAACGTGCACGTGATTGCTTCAGAAGGAGGCGACCCTGCAGCGGTTATTTTTGATGCAGTGAATTCTGCCATAGCAAAAAATATTGATATCGTGATTGCAGACACTGCGGGCCGTTTGCCCACACAAATGCATTTAATGGACGAAATTAAAAAGGTACAGCGCGTCATTGCCAAGGCTTATCCTAGTGCACCACATGAAATTTTGTTGGTATTAGATGCGAACACTGGTCAAAACGCAGTCAGTCAAGTGAAAGCGTTTGATGATGCACTTGGTGTAACAGGTTTAGTCCTCAGTAAGCTGGATGGTACGGCCAAAGGCGGCGTCATTGCTGCCATCGCAGAAGCACGTCCAATCCCAGTGCGCTTTATTGGGATAGGTGAAGCCATTGATGACTTAAGACCTTTTACTGCGCAAGCGTTTGTGGATGCCCTATTTGATGAGGAGTGATCCATTGACCAATGTGCTTCGTCACACTGTGTTGTTGGTTATAATGCAGTTCATGCTAACTTATGAGCACACACCGATATGATTGTGTTTGATCAAGTCACAAAACGCTATCCCAGTAGTGGAGATATTCTGCAACAAGTCAGCTTTACGATAAATGAAGGTGACATGGTGTTTGTCACTGGCCATTCTGGCGCTGGCAAAAGCACCTTACTTAAACTGATTGCCGCAATTGAACGCCCGACCCAAGGTACTGTGCTGATCAACAACCAAAACGTGAGTAAAATTAACAACGCTGCACTGCCCTATCTGCGTCGCAAGTTTGGTTTGATTTTTCAAGATCACAAATTGCTCTACGACAGAAACTGTTTCCATAATGTCGCCCTACCACTCAGTATCAACGGTATTACCGGTGATGAAGCATCCAAACGCATACGCGCGGCGCTAGATAAAGTAGGCTTGTTACACAAAGAAAGGGCGATGCCAATTACGCTGTCTGGTGGTGAGCAACAGCGCCTTGCCATTGCGCGTGCAGTGGTCAGCCGTCCAGCGATTCTAATAGCAGATGAGCCTACTGGTAACCTCGATACCACTTATGCTGCTGATATCATGCAATTGTTTCAAGCGTTTAATCAGGTGGGCGTGACAGTGATTATTGCCATGCACGATACCGCCAACGTGCTGCAAGAGACAAGTTATCAAACGCTGCATTTAGACAAGGGCCGCTTAAGCGCGCATATGCATCATGCACAAATGGCTTAATCAACATATTCAAGCAGCATCAGTCGTGCTGCATCGCCTGCGTCAGCAATTACTCAGTACGATACTCATCATGACGGTGATTGGTGTCACACTTGCTATCCCCAGCCTCATCTATGTGATGTTGCAAAACGCAAACGCTTTAATCATTGATGTCAAAAAAGAGGCCAAAATGAGCGTCTTCTTACAACAAAATGCTAGTCAGACGACGATTGATGCAATCAAAACCAAGCTAGGCAATCAATCTGATATTGAAGCGTTTACCTTTGTCTCAAAAGACACGGCATTAAAACAACTGATTGAGACCACGGATAATCCAGAGCTCATTGCCTCACTTGAAGGTAACCCGTTACCGCATGCGTTTTTCATCAAACCCTCATCCATTGATAAAAGCGCACTCAAGTCACTTAAATCGAATCTCGAACAATTAGAGGGGGTGGCAGAAGTGGTCATCGATAGCGGCTGGGTAAACCGACTAAACAGCTTGCTGAATATCGGCAAAAAAGCCGTTTGGATTTTTGGTTGCTTACTGGGGTTTGCACTGATTGCAGTGATTAGCAACACCATACGCATGCAAATACTCACGCACAAAGATGAAATTGAAGTCAGTGAACTGTTTGGTGCAACCAAAAGTTTTATTCGCCGTCCATTTCTATATCTCGGCACCTTGTATGGCATAGGCGGGGGCATCGTCGCTTGCATCCTGCTTTGGTTTGTACTGTATATGTTCAATCAGTCTGTGGTGAAAATTGCACTTGAGTATGCCTCTGACTTTACGTTGCAATTTCATGCATTGCCCACCTATCTATATATGATTGCTATTTCCGTGTTAATTGGATGGCTAGCTTCTTATTGGGCAATCACACTGCGGTCGACATCGCAATAAAAGCACTCCTAAAGGGGGGATTGTTGCGCAATGGATGGCTTGTTACATTCTTTCTGCGCATCAATACACTAACTAAAACTTAGCGCAGCTACTTAAAAGACACACCGCTCGGTGTGTCTTTTTTTTGTGTTGTTGAATGATGATGGATGCCCGCCAACGCATCAAATACGGCACCCATCTCACTTGCTGATGCTAAGTTTCGTTATCGTTTCTAGATTGCATTACAATCCAATCACGCAACCATACAACCATTGATACAGAGAGACTTTACGCCATGAATCTATTACCCAGCCCTTATTATGTTAGTGCGTTGGCTACACTCATGCTGCTATTCAGCATGCCATACGCATTCGCGTTAGATGAATCGAATGCAGTGCATGTGGTCACCGTATTAAAAACACAAACCAGCTGGGATGGAAAGCCCATTGAGTATCCAACGGGTAAGCCAGAGGTGACAGGCATGTTGGTGGAGATTGCACCCGGAGCCGAGACAGGATGGCACTCACATGCCGTACCCTCCTTTGGCATGATAATAGAAGGTGAGCTGGAGGTTCAGCTAAAAAATGGCGACACTAAGCGGCTGAAATCTGGAGATGCGCTTGCGGAAGTGGTGAATGTGCTACATAACGGTAGAAATGTTGGTGCAGTGCCTGTAAAACTAGTGGTGTTCTATGCAAGCACGGTCGGACAGAAACTTTCAGAGAGAGAGAAACAATGACGAATTAAAGTGTTTCCCACCATGCACTTTCACAGTTTTTTAGC
>ENA-UOXP01000080-UOXP01000080.1-mixed-culture-metagenome-genome-assembly--contig:-NODE-80-length-65780-cov-33.755223_pt1 | contig 65780 bp, 43 predicted proteins | sample MGYA00238161_ERZ761639 | MGnify/ENA primary metagenome ERZ761639 (study PRJEB28913, sample SAMN08776760) | mixed culture metagenome | isolation source: Freshwater growth medium | place: USA...
GTCTCCTACTGCGAGCTCCAGACACTACGTCGTAATTCGGCGCTCGCTCCGAGCGACGAGGACGACGACCTCTGACTCGAGCCTTCGGCTCACAACGTTGACCTGCTGCGAAGCGTCCATACGCGCCGGACGTACGTAGGCTACTCACCGGATCCGTTTCGTCGCTTACGGCAGCATAATGGGGAGATCGCAGGTGGAAGTGCCCCTACCGCAGGACGGCCGTGGGAACTTGTGCTCTTCGTGCGCGGTTTCCGTTCCAAGCACAGTGCGCTCGCTTTCGAATACGCGTGGCAAAAGCCGCATTCGAGCCGGCACACGGCACGCATGTGGGGCGTTCTCGGGATGAGCAAGTGTTCGGTTCGTACGAGTGTCAGCGTGCGTCGTCGTGCGCTCTCCATGCTACTCGGGCACGGTGTGTTAGGGCATGAGCCGCTCTCCGTGTGTGAGGTCGCGTGAACGGTTTCTTGGGTGGAAAGGCCGCGTCCAGCGGTTCACAGTTCAGAATTCAAGCCCCCTGGTCCGGATACAGTCGCCGAACCCGGATCGTTCCGAGACGCGGCTCATCTGGGAGCCGCTTTCAGAAGGTCGTCCACTTGACCCAGTCAAGCTCGTCCAAAGCGCGCGGGTGTACACGCAACAATGACGTCGGGCAGCAGCTTCGAGCAGGACATGGATCTGCTGCGCCAGCGAATGAAAGCCGAGCGGCACCGCAGCGATCGCGAGCGGCTCGAGCTGCTCAGCCAGATGCAGGAAGCGATGCGCGAGGCACGGCGCCGGCAGGACGACCAGGAGTCATCCATGCGCCGGCACCAGGCGTTCCTGAGCCGCGCGCGCGCGGAGGCGGACATCGCCAAGGCCCACTTCGAGGCCGACATGAAACGCCGCCAGGCCTTCTTTGAGGAGTCCGCCGCGCATGCTGCCCGGAGGGAAGCGGAGCGCACACAGCACGCCGAGGAGCAGCGGCGGCGGAGCGCCTCGTCGTCGTCATCGCACGAGTACGGCCTGCCCGGCGTTGCTAGTGCATCGCCGAGGGTTGTCGCGACGCCGCAGCAGGAGCTCCAGTTTGGGGCGTATGAGTCGGCGTTCATCGCCTTTGAGGCGGCCCCAAGTGATGGCACAGTGCAGTACAGCCTGGCGAGCTGCCCGTGGCCGCCGGCCTCATGTCCCGTCTCGGGCGTGCGCAAGGGCGACAGTGTCGATCGGCGCAAGCACCTGCTCAAGCTCGCGCTGCTCCGCTGGCATCCCGACAAGTTCGAGGCCGCGCACAGCTCCAAGCTCTCGAGTGGAGAGCGCGCAGCCATCATGGAGAAGGTAAACGCCGTGCTTCGGCGTGTGCAGGCCGAGCGCGTCGCGTTTGCCGACGCCGACGACGCCGGCACCCCTGGAACAAGGCCGGCGCACTCCTATTCTGCAGCAGCGGGTCCGTCGTACGTGCCACCGCGCACAGCAGCCTCGACCACCTCCTCCGGGAGCCCTTCCAGAATGGATCGTGCGGCCGCCGCGGCTAGGGTCGATCGCGATCTCGAGGAGCACCGGCGCACCGCAGCCGCGGCGGCCGCGCGCTTCATGCCTCAGGCGCAGCCGCGCATGCCCATGTCGCGAGCGACCGGACCGAAGATCGTTCGGCCGTCGCGCGCCGCCTTTGCCGCCGCGGCGGACGCGGCTGCATCCGCAGGGGTACAAATCGACCCGACGATACCAGCGGCCGTGGGGCCACGCACAGCCAAGTATGCGTACGAGGGCCGCTTCCAGTGATGCCTCGCGCTGCGCCGGCCTACTGTAATTGAACTGGAATTATCCTCTGCGCGCCGAGCGGAGATCGCGCTCTGAGACCGGCAGATAGCGCTGAGCGGGGTGGATCGCGGGCAACTCTGATAAAAGCCTCAAAATCAAGATTAATGTCAAGAACGAACACCGCTTTTTCAAATCGGGTTCCCGTGTACGATTGTGTACACAATGTCACACCTTATAATCGCAAAATGCACGGCGGTGCGCGGCCGGCGCCATTGGCCGGCGCCCGCCCCGCCCGGGCCCCGGCGGGGCCCCTCCGCGTGCCTACAAGGGCTCCAAAGCACCAAAGACCGGGCCAAGAGGCCCACCGAGCAAGATTTGGAGCATCACCTGAGCCCGCCCACCCCGGGGTCCCGTCGCGCGGTGGGGAAGCCGTACATGTACGGAGAGCTCGGAGACGCAGACGGCGAGACGAAGCGAGACGCTCACTCTGGTTCGGTCCCTGGCCGTCGCGCCGCCTTGAGCAGAGCTTGCCGTTGCCCCTTCATCGCCCAGCGCGATGCACACACAATGCCACCCTTGACGGCGAACTGTCGCCCGTCGAAGGCCACTTGACCGCCCTCGGCGTCCGTGGCACGTCCACCGGATTCGTCTACGCAGATCAGGCCGCATGCATGGTCCCACGCTTTGAGCTCCTCCTCATATTGAATGAAGCCTACGTGCCGCCCCGCCGCCACCTGGAAGTATTTGATCATCGCGCCGCAGCAGACCACACTCGGCTCGAGGGTCCCAAACGGCTTGCACACGGCGGAGGCCTTCTGTGGGGAAATGAGCCACGGAGCGCTCAGCTCGGGGCGCGCCGCCCACGCGGGCTTGGGCGGCTCGTACGTGACGGGCGCCGTGCCCTCTGCAGTCCACCAGCGCAGCCCGTGGCCGCGCACCGCGGCCATGATCGGCGGCGACTCCTCCTCCGGAGGCACGCCCATCACCCCAAGCAGCGCATAGCCGTCCGCGTCGACGAGGGCGAGCCCTATGACGAAACCCTCGCCGGTCATGAAGCCCTTGGTGCCGTCGATCGGATCAAGGACCCATGTGCGCTCGCCCTTGCCGCGTGGCGGCTCTAGCCCGCTGTCGACGGCCGCGAGGAAGGCCTCTTCACTGCGCTCGCCTCCATGCTCGTTGCACAGCCGCAGCGCTAGCGAGCGCAGCGCGGCGTCACCACGCAGGTCGCCCGCATCCTCCTCGCCCATGAAACGATCTGCGGGAAATTGATCCTTGAGCGCTGCTGCCACGAGGCCCTGGATGGCAAAGTCGGCAGCGGTGACGGGCGTATCGTCGCCTGGCTTGATGAACGAGACGCCCGCCTGTGTGTCGCAAGCATCCATCGTCTTTCCCGAAGTTGGGTTGGCCTCCACCGTTTGCATTTCGCACCTCAGAGCGTTGCACAGTTGCATCGCCCGCTGCACAGCACTGACCGCAGCCGTAGCCTCTGCGGCGAGGTCGCCGCCCCAAGCGGGATCATTAGGGCCTGCAGTCTCAATTGCCTGGCCGAACGAACTGCTCAGGGGAGTTCTGGCGTCGTAGACAAACTTGCCCTCCAATGGGCCCACGCTAGCCATCATCGTGATGGCAGCGTCGTGGAACGTTCTTCGAAAAGTGGTAGTGCATATTGAGTAGCGCACATTGAGGGAGAGCGTGGAAGAGAGGACGAAAAGGGCCGGGACCATCGGCCTGGTTCACATACCCCAAGCAGGTGTGAAAAAACCAGGCCGGATTGTTCTACACACATTGGGAGCGCCACCCGCCGGCGCCGGCGGCGCCTACGCGCACACGGCCTTCGCGCGTGCGCTCCTCCTGCGCCTTCCTGCGCCCTGCCCTGCCCTGCAAAGGGCATGCCATCAACCTTACAACGCATCTCGTAGTGCCTCAAACCAGAGGTCGGCATTGCAGCGCAGCAGCGCAGCGCACGGAACGCCAACCTTGTCCTCGCTCGCCGCACGACGGATGGCCTCCACTGTTCCAGGGTCGGCACATTCGCAGAGCAGTCGAGTCTCCGAACCGCTTATGCTGCGACAGTGCTGCGCTTGCGCGAGCGCAACACCAAAGAGTTCAAGCACGGATGCCGGCTCGTCGCCAAGCAACGCCACGTTCGCCTCCGGAATGCTGATGGCCTCGTACGCCGCTGCGGTAGCTTGCTCTTTGCTCTTGCCCGCGACAACGGAGATGGCCGCACCCGCGTGTCGCCCATCGCTCCAGAGCTCGCCGTCCCGTAGCACTAGCAGTGACAGGCCGCCATCCTCTGGGTCGTCATCGTCGGCGACGTCGGCTGCCTCATGCAGCACGCCTGCAATCGCTGCGCCGCTTGGAGGCGGGAGGCACGCTTTATTGAAGCGATAACGCACGCCCGAGAACAGTTCGAGCAGTTTGTCCATGCCCTCGTCTCCGGATGGTGTGCCACGCAGGTCCAGCCAGAGCGGTACATGGACAAGGGCGCTGGCGGACCCAAGAAGCATCACCAATAAGCTTTGCATGAGGCTGGAGTTTGCGTGTGTGAACGGCAACTGGCTGTTAATACTCGGTAGCCGACTCGGAAAGGGCACGCAGTACAGTTGATGAGGAGGGCGGGCCTCCACGTGTTTTGATTTGGGGCCTCGTCGAGGTTGCCCTGTCCCTGGTGAAACCGCAACAGGATTCGATGGTGATGCTCAGGTAGGCACCCGTCCAGTTGATGGTATGGCGGATTTCTTCGACAAATACTACGTCCAAACGGTCGGCTCGTCCCACCTGAGCGCACTCGACGAGCAGGAACACGGCTCCAACGCAGATTGGCGGGCAGAGGCGCTTGGTCGCAGTCCGTGGGTTGAAGACCCTTGGGCCGGTGATGATCGTCTCTTGACCTTCAAGAGCGTTGTGCTTCCGCACGCTGAGCTACTGATGGGCGACCGATGGCCCGATGCCGACGAGGACGAGCGACACCGACAGCAACGCCAGTTTCAGTGTCTCACAGATGCCGATGAGACTAGAGCCGAGGCGGCGTTGGCATTAAAGGCGGCGATGTCGGGGGTGGGTTCGAAGGTGGTCGCCGCGCGGTCAGCGCGGGCGGAGCTTGCTCTCGACGATAGCATAGCGCTCGTGGTGGCCCCGGGACGCTGGGACGTGGAGGTGGAGCCGGCTTCTCGACAGCGCACGCATGATGAGTTGAGCGCAGCGACGGCGGATACGATGGCGATGGTCGCCGCGGCCGAGGCAGCCGCGAAGCAAGCAGCAGCTCGTGCAGCAGCGCAAGCGCCGGTGACAAAGGAGGTAGGTCCTGTGGCAGAGCCGGCACCTGAGGCACAATCAGCTACTCCTGCTACTCCTGGGCTGGCTCTGGAAATACCAGCTCTTGTGCCCGATGAGGCGGCAGCAGAGGCCGAGCTTGCGTCCTTGAGGGCCGAGGCAGCCGAGATGGCCGCGGCCCATGATTTACCCGTTGGGATCATTGCGGTAGTCCAGGTAGTCTCCGCGGAGGCGGCCGAGACAGAGTCGGCAAGAGCGGCAGAGGAGGCAGGCGCGGCGACGAAGCTGCAAGCTCGGGCGCGCGGCCATGGTGCGCGGCGTCGAGGTGCAGGGTCAGCCACCGCCGCCGACGCAGCGGCGACGCTCGAAGAGGATTTCGTCCCGGTGGAGCCAGATGGACCTTTCCGTCCAGGGTTTGCTCGGGAGGCGCAGGCGCAGGCGCAGGCGCAGGCGCAGGCGCAGGCGGCGGGTGCGAAGACGGTAGTCGTGCTCCTCGGCCCACCGTGCTCTGGAAAGAGGGCACACGCGCACCGGATTGCGGAGGCGATTAGGTTGCCGCGCCTCTCTCTTGCCGAGCTGCTGGGTGCCGCCGCGGCGACAGGTGCTCGGGGACATGCCCCCGAAGCTCCGGCCACCGAGGACCTCCTCATAGATCTCGTCCACGAGCGCCTCCGGGGCGCCGAGTGCGCGCGTGGCATCGTGCTTGAGGGCTTCCCGCCCGCGGTCGCGCAGGCAGAACAGCTCGACGCGTTGCTGGCGGGCTTGGGGGAGAAGGTGACGGTCGTCATCGCGCTCGAGGCGCCCGACTCCGTGCTCGCCGAGCGCGTGTCGGGCCGTTGGGTGCACGTGCCGTCAGGAAGAAGCTACCATGGGACCTTCGCAAGGCCGCGCTCGCTCGCGGAGGGATCGGCACCCTCGCCGGAGACCATGCTGGATGACGATACCGGGGAGCCTCTGGCTCAGCTTCCAGACGACACCACGGCGGCGCTTGCGACGCGGCTGCAAGCGTATCGTGAGCAGGCGCCGCCGCTGATCGAGTACTACGAGGCCGCGGGCGTCCTCGTGAGTGTCGACGCCAGCGCGCCGCAGGAGGCGGTGTGGGCGAGCATTGACGCGGTGCTGCCGTACGTCGAGTGAGGCGCGAGTGACCCCGGTGTAGACACGGGTCCTGGAGTCTGTACGGAAAAATGAGCTCGCGGAGCTCTTTAATTCAATGCTTTTCCGGACACGACCGGAGCATCTCGATCTCCCCGGTCTCCCAGTCCCCCGAGAGCCAGAGTAAATGTCATGCTCGAGCATAATCATGGCACATGTGCGGGAATAGGCATTTGGGGGCAGCCGCGGCGACCGTGAGGCCCCATCGATTTGTGGGCCACACAATCATCGTTCCGGGATGCGGGATGGCCCCGCTTGGCGCGCAGACACGGGACAGCTGCCCAAGTGCGCACAGTGGACCGGACACGTAGCATTGTACCGCGGCTCACAAGTGGTGCCACTCTCGAGCCACAGAACGTAAGATCTCGAGCCACAGATAGATGAGCCCGAAACTCTTGACGAAACACCTGGCGCGCATGTGTGGCTCAGTCTTCATCCCAGGCGCACGGCAGCGGCGGCGCCGGCAGCTGCGACTCTTGTACCACCAAACATGCCGGCGTAAGGAATGCCAGCGGACGCCGGGCGGACGGCAGGATAGGAGTGCGGCGCCGGCGCGGGCGGCCGCGCCGGCGGCGCGGGCGCACTCGCGGCGACGGGCGGTGGCTTCTGCGCCGCTTCGAGCATGTGAGCGTACTGATGCGGCCTCCGGGGCTCAAGTGGGGTGCGCGGGCGAACATTCTCGGCGCCCGAAAAGGAGGACTGCGGTGGGTGTGAATGGACCTGGGCAGCCTGCGACTTCGGCGGCCATGTGGGGGCGACTGGGGGAGCGCTCGCCGCCTCTCGGAGGGGGGGCGGGCGCGCCGCATCGCCATGCAGCCGTATCGACTGGTTGCGTGCGATCTTGGCGTAGTCGATCTTTGCCTCGATGAAGGCGCTGGTGAGTTGCTGCACGGTGCATCCCTCGAGGGGTAACCGATGCTTCTCAAAGATCTCGGCGGCCTGCGCCTCGGTGCACGCGATCCCAAACCGGTCGCACACGCGCGGCATGTTGGTCGGCGTGATGCGAATCTGCGAGGTGCCGCCGGTGAGAACCTCGTCCGTACCGAAGGTCCAAAGGAGTTTGCGCGTGTAGTCCTCGTTGCGCGCGGTGAAGGTGTCGAATTTGGAGAGCAGTGCGTTGGAGATGCGCTCGGAGCCCCACGCAAACTTGGAGCGTGCGATCCCCGAGGGCAGATTCATCTTCCTATTGTGCTCGGCCGCCTGCCGCTTTCGAAGGGCCGCCGCCTGCCGCTCAATTCGCATCTCCTCCTTGTACTCTGCCTCCGCCTCGTAGAACGCATCGCGAATGGCGGTCAGGTTTTCCGCGCTCGGCAGCGTGGTGCCGCCTACGCCCGCGAGCCGATCGTACGCCTCGTGCGGGAGCATCCGCTCGAAGAGGCCCGTCGCCGTCACGTCACCAGTCACCCTGCGCGGGTAACGGTCGCCGTACGGTGGTGCCGCCGGGACGCCAAGCTGCTTGCGCAGCAGGTGGTTGCGCTCGCCCTCCTCTGGCGTCGGCGCGTGCAGGCTGCCGTTCGGGCGGCCTGGGTGTACGCCTGGCCTGCGACCGTTTCCATCCGGCTGCGAGGCGGGTGGCTCCCATATATAGTACTCGAGGTCTGGGCCGATCCCGTGCTCGATCTTCTTCCCGCGCCGCGGCTCGTCGCTCTGCCGGATGCTTTCCCCTGCTCGATCTTGCGCCACCGTCGCTTGGTTGGAGGCGTGAGAGTGAGGTCCGCCGGGCGCAGAGCCTGGCCGCGCCCATCCAGTGGCATCGCGTCTGGCCGGCTCAGGTTTGGCGCTCCTGGCAGCCGGATGCGGCTGCAGGCCTTGCCCGCCTTGTGGCACTCCTTGCGCAGCTCCTTGCACGACAATATGGTGCACGGGCGTCGCGCGAAAGTCGCTGCGCATGCGCGGCGGCGGCGCCTTGAAGGTGATCTGGCCCATGATCTGTTGCATGGACGGCGTGAGCTGCTTGGGTAACGGGTGCGGTGCGGGTACGTGCGGCGCCGAGATCACAGAGGTCAGGCGTGGCGCAGCGCTCGTCGTCGTTGCCATGCGTGGCGCGGCGCTAGTGGCGCGCGCCAGCGGCGCATGCGCCGAGCCTACGCGGGCCGGAGCCGCGCTATAGGGTCGAGCGCCAGGCATTGAACTGGTTCCAGACGGAGCGTTCGAGACGACGCCCGACCGTTGGAGAGTAGTTCACGTTCACGTTATTTTTTGACAAGTTCAAGCCTCGAGAGCACATTCTATAGGCTTGGCTTCCATCTAGGTTGTCTGTTGATTATGTGGTACACGGAACTTGAACTTGATCACGTTATTTGGCCCACTCGGGTCTCGGCGAGAGTGCGTCGCACACCCACCGCTCCCGTGGAGCGTGGAGACACACCCACTGGGAAGCGCAGACTCTCAGGAGAGACAGTTTCCCTTTTCCTGTGTTCATGCTGAAACGAGGGATCTAATTTTGTGATTAGGTGATTAAATCATGACGGGCCCCGCCCGGCACGACCTGTCCCGACAGCTACATCGTACATGGACCCAGGGGCCAGGCACCCAGCGTCTTCCAACACGGCCAAAAGGGTTTAGAATCGACGGCGTGTTCACAGCGCACCGCAAGGCGAGGGTGGCGTCACCTCGGCTGGGAGCGCCCACGACGGCCTGCTCGACTGCAGCGGGGCTGCTGTCATCAGCGAGAGCAGTGTGCTGTCGCAATTGGAGCTGCGTTCGCCGCCCGCGCACGTGCCGTGGCAAGTGCCACCCGCATGGGTGGACGCGCCGCCGTGAGCGCCGCCGCCCGCCGCGCCATCGCTGATGCCGAGATCGTCTGCATCGAGATAGCCCTTGCGCCCGCCGAGGGCAACAAAGGATGCGCGGATCGAATCGGCGAGGCCAGCCGCGAGAGCTGTGGGATTTCGCTCGGCCTCACGCAGCTTGTGCTCCAGGTAGGTTGCCCAGGTGATGACCACGCGGGGGCCGTGCTCGTGCGTGTGGTTGCGCGAACGGACAAGGCCCTCGTGCATGTTCGCGAGCGCGTCGAAGGTGGCGCGCGACGGGGCGGCGAGCACCTTGCGCCGTGCCTCTCGTTCCTGTCAGCGGCACTCAGCGACACTCAGCGGCAAACAGTATCACTTGATTCGCGCTTCACTCAGTTTCGCTCCATGCAATCAGTATCAATCAGCATCGCTGCGCCGCGCCCCTCGGCACCTGCTCGCGCGATAGGTACCGGTCGACGAAGACTGAGAGCATCGCCGCGTTCAGCGGGACGCCTACGAGGATGTACACGGTCGTGAATGCCAAGCCGGCGCCGGAATCGAGCGGCGACACCATCCCGAGGCTCGTCAACGACGAGATGGCGAAATAGAAGGCGAAGACGGCGCGGGACGCATCCTGGTCGCCCGCCCCCGGGATATTGCCGTAATAGCCGTAGATGAAGCCACAGGCGAGCGTCACGAGCCACGAGATGACCACCGCCACGTGCCAGTGCCCAGTAATGCGATCTTCCTCCGCCTCCAGGGCCGTGAAACGACCCACCATGCGCCGTATCCGGCTCATGCCGCCTCCGCGCGCGCGCTGCCTCGGGGCATGCGACGTGCACGAGCCGAAGGTGGCGCGCGCGCCCTCATCGTGAGCCGTGGCCCTCGTCGTGGGCGCATGGCTGCCGTCGTGAGCCGTGACCCTTGTCGTGGCGGCGTGGGTCTCCCTTGCGACACGCTTGAGCTCGCGCTGCATGAACTTCTCGTCGCGCAAGAGCACGGTTTCTGCTAGGAGCGCACCCAAGCCCGCAATGCACAGCATGCAGGCGATCGCGTAGAAACACGTGCACATGATCGCCACGTCGTCCGAAATATTGAGGGAATTGCCATTCGCGTCCTCGGGTACCATTCCGACCGTCATGCCCATCGAGACGGCGTAAAAGATGCTCTGCATCAAGGTCCACTGCTCGCAAACGATGAGCACAGCCACGTACAGAGCGGTCAGCACCAAAGTCACGATTAGCAGTGACCACAATTTGCTCTGCATGCTCCATGGTTTGCTCCGCGCGCCCGCCTGTGACATAGGAAGCACCCCGAGAAGTGGGTAGTCGCTGGCGGCCATGTTGTCCATGGCCGCTGCTCCAGCGATAGCTAGCATCGCAACGCACACGGAGCGGAGGTTGAGCTCTAATGCGTCCTACGCGGACGGAAACAGTGAGGAAGGGGAGCTGATGAGCAGCAAGGTCCTTAGTAATGCTGTGCAGGGGCGCCCTGTGGTTCGCGGTGACTCCGAATGTTCTGGAATTTCGTCATTTCGTCATCCACGTAAAGAATCAGATGGAGGAGACATGGCGACGTCTGATGGTCGCTCGTGTACATGTATATACTGGTGTCACGTGTTCGACCGCTTATAGCGCTTAACTGCCGGAATGGTAACATGAACGATTGAGGCGCTGGCAGCTCGACTTTTGGTGCCAAACTCGGAACGCCGCAAGCCAAAGCTTTCCTATAAGTGAACGCCCAACAAGGCGCTTTCACGAGTCGCACGCGCTCTCGTCTCTCTCTTCGACGGGAACGCTGAGACGCTGACGCGACGAAGGTGGCTGGACAAGCCTCGCTGCAGGCGCTGCAGGCGCTGCAGGCGCTGCAGGCGCTGCAGGCTGCTACGACGTCGGCGGCGCTGCGCGAGGCCCTCCTTGGCGCGATGCCGTTTGCCGAGACGCCCGCGATCTCCGACGCCCTGATCCGCGCCCGCCAGCGTCTGAAGGAGCTGAAGCGGACGGAGGCGGCGGCCTCGACCATTGCAACAGAGGGGGTGCCGGAGCTGACCACGTCCCGCTCCGCTCCTCGTCAGGTACGGCAGCATCTTGCACCCTGTGTCATGGATGATCTTACAGGCCGGTTTGAGGAGCAGTACGCTCGCGCGCAGTCTGTCGGTGTGCCGTCCAGTGAGCTTGATGCGCTCACGGACAAGCTTGCAAGCTCTTCGATCGACTTGAGTGCAGCTGCCGATGCACTCGAGGAAAAGACTCGCGGGTACTACATGGTGGGCCAACGCGTACGGGCAAGAGGACTCGCCGCCAAGCCAGAAATCAACGGACGTGTTGGTTTCGTGTCTACATTTGTGGCCGATCGAGGTCGGTGCGTGGTTCACTTTGACAAAGCAGATGAGCCTATGTTGCTCCGGCCAGCCAACTTGTCTGCAACGGAAGACGTAGCCTGGGCATTGCATGCTGAGCTGGACGGTCGGGACAAGCAGCCGCGTGACTGGCCGCACCGCCCTGGCATCGATCCTCCGAATGCATTCATCGATTTGTGGCGACCGCCATTCCGCCAAGGTTCTCAGGGTGCGGTCGAGACGCCGGCCTGTCAGTGTCTGCGATCCGATTGCCAGTCAGCCGGCAGATCATGCGGCATGTGTATCACTGACCCGGTGATATGCTGGCGGTGCGAACGCTTCTTTGGTCTGCATTGCGTCGGCCGCGGGCCGGAGGCCCTGGTCCCTGCCGGTGGCATGCGGATTACGACCGAAGACCCCGATTCGATCGACGACACCGCGCAGATGGATGCAGCGGTCAAGCTGACTCGATGGGCAGCGTGCCCACGATGTGCCGCACCGCTCGGCGCCGCCTCCATGCCACAAGTCTTTCGCAGCATGCTCAGCGTATCCCTCCATCGCGGGAGGGACACTGCGCGAGTGCCTGGCGATGCGAGCAGCATGGGGATGGTATCCATTAGGGGGCTAGCTGTGGAGCTCAAGGAGGCACTGCGCGATGCCGATGCGGCACGCGTAGCAAGGCGCACTGGCGAGGCCATCGAGAGCTACACGCGCGCCATCCGCTGCGTCAATCTTGGCCGCTCCTTCTTCTCGCCGAGCCTGCACCTCATGAGCGATGGCTTCTTGCATGCACACACGCAGCGTGCTCTCCTTGAGGGCCACGTGGAACTAGCCACGAGGCTGAGCGCCTATGGCCTCGCCCACCGGCCGCATCAGGTCGACGCGTTCCATGATGCCACGGCCTTCCACGCGGCCTTCCTCGGCCTGCAGGACATGCGCGGCGTGTTCCCACGGGCAAGCCTAACCCGAATGGTTGGCCATGGCGTGCCACGCGCGCCCGGCGCGCATTTACCGGCGCCACTGGACGAGGATGACGACATTTCGTACGACCTTCTCGCGAGCGAATGCCGCAGCATGAACTACTGGGTGGCGGCGGGGATGCCCCCTCGCCCTGGAGCCTTCCTCATGACCGTCTTCGACTTTCGCTGGGCCTTTGCCACCGAGGCGGCCGCGATCGACTACTTTGCACGCATCGAGGACTTCAGGTCGGAGGAGAACGCCGTCGTTGGCCCGCGGATGCGGCGCACGGACACGAAGCTCGCCAACGCAGACGAGTGCGCCATCTTGCAGAGCTGTGACGAGCTCTCGCCAAGCCTTACCGGCATGAACATGAACGCGATGTTCCGGGCAGGTCGCCTCTGCGGCAAGTTCTACGCTTCTGTCGTACATCACACAACGGAAGTCACCGCTGAGAGCCGCGGGCAGGCGTACGCACAGCTGGCGAGGCTCGCAGAGGTAGCTGTGGTGAAGGCAAGGGAGGCTGTCCGCCATCAAATGTGACAGACGACGTCGACGTTAAACGCCAAATCGCAAACCCTCTAGAGCCCGCGGCGCGCGGGAGACGATCATGATAGCTCTAAACGAGGACGAGTGTTGGACGAGTGGAGTGCGCCATGGCCGCGCTCTTTTGCTGGCGGCGTGTCCTGTCCCAGTCTCTCGTATAGAAAAGTCCATCGCATGTCTTTAGAGTACTTTAGACTTTACTCTAGGCGTTAGCTACTTTCGCGTCAGACGTCAGCTCGATTTGTCTCACGTCGACCCCCGGGTGGGACCGGACCGTACGGTGGCTGCTCGCGAGGCGGGTAACCTTGTAGTTGTACCTACCTAGTACCTTCGGCCTTCGCTTCGGGCGTTGACCCCCCCCTTGGCACAGGGGGCAGTTCGTTATCGTTTGGAACCCCCCTTACGTGCCGGCCAATAAACGGCTTCAGTAGGATGGGTTCGGTTAGGGGGCGGTTATCCTCGAGTCGTTGGGTTAGTCTGAGTTACTTTGATTCGACGCGTCACGCGTTGGCGGTTGCGGGTTGGGGCTTGGGCGTCGTCGGTCGTGCCGTGTGTGGTGCGTGTTAGAAAGGGGGTATGTGTCACTGTTTGGCTTGACTTGACGTGTTTTTATGGTCACCCGGCGGTGGCGGGTCCCCCGGCGTACTCGTAGTGCCCCGGTCCGCGGTCCCGTGGTCCGTGCGACCCGCTCTGAACACAAAATTATTGTCCACCACTCAGGAGCTCCTGCGCGCGTGTCAGCCCCCCTTGTGATCCGCGTCGTACTCGGCCCTTGTGGTCTCATCGGACAGGACGGCCCACGCCGCCTGCAGCTCGGTGAAGCGTGCGTGCGCCTCGGCCTGCTGCGCGGCGTCGGCCTGCGTGTGCTTGTCCGGGTGCCACTTGAGAGCCGCCTTGTGGTACGCCTTGCGCAGCTGCTCCGCCGTCGCGTTGGGCTCGCACCCAAGCACCTCGTAGAGCGAGCTTCGCTTCTGGAGCAACTGGAGCAGCCTCCACGCTTCCTTGAGCCCCGCACCAGCCTGGCTGCCTGCTGGGTTGAGCGCGGCCGCCGAGCGGAAATCGGCGATCGCCTGCGCGGGCTGGCCGATGGTCAAGAAGGCGCGCGCGCGCACGAGCAGGAGCCGCTCGTGATCCGAAGGTTGCGACGCGCCCGAGGAGACTGCGCGCCCGACAGCGGCGGCGGCGGCGGCGGCGCTCCGGCTAGGAGGCGGTGCGGCGGCGCGCGTCGTCTTGGTGCGGTGCATCGCTCTCACGAGGCTCATGCCGCGGTCACACACGCTAATCGTCTCGACGTGCCGCCCGCCGCGTGAGAGCGCCCGGCCAAGCAGCAGGTGCATCGCCATCGAGGCCGCCACACTCTCCTCAGCGAGGCAGAGCGCGCCGCAGCTGATCGTCACGGCCGCGTCGGCGTTGCCCGAGCTGAGCGCCAGCTTCGCGTCCTCCTGCAGCGCGAGCAGTGCCTTGCAGCGGCCGTGGAGCTCTGCCGACTGCGCGTGGGTCGCCGTGTCGGCCACGTCCACCTCCGTCAGCGCGGCGAGGCATGCGTCGGCGCCCTGCCGAATGAACACGAGTCGCGCGGCCGCATGCAGGAGCTCCGGTGCCTCGGGCGTCGCATGCAGCTGCGCCTCACAGAGCAAGTCCGCCGCGTCGTACCGCTCGAGGGCTGTGAGTGCGCTGAGCAGCAGCGCACGCAGCGCGCGGTGCTCCGGGTACCTGAGGACAAAGCCAAGGAGATGCACTCAGGCAGGCACCCAGAGGCATTCCGAGGGCCATCAGAAGCCATCAAAGGGCCATCAGAAGCCATCAGAGGGCCATCAGAAGATATCACCAGAAGCCATCAAAGGGCCATCAGAAGCCATCACCAGAAGCCATCAGAGGGCCATCAGAAGCCATCAGAGGTCCATCGAGGGCCCCTCGGCGTACTCTTTAGCGAGCCACTCGGAGTGCTCGACGACCTCCGCCCATGCCTCGCGCTGCGCCATCGCCTCGATCTCGCGCACGCGCTCCGCCATCGTCGTCGCCTCCGCCAGCGCACGCTCACAGAGTTGCAGCGATCCGCCGTCGGCGAGGGCGGAGCGCTCGAGCTCCTCGATCTCGGCCACGAGATCGTCCTTGTCCGCCCCTTGTAACGATTCGCCCGCGCGCCCCACGCCCGCGGCGGCCGCCTTGGCCGCGGCCGCCTCGGCCAGCGCATCGCTCGCTTGCTCGCGCACCAGGCACGGCGCGTTCGCTCCGCCGCGACGTCGTGTGTGGGCCAGATCGCCCATCTCGGCGCGCGCGTCCTCGTGAGCACGCCGCTCGGCGGCGCGCCGCTCGCTCCACAGCAGGGCTCGCAGCTCGCGCACGCCCAGCGCTCGCAGCTCGTCGAGCCGCTCCGGCCGCGCCGTTGCGGGCGGCGCCGCCATCGCCACCGCCGCCTGCGCCATCGCTACCGATCGCTCTGTGTGACCCAGACGCATGAGCGCTGCCGAGCCGCGCGCGTACGCCTTGATATTGGTGGGCTCGAGCGTGACGGCGCGCTCGCAGTCGGCCGCGGCGGGCGCCCACCGGCCCAGCTTCAGCCAGCTCGCCGCCCGGTTGCTCAGCAGAGTCGCGATCGCACCGCGCGGTGGAGAGCCGTCGGCAGCCGGCGCGTCCACGCCCACACCCTCGCCGCGTTCGAGTGAAACGATCGCGTGGCCGTACCACGCGCAAGCCTGTCCGTACTCGGCCTCCCGGAAGAGGCGGTTGCCTTGCGCGCGACACCAGCCCGCGTAGTCCTTCTCCGGGTCAGGCTCGTCCGCGGACGGCGCGGACGGCGGCGCGGAAGGCGCGGATGGCGGCACGGTCAGCTCGGACGGCAGCTTGGGAGAAGCAGCGGGCACCGCGGCCGTCACGCCGGTGTCGAATAACGGCGCCTGCTCAAGAAGTTCCGCCATTGCGAAGCGCCTCGCCGTTGCCGTTGAAACTTCTTGTACGTTTGTTCCGGTAGAAGTTTGGGCACGATTCGAGGTGTGCCTTGCGGCCGCTGGGTAGCGCCTGTGAGAACTTCTGCAACCTCACTTTCTTAAACATGACCTGGACGTGCACGCATGGTCATACTGTAGCTGTGTTGGGGCGGGGTGACTGTGACTGACCTGTATAGGTGTCACCTCGAGGCGTCACCCTGATCATAACCCATGCGCGGTTCCGCGCTCCAGAGATGCAAGCGTCGTCCTCACGCCGGCTGCTCCTTCCCGCCCTCGACGGGGCGGCCGACGAGCAGTTTGATGGCGGTCATGAGCGCCGTGCACACGCCGAGGGCGGCGAGCGGCCCGTACAGGCCGAGGCCGACGGCGAGGTCACCGAAGATGAGTGCGATCAGGGCGACGAGACACGTGTAGCCGATGACTGTCGAGATGTGTAGCTGGAGCGAGCAGCGCGTCGCGAGCGCGGTGAGGATGCTCGTGTCACCTAGCGGCGAGCACAGGTTGCCAAAGATGGAGGCGCCCATGATGGCGCCGAAGCACTGATGGAGGAAGCTCAGGCTGCCACCGCCCAGCCGCATGGCGAGCGGACCCACCAATGGGAAGACGATGCCCATCGTGCCTATGGCCGAGCCACTCGCAAAGGAGATGGCGTAGCAGAGCGCCGCGATGCACGCGGGGAGCGCCCAGGCGGGCAGCCCGGTCTGGAGCGCACTTGCGAGGAATTCCGCAGTGCCCACGTCCTTGATCACCGAGCCGAGGGACCAAGCGAGCACAAGGATGATCATGGGCTCGAGCACCTCCTTAGCTCCCACGATCCACGCGCCCATCGCTTCCTCAAGCTTGAGGAGCCGTTGCGAGAGCACGAGTACCATGGCGGCGAGCCACCCGAACGTCGAGCCCCAGATGAGCGCGCTCACCGAGTCGGCGTACCGTAGGCTGTTCACGATGCTCACCGCAGGGCGCACTGCTGCGGGCATCGCCGCGATCGCCGCGAGCCCCTGGAACACCATGCCGCCAAAGGAGGCGGCGAGCACGATGCCAAAAGGCACGAGGGCGTTGACCGCGCGGAGCGGCGTGCCTGGAGCGGGGTCGAGCGCGCCCACCGGCGCCCCCTTCTCCGAGCTGCCCTCCTCTGCCGAATCCGGCTCACTAGGCTGCTTAAGTGCGGCGCGCTCTGCCTTGAGCATCGGCCCGAAATCGCGGCCAGTGAGGGCGCCGAGGAGCACGAAGATGGTCATGCACCACGGGAAGAAGCGCTGCGGGAGCGACGTGAGGAAGGTGACGAAGGGGTCGGGCATCGCGACGCCCGCCGGCAGCAGGTTGCCCAGCTGGCCGTAGGCGCCTGCAATGTATCCGATCTGGATACCGACCCAGGACGAGAGCGGCGCAAACGAGGCGAGGACGACGGCCATCGTGTGCGTGATGTACGCAAACTTGGCGGCCGAGAGCCGCACCGCCGAGAGGAGCGGGCGCAGCGAATTACCCACGATGAGCACCGAGGAGTAGTCATCGAAGAAAACGAGCGAGCCGAGCGCCATGGTCGAGAGCGCGCCGCGCCGGCGCGAGGTGAAGAAGCCCTTGACGAGGCCGGCGAGCCCGAGCGCGCCACCGCTCTTCTGCACGATTCCGATCGTGCCACCCAGGATGGTCGTGAAGACGACGACGCCCGCGTGGTCCTTGCCCGCGAGCGCTGAGAGCACGTAGCCATCGAATGTGCGGAGCGTGGCAACAATCGGGTTGCCGCCTGCGAGCAGCAGGGCACCCGTCCAGACGCCGAAGATCATCGCGAGGATCGTCTGTTTCAGCGCGATCGACGCTGCGAGCGTCGCGACCGGCGGAAGCAGCGAGAGGGCGGCTGGCATCGCCGCGGGCAGAGCAGCACGTGGCCCTGGTGGTGTGCGGCGGCGGAGCGGTGGCGATGCCGCTACTGCCACGTGCGAAGACAAGACGGGTGACTGCAGTTCACGATGACGCAAGGCGATGGGCGCGTGGAAGCTGTACGCGGTCTGCACGAGGGCAAGGACGACCGCGAGGTCACGCCAGCAACGAGCTCCCGCCATGGCGCGCCTGCCTAAAAAATGAGTAAAAACTATTTTCGCATTGCACGTCGACGAAGAACGTGCGATGGGGCCCCAATGCTGCTAGAGCTCGGGCAGCGGCCTGCCTGCGCAGCTGGCAGCGCGCTCTGCCTTCGTGGCTGCCGTGCCTGCTTGCTGCGCGCCATTGCGCCAGCTTTCTGTCCGCACTCGTGCTGACCGCCGCCTGTTGCTTTTTCCGCAGAACTTCTAAACACAATGGCTGAGCGTGGCGGTGAGCGTGGGCGCGGCGGCTTCGGCCGTGGCTTTGGCGATCGCGGCCGTGGCGACCGCGGTGACCGCGGCGACCGCGGCCGTGGCCGCGGCCGTGGCGACCGCGGCCGTGGCGACCGTGGCGGTGGTGACCGTGGGCGCCGCGGCGCCAAGGGCGAGGGCGAGTGGGTGCCGTGCACCAAGCTTGGCCGCCTTGTGCGCGACGGCAAGATCAAGTCGCTCGAGCAGCTCTTCCTCTTCTCGCTCCCGATCAAGGAGTTCCAGATTGTTGACGCCTTCATGCCCGGCGACAAGCTCAAGGACGAGGTGATGCAGATCAAGCCCGTCCAGAAGCAGACCTCCGCCGGCCAGCGCACGCGCTTCGTGTGCTACGTGGCGGTGGGCGACTACGATGGCCACATCGGCCTGGGCGTCAAGGCGGCCAAGGAGGTGCCGCTCGCCATCCTCGGCGGCATCCACGCTGCTAAGTGCCAGCTCGTGCCTGTGCGCCGTGGCTATTGGGGTGGTAAGATCGGCGCCCCGCACACGGTGCCCGTCAAGCTCACCGGCCAGTGCGGTTCGGTGCGCATCCGCCTGATCCCTGCGGCTCGCGGTACTGGCATCGTCGCGTCGCCCACCTCGAAGAAAATTCTTCAGATGGCAGGCATCCAGGATTGCTACACCGCCTCTACCGGCCACACCAAGACCAAAGGCAACTTCGCGCGCGCCGCCTTCAACGCCCTCCAGCGCTCGTACGGTTTCCTGACGCCCGATCTGTGGAAGGAGACACGCTTCCAGATGATGCCCAACCAGGAGCACAGCCAATACCTTTCCAAGACGATCCTCGCCAAGCGCGGCGGCTCGTCGCTCCTTGCCTCCAACAACCCCGTGATGCAGGCGCTTAAGGAGGCGGGACATTAGAGCGCGGGTGGCGGCGGCGCGGCTCGAGGGAACACGGCGACCTCGTCGCTCCTCGTACTGCCCTCCCGCAGCCTGCATGCGTGTCGCCCCGGAGGGACAGCTGGGCGGGCGGTGGCATGCGCCGGTGCGCGCGCACGCAAGGCTGCGGTCTAGGGGGCGTGAGTCGTCCCCAGGAATCGTGTGTGTATGGCGTGTGAGCCCGAGAGAAGGCTCGAAGCCGAGCGTTTAACGTCGCCTTCGGAGTCACATACTTACAGTCAGGGCTCTGATTTTCGAAAAAATAAAATCGATCTGACTTCTGGTGGCATGCCCACATAATACATAAATTCATGCGATCCGGCTCGCCCGGATGCGATGCCCGATGGGATGATCATCATGGGAGGGATGGCCGCGCGGCGCGCGATCCGACTACGAACTGCAATATCCGCCAATCCGCGCCCACATCGGGCCGCGTTGCGATGCGCGCGGCGGGGCGCGGGGCGCCGCGCGCGCGGCGGGCCGGCGGGGCCGTGGCCCTTGGCCCCTTGGGGGCGTTCGAGCGGCGGCGCGCGGGGGCCGGTGGCCCGGAGGCGCACAGGCCGGCGGCGGCCGGTCGGAGGCGGCGCTTTCGAGGCCGCGCACCCGCACGCGCACCCCGACCCTCCCCGAGAGGGCCGGACGCATTGGCCGGACGGGCGACCGGGGCGAGCGGCGAGGGCGTAGCCTAAGGCTAAACTTCGGGAGCTCTCGGGGCGGGCACGTGTGTTACGAGACCGGCAAGACGCAAGTAGACCGACCTATAAACGCGCCTCTATGCGACGGAACGGGCGAAGCTCTCGACCTCTCGTACCGGGCCCGGAATGTCGGATCGGGACCGACTGCACACACGACTCGAGCCGCAGCGACCGGACCGCCGGCGGATGGGGGCGGGGCGGCGCGCGTGACGCCGACGCGGGCACGCGGCTCGCGGGCGCCGTCTACGACTAGTTGCTACGGGGGCCGTCGGGGTCGAGAAATCGACCTCTGAGACCACTCCCGCACCGCCGGGGTCCCCTCCACCAGCGCCCCAGCCACCCCACCCGCCCCACCCGCACGCTTCCTCCCCCACCCCTAGCCGGGCACCCGTCCCGGCGCGTTCAACCTACCTAGGTCCGCCATTAACGAAACGCACCGCCATTAACGAAACGCACCGGCGCGTTCAATCCACCTTGGTCCGCGACGGCAAAGAGATGGCGAGGAAACCGAGGGCCAGCACGCTCGCGCTTGCCGTAGCACCGAGCGTGAGCTCGGCGACGCGCGCCTCGGCCGCTCCCGGGAATAGCGGTGCGAGCGCGAGCACCACGCTCAGCAGCATCGACGTCGGCACGAGAGGACCGACGACGCGCGGCGAGAGCTGGCGCGTGAGGCACAGCGAGTAGACTGAGGCGGAGGCGGGCAGCGCGCCGAGGAACGTGAGGAATCCTTCGCTCCGCGTGCAGCCGACGAGTCCCGCAACGTTCCGGTACAGCCATGGCATCAGCGCGAGCTTCGCGCCACACAGGACGGCGGCATGCGCCGCCTCGGTGCGCGTGGTGCCGCCGAGCGCGCCGAGCGCGAAGCCAAGGCTGAGAAAGCCGAGACACGGGCCTGCCTGGCTCACCTGCGTTGCGAGCGCTGCCAGCACCGTGGGCAGACCCGCCGGAAATATCTGGCTCGCAGCGATCCCCGCGGCCGTCAGCACAACGAGCGGGTTGCGCATCGTCGCGAGCATTGCCTTGCGAAGCACCTGTGTGCCGCTCGCTGTGCTGCCCTTCGAGGATGCCTCGCCCACGTCCATGAGCATGAGCAGGACCGGGTTGATGATGACTAGCTGGATGGACTGATTTAGGTACACATACGCCTCGGTCGACGGATAGAGCTCCTTCGCAAGCGGCACGCCAAGTGTCACATCAAATGAATGTGAGGCGGCCATTGCGAACGCGGCAGCATTCGCCAATGCCGCGCCGGTGCCACCGAGCGGCCCACGTAGCGTGAGTACGCCATACGCGACGACTATGAGCGCGAGCGCTGCCTTCGAGAGCAGCACAACGAGTCCCAAGCTCATGTCGATGCTCCTGACGTCGATGGCTGCTACGCCCTTGAAGACCATTGTCGGGAACACCACGCTACTGTACAGTAGCGCGACGCCCTTTCGTTGCGGGTCGCTGAGCCAGCCCGTTTTCGAGACATAGAGGCCAAGAAGCATCACGCCAAAAGACGATGCGAGAGAGGTGATCACCGCAGACATTTCGAGACAACGCAATAATCACTCTGGAGTCGCGTGGAGTGTGAATATTGCGTTGCCTCTGTGAGTTTGACGGCCACCGGTTTTCATCGCGCAGAGGCAATTGTTTCGTCACGCTTCGTCAAAAACTCGGGATCTGCGGCACCGAGTGCAAATTCGCCCCTAAAAGCCAACCCGGTTGTCCTCATCAACGATGCGCGCCAACATCCAGACGTCTCTGAACTGTTTGCACGCCGCGTCCCGACCGCCGCTTCCCGTGACCATGGTCTTGCCCATGGCGATTCCCATCGCAGCACCCATGGCAGTTGCGGCACTGGCTGGCCTCAAGATACTGAACTCAAACCGCGAGAAGAAGCGTGAGGCCTTCTACACGATGAACTGGGCGCCAGCGCCGGAGGGCGACGTGGTCGAGGAGGGCTGCGTGCTGATTGGCGAGGAGGTTGCCGTTGATGGCGAGCAGTGGTTCGTGTGCACCGAACCGCAATCCGACGGCGCGTGTGAACCGATCGCAGAGTACGGGAGTCCCGGCATGGTCCCTGGTTCGACGCAACATGACGAGTACCTGTGCAAGCACAAGAAGATGTAAGCGGCGGTGGCATGCCAGGGCTACGGCTCGGCGAGTGTATGATGGCGCTCGTCGCGCAGGAGGACGCCCGGGGCCACCATGACTCACGCAGCCCACCGTGTTACAACCTACCCTTCATGTACTGCAAGTCGAACACTGAGTGTGTTCACGGACCGCATGCGCATGTGCATGATCACCTCGAATGGGCCTCTACGTATCGGATAATCTGGATCGCGCGTGCATCTCTCCAGGTGTGTGCATGTCGTACCCGGCGCCACATGCGGATGATGTGACACCCAGAGGACGAGGCGTGTATCTTGTACGCCCCCCACAGCCGCGCCCGACACGCATGTGGGGACCCCAGGCCCTCTGCACAGCACGGGGGTCAATGTATATTTTACCCTTCCTTTCCATGACTGTCGAGTTCGCCCGTTGCGCAGCGCGCAGGCATGCGTCGCGTATACCTGGTCGCGTATCCGGTATACGTTAGATGATGGTCCGGTAGGCGGTTTCCGCGCTCTGCCCGCTCGGCGCGGGGGCTCGCCGGCGCGCCGCCGCCCGGTCGGCGCTCGGCGCCGCGTCGGAAGCTCCCGCATCCTAACGATGGTGGAATTTTTTACTCACATTCCAAAGGCAATCCCGATCACACGGTTGAGCATCGTATGCCCGTACGGAATGTACGACATCGCGTAGTACACCATGGCCACCGCCTGCAACACTATGCAGCAGAGCGTGATGATGAAAGATCGCAGGTAGAGCACGCTCGTCAACGTCGCGGCCAGCGAGCCGAGGTACGCGAGCGTAGATACTCTTCGCTGCGGCGCAAACATGCCCGCGCATTGAGCCTTCGGCCCGACGAGGAAGCAATATGAAAAGAGGCTGAGCAAATTCCCAAGTGAGTACTTGAAAGCAAACGGACCTGGGTGGCCAAGGAGCACGCCAGCAAACGAGGACATTGAGGTGAACGAGACCAAGCATCCTAGCAGGAAGCAAAAGACGAAGCCACCGAATCGCATCGTATAGGACAGCTCGGGCAGGCACGGGCAGGGCGGCTCCGGCGGCGGCTCTCGCTTGCCGAGCCCGAGCTTGGCTTTGAGTGAGCCGAGTGTCGCCGCCGAGCTGCCGCCCAGCAGAGACTCTCGCTCCTCGATGTCTGGAGCAGCGGCACGGCTAGCCGAGGTACCCATGGATCGGACTTGGCTAAAATCCTGCAGCGAACGCTGAACTCAGGCTTGAACTCACGCTGAACTCAGGCGCGAAAGCCCTGGTATTGCAGTTCAGCGTTCGCGAACGCCACCTCCGTGCTGGTGCTGGGCCACACGACCGAGAGAGAGGCGCTCGAGAATAGCCGGGGGGTGAAGCGTGAATGAAGCGAGGGGCACCCCCGAAGAGATGGCGCAGATTGTGCATTCTGCCGGCAGGCATGTCTCGAGACCTTCCGTAAATGGTCGGATTTTCCGTGCAAGGTCTAAGAGTGTTTTTTTGCGGCGCGCAAACGTCGGCGGCCGGCATGGCGAGCTGGGTGCCAAGCCTATCCAGCGCGGCGAGTTTCCTAGCAGACCCTATTGGGTTGGCAGCCGAGGTGCCAGACACCGGGGCCAGCTCCTCGTTGCGCAACGAACTTCTCACGTTGCGGGCTGGCTTGCGTGCTATCCTCGACCAGAACCAGGGAATTGCGGCTGCCACCAAGTCGGAGGCTGGCGATGGCTCAGCGCTGCTGCTCTCACGGCTCGAAGAGTTACTACGGGACCAGCGCCAAGAAGTCGATGATGCGCAGCGCGAGGCGCAAGGCTTACGCCAGATCGTTGCCACGTTGCAGGACGAGCGCCGCAAGTACATCGCAACGGCAGCTCCATCGGCAGCTCCACCACAACCACCGCCATTGCCGCATGCACCGCCCAAGCCCGCCGAGGACGCAGCCGTTGTTGGGAAGCGCGAGGCACTGCTGATGGCCAAAGTGACGGAGCAAGCGGCCGAGCTGCACCGCGAGCGGGCCTTGCGCGCGGAGCGCGCCAGCGCGCCGTCCGAGGAAGCCGCCTCCAAGCCAGCTGCTGTGGCCGATGCCAACGCCACGGCAACTGCCACGGCGGCCGCAATCGAGGAGGCGGTGTCGGCAGCTCGGTGGGACGAGCGCATGGTCGCCGCGAGCGCGCGTGCCAAGCTCGAGAAGGAACATCTGACCGCGCTCGAGCACGCTGTGTCCGTGGAGCGTGAGGCAGCGCGCACGCAAGCGGCGCACTTGGCGCGCGCCCAAGAGCGGCGTGCCGATGCCGAGCGCCAAGCCGCGTGCGCGTGCCTGGCCGACGCTATCGGCGAGCTTGATGCGGGGTTGCGGGCCGTCTACGAAACGCACCGGGAGGAGTTGCAAGCCGTGCGCAAGCGTGCCGCGCAGATGCTGGCCAAGAAAGACGCAGAGCTTGCCAAGAGGGGCAGCGGCAGCGAGCCCACGCCGCCGACAGCGAGTGGGAACGGCGGCGCGTTGCCGGTACAGCGCCGGTACGCCTCTGTCGCCGTGGGACCCGACGAGGACGAGACTGCACGTGCCGTGACGGCGACGGCGACGCTTCTGGCCGCGCAGCAAGGCAGCGGCTCCACGGATGCACTCACTTCGACTTTCGCACGACGCATCGGTGATCTGGAGAGAACGCTCGCGAGCACGCGCGAGGCGAAGGCGGCGCTCGAGGTGGCGCGTGAAAAGGACACGCAGAAGGTTCGCGTGCTCAGTGCTCGGATGAAGGCGATTGAGAAGGGCGGCGGCGCAGACATGGCATACGTTCGCAATGTGCTGCTGCGCTGGTTTGCCATGACACCGACCGAGCGGGGCACTTTGTTCCCCGTGCTTGCGGCTGCGTGTGCGTTCACCCAGAGCGAGATCGAGGGCATCAACCGAGCGCGTGCAGCCAACGCACCCTCCTTCGCGTCGCTCTGGGCTCCAGATGAGCATGGACCCCCCATCTTCACCGACGGTCCGCCGGGCACGCTGCTCGCAGCGCCGACGCCCTCGCAGCGGGAAGCAGCGCTGACGCCTCAGCGCGCAGCCACCACCACCACCACCACCGCCGCCGGAGGGGCCACGCCGGCTCCCGAGCGCGAGGAGTCGGCCGCCGTATTGCAACAGAAGGTTGCCAAGCTCCGATGGCTACTCCAGTGCGCGAATGCCGAGATTACCAAGCTCCGTGGAGCACCCGCTCCTTGTGTCGCACCTGCTGCTGCTGCACCCTAAGACTAAGGTTACGCGCTGCGTGGGTTCGAAGGAAAAGAGGGAGTACACGTAAATTAGAGCGAGGAGCGGGTTGTTGAAGAGCAACTTTTTGTGGAATATCTCGTTTGCACGTTCACGGCATACAAGTACACGGTTCACGGGCGCATTCTCCGTGACCGTGTGGGCGCACGTCCCTCGCTATCCCGCACCTCTTTCGGCGCACGTTCAGCATTGAGACACATGCCTGAGCGCGTCGATACGGCCGCCGATGCGCCGCCGGAAGACGACATCGATGCACGATTTATCAGTTCCATGTTTGCTGCAGCGCGGCGCGGCGAGGCGCCGGCTGTGCTCGCCGTGGTTGATGCCTTTCCGTCCCTGCTGCACGCCAAGGACGACGCCAACGGCTGGACACTGCTGCACTTCTTTTCTCGCCTCTCGCTCGCCGCACCGGTGGGGGCGCTTCTCAAGCGCGGCGCCGATCCGGAGGCGCGCGATCGCTCCTTCCGCTCGGCGTTGCACATGGCTGCACTCGCCGACGCGCAGCCAGAGGTCGCCCTTGCTGACGGCGCCGTCGGCGCTAGCGCCGCACCGATCGCCGAGGCGGATCGGCCCAAGGCGATCATCGCGACGCTGCGCACGCTGCTCAAGGCGGGCGCACGCACGACCGCGCGTGATAGCTTCGGCTTCACGGCGCTCCACCATGCGGCGCATGCGGGCCACACCGAGGCGGTCCTCTTTCTTCTGAGCCTGAACACGGAGATGCGGCTGCCTCGTGCGCCGCTCGAGGCGGAGACGAACGCGGAGGAGCGCCCGCTGCACTTGGCGGCCGCGGGCGGTCACGCAACCACCGTCCGGCTGCTGCTCGAGCACGGCGCGCACACGGGCAAGACGAACTACCTCGGTCAGACGCCTCTGCACCTCGCGTGCCGCGGTGGCGATGAGCCGAGAGCGCTCGAGACAGCGCGCGAGATCGTCAAGCCCGAGTGGAAGGCGGACCTCTCGAATGCGGACAGTACGGGCGCGACGCCCTTGCACGTCGCCGCCGCGGGAGGCCATGTCCAGATGGTGGGCGTGCTGCTGCATGCACGCGGGGTGAGGCGCACCGGAGGCGGTCGCGGTGTCCTCTTGGACGAGCTCGATAAGAGGGGGCGCGCGCCCTCCGCGGTGGCGCGCGAGGAGGGCTTTGACGACGTCGCCGCCACCCTCGAGGCGGCCTCGGCTGCCGCGGCTGAGCGCGAGAAAGCCGCCGAGGCTGACAAGGAGCGCGCGCTTCGCCAGGCCTTTGCTGCTACGCGTCTCGACGACAACCCGACGAGGCGTGCGAAGGACGGCCGCGCCACGGGGGTTCATGCCAGCGGCGCGCTCGGCGGCCGCAGCATGACCTTGATCGGCGAGGAGGACCCGGACGCGATGGAGGCCATCATGGAGGCCTGTGGCGGAGGCGAGGAGGGCATGGACGATGATACCGAGAGAGATGAGCCCGAGTAGGTCGGCTCGTCGAGATCTACCGTGGTCTGCTGTGTTGGCGTGCATGATTTGATGGTCTCGTTATCGGGTTGCGAAAACGGCGTCAGTTGGTAGAACTGATTCTCGCGATGTAAAGCAGCGAGAGTACAGCGCGGGTTCCGTCAGGAGCGCGCAGCCGCGCACCGACCGCGAAACCGCGATCTCAAGAACCTCAAGAAATTGTATAGAAATTTCCAATGCTTCGATTTGTGTTGATCGGGGCTGTGGCGTCGGCGAGCGCGCTCCGCGTCGCGCCGTTTGCTGCCACCGGGAATGTCCGAGCATTCGTCTCGGCTAATGCCAAGTCGCTGTATTCATTGACCGCCAAGAAATCGGATGGGACCACGCTCGACCTGAAGAGCCTTTCTGGGAAGCCCTGCTTGATGGTTAATGTCGCCTCCAGGTGAGGTGCGACGGGCCGCGTCTACACGCAGCTGGCACAGTGGCACAAGGACCTTGGCGATAAAGTCAACTTCCTTCTATACCCATCCGATGAGTTCGGTGGGCAGGAACTCGCCGACATTAAAGCAGTGCGAGAGTTTGTTACGGGAAAGAGCCTCCCCGTCGATGGTGGCGGCGTCGTCCTGATGTCCAAGGTGAATGTCAATGGCGCAAAGGCGGATCCCGCATGGGTTCTCGCCAAGGACGCCTTCCCAGGGGATGTTAGCTGGAATTTCGCCGGCGTGTTCACCTTTGACAAGGAGGGTCTCCCTACTGGACGATTCGACTCGAAGAAGTTGGCTGAGGCCGGCGCTGCGCTGACGGGGGCGCTCTGAGCTTGAGTGTCGGGGTGCTCGCGAGATATGGCAAGTAAGATTCTCTCACTCGATATGCGCTCTATGGCAGTCGTATGGAAAGGGCAGTGCAGCTTTTGTGTAGCCGCGACAAAATGACGAGGGGCATCTCCTAAGGCGACTCAATTGCCTGGGTGCTCCTCCGAGGAACCGCACGGCGGATGTCCCGATGATCTTCGCGTGCCAGCTGCGATCATCGGGGCTCGTCGGCCGTCGCTCGCTGTATAGGCTGCCTGATATTCCATGCTGCTGCCAGGGGCATTCATACCGGCTGTGGGGTGTGGGCGTGGGAGAGGCTGTGGCCTCGCTGTGGGAGGTCGGGGAGCAGCCTGGGTCGTGGGTGCTCAGAGGGGCAAGACGACAGTGTTGTCGAGGGTAGAAGTAAGGGTTCCTCGGAGTCCCGTTTGTCTCGCGAGAGTTTGCGGGGTCCTGATTTTGAACTCGCGGATATGCACCGCTGAAACGGATGGCCGTCGACCGGTATAAACTATAATTATTAATTTGGTATACGTCATACGCCTAACCGCCACCCTCCGCGCGCCAGGACAAACCTCCGTTGTGCGTACAAACATACTCCCGCCTTGTTCGCGCTTCTCGTCACGTCTGGAGAGATTCACACACTATCCACACCAGCCGACCCGTCTCCGTGCGTAATTAAAGTACAGAGTCGACGCGCTCAGCCGAACGGCTCCCTCGCCGCGCTTGGCTCCCACTTGCCTTCCGACTTTCCCACATCCCTCCGATACATTCCCGATGTTGCTATTACCCCGTTCAGGTTCACCGGGACGACACTGCCCGGCGTCACTGCACGGGCGTCACGGAGTGTGTCACTCCAGCAGTGAACTCTCTCGGAGGCGTCAACCCGGCGCTCACCACGGCGCTCCGCGGGAGCCGAACCCCCAACGCGTGCGCTGTATAGTGAGCCCATCGCATGATCCAGCGATCACCGGTGCGTGGGCGCGCTGAACTGGAGCCATCATCAGCCACATCATCAGCCATCATCAGCCAAAGCGTGGCACCAACGCTCCGGAACGCTCGACGTACTTTTTGTACGAGTCAAGCTCGCCATCCTTGCCCAGCACGGGCCAGACTGTCGCCGCATTCGTCGCCTGCTTCCCCTCGAGACGCTTAGTGGCGGACGTCATGATGAAGACAATCCCAATCAGTCCGAGGGCCATAGAAAAGGCACGAGCAATCCGAGCATACCAGCGCACTCCCGGCGCGAGCAGGGCTGGCAGCCCCACCACCGTCACGCCCACCCAGAAGACGATCTCGCCGAGGTAATTGGCGTGCCTCGAAAACGCGTACACGCCTCCCGTGAAAGGGCGATCGGCGGCTCCCGCAGTCCTCAATGCAATCTTGAAGAGCGACTTTTGCTGATCCGCAACCGCCTCGAGCACAAGGCCGACGGCCGCGACGACGCAGCCAGCCGATGCTATTGCGGACGACGGTGCCGACCGGAAGCCGCCGGACTGCACGTGGAAGAGCAGCGGCGACGCCAGAAGCGCGTAGAAGAGTGACGTTGACAAGATGACCGGCACGCGCTCGAGGCGCGGTGTCTTGTCGAGCGCAGCGACGCGCCGACCCCATCCCGAGTCCTGGCCGAACTGCCTCCAGAACAGGAAGGCGAAGAGTCGAAGGCCGTACAGGCATACTAGCGCGGCATGTGCAGACAGCAGCATGCTGCTGCTAGGAATCGCCAAAGCAATACCACCAATGGCTGCCATCGCGAGCCCATACGAAAGGCTGAATACGTAGGCTTGACGCACGAATGCAAGCGCACACGATGCTGCGGCCACCGCCCAGCATGCCAAGAAGCCCGTTGGTCCAGTGAGGATCATTTGCGGCCCAGACACTAAGGAAGGTTGTGCAACTTTGGCCATGCGGGGAACCAGCGCAACCTTCCCGTCTTGGGCAAAATGTACTGGCATCTTTGTGATCATGGTCGGTTTTATGACGGCGTGGAATGCAGCGACGAGTGCTGGGGTGAGGACTAATGCGAGTCGCAGCGTGAGCGGCGCCATTCAAAACGAATGAAACCGGTGCAAAGGCGCCACTGCAGGCGTCGCGAAGGTGCAAGGTCGATGACGACACATTTCACCATAGGAATCGACTGTGAACTAAGGAGCGGGCTGTGAACTACCAGAATTGTGATTCCGCGGCTTGATATCTCCCCGCTGTCCTGGCTGGGTGGTTCGTCGACGAAACCGCTCTTGTACTCGCATTCCACACAGCGATTAGAACAGCATACCATCACAGCTTAATCACAGCTCTCTGAACTCGTCTAGGGATTTCACCCGCACGAGCACAGCTCTGCAGTTCCACACGGGCTCTCACACATCGGCTCTCAGCTCTCACGCGGTTGGCACGAGGTTGGCCGTCCAGTTCGGCTCGCCTTTGATAGGGCCCGGATTGTTGTACGAGGAGAAGTCGAAGACCATCGCCCCGGGCCCCTCGTTGATTCTCCAGTAGCCGACTATGCCTCGCTCGGTGCCGTTGAGGATCTTGCGGTTCTCGGCCGCGATCTCGTCCTCGGTGCGCGCATAGTTGAACAGGCGCACCTCGCCGATGTTGCCCTCGAAATAGCCCATCCCATCGCCCGTGGCACTCCCGATGAACCACCTGTCGAGCTTCTGGCGCAGACCACCGATGTCTTGAGGCGTTCCCTCCTCCTGCCCATCGACGAAGAGCTTGAGCTCACCGTCGCTCGAGGCCGAACCTGCGACGTGGTACCACTTGCCCGCCTCGACGGACAGCGTGTGCGACACGCAGAACTTTTCGTCCGCCTCGACGTAATGCTCGAACTTGCCCTCATTGTTGATCCGCAGCTGGTGCGACCAGGCTTTGCCAGGGTAGCCCTCATCAGAGCGGCAAAAAATGTTCATCGGGCCGACCTTGGCAGGGCGCACCCACGCCTCGATCGTGTACTTTTCTGCGCAGATGGTCGGGAGCATCGGGATCATGATTTCATCGTCGACGCCATCGAAGGACATCATGTACCCGCCCATGTTGAACAGCGAGAGATTGTTCTTCTTCTCCTTGGATTCCTCGCCTCCGCACGCGAGCAGCTTGCCATCGAGCAGCCCGAACGCTCCGCCGCGCCTCGCGATGTTTCCATCCCACGATTCCCAGTAGAGCGTGTCCATATTCAGCAGGTTCATCTGGTTGGACTCATTCTCCTTTTCGTTGCCGAGAGCGACCACCACGTTGCGTCCCCACAGGAAGGACGAATGGAAGGCACGCTCGCGGCAAATGTCGCCGCGCGTCGCGGGAGTGGACCAGATGTTGGTGGCCGTGTCATAGATGGCCAGCGTGCTGTACCCCATCAGCATGTCGCGCCCTCCGTACATGACCAAATTAGCTTCGACGGTGAGCAGGGAGTGACCGAAGCGCGGCGATGGGCGCGGACCGCCAGGGTTGTCGTCGAGGGGCTCCCATATTTGGGTGACGATGTTGAATGCATGGAAACGGTTGGTGGGCAGCTTGCCGTCGGAGCCGCCGAAGAAGTAGGCCTTGTTGCCTACGCATGCCGCCGCGCCGAAGGCGACTGGACCGGGTGCCACGCCTTTGATGTTCATCGGGATCCACGAGGCTCTCTCGAGATCGAGTGCCCAGAATTCGTCAGTCAGCACGCCCTTGTCGACCTCGCCTCCGTAGATGAGCAGCCGGTGGCCCGCGAGGCACGAGCTGCACGCGCCGCGCGGCGAGGGCGGCTTGCCAATCACCTTGGGCTGCTCCCAGCGCATCTTTTCGATGTGTATCGAGTGCACCCCGTTCAGGGCGTGTTGTTTGGACGTGGAGCCTGCCAGGCCGCCAAAGATGACGAGCGAGCGGCCGTAGGTGACGACCGCGGCGTGCGAGAAGGGCTCGGGTTCGGCACCACCGTTGACGCGTGGCACGAGCCACTTGATCATCGGCGGCACAAACGTTTTGACCGCGACCGTCGCAAAGGGCGATCCGGCGATGGGCTCACCATCGAGATCCACATTGATCTCGTACCGCCCCTTGCGAGTGTGCAAGAGGCGCACGAGGTACGAGCCGTCGCCGCGGTCGATGACCTCCGGCGGTGCATCCGGCTGCGTCTCCCCCAGCTGCTTCTTCGTCAGCGAGTCGGGCCGCGACACGCGTACGTCGAACTTTGCGCCGCCGTTGCCCGACATGTTGCCATACGTGTCGCGCGCCTGGAGCATGAAGAAGTTCGACTGCCCCTCAAGCGCGTAGGTGACGCACGGACCCGTCATGATAACCTTGCTTGGCGCCGCGCCCTGCATCATCAGCCACTTGGACGTGCCCTTGGCGCTTGGTATCGTCGTTTGCTCCACCTCGTCCGACTGCAGCAGCGCAAAGACCTCCTGGCCGTCGGTTAGAGCGACGCGCACCGACTTGTTGGGTGAAAGCTCGTTGCCCTCCGCATCCATGATACCGATGGCCACTTCAGCGTGCGAGATCATCATGCCGATTCCAAGTGCAGGGTCGGTAGTGACAGTCGCCGCGAAGTACCGCTGTAGCGCCACCATCGCGAGCCACTTGAGGCGCTGGTTGCCGGTCCCGACGTCGATTTTGATGGGCACATCACGCACACGCACGATGACATGCATGCTGCCAGAGCAGAAACTGTCGGCGGCTGCAAGCTGCAGCAAGCGAGCAAGCGACAGCGAGTGAGCGAGAACGAGCGACTTTGGAAACAGCTCGGCGTAACGAAATTTGCCGGGAAAGTCCAGAGCAGTTTCCTTGTGGCGATCGCTATTGTGCCATATTCGAGATCAGAGCTGTGGCGGTTCACGCTTGACTCCAGTTTTCTTGATTTGACTTGTTTCGCATTGTGAACACGAGCAACAATGTCGTCGTCGTCCTCAATGCCACCGCCAAGCGCACTGCTGGGTCGACTGGCAGCCTTCCTGCCCGCCATGAAGGCTGCGAACGCGGAGCTCGAGGCACAGCATGCCAATGATCCCGCCAGCGTCTCCATCGAGCATCTTGAGGACCCACATGCACAGCACATCGAGATGGACCTCATGTGCGGCCTCTTTGAAATGCAGCAGCAGGATCAGCAACTGCCGGATGGCCTGAGCACCTTGAAGGTGCCGAGCGCTGGGACAGCCACCGTGGCCATGGCCGCCGCGCGCAAAGCGGGCAAGACACTCGTGAGTGAGATTGACTCTAGTAGTTGTTCCGCTGCTGCGACGGATGGAGCGGTGGACTCGGCACACAAGTCGAAAAGCGCCACGCGGAGGCTTCTTGCGGCCGGTACTGAAACCGAGCAGGACGAGAGGGTGTCACATCGGGCTCAGAAGCCAAGGACGGTAAGGTGACCCAGTAGAGAGGGAGGCGCAGCCGCGTACCCATCATTTCGAGCGCGGAGTCAAACTCGGGGAGTCCCGGGACGCGATCCGGAGATAAACGCCGGTTTGTGGGTTGTGACACGCGAGTGCCACAAACTAATACACACATTAACACTTATGCACACTCCAAATACACAAACCAAACCGTGCGACAGTGCTCAGTGGCTGCGCTGACCAGACGCGCGCGGCATCGACACACGGCCTAGGCAACTCCGCGAGTTACTCCGTTGCGGCGGCGCGGCCATCACAGCCAGGAGGAGCGCCTGCTAAGTAGGCGACCTACCAGCACCATACGGACTTCACGCGCGGCGTGTCTCCCGCGCGCACACCGCGCCCACTCGATCATCCCGTGGCCCTTCCCACCCGTCCTCCTGTTGGATACGGGACGCACGCGCTTGCGCTTAGTACAGCTCGAGGCGGCGGTTCTTGATCGGCGACCACTTCATGCGCTTGTAGTACCAGGTGAATCCGAACATGATGGTGAGCGCGACCATCGCCTTGAATCCCGCGAGCTTGCGCTCGTCATGCTCCGGCTCGGACGTCCAGGCGAGGAAGATGGACACATCCTTCGCCATCTGCGAGGCCGTCGCGGCCGTGCCGTCGTCATAGTCGACTGCGCCATCGTTGAGCGGCGGCGGCATGCCGATCCAGCCACCCGCAAAGTACGGGTTGTAGTACTGCGTCTCGCGCGGCGCGATGCCCGCGGGCACATCCTTGTAGCCCGTCAGCAGCGCGAAAATGTAGTCAGCGCCGCCGTGGCGAGCCTTGACGATCAGCGACAGGTCAGGCGGATACGCGCCGTTGTTGGCAAAGCGCGCGGCCTCCTCGTTGGGGTAGGGCGAGGGCATGTAGTCGGAGGGTTTGCCCGGGCGCTCGAAGTACTCACCCTCGTCGTTCGGGCCGTCCTTGACGTCAATGCCCTCGGCCATCGTCTTGACCTCCGCCTCAGAGTAGCACACGCCCACCAGGTTGCGGTAGGCGATGAGCGAGAGGCCGTGGCACGAGGCGCACACCTGCGTGTACACCTGGTGGCCGCGGCGGATGCTGCGAGCACGGCGGGCGCAGAGCAAGTCTCAGGCGCTTGCCACGTGCAGAGCCACGCGGCGGGCTGAGGAGGGAACACGCTGTGAGCAGGGGGGCGAGTCTGCACCTAGCGGCGTCATAGGCGTCGAGGAAGCCTGTGTGCGACCACGGCTGCGGGATCGGGTGGATCACATCGTCGGACGCGGCAACATAGCCAAACGTGGCCGCCGCGACCGTAACACCGGCGGCGAGCGAAGGCAGCAGAGAGCTCTCCAAGCTCGGATGTGAGAGGCGCCGGAGCGCCGCACGGGAGGCGATACGAGCCTGTTTGCGGGAGCGACGGTGGAGTGAGAGCCGGATGGCGCATCAGCACGCGGAAGGAGCGGGCCGGAGGGCTACAGATGCGCGGGCGCGGCGGCGGCTGGGTGATGTGGTCGCCGCAAGCGCAATACCAGCATTGTCGAAGGACAAGTCTTCTCCAAAGCGTCCTCTTGGGCGATTCGCCTCGGCTTGCTTGCTCACCTTCACGTTTCTTTGCACGCTCGGCAAGACGCACCTCCACAGGTGGGCTCGAATGGCTCGAGTGATTTGAGACTCATATGCGCAAAGTCGACTAAGATAAACAGCTTGCTTGCTTGCTTCAAGTCAAGTGACAAGTCAAGACTCAAGTGAGGACGGTTCGACGGATGCCTGGTCGTGTTGTAAGCTGCAGGCACGGGAGGTCGTGTGCGTGGTTTTGAACAGCACGCAGGGAAGTAGTTCTCTCCAGCCCTGTCCGCGCCCCGGACGTAAAAAACCGTATTCATGCACCACCGCGCCCAGAGGCGGCCTGCGAGACGGCAGCGCGGCAGGAACGACTGGTGCGTGGTGGACCGAGAAACAGTTTCAGGCAGAGCTGTTCAGAGCTGGGCCTGGGGGTCACAGCGTCACAGCATGACAGTAGCCGAACCAAAACACTCTTATCTTTCTCTATCATTGCGAGTCGATGATATGCTTATCTTTACGTATAGTATATATTGTAGAATCTAGAATACTAGAATGTCATTCCACGATCTCGTCGTCTTTATCGAAATCGATGGACCATGCTGGCGCGCCTGCGCCTGCCTGGACAGCAGAGGGTCTGGCACCTGCGACCCGCGCCGCCTCCTCCTGCGCCGCCGCCTTCGCACCTGCTGTCGCCTCCTCCTCTGTTACCGCCTCGTCGCCGGCTGCGAGCGCTTCGGCGACCATCTTCTCCAACGCTGCCTCATCGAACTCGACGTCGAGCTGCGTACTCGCTGCGAAGACGTCATCAATCTCGGCATCCGTGAGCCGCCGCGCGCCGCTCCGGCTGCTCTTTCGAAGGTTGCTGCCGCTCCAAGCAGCAGACACGATATCAGAAGATCTCGTCTGCAAACTTGCGAGCTCTTGCGTGAGTGCTGAGACGGTCTGGCCAACTTCGGCCAAAGCTTGGATCTTCGAAGCTTCGTACTGCCGTCGAAAGTAGAGGTTCACGCTCACGCCCAAGCCAACCGCGCATAGCACGCACGAGAGGATCGCGCCCAAGATGATGCCCGTTAGCGCACCAGGCGTGAGCGCAACCTTGACCAAGGCCAGAGGCGGTAGCATCGGCGGCATCGATGGTTGCGGAGGTAGAAATGGTGGAGTCGGGAGGATCAAATCGATGCAGCAGTGATCGTGGGGACAGCCCCGGCCCGCACACACAAAGGCAGGCGTGGAATTGAACCCTTGGCGACAGCATGCGCCGCCGCTACCGCAATAGCCACTGGTACAATAGCCACTGGTATGGTTGCACGCCTCAAAGCACTCTCCAAGATGGTGGAGAACCGACATTCGCGCCTGTCGTGGGGACAGGTCGGAGTGCTACCAGCGCTAATTTGGTGCGAGCGGACCCCACGCGTGGGATCAAGCTGCAACGCGCGAAGGAACAAGGGCTGCCGGCCCAGCTCGCCAGGCTGTGAAACTCGTGTTCAGTCAAGTCAAGTCAAGTCAAGTCAAGTCAAGTCAAGTCAAGTCAAGTCAAGTCAAGTGATCAACAAATCACAACGCTCTGCGGGACACCTGAACTCTCTGCAAACATGTAACTCATTGTGTTCCCCCCGATGCTCCAGTGACCCTAGCCACCAGAACCTGCTCCGAACATTGCCATTGCCCCGCATTGCCACGCAAGCACGTGTCGTGTGGCTCACAACGGTGTCCTCACTTCATCCAGCGCGGCCTCCTCCCCTCGCCACCTTCACCCGGCCGCCCGTACGCCGACGGCTTGGTGCGGCGCGCGCCGTCGCGCGCCTCCTGCCACGCTCGCGCCTCCTCCACCGTGAGCCCCTGTGGGATTTCGATCTGCTCCTGACCGAGCACCTGGGCCTGCTGCATGAGCTGCGCGTGCACGTACGGCGGCTGGAGCATCTCCTCACTTGGCGAGCGGAAGTTGAGCAGGGCGGCCGGGCAGAGCTGCGCCGTCTCGAGCGTCTCGCTGAGCTCCTTGAGCGGCTGCCCACGCGCGATCGCGAGCTCAAAGGCATGGCCGGGCTCACGCATCGAGCTTTCGACCCAGGCAAGCACGGCGCCCACGGTGGCGCTCGAGCTGAAGGTGCCTTGAAGCACCACCCCATCCGGGAAGCGCACGCGGATCATGGCTTTCCGATACACGCGCTTGCGACGCGCTGCCTCGAGCTCCCGCGTCTCGCGGGTCTTAAACTGCTCCTCCTCTTTGCGCTTGGCTGCCGCCAGGTCGAGGAGCGCCTTGGCCTCGGCGGGCGTGATCTGATAAAAGTCATCGCCCACCTCGTCGAAGCGCATCGGGGCGCCGCCTTCGGGCGCCACGAGCACCTGATGAGGGGCGCAATCAGGCAGGCCATCAGCATGCGTTCATCAGCATGCGTTCATCAGCATGCAATCATCAGCATGCAATCATCAGCCGACCTCGGGCGCCACGAGTACCTTGGCGTCGAAGGGACCCGCGGGCACGGGCGGACCTCCCGAGGCCGCAATCAGCCTGCAATCAGCATGCCATCAGCAGGCCATCATCAGGCAATTACCTTGACGTCGAAGGGGCCCACGGGCACCGGTGGACCTCCTGAGGCCGCGCACGCGATCGCCTCGTCGAGCGCTGTGCACGCGGCCTCAAGGGCGGCCGTGGCGCCCGCGCCCGCGTCGCTCATTTCGGCGTACTCGCCCGTGGCGTCGAACGTAAAGCCGCACGCGCTGAGCAGCGCGAGGCCCTCGAGTAACCCCCCGAGCGCCTCGGCGATTTTGGGGTTCGTCAACCGCACCTTGCGGTACTTGGGGTCGTCGGGATGGTCGCGCACGTTGCCGATGAGCTTGCGGATGATGCCGAGGCATGCGCCGCCGCCGCGCATGCCCGCCAGCGCCATGCCGAGCGCGGGCGCGTGCTCGGCGCTCGCCTCTGACGCCTCCGCTAGCATCGCCATCCGCTCCACCGCGGCCGCCGCGGCACTGCCACCGCCGCCACCGGGCATCGATGCGGCACTCTCATCGGCCGAAAGCACGCTCACCGCCTGCTCGATGTCGCCGTTGCATGCGACGAGCGTGCGCACCGCCGCGTCGGCTCTGAAACCCATCTCCTGCAGCATCTTGATCTCAGACGCGTACTTTGCCTCGGGCGCCTGAGTCGTGCGGCCCGGCCCCGCGAAGCCGCCCGAGGCACCCGATGGGCCACGCTCGACTGCCGGCGCCGCCGGCGCCGCCGGCGCCGCCGGCGCCGAAGGCGCCCGCCTTGGCTGGTTGCCACCGGCTGCACGTGCCTCCGCTGCAGCGATCGCGGCGGCGGCGGCTGGCGGTGGCGGCCGCGCGGGCTGCCGCGGCGTCGAGGAGGACGAAGCCGCACCCGCCTTATCGAGTGATGCCATCCGCGCCTGGCGTGCTGCCTCCGCGTCCGCAGCCGTGCCGAGCGTGTGGCCGCCGCCCTTTTTCTCCCACTTCTTGTCCTTGCTGCCGCCGCCAAAGAGGCTGGAAATGCCCTTGGCCATGTCCTCCATTCCCTTGCCGAGCGCGTCGAGCCCCTTCTCTAACTCATTCTTCTTCGGCTCGTCGTCCTCGCGTTTGTCTCCCTTTTTGTACACCGACATGCGCGCGCTGAGAAGCAAGCGCGGGCGAAGGAGTGGCGAAGGACGGAATTTTGTTCTCAGGGGGATGAGAACCATCGGTGAGAGCAGTTTAACTTCACCTTCTTTCAATTCGTTTCGACGGGGCCAACCCGCTGCACAGTCCGCCAAATCTCGTCAACTTTTCCCCACAGCAGATTGCACAGGCCCACATAACATCCTTCTCTTTCAGTCCCTGGTCATGATGTTCGCTGCTGCACTGAGGAACGCGACGGCGCTGCGCCTCAAGGGCGTGCGCTACGCGGCCGAGTTCTCGGGCCGTGCGCGGGTGCGCAGCCGCCCAACTCTACGCCGCGCCGCTCCGCCGCATTCCACCTTGGCGTTGCGGCACACGCGATTCAATTGGAGGGCCAGAGATGCTGGGTGACGCCCCATCTCTTGGGCCCCGTGCAGCGCGCGGCCAGCCGCCTGACGCGTCGGCCGTCACATTAATGTGATTATCCGTCGCAGACGACGACTCTCCTGGGCTCAAGCCATAGCTGCTGGCGCTGCGCCCATGCAAAGACCGCTGCCTGTTATCTCCCTGCTCTGTGTCTCTTGGCTGACGCGCTCGCCGAATCGGCTCGTGTCCGCAGTCGCTCGGCATCCAGATGTCCGTTGAGGCCACCGCCCTCGGCCTCTTCATGGCCTTCTGGTGGCGCATGTCGCACGCGCAGGAGAAGGCTTTGTACGACAAATACTACGCTACACTGCGCGCCTCCAAGGAGTCGGCCGAGTAGAGCGGTCGCATTCGCGATAGCGGGTGGTAATCACATGGCCGCGCCGAGGCAAAATGGCGTGGCGCGGCACTGAACACAGACCAAACTGTATTATATTGGCAACGCTCTGTGTAGGGGGTGCATTGCGTGTGCGTGACTGTGCGGCGGTTCCGCCTGCGCGCTCGTTGCGCGCCAGCCCAACGGACCGGTTCGTGATTCCGCAGCGGGCCTCCTGCGTTAGCCAAAATCCCTCGATCTCTGAGACTACATGAATCGAGATATGTGATCTCGGCCGGATCCGATCGGCGTAACGTAAAGTTACCCCCCCGCGCCTCGCCCGCGCCGCGCGCCGCGCGCGGCCGCCCGGCGGCCCCGGCCCGGCCCGGGGCGACACAGTGGCTTAAGGTAACACAGTGCTTGCCCCAGCCCCCCGACTACCGACCCCAATCTCACTGGGGCCTCATGGCACCCACTTTTCGGCCTCCTTGCGCGTCTGCTCGTCCTCGGGCGTCCGCGGCTTTGCTGCGAGGCAGCGCTGGCGCCATTGCTCCGCCTCTGCCTTGTGGCCTAGCTTGGCATGCGCCATTGCCATGAGGAGTAGATTCTTCGGGTAGAAGCCCGGATCTATGGCCTCGGCCGCCTCAAAGTGGCCGAGCGCCTCCTCGAAAGTCGCCGTCGGAGGCGTCGCGAAGAGCGCCGCGGCCGCCTTCTTCTCAAGCCAGCCGAGCTGCGATTGAGAGAGGGAGCGCGGGGGCTCAGCGCCAGCAGTGAGCATGTCGCATGGAGCGCGCAGCAGCAGCACAGGCGAGCACGGCATGCGACGCACGCGTGCGCGCACCTTGGCGACTTCGAAGCACCACAGGCCGAGCAGATGGCGCGAAGTGGCGTCCTTTGGAGAGAGCTCCACCGCCTTCTCAAAGTGCGCACGCACCACAAAGGAGTTTTTGATCGTCGTCGTCGTGCCCTCAAAGTGGCCCACCTCGGACAGCATGATGGCCTGCCACTTGTGCGCGGGCCCACAATCTGGCTTCAGCGCGAGCGCGCGCTCAGACGACTGAACGCCCTCCCGAATGAGCGCCTGCTTTGCGGCTGACTTGGGCTTCTCCTCATCTGCGAGCTTCTTGCACACCCGGGCGAGCCGCCAGAGCAGCTCGGTATCATCGGGCGCTTTGGCGAGCGACGCGCGCAACAGCGTGGCAAGTGGCTCGTACTGGTTGGCATCGAAGAGCCGGTCAGCCTCGGCCGTAGGCGGCGGGGCCGCCTTGGACTGCGAAGGGGTCAATGCGGAGGTGGCGGCGGTGGCGGCAGCAGCTGCCAACGCGGCTGCGGTGCAGGAGAAGAGACCAGAAGGTGTTGGAACGGCGATGGCGGCGGCTGTGCGAAGCGTACGAGTTGCGACGCGGAGTAGCGGCGGCGCGCTGCAGCAAACGAGGGGCCGAAGGAGTCGGCGCATGATTGCGGCCGCGGCGAGACAAGCAAGTCAAGTCAAGTCAAGTCAAGTCAAGTCATGGATGCCGTAGCGGCGGCGCAGGCGCAGGTCGCAGAGAGGGAGCAACAGAGTGTGAGGGTGCCTGTAGGGTGTGCCACGCGGGATGGCGACGGCGCGGGCGGCAGCGGCAGCGAGGCTGCGCTCAAGGCTGCGCTAGCGCTTGAGGGCGGCGACGGCGGCGTCGTCATGGGCCGCGAGGGTGTTGTCGGTGTCGAGCTGGGGGCGCCGTCGGCGGCGCACGAGGCTGATGACGATGACGATGATGAGGCGATGGCGGGCGACGAGAACATCTCGATGCAGATGGCGGAGGGCAGCGGCGGCGTAACGGCTGGCATCAAGAAGAAGAAGGGCAAGCGTGGCAAGCAGAAGAGTTGCGCTCAACGGAAGGCGCTGGCAATTGCTAAGCGACGACTGGCGGAGGGGGACGCGAGCGGGAGCTGATTTGAACGGCGCGAGAGAAAGGGTATCCTTACCGCGTTGCTCACGCGACTGCAGCGAGGGCTTGATCTCTCGTGTTGGTCATCTCAACGAGCGTGACGCGGCGCCAACCGGCCTCGAGCTCTTCAGTCTATGTCTCCCCTCTTCCTCTTCCCCTATCCCTTTTTTATGCTTGACGCCACGGTCGATCTCGAGCCGATTTCCTCTTCGGCGTAAGAGTGGCGCTCATCGGCTCGAGATCGGCCCGTTACTTCTCACCTACCTGTTCTCCGAGGGCACGTATGTCAGCATTTATGACGTGTCGCCTCTAGATGGATCCCCCTCCGCCATCTCCATCGACTCCCGTCCTCCACTGCTGGCTTCCGGAGCACATTCGATAGGCTTCCGTACATGGTTGTCTGTTGTTTATGTATAGACTTGACTTGACTTGACTTTCAAGTCAAGTCAAGTCAAGTCAAGAGAAGTCAAGTCAAGAGAAGTGGGTCCAGATCAACTTTGCTACCCGGTACCGTCACCATTTCCATCGATTCATCCGCACGTGAAACGGCCAGAGAGAACGCAGAACTCCCACGGTTGTGGTGCCTCTCCAATCGACATTCCTGTCGACTTGTTTGTCGCCATGTCCAGTGAGCTCCCCCTACTGGCCAGCGCGTACTACTCGTTGTTTTGCACTTTCCACGACTGGTATGAGGCTGCGCTCGGCGAACAAGAGCCGCCAGGGCTTGTCATGCGGCCCGTGCGATCCGCCGACGAGGAATGGCCGCATGGCGCGCTGCTCCCGGCCGTCATCTGCTTGCTGCGCTCGCGCCGCGCGCGCATCGAGCGCGTGCGCTCGATGCGCCGCCGGCACATGCTGTACACGTCCCATGGCACGATGCTGCCTTGCAGCAGCTCGCACTTGTCGTGCCTCGCGCAAGGGCGACGGTCACTCGCCGAGTGGGGCTTCTACTGCCGGCTCGCGCACGGCGTGCTGCTCGAGGCGACGACGGAGCTCGAGCGCGCGCGGCTGGTGCACGGCCTGCGCGAGTGGCAGCGCACCGCCAAGTTCATCGCGGCCCGCGAGGCCTACGTGACTATCTGGGGTGTGCTCTCGTTGCCTCGGCGGCTCTTCCAGTGGTGGTCGCTCTGCGCGGCGATGAACGCTCGAAAGGAGGGGCAGGCGATGAGCTACGCGCTGAGCTGGGCGAGCAGCGCGGGGCCGCGCGTCGTCGTCGCCGTCGCCTTCCGAGTCCTTAAGGAGTCGGCGCGCACGCGACGCGCGGTGCGGCGCGCGGCGGGCGCCCTAGTGCATCGGGCGACCTCTCAGGGCTGGCGCACTTGGCTGGGGGCGATAGCCACTGACAAGGAGCTGAGGCTCGCGTACAAGCGGGCGCTCGGCGAAGGGGGTAGCGCCAACCGCCGGCGCCGCCTCTCGGCCGCGCTCGTCGCCTGGCGTGGCCGTTACTCTCTCAACGGAGCCCGAGCCCTCCGCGCCGCTCGGCATTTCGTTCTTCTGGCCGCCGCTCGTCTGCGGCGCGGCTGGTGGGTGTGGCAGGCGACGGTGCACGTGAACGCGAGCCTGCAGCAGCTCATGTGGCGGGCCCTCTTCAGCATCGGCGCGCGCCGCGCCTTTGTGCGCTGGCGTGCGACCGACGCGTTTTTGAGCGCGTGTCAGACGCTCGCGGCGGCGGCGCATGCATCGCTAGACGGCCGTTACGCTCGCCGATTTGTATGGTGCTTTCGGCACTGGAAGGCGGAGCGGCTCATCCTGCGCGAGCGGCGGCGCACGCTGCGAGCTGTCGTAACCCAATGGCAGCACCCCGCCATGGGCCGCGCCCTCTCTGCGTGGTGGGCGATCGTCGGCCCTCGTCGCGCGGGCGAGCGCGCGGCGCGCACGCTGCGTCGTCTCGCTGAGGGGCGTGCGTGGCGCACGTGGCTCGGTGACGTGGCGCTCTTCCGAGCCTACGCACGCCTACGCCACCTCGGCGCGAGCTATTTGGGGGGCTGCGTGGCCAAACGCCTACGGAGCGCGCTCAGGCTCTGGCGCCGCCGGTGCACGGTCGACAGCTCGCGAGGCCAGTGGGAGCAGCTCATCCGCACTGGGTCGGCGCACAACTGGCGGGGCTGTGCCCTGCAGGGCTGGCATGCGTTCAAGGCCGTCGCGGTACGCGCGCGCGCGCGGAGCGATCTCCTCCGGCGCGCCTTCCAGTCGCGTGAGCGCAAGGCGCTGCGTCGGGCGCTGCTTGGGTGGCGATGGAACTTGCGACTCGCCCGTGGCGGCCAACGGCTCGCCAGTACGGCGCTGTCGGTGTGGGCCGGGCGGGGCGTGCGAAGCTCGTGCTGGCGTGCGCTGCAGACGTGGCGTGCGCTCGTCGCCTGGCGCCTCGGCTTGCTCCGCGCGACGATCCACTGGCGCTACCCAGCACTCACGACGGTGTTCGAGCGGCTTGTGGTCACGTGGAAGCTCAGGCGGACTGAGCGGGCAGCGACGCGCTACGTGCGCGACATGCGCCGCCGGGCGGCGATCGATGAGTGGCACGCGTGCCGTCTGGCGACGATGATGGACGCCTCCATCCTGCAGCACGCCGTCTCGCGCTTCAGGTTCTGTGGAAAGCACCGGGCGCTTGCCACGTGGCAGGAGCGCACGCGCGAAGCGCACGAGCTCGCCCTCGACCTCCGGCTGGCGGTGCTGCGCAACTCGACGCTGCGCCGGTACTTGTACCGGATCCGTCGGTTCGCACGCCTGGGCAAGGTGCTCGAGCGCATCGCGACGGAAAGTCGGCTCGATTGTTGGCGCCGTTACGTCGCGCACGACCTCGTGTTGATGGCACGAGCGGTTGATGGCCTTCCAGGGATGTCGCGTCGGCGGCACCTGCGCCACTGGCACATCGTGACGGTCGCCACCCTCGCACACCTCGGCACCGCCACAAGAGCCGTCGCGCGATGGCGCCTCCGCCACGTGGGCATCGCCCTGAGCTCGTGGGCCCAGATCAGCGAGAGCGCGCGTGCGGCCCACACGGCCATGCAGCGCGTGCAGCAGCGGTGGGTGCGCCGATCCGAGGTAGCGGTGGTGCGCAACTGGGCTTCCCAGTGCCAGGCCGTCCGCGAGGCTCTCGCGGCGCTCCGGCGCGCGATTGGCTCTTGGCGGCTGGGCAAGCTCGCGGGCGCGTGGCGATGCTGGTTCCAATTCAAATATGAGAGGCTCGAGAGCTCGAAAAAGATGCGTGGCGCTCTCACCCGTCTGCTGCACCAGAACGTGTCGCGCGCGCTCGAGTGCTGGCGCGAGGATGCGAAGGCTCGGCTGCGGGCTGAGGCGCTCGTGGCGAAGCTCCACCCGACCGGCCGTCAGCTCCAGCGCGCACTGAATACGTGGGGCGCCGTGTGCGCTGGGAGGGCCCGGGTTCTCAGCGCGTGCTCGGACGCGCTGCGTCACTATGACGCACGGCTGCTCCGGCGCATCGTGCATGCTTGGGCGTCGACGGCGAGCCGGTCGGAGGCCCTCTTTGCAAGCACCTGCATGCGATTCCTCGCGGCGGGTGGTCTGAGGAAAGGGTGGAACACGTGGGCAGAGGTGAGCGGTTCGGCGGCCGCCCGTCGCGACGCGCAACGGGCCGTTCTCTTCCGCATGCGCAACCAAGCGCTCGTCGCTGGCTGGATGGCGCTCACGGTGGCGGCCAGGACGGCATGGCGCCTGACGACCTCAATGGCCAGATGGCGCCAGCAACTGCTCAACAGCGCATGGCGCTTCTGGGCCGACAGCTTCGTCGAGCAGCGACGGAGCAAGCACGAGCGGATGCTGCTGGCGGCGCACAGATTCGCAGGCTGCATGATGCCGACGGCCTGGGCGTCGTGGAAAGAGTACTTGAACATGCTGGCGCAGCGCCGCCGCCTCGTGCTCCGCGCCGCCGCGCACTGGTCCGGCTTCACGCTTCCGGCTCTGTGGGATCGGTGGGTAACTCGTACCGCCGAGCGTACTGCGAGCGGCCAAGGGTGGGGCATTCGAGTGCGCCGGGCCTTTGTGCTTCTGCGTGAGTGGAGGCTGTGGATCCGGTCGAGCCGGATTGCATCTCTCAACGTGTTCGCGCTCAGCCTCGGCCTGTGCGTGCGTCGCTGGCGTGCACACGCGGCCAAATCTCGTCGCGAGCTCGCGCTCGTCGCCGCGGGATTCTCCGAGTGGCGAGACGGCGTCTGCGCGCACGCGCTCGCTTTCCTGCGCGTCGCCGCACGCGCCAATGCGCTGCGGCGCAACCGGTACGCGCGTGCCGACTCGCTGCGCCTGATGCGCGCATTGCTCGCCTGGGATGCCTACGTGGAAGCACGGCTCGACTTGCTCAAGGTCTTGCGTGAGGCAGCAATCCGATGGTGTGGTGGCACGATCGCGCACGCACTCTGGCAGTGGCGCACAGCGGCCAAGATCGGCACGGTGGTGGATCTGGTGTATCGGCGCTGGGTGCACCACGAGCGCGCGCGTGCCCTCTCCTCCTGGGTCACCTTTGCGGTCGAGGCCGCGGCACTGCGCCTCGCGCTCATGTACCTGCTCAGCCGCGACCGCGCGCGCGGCTGGCGCTCGTGGCGTGCGGCGATCGAGCAGGCAGCTGTGGCTCGCGCGACTCTTGAGGACGGCGTGCACTACCGCAGTGTGTCGGCGCGCACGTACGCCTTCGTGCGCTGGGCGCAGCTCGCAGCTCGGAAGCCCAAGACACGACGTGAGCTGCGGCTGCTGAGGGCCGCCTTTGTGGTGTGGCGGGAGGTCGCTGATGACTGGAGCGACGGCAGCGACCTCGCCACGGGTGGCATGGCGCGTCAGGGCGGGCGCGCGCTCATCGCGGCCGGCAGCGCGAGCACACGCGTGGTTGTCTTCGGCGCCAACGCCTTTGGGCAATTGGGTGATGGCACGGAGCGAGAGCACTTGCGCCCAACGGTTCTCGCGGGTCTCTCCGCGCTGCGCGTCTGCGCGGCCGCGTGCGGCGACTACCACTCGGCGATCGTCACGGCAGATGGCGAGCTCTACACGTTCGGCATTGGCGAGTATGGCGTGCTTGGGCACGGCAACGACGAGCGTTGTGCACGCCCCCGCCGGGTAGATGCGCTCGCCGGGGAGGCGGTCACGTCTGCCGCATGTGGCTGGCGGCACACGGCATGCCTCACAGCCGCAGGCAGGCTGTACACCTGGGGGCATGGGGGCTACGGCCAGCTTGGCCATGGTGGCAACATCCACTTTGCCTTACCGCTGCTGCTTCAGCCCACCCATACTCACGGACGAGCAGCTGGCATGGGCGGCGGCCACGGCCACGGCATGGGCAGCGTTGGCATGGGCGGCGTTGGCATGGGCGGCGGCACGGGTGGCGCATGGGCGCTCGTCTCATGCGGGTGGCGCCACACGGCTGCTCTGGCTGAGGGAGGTGTCGCCTTCTCTTGGGGCGACGGCGAGCACTTGCAGCTGGGCCATGGTACCCGGGAGACCGAGCCACGCCCGAGGCTCATCGAGACGCTCGCGGCCGATGCCCTTCGCCAGCTCGAGTGTGGCTCACACCACATGGCCGCAGTCAGCTCCACCGGCCGGCTGTATACATGGGGCTCAGGCTCGTTTGGGCAGCTCGGTCACGGCGAGCGACGCGCTGAGCCGTTGCCGCGCCTCGTGGTGAGTCTCGCATCGATCGAGGTCGTCCGCATCGCGTGCGGTGGGCATACGTGCGTGCTCGGCGCCCAAGGCGAGCTCTTCACCTTTGGAAACGGCAAGCACGGACAGCTCGGCCATGGCGAGCGACGCGCCGAAGCGAGCCCGCGTCGCGTGCAAGCTCTCCGGCACGCGCGCGTGCTCGGGATCGCGTGCGGTGACTTCCACACCCTCGCGCTCGCCGACGACGGCCATGTGTACACCTGGGGTGCGGGTGCTTTTGGGGAGCTTGGACACGGCGATCTCGCGCACGTGAGCGAGCCCTGTCGGCTCAAGGCCTTGCGCCGCCATGAGCTCGTCTTTGCCGCGTGCGGCGCCTCGCACAACATCGTGCTCCTCGACGACGAAGGTGCGCTCGGTCCGAGCGATGGGAGCGACGACGAGGACGAGCGCTACGGTACGCGTAGCGGCTACGAGGAGGACCGGCATTCATCCGCGTAGGAGCGACGCCGGACGAAGCAGTCAGAGGACGCGGGGAGGGTGCGGGCGGCGGTTGGGGGGGGGAGCAGAGGGACACACCGGTTTTCTCAAAAGGCGCGTTGCTTTTCATGCATTATGGACCGTACTTCGCTTCTGTTCGTACAGTATACTCCCAGGACGGCGCACGTTACTTCCGCACATTGTTCTTAATCTTATCTCTTTCCACCCGGCCCCGTACACTATCTTTATAACACGGGGTCAAACACGCGACGGGGGACTGGGCCCGGCGCGGCGCCGCGCCGGACGCGGAGCCTGCCGCTCTAGACTGCTGAAATCTCTGCACAACCACAAGCACAACAACGCGCCCCGCCCTCGCGGCTCGGCGGCGCCGGCAACTGTTGACAGTTGAGCGTTTAGGTATCGAATACCCCCAGTGGACGCCATGTCTTAACGCCGTGTCTACGACGGGCGCCGCGAGTCTGTGGTTGAAGTCGGTGCGGTGCGTTCGCTCCCCGCGCAACATTCGACGAGATCCGAGAGCACTCGCGAGACACGACCCAGAAGCAGAGCAACTGCTGCTATTGTCCCAGCGTAACCACGTCTTACGGACTTCTTTCCGTTTCGGCCGATAAACTCTCGTGCTTGCGCGCTCGCTCGCCGTCTCCTCGCGCGCTGTTCCAGGCTTGATCAGTCTCGAGGCCATTATTCTGGACGGAATGCGAAGGACACATTGATGATCCAAGACTTGCGTGTCGAACTTGTCCGGTCACTTCACCTCGAGCTTCATCGAGGTCATGCAACGAGCTCCGATGACGTTAGTCATCTCACCCACTTCGACTCTTCCTCTTGAATCTTCCAACGTCCCGAATCAGATGAGATCGACTGCTTGACAGATGTGGAAATGGAACGCCACGAGCCAGGTGTGCACATCTAGCTCCACATGAAGCTCAGCACGCTCCAAACAAAGCTCAGCACGCGCAACAACGGATCATCGGAAGCAACACCAGTCGCAGCACGAGCAGCCAAAGCTGCTAAAGATGCAACTCCATAGGCAGCCAGCGGGGTCGCCCCAGCGGAGCCACGCTAGCCCGCCCATCGTGATCGCGATCTCGAGCGCGAGGACAAGGATGGCGATCCATCGGCGATCTGGATCGGCCGAGCTGCAGAGAACGGCTGTGCCCAGCACGGCGGGTACGAGGAGGAAGGTGAACGCGGGGCCGAGCACCCCGAGCACGAGCAGCCCACGAAAGAAGAACGTATTCGCCTCGGTGATGCATGCTCCGAGCACTCCGCAGTGGTGGTCGAACCCCACAGCGCATCGACCGCACGTCGAGCAATGGTGCGAGGAGGCCTCCAGCTCGTCGTCGACCTCGCAATAGGGCAGCGTGAGCCCACAGGGCAGCGGGCAGCACTTGCGCACCTGGCGCTTCTCAGGCCGCCAAACGAAGCAGCGCACGCAAAAGGTGTGCGCGTCATCGGAGCGCGTGAGGTTATGCCATGCCATCTGTCCCTCGACCTTTTCGCCCGCGGCCAATTTTTGGAGGTAGTCGACGGCCTCGCGCGGCAGTGGCAGGCAACTGGTCTTGCTGCGCGCGATGCGCCCCTTGGCCCCAAACAGAACGACAAGCTGAAAGCTCACCGCAAGTGCCACCAAACTGTATGTGACCGACAATACTGCCACCGGAACTTCGCGTGGCAGAGGCGTGTCGCCCCACTTCTCCGCGAAGTTGCAAAAGCCGTGCGCGGTGCCACCGCACACGCCGCAGATGGAGCCGATCACGGCGACGCCCGTGAGGCGCTCTTGCAGCAGCGTCCAGTATGCCGGCCTGGGCAGCGATGGTAGGTATTTCAACAGCGACGCGCCGCCATCCGCGGGAAGCGGCGGGAGCTCCTCGGTAGGTGTGTCGTCTTTGGCATGCTCGCAAGCTGGTTTCTCGGTGGGCAGCACCTGAGTGCCCTCGGCCACTGGCTGCTCGGTCACAGGCGAGGACGCAGACCTGCCGGGTGAGGAAGCTCCTCTTCTTGGTGAAGCCAGCTCATGGGCAACACTGGCATCTTCCTTGGGCTGAGGGATTTCGTCGAGCTCGATTCGATTCATCAGCGTGCCCTCTGCCCACGCGGCCACTGCATGCGTCTTGCTCGTCTCGTGACATGAGCAAGACAGAGGTCAATGTGTGATCCACAGGTGTGAACGAGTCTGTTTTTCCAGGGACCGTAGAGCCTATCAGAGCTTAAATCCTCTTCTGCCGCATATCCCACAGCCACGGCTCGCCCGCGTGCTGCCACGCCTCCGCGGCCGCCGGTCGTCGCCCCTCGTCAAGCGCGCGCAGCATGGCCTCGAGCTTGGGCACGTACTCGGAGAGCGGCCGCGCCTCGTAGTCGAGCGGCACCGTGTTGCGCGGCATGAAGTACGACTGGAAGGCGGACGAGTCGCGGATCGGCGGCCGGCCGCCGCCCCAATAGGCCTCTTTCGGCGGTAGGAAGAGGTGCAGCTGACCGATGGGCGCGATCGCAGCCGCGGCCATGCCAAACGACGAGCCGCCAGTGACGAGCACGTCCGCACCTGCCATGAGTGCCACGTCGGCCTCGACGCTTGACGGGGCGCGGCAAAAGGCCGAGAGGGCCGGCCATCCCACGCGCAGTTGCGCCTCGTCCGCCGTGAGCACCGTGTGCACGGCGCGCCGGTGTGGCAGCTGTCTCGAGACTGTATGGTTGAGAGCGAGCAGGGACCCCTCTTTGACGGCGGTCACGGCATCGCCTGTCCGCAAGTGCCACACGATGCTGATCGGCCGGTCGCGTCCACCGCTGCCATCGTTGCTCCTTGCGTGTGCATGCAACCAGCCCGTGCGTTTCATTCCGTCCTCGAGAGCCCTCCGAAATGTGGCGGATGACGTGGCACGATGCCAAGCGCCTGGCAGGTGCGCGTGGCAGTAGTAGCCGCCGGCGCAGCTGCGCATCGCCGTGTGCACATGGTAGTGGTGGCGGCACTGGCGCTCCCTCACAAACCGATCAAACGAAAGGCCCAGCCCAAGCCGGGCCAGCTTGTCAAGCTGCTGCAGCGCGGCGCGTCCGCGCGCGTTCATCAGTTGGCGTGCCTCGCGCGCGAGCGTGGCTGGCGAGACGTCCGGTGCGCCCTCCTCCCCAAAGCCGACGCGGGTCAAGCCGCCCAGCCCCAGCGCGCCCGCCTGAGACGACCGATTGAAGCTGAGCACACGCCACGGCCAGCGCTCCTCGCGAGACGCTGCACTCATGATGCCGGCTGCGGACGTGGTCGCAACGGTGACGGCGCTCGGCTTGGCACTGACACTAGCACTGGCACTGGCCCTGGGACTTTCGCCGCGCCCGCGCAGGCCATCCCAAAAGTCATCGTCCAGCAGCAGCGTCGCGTTTGTACGCAGCGCCGCGTCGATCCCAAAGAGCAGCGCCGCGAACGAGTGACCCCACGATTCCGGCCGCAGAGGAGACGAGCCGAGCAGGGAGATGGCGAGGGTGCAGGGCCGCACGCCCTCGAGCTTTTGTGATCTCGCGGGTTCCGGTCGCACCGCCGTCGTCGAGCTCCTGCCTTCCCATCGTGATATCGTGTAAGGGGGCTGTGACCTGTGTGGGGAAAACGGATAGGAGAGACTTGTGCGAAGGGGACCCCCCTATCGACTTCCAAAAAAACAAAGAATTACCAGCATACTTATTACTGATAGTAAGTCCGAGCCCGGTGAGTCGTCGCGTCGCCGTCGTTGCGTCTCTCCTTGATGTCTGATGTCTCTCGTCACAGTTTCGTGCTTTCGTCACAGTGGTCTCTCTTTTTATACGTAATGTTTGCGTACCCTTGGTGGTCCGCGGACACAAGCTGTACTACGGCTCACTCTGTTGCCCTGCGGTCGCGTCCTTGAGCAGCGTCGCGATGTCGGACGCCTTCTGCATGAGCACCTTGACTGACTCCTGGAAGAGGGTCTCGGGCGGCAGCGCGCCGGTCGACTCGACCGAGAAGATGAAGTGGTCCTTGACGCGCGTGAGGAGCACTCGCTCGTCCCACCCCGGGTGGCGGATGCACTCGCGGCACATGGTGCAATTGCGCGGGCGCGCCACCGTCGCTGTGGGCACGCCCGCCAGGTCCTCGATGTCGAAGACGTTGGTGGGGCACATGCCCTTGAGCGTTGTGGCGTCGTCGCCCGTGACGGGCTTTGGCAGCGTGATCTCCGGAAGGAGCCGGTATGAGGCGGTGCACACGGGCGACCACTTGGCGTGCGTCTTGCCGATGCCTTTCTCGCACCACGCCTCAAGCTCGATCTCCTGGCCGGGCCGCATCTTGGCGATCAGGATGTCGTCGTGCACCGGCGCGATCGGCGCGTCACGGAAGCGCTCCTCCTGCTCGCCCTGCGGAATCCATTCGAGATCGCCCGAGGTCACGCGCGAGCCGAGCAGCCCTGCGTCGCTCGATGCGCCGCTGCCTGCCGTGCTGGGCGCGCATCCCACGACTGCGGGGCCGGGACTCGCGCCGCTGCTGCGCTGCTTGGTGCACTTGACCTGCAGCCGGAACGAGATGACATTGTACTCGTTGGGGTCGTCGGGCGGGTCGCCGCGAAACTGGAAGACGCGCGCGTCGGCGCGGATCGGGATGAGACCCAGCCGGTGCGCGAGCACCTCGTCCTGGATCATCGACGTGTTGTTGAGAATGAAGACCTTCTCGATGGCCATCGTGGGCACCTCGGCGAGCAGGATGCGCCGGAAGGCGTTGGCGAGCGCCGCATCGATGCCGATCAAGTCGAACACTGCCTCCTCCGCGCTCAGCGACTGGATCTCCACGCGGAAGTCGCGCCGGAAGCGCTCGATTGAGAATGAGTTCTCGAGGCCGCTCGCCGCGTAGGCGCTGGCGGCCTCGACGGTGGATGTGTGCTCGGGCGCGGCGTTCTTGACGAACATTCGCGTGCGCTGCTTCTCCAGGTGCGCGGGCAGGCCACCCTCGGAGACGTGCTTCATGGCTGCGTCGGGGTGGTTTATGGAGGCGACGTGCAAAGTCCGCGGTTCATCATAGCGCGCCACCGCGACACGGTGGGCGCGCGCATGCATTTGAGGGGGAAAGGGGGGAACGGGGAGTGTGCTTTTTCTATGTCCACGTGCCTTGGCCGACACGCGTGCGCGCGGCCTTAACGCGCGGCCTCCTCTCCGCGCGCTCCGTGTCGGCAAGCGCTGCTTGATCGTCCAGACGTCCACCTCGAAGCAAGGGCCTCGAAGCCCTTCACCAACACGAGCTCGACTGCAAGAGGCCGAGCGCGAGGTTGCCTATAAACGGCTGTAAACGGCGCATAGGCGGCCGTCGGCCCGAGGCGGATTCGTTGCGGCCCATTGGGGGCGGCGGCGCAAGTAAAGAGGAGGAGCAGGAGGGAACGGTAACCGAGCCGGCCGAGGAGCGCATGAAGCACCTCGCCGCTCACCCGACAGCCTTCCGTTTTCTCATCGACGACGGCCGGCGGCAGGCCCGGCTTCCTTCCACGCCGGTCTGAGGCCAGGTGGCTGCCGCTCGGTTGCATGTACACCGCCGCCGCCGCCACGAGGCGGAGCAGCTGGACCAGCAGTGCGAACCACGCACCGGTCGGCGTCAACGCGTCCGCCAGCAGGCTTCGGACGACATCCTGACGTTTGGAAGTGTACGGCGTACAAGCCGGCTTGAGAGGTAAAGCAGTGTCCACCAGGGCGCTCGTGATGAGTCACTGTGAGGGACGCCTCGCACTCCGTGCATGTGACCTCAAGGCAACCGGTTACATTGTCTTCTTTTTCAGGCTCTGAGCAAGGGGAGGCAAGAGTGTTAGGAGAGAAGGGGAGATAATTCATCACGTGAATCAGTGGTAGACTTACTGCCGCCGTTGCCCACTTGCTCGCCGTGGCTGTCGATGGTTGCCCTGCCGCCGGCCCCGGTCTTGCCGCCGGCCTAGTGGAACTTGTGCATCAGTGCGGCGGCATGCTCGCGCGCTGCAAGCTCGTCGAGGAGGATGTCCGACATGGCCGCCGCGTCCACGGCCCTCACGTCCTGCGCCAGCACGAGCTTGAGCCCGGCTGTGAATAATTAGCTGTGAAGGCACGGCCGGTGTCCGCCCTCGACGGGTACTTCCTGACACGCGCGAACAACGGGCGTGTGAGTTTCATGTTCAAGGGAAGCACATTGGGCAATCAGGGCAGCAACGCACAGGTCCTTGGCGATCTTGACGCCCGCGCCGGCGTCCCGAAGGTGAGCGGCGAGAGTGCGTGATCAAGGTGGAGGGCACTCATGGGAGGCAGGCAAGGGGCCCGCCATGGCCATGGGCGCCATCCGGCTGGGCGGTGACGGTTGGGCGTGGGGCGAGAGTGCGTGATCAAGGTGGAGGGCACTCATGGGAGGCAGGCAAGGGGCCCGCCATGGCCATGGGCGCCATCCGGCTGGGCGGTGACGGTTGGGCGTGGCAGCGTGATCTGCTCCATGGCCGAGGAGATTGTCTACAATCATTCTTGACCTGCTGGCCTCGGGCTCCCCGATCCAGGAAAGCCACTGTAGATCAACTTTTCCGTGCTCTTGATCGACCTCTCCCGATGCTGGTACCATTGGGGCATATCCGTGTCAAAGCCGAGGCGCGCCTGCTGACGCGCGTCCATGGTCAGGTGGGCGCGGCCTGCGCTGGCCTCGCTGAGGTGGAAAAGATCACGGTGAATGCGCATCAGGACGTCGAATCCAGTAATGATATGGAAGTTGCGAGCGTGAGGGGCAGGTTGCCTTGTAGTTCTTGGCGACGGAGCCTGCACACACGCAGAGGAGTATGGCAATGGGTAAGAGCGAGGGCAAGGGGGAAATCCGCGCAGCTCAACTCACGCCAGCGCTGTATTTTGAACTGGACGAGGTGACGATGCCGGGTGCGGGTCCGCCACGGTGCTGGACTCCATGTGCCATAGGCGGCAAGGGAGATCTTGACGATCTTGTCGCCATCCTCGAAGCTGAACGCATCCTCCAGCAGGTGGTAGTCCACGAGGAACCTTGTGACACCCTTGAGGAAATAGTCGATGAAAGTGAAAGGGACGGAGAGCTGGCCTAACAAGGAGGACACGCTCGCCTTGGAAGTGCGAAGTTCAGCCACATGCGCGAACTCGCTGAAGATCAACTCGTTGGCGAAGCGGTAGGCAGCGTTGGCGTCTCCAGCTCCCACTCGGCGAGACCCGCATCTGCTTTGCCTTGATTTGACTTGTTTTTATTTGATAAATGAAGAGTGGATTCCTCATCAACTGTGATGAAGACGATGAATGCATCTTGATCGAGAACACTGCAATACATTCTCCGCGTGCCCTTGGGAATGCTCTCTGCATCGCAGAGCCACCCGGCCAGCCCGAAGAGCGGCCTGGCAGCCAGAGGCCGTACCAGCAGCAGAGGGAGCCTGCGACGTAGCTTAAGCAAGCCACCGTCGCTCAGCACAGTGTGGGAGTGGGACGGCCGCGACCTCGTCGATTCTGTGCCATCCACAGATGACGTGATGACGGAGCTCACTCCCACAGCGGACGATCCGATGCGTGGCTTGCTCGCCGTGCGCTCCGGGTTCCCGTGGCTAGGCTTCTTGGGCCGCCGTGCATGGGCGTCGCGCTACGCGGTCCTGCAGCCCGCAACGTCTTCGGCACCGCCGCGACTGCTGCTCTACCAATCAGGTGCCATGGATGAGCTCCACGAAGAGCTTCTGCTGCTCGCGCCGCTCGAGCTCGAGTGCCTGCCAGCCGACACCACGGCCGAACCCTCGCGCTCGCGCTTCACCCTCTCCTCCGGGGGTTGCAGTCCGATTGAGCTGTCCGCGCCGTCTGACGACCAGCGCATGCGATGGATCTACTTTCTGGGCGAGAGCATGGTACCGCCCTCGCCCGCGCCGCCCTCGCCGCCGCTGGGCGCGCCGAGCAGCGCCACCGGCCGCGTGCAGCTGCTGAGCGGCAGGGTGTCAGACCACTACCGAATGGGCAAGCTGCTCGTCGAGACGGAAGATTACCTCATCATCGAGGGTCACAACCTGCAGACGGGCCAGAGCCACTCGCTCAAGCTGCTGCACAAGCACTCGAGCTCCTTCAAGCTCGGGCGCGATGGTCTGCAGGCGCGCGCGTGCTCTCGGCTACTCGGCCAGTGCCTCGAGGAGCTGTACGAAGGTCCGAACCACGTGTGCATCGTGATGCGCTGGGGCGCTCACGAGCTCGATGACCAGCACCTGCTTGCAGCGGCCGTGCTCGAGGCGCTCCGCTTGCTGCGCGAGGTGACGCCCGAGGCGGAGCTGCCCAAGGACGGCCTGATGCTCCAACGGGCGGACGCGCACAGGCTGCTCGGGCGAGCCGTGGCGCTTGACTCCCACTTACGATCCAACCTCTTTATCTGAGCCCACAATCCACAGATCGCGTCCATAGCGACCATACCATAGCGACCATACCATACTGTCCAACCATTAGTGAACCATAAGCGCATGTGCATGTGCATGTGCACGCTCTGTGCCGGAGCGTGCGGCTCTCCTCGGCGAGAGGCTGATGTAACCTCTTGCTGATTGCATGTCTGATTTCGCGGCGAACGCGGACGCCGCCGGGCACACGCCCCACAAGCACACCCGACACCGCGCGCGCCGCCCAGCGGAGTCCGGAGACGCGCGCCGCGCGCGCGCGTGAGTGTCCCCGAAGCCAGAGTCATTGATACTTTTTCTTGTCTAAGCTGTTACTTGACAACAATGCTGATTGTTATTTGTTTTCCGATCAACGGCGGACGGCCCGATAATGGTTAATGCGAAATGCGAAAAAAAACCATCTGTCAGTTAGCAGTGGCCGGTGCCAATAGTTTTGTCGCGTCTTTCCGGGCGATCTCGGCCCAGCACGGGAGCGACGTGGAATCGTGGTCTCCGGCCTTTGTGACGTCCTCACGGACCATCGCCGTGTCCGAATGAATGGCGAAGGCGACACGACTAACGATAGCGCCGTGGAGCCGGGATGCCGGTACCGCCGTAAGATACGTTTGTCGCGGCGTGTTGAAGACCTCTTTAGCCGCGTAGCATGGACTCGGAGATCTCAGCCCCCAACGACGTGGGTCAGAGCTTGAGCCAAACCTCCCCGCTCGCGCGCGATTGCCTCTCGCGCGACTAATAACGCACGACGCGATGGATTCGGAGAGGCCGCTAGAAGAGATCCTCCTCCTTGTGCGTCTCGATCGTGCAGTCGGAGGTGGGCTTGGCGGCGCATGTGAGCACGAAACCTTTGGCCTTCTGCTCGGCTGATAGGAATCCACAACCTGAGAGGTCCATCGTGCCCTTGACGAGCTTACCGGTGCACGCCGAGCAGGAGCCTGCACGGCATGCATAGGGCAGACCCGCAAAGTCGGCCGCGTTGCCGAGCTCGTCGATCGCGTCAAGCACCGATAGGTTGGGCGGGCACTCGAACTTCTGCGTACCATCCGGGTTGATCAGCGTCACTGTGAACGTACCCTTGTTGGCCGCCGGCGCCGCGGGCGCTGGCGGTGCTGCTGGCGCCGCCGCCACCGGAGCAGGCGCGGGCGCGGGCGCGGCGGCGACGGCCGGCCCGCCGGCGGTCGGCATCCATTGGCCGCCAACAAAGCCGGCAGGCTGCGCCGGCACGGCAAAGGGACCGGCGCTGCTCGGCACTCCTGTGTTTGGGTTGACAAAGGGGACTGCCGCGGCCCATCCAGCCGCGCTCGGATTCCACTGAGCGATCTCGAGACGATCCTGATGGAAGAACATGTCATAGCGCCTGCGCAGCTCCGCCTCGCTGCCCCAAGTGCTCTGCCCCTCCTTCATGAGCAGCCGCTTCACCTCGGCAATGGGCACCGTCGAGGTGGCAGTCGCAGCAGCACTGCCGCTGAGAGTGGCAGCAGCTCCGCTCTTTGAGAGCGCCGCCTTGATGCTCGCGGCGACTACTGGCTTGAAAATGGTTTCAAGCATACCTGCCTCATTGAGCAGCGCCAAATTATGTACGCTGCCGATCATCTCGGAGTCGCATGTCTGCATGATGGGACCCATAAACTTTGGCGCGATGCCCGTCTTGGTCTCAAACCAGGTCTGCAGCTCGTCGGCCATCATGCGCGACCAATGGACGGCGCTGCGCGCGCCGATCCGCGGCGCTTTGAACGTTGGCACCGTGAAGGCCGCCGCGGCGAAAGGCAGCAAGAGCAGAAGTGCGTGTTTCATCATCTCGTGAAAGGCGTCTTCGCACAAAAGACGCCGTGTCGAGCGAATCCGTAACCAGCTTATGGGCAAAGGGTCGGCTCAGGGCTGGTACCAGATGTTATGTTCAAGATGCATGCATAAATCTCAGCATCCGCGGGTCACCCGATATCTATCTTCTCGAACAACTTCTCGAACGCTAAATTGGAGGCTTGCCTGCGCCATGCGGAAGATGTTCGAACCATCCACGGCCACGATCAAGCAATACTTTGGTGGCGAGCCAACGCGCCCGCTCGCACCATCTGAGCGCAAGATGCTGCAGCTGCAGGAGAAGCAGCTGCAGGACGCGCGCACCCAGCTCGACCGCCAGAGCGCAGCGCAAAAGGAGCGCCAGGACAAGGTTCGCAAGGCTGCACTTCGTGCGGCGCAGCGCGGCGTTCAAGAGGCGCGCGTGGACCGGTGGGAGTGGCTAAGAATCAAATTGCGGCTGGGCGAGGACGTCGTCGCTGGCATTGACCGATCAAAGGCTCCTCGTGGGGCTTCGCCCAGGCGGGCAGAGCTTGCGCCGACGTCACCCGGAAGCCCGAGCCAACGCAAGAAGAAGCTGCGACCACATGAGACGCAGACAGTCGCGTTCTGCTCCAAGGTACACGGCGAGGGGCTGCGCACCGCCCTGACACGGCAGGCCACCTCCTTTGTCATCGAAGCGCACGACGCGAGCGGAACGCGCCAGCATACGGGCGGCGATGCCTTCGTCGTTCAGATCAAGGGCAGGTCGATGGTGTCGAGCAAGGTGTCCGATCGCGAGGATGGCTCCTACGTCGCCGTGTACCGCACGCCTGTGAGCGGTGCGTACCTTATCTCGGTCACGCTGCACGGCGCCCACGTAGCCGAGAGCCCGTACGAAGTCACAGTCCTCGAGCCGAGGCCGTATGCGGCCCACTGCGTGCTGCGCGGCTATGCGCTCAATTGGGCCGTGGCGCGCGAGGTGATGCGCTTCGAGGTCGAGTTTGTGGACGCGCTGGGGCAGGTGGCGCCCGCGGAAGAGCTCGATGTGTACGTGGAGCGCGTGCGCCCAGCTGGTGCTGCAGGAGGAGGAGGTGCAGCTGGAGCGCCGCCTCGAGCGCCGCCCTATCCGCCCGCCTTCCCCAAATTACCACAAGGCTTCCCATTGACACTCCTAGAGGGTGTCGACGCGGCCATGCACGAGGTAGCGGCCTATCCGGCGGCCACGTGCGTGCAGTCGCGCGTGAGAGCCCGGGCGGCCCGGCAGGAGGTGCAGCGCCGGCGCGTGCAGCGGCGCGACGCCAACGCCGAGATCGCACGCCAGATTGCGGCGGCTGCACGCCAGGAGGACATGGACAGGGCAGCTGCTGAGGCAGCTGCGACTGAGAGTCTCCTCGCCGAGAACAGCGCGCTTACGCAGATGAAACTCCGGATGGGCCTGCTTGTTCCCTCGCCACGCAAGGAGACAGCCCTCTCGCCTGACCTCTCGCCAGCCCTCTCGCCACGCAAGCAGGCTGCCGCCGCGCGCGTGCAGGCGCACACACGTGGCCACCTTGCCCGCAAATCCAAGCCACCACAGCAGCCGACGCAGCAGCCGACGCAACTGCCGACGCAACTGCCGACGCAACTGCCGCTGCCGCAGGGGCACGTTGCTGCTAAGGAGCACCTCGACGGTTCTGCTTCGGCAAGCGGGATGCGACGAGGCTTTTCGCCTCGAAAGGGGGATTCGACGGACGGATGGGCGGACGGGCGGAAGGAGTTGACGCTCTTGGCGAGCCCTACGAGCTTGGGTCACGACAGTGGGCGTGAGGCTGGCGGCGTCGGCGGCATGTTCATGCCTAGGGCGAGCGGCAGCGTGCTTGGGAGCGACCCGAGGCAGACCAAGTGGATCCCGGCATGGGGCCAAACCTTAACTAGCGAGGACGGCGGCGCACCGTCGAGAGCCCAGGCGCATCTTGGCAAGGCAGACTCGCAGCATCAGAAGCTTGTGATGCAGCCGTCCTCCTTTGCCACCCTCGCTGCCGCCGCCCCGAGACCGGGGTCGCCGGCGGTGAAGACCTCAGTGAATACCCCGCGCTCAGCGCGTCTCGACCCCCTGACGCGTCAGAAGCATAAGGAGCTCTGGGCACGCCGCCGCCAGACCACCGCCACAGCCCAGGCGGCAGCGCAGGCGGCGGCGCAGGCGGCGGCGCAGGCGGCAGCGCAGGCGGCAGCGCAGGCAGCGGCGCAAGCGGCGGCGCAGGCAGCGGCAGAAACGGCGGCGCAGGAGGAAGCTTCTGCAGCGCATCTGATAGCTGCACAGAGCGCGACGCAGGAAGCCGCCGCAGCGCACGTGGCAGATCTTAGCCAGACCGCAACGCCCACATTGCCTGCAGACTCGCCACCTCTTTTGGCGCCTGCGACGCCGCCGAAGACGTCTCCGCCCCGAATGCCTCCACTCGTGCTTCCGCCGCCCCCATCGCCGCCGCCTCCGCCGCCGCTGCCGATTCGCTCCGACGCGCCCCGATACTCTGCCGAAGTGGAGGTGGCGCGCGCGAGGCACCGCGCGGGCTACATGCTGCTTGCCGGTGAGCTTCTGCTGCTCGACGAGGCGCTAGGAGGCCAGCACCAGCACAAGAGTTGGTCAGCCTCAGATCGTCGATCGGATGTTCGTCGAGGAGCCGATCGCGCCGCCCGCTCGCCGCCCAGCGGCAGCATGGCAGCCACCAAGGCACACGACGCCGCGCATGGGCCAAGCTTTGCCGCCGAAGTCGCCGCCGATCCAAAGGGCGTCGGCTTTGCATATGGGGGCGTGGAGCCGGGCAATCGACCACCGCCGGGGAGCCCTCGCCTCTCGACTCGCCTCGACCCTCGCCATGGCTTTGGGGGCCAAGGTGGATCAAGCCCCAGCCCTACGCCGCTGGTGAAGGTGCACGAGGTGATCTACTCGGTAGGACGTGCGGGCACGTACAAACTCCACGTGGCGTTGCGTCACCAGCAGCGTGTGCTGCCCGGCTCACCCTTTCTGTTGCATGTGGTCCCGGGTAAGGCTTCGCCGCGCTGGACTTGCATTGCTCCCGAGGCGCTCCCACTCCGCCTCGGGAAGCCGGGCGCCTATTCGGTGCAGTTGGCCGCACACGACAGCGTGGGCAACCGATGCGTGCTTGGAGGTGCGCCGGTGGCGCTGACGTGCACATCTCAGCCTGAAGAGTTGCTCGTACATTGTCGCGCTGTCGACCAGAAGGACGGCACATACATGCTGCACTGGGAGGTGGTGGCTCCCCCGTATGCGGGCAGCGTGGAGAGACCCGCGGGAGGCTCTAGCGGCGGGTTCATGGGCTGGCTCACGGGCTCCGGAGCGGCGAGTGAGGTCACTAGTGAGTCAGCAGCCGGCGAGGCGGAGGTGGTTGTGGCACGTGAGAGCCGTGAGGTACATGCGGCTCGCCACAGCGCTGTGGCCGTTGCAGCTGCAGCTGGGGGCACGGCGAGTCAGGGTGGGGCTGCGCATCGCGCGGCTCTGAACGTGATGTTGGATGGCATTCACGTGCTTGGGTCGCCGTACCGCATGCTACGGCTATGAGCACTCGAATCACGAAACACGAATGAGGCGCCGATGCCGGACGCGCGAAGGCGAGCGGCGGCTACGGTATAACTCTAGTGGTGTTACTGTTAGTGCTGTCGTGTCGCGTGAGGTTCCTGACTAAACGCGATCAAGCACACCCATGTACATCTCTTTGTCAACATCGATGCACGATTGCAGGCGAACCGCGAACGCAGATGATGATGATTGATGTCATGCAACTTTGAACTTACCTCTCAAACACGATGAGTGGTATGTTACTCGTCGAGTCCGCTGCTGCCTGTGCGTACACGCATGTTTTGCTGCAATGCGCTGAGGTAAGTGTGCTCTCACGAGTGCCCTCTCTCCCTGTCTCACGGGCTTCGCGCCCCCGCTCGAACGTCTCCCCTTACTCACATGCCTATCTCACGCCCTCACACGTGTGCTCCACGCTCCGCGCACGTACTAGGTTGCACTCGTGCTGCTGTGCGCCAAGGTGCCGCGTCCCGCGTGAGCGGTCCTAAGCATCTGGCGCGGTCGAACCGCGGTTCACTCTTGCACCCACCCCTGAATCGGTGCGCGGCACTGGGGGCACGCATTCTTACGCTTCAGCCATCCGATGATACATGGCTCGCAGAACTCATGGCGGCAAGGCAAGCGTACAAGGGTGAGGTCCGTCGTTGGCTCGTCAAGGCAAATGGCGCATGGCGCAGCCTGCCGGGTGACGCGCATGAATGTGCGTCGCGGGAGCGCCTCGATCACACGCGCGGGCACGCTGTCCTCCTCATCCTTATCATTGTCGTCTGACGCATCGTAGTCGTCGTAGTCGTCGGAGCCATCGATCATGTAGACGTCGTCGTAGCCACCATGGTCCTCCTCATCGTAGTCGTCTGACTCATTGTCGTCGCTGCCATGGTCCTCCTCATTGTTGTCTGACTCATCGTAGTCGTCGCTACCCTGTGCGGCCCGGCTCTGCTGAATTCGCATGAGAAGCCGGCGAGCGAAAAGGTGGATCTGGAGTTCGAAGTGCCAGGAGTGACCGTTCGCTTGCAGTGTGAGACTCTCACCAGCGAACGGGCCGTCAGGAATAGCCTCCATGTCGCCGACGGGCGCGTCAACCGTGGCGAATCGTGGCGATCGTCTCGGCATCTTGTTGTGTAGGGGCGAGCGCACCGTTCACCGACGCACGAAGGGCGCGAGCGTGCTCGAGCGGGAAGTGGAGAGGCCGCACAGCCGGCTCTCGCGAAGGGCGCCTTTCCGTGAGTATGTGAACACCTTTTTTTTTTTGAACACCTTAAAAGATAGTTTCCTCACTTCATGCCGCCGACACACCACTGATGACCACTAGATGACCACCGGTGTCGGTCTGTCGGTGTGATTTCCGAACACCGAGCGAAAGCACTCGAGTCTCGACAATGTGACAGTGCAGCTTCACGATCGTCAGACATCGTGATCGCACACACAACACTGATAGAAGCACACCCGAGGACGGTGCCCGGTACAAATGCCCGCTCGAAATGCCCCGGCGCTGCGCGAATCGTGCGCAAAAAGGAAGACGTGCGACCACCTGAACCGAAAGTCGACTCGCACTCGGACTCGGGGAGATGGAGGTGCTCGGGGGAGATCGGAGTTCGGACGCGCGCGATAACGTTAGCAAAGTTTCCCGTTCATCCGCTAAGTAACTATACCGTGTGGGTCATACCCTGAAGTGAACCCTGAAGCCAGCGGGTCCGCTCTGGAGTTTGATCACATGACACGTGTCTAGCTCGAGCTAGCAGCTGTAAAGGTGAACCATGGCTACTGTGCATGCACCTGGCGAGGTGTCAGGCCGCGTTCGGGCAGCCAAGGGAGCCACGCGGAGCAGGGCACCGTCGCCTTCACCAGTCGTGACACCGCCTCGGCCCTTTGCTGCGGAGTGCAGTCCGCACTTGCCGCATGGCTGCTCACGAACTACGCCAGCCGCGACTGAGCCGCAGGCTACCAGATGGCACTGGCATGGCCGCCGTCTCGAAGGCCCGTGTGATGTGCACGTGTGACGATGGCTCGAGTCTACTTCAGCAGCTCCCGAGGCACTGCCCAAACAGGGGAAGGGCGCGCGGGTAGCGTGAGCACAGTGACGGGAGGGCTCGGGAGGGGGGGAGGGGGGGAGGGGGGGAGACGCTCCGCTCACCACGCTGTACTCGTTGATGGACACAATCTCCGCCTCGTCTCCGACGAATACAAAAGTACCGGACGCGTTCTGCGCGCGCACGACCGCAGGCGAGCCCACGTCCGGCGCGGGCAGCGCCACGAAACGCCCCGACTCGACGTGTACGATCTTCGAGTCATACAGGTGCGCGTACTGCTGCCGAAAGACCTGTGTGGGCTCGCCCGTGACGCAGGGCCGGAGTACCAGCGGCCACTCCTTGCCCACGCCGCCCTTGTCCACAGCTATGCAGAGGGAGAGGGAGGCGTTGGCCACCAGTGCGAAGGCGCCATGCACGCCGTTGCATGGAGAGCCAAGGGTGCACTCGCTCTGGTTGAGGGGCATAAACGTGAAGCGTGCGCCCGGACGTGGACCCACCTCGGATGCGCATGAGACGGCCTTCACCGCCATCCCCGCTTCGGGCCACGCGGCGCTGCATGCGGTGGCCGTGCTGTAGAGCGCCACGTTATCGAACTCGGTAAAGTGCCCAAATTGCACCGTACCCAGAGCGGCGAATCCGCTGCTCCCTGCAAAGGCGACGTTGAGCCCCTGCGCCCCGGGCACGGGCATGTTATCCACCCACACGGACGCACGAGTGCCGTTCACGTCCAGCCGGAAGCGGTGCCATGCGCCCACGCCCAGCGGGCTGCCCAGCGCGCCGGAGGCCTGCGCGGGCGACCGTTGCACACCGGCGGTGGACCCGGTAAGGTTCCAATGCCCAGCGACATCGAATGAGAACAGTGCGCCGTAGTAGTCGCCGTACGCGCATTTGGTGGCGGCGGGGCAGCCCAGCCGTGCGCCCAGCGTGACGCTGCCGTTGGGTTCCGTCAGGCGCACGTCCACCGAGAAGGAGGTGTCCACGAGGTCGCGGGAGCCGATGATCGTGTGTGGCCGGTTGTCACCACCCCACGCAATGGGCACCAGCGGCACCATCTGACGCATCACGACGCCGTGGGCAGGGTCGCTGGGGTTGGGCGGCTGGCACTCAAAGATGCCGTTCTGATCCGACCAGAACATAGCCTCGCTGCCGGGAGCACAACTCTCAAAGTCGTCTGTGAACGCTGTGGGGAACGGCGCGACTGGCGGCGACGCAGGGAAGGCGCCCTTGGCGCCCCCGGGCAGCGTGGTGAGCGTGTACATGCTGTCGGGCTCGATTGTAAGGGTGAACTTGCCGCCCACCACCGATACGGCAGGCTGCTGCTCGAACTCGGATGTGGCGTCGCCCGGCGCGCCAAAGGCCCAGTGCGTGCGCCATAAGTACAGGGAGGCCACCTTGGCTGGTGCGCCAGTGAGCGTGAAGGTGGCCGTCTCCGTGGCGACGCTGAAGTCGGCGAGGGCGGGCCGGCAGCAGGGCGAATGGTCGCGGGACATCTTTTCAATGACGACGGTGAACTCGCCCGTGCCAAAGTCCTGCAGGGTCACATAGGAGCCTCCAAGGGCCAGGAGGCCGCTGCCCGTGCCTGGCCCCGTGCCGTTGGCAAGGTAGGAGAAGTTGCCCACTCTGGTGAACTGGGTCGTGTGCGCGGTGGCCCAAATCATGGCCAGGGAGCCGAAGGCACCGCTCCAGGGTTGAAAGGCGGTCATCAGCCCCGCTCGCCACCAGTTGGTCCCCTTTTGGTAGGCGGCGATCAGGTTCCAGTTGATCGACGCACTCATGTTGCCTCGCACAAAGTTTTGATTGAGCACGCGCGCCCAGCAGCCCGCGCCGACGGCATTGTTGTACGTCGAGTCTTCCTCGGACGCCCATAAAGGCATGCCCGTCTTCTCCGCATCAGGCCCACTTACCATATTCGGATAATGCGCCCCAAGGCCCCACAGGGCGGCCGCAAACGCGGGGTCCGAGTTGACGTCCTTTGCGACGGATGGAAAGTCGTTGTCGTTCGCGATGAGCTTGGTGTTCCTATACCCCGCGCTGTCCAGGGTGCGGCGCAGCACCTCCATGTAGGACTTATTGTACGCCCTCTCGTTCCAGCAGCCGAGGTAGTCAATGTCCAAGCCGTGCACCTCCTTTGCCCCGCGCACCCATGAGGTGATGTAATCCGCCGTCTGCTGGGGGCGGTCGTACGCGTTGCCCGTGCAGTCGTGCAGCGTACCGGGGGCGCAGGACACCCACTGCGGAAACGCCCACGGCAGGCCGTACAGCTTGATCTCAGGGTTGCGCGCCTTTGCCTCCTTCATTAGAAACCACTCGTACCCACGTGTAAAATCTGGCGTCGCCCATGGGTCATGCATGTGGCTCGACTCCGCGCCGTCCGTGCTCTGTGCGTCGCCGCCGATCTCCACCTTCAGGATCTGCAGCGCCGCGCCGTAGTTGGGCTTGAAGAGGAGGTCTAGGATCGTGGAGCGCTGCGGCTCCGGGTACGAGGGAAGCAGCACAGAGGTGGCGCCGCCGCCAGAGAGGCCGCCGATGCCGTGGAAAGGCCGCGCGGGTCCGGCAGAGTCGTCGATGTGGTACGCGGATGGGGCCGCGGCCGCGGCTGCAGCACTCGTAAAGGTGAAAAGGGCGAGCTGTAACGTGATGGTCCGGCCCATGGACCTCATTCTCGTCGTGTTACATGGCTACCGCAGAAAGAAATTGGCTGTGAAAGGAAGATATCAACTGTGAATAAAAATAAATCTCGCATGCGCCATAAGCCACTTACATTGATGAGCGCGCTGGCACGACCACGCAGCAGCTCAATCGCCCCCTGAGGAAATGGCACGAAGCCTTCATCGGACGCTGAAAACATAGCTTTCACACGGGCCGATGAAGATGCGTACGTACGACAGCCACCTACGATTTCTCTATACAGTTACACAGCCCACCAGTCACTGTACCCACAACGGTACATGGAGCGGCTCCGCGCGCTCAGATACGAATAACAGCGCGAGCCGTGCCGCAGTGCTGTGATGTCACTGGGCCAGCAAATCACAGATCGCTGTGTGGCCACTATCATGAGCGAGCGAAAACGCGGTCTTGCCCGTGGCGGTCTGCACTTCCTTACGCGCGCCAGCGCTGAGCAACATGTGGACGCAGTGCTGCTGGCCCGCCTTCGCCGCATACATGAGCGCAGTGTAGCCTGCCTCTGTAGCATGCGAGGCGACGAGAGCAGCGTCGATGTCCGATTGCGGGAGCACGCGCTCAAGCACTGTTGTCAGGCCGCCAAAGCTGGCCGCCATGAGCATCGTAAAGTTGTCGATGCTCACCACCTTGAGCGAGGCGCCCGCCTCGAGCAGGACGAGAGCGACCTGCTTGTGGCCATCTTGGGCAGCGAACATCAAGGCGGTCGAGCCGTCGGATCGCGCCTGATTTGGGTCTGCCTTTGCCTCGAGCAGGGCGAGAGCGACCTGCTCGTGGCCATCTTGGGCAGCGAGAATCAAGGCGGTCGAGCCGTCGGATCGCGCCTGATTTGGGTCTGCCTTTGCCTCGAGCAGGGCGAGAGCAACCTGCTCGTGGCCATCTTGGGCAGCGAGAATCAAGGCGGTCGAGCCGTCGGGTCGCGCCTGATTTGGGTCTGCCTTTGCCTCGA
>ENA-UOXP01000081-UOXP01000081.1-mixed-culture-metagenome-genome-assembly--contig:-NODE-81-length-65436-cov-30.752436_pt1 | contig 65436 bp, 37 predicted proteins | sample MGYA00238161_ERZ761639 | MGnify/ENA primary metagenome ERZ761639 (study PRJEB28913, sample SAMN08776760) | mixed culture metagenome | isolation source: Freshwater growth medium | place: USA...
CTCGGGGCTGATTATTACTTAACATCCCTAACAAGTGTGATGCACAGAGAAGACTATTATATCCAATATCGCACGGTATAAACGAACCAACGGTGCAACGGTTGTGAGGTCGCACGAGCACACGAATCACGATCGACGATGCACGACCGAACGTCGCGGCGCACACCCGTGACCCGACAGCCGCGCGGGTTCTTCACACGCTCAACTCTCGCGGAACTGCAACTGGAACAAAACTGGAACTTCGAAAGCTAGGTCAGGGCGTAAACCGTAGTAACACGCTGAAGTCTGAACACTCGCGTTCTGGAACGCACAACGCAGGCGTGAGACGCACCGCTCAGCCTCAGGCCGTCAGGGCGCCGTCCAACTACCTCCAACGCCGCCAGAACGCAAACCGTCGGGGTTCCGTATACCGTAACCCACACGTGAGGACCTTTAAGCATTAAGGTCGCGACTCAGTGTAAAACCGGCGGGCGCACCACAGTCACCAGCATTACCGTCCGGCGGTCTAGGTCTACCGCGACGACGTGCCACGACTCGTTCGCGTCGTGCGACGATCGTGGTGCTATCGCGTATCGGATACCCGGGCCCGGCCCGACGCGCGACGGGCGAGCGACAAAGGATCAGCGCACAGCGGCCTTTCACGCCACCACCTTGGCTTCTAGATGTGCAAGTGACATGAGTCCAGCCCCGAACCGCCGTGGGGTTCGCCCCCCAACCTCACTTTGGCCGCAACATGCCATCGGCACGACGATCCTTCGCACCCAATCCCGCACATCACGCACGCCCGCTGCTCACTTCTGCTCTCGCCACGTCCCTCACATGCCAAATTAGGTTCTTAGTGCCAAATCCGATCCTTAGTGCGCCAACGGGCAGCTGTGAGCACGTTGCGCGCCCTACGTGGCCTCCCCTCGTCCCCGTGGCAACATGCGACTCCCACCGTGCCGCCGCCGTCGGCCCAAGGAGCGCCAGGCCGGCTGTGGGAAAGGCCGGCTGTGGGAGGGGGTAAGACCCTTGTGTGGGGCAGTGGCAGCGGCCCAAGCGGCGGGCGCGCGCCTGTGCGGCAGCAGCGGCCTCCGAGGGCGGACACCTCGTCGTCCCCCTCAGCGTCCCGAGGCGCGCAGGCGCGCGGAGGCCTCGACAGCAGCCTGGTCCGCCATCGACATGCGCCGCTGGTTGTGCGAGTTGTCGCGGCTCTGACGTGCCGCCGCGAGGCTCGGCCGATCCGCAGCCGGAGGCGCCGTGCCGGTAGCCCGCCGAGGCCCGGCCGCGACACGCTGCGGACCGTTGAGCCCGCTGCTCAGCCCGAGGCCAATCCCGAGGCGCGCTCCACTCGACGGCGCGGCGGCGGCAGCGGCGGAGAGGGGTGTCGTCGTCTTGAGCTCCGCCGCGGGCGCGGGCCGCGGGGCGGACGGCGGGTCGTTCTCCTTTTTCGCGTCGGTCGTGGGCAGCGAGGGCGCGGCGCCGGCAGCGGCGGCGGCGACAGCGGCGGCAGCGCTGGGCCCAAACGAGCGGCCGAAGCGGCCGTTACGCTCTGTCTCGTCCTCATCGTCTGAGCCGAGTTCGTCAAAGGAGCGCTGCACGGGCGCCGAGTTGGGCGCCGCGTCGAAGTTGAACTGGACGCGGCGGGAGGCGGCGGCGGGGCCGACGCGCGCAGCCTTGCTACTCTCGGACTCGGGTGGGCTGGGGCGCTTGGCGCTCGTGGGCACGGCGGCGGCGGGGGCGGCGGCGGGGGCGGCGGGGGGTACGTGGATGGAAGGGGCCGAGGCGCCTTGTTGAGCCGAGGCGCGAGGCGAGGGCGTGGCGGCGGCATCACTAGAGGTGGGCAGCATCACTGTGCCGAGGGGCGCGTCTATCGTCACCTCAGCATCCATCAACCCCAGCCACGAGTGTGTGCTGGCGGCCGCGCTGGCGGCCGCCCTCTTAGCCACGCCACTCACCGACGCAGGGACCCAGGCGGCAGCAGCGGCGGCGACGCTGCCGAGCACCGAGGTTGGCTGCGCGCCGCCAACGATCGTCACTGGCATCTCCGCGAGCGCGCCGTGTTGAGCGCCGGCGGCGGAAGCGCTGGAGGCGGGCGCCAGGTTGAGCGGCGCGAGCGGGGCGAGCGGCGCCATGTTGAGCGGGCGAAGCGGCGGCAGCGGCGACGGCGCAATGAGGGAGGGCATCGGCGTCGTCCCGGGCATTGGCGACGCCCCGATGAGCGACATGGGCGAAGGAGCCACCGAGGGGGCCGTCGGTCCCCAGGCCAACGACGGGGGCGGGCCCCATGCAGCCACGGCGGCGGGCGCGGCGGCGGGCGTGGCGGCGGGCGCGGCGGCGGGCGCGGCGGCAGAGCGGATGACGACGACGCCGGAACCGCCCGTGGATGCGGCGAAGCTGGCCGCCGCCTCCGCCTCCGCCTCCGCAAAGTCAAACGATGATTGGCCCCTGAGCGGCGCAGGCGCCGCCTTGGGCGCCGTCGGCGTCGAGGGCGCGGCCCCGAAGAGAAGCGGCGGCACCGAGCCTCCGAAGGCTGACGGCGCGGATGCATCGATCGCGTCGGCGTAGAGGTTGAGCGGCGCGGGCGGGCGCGCAGCGGAGCGCGGCGACTGCGCGACCAGAGGCAAGCGCTCTCCCGCCGCCTGGCGCAGCGCCTCGTGCAGCTCGCGCGCGGACTCTTGCTTATGTGGCGACGCGTCCAAGATGCCAAAGCCGACCGGCGTGGCGGCGAGGGACGCGGCTGGCGTCGACGTGACGGCGGACGCGGCGGCGACGGCGGTGGGTGCGATGGCCGCCGGCGCCGTGGCGGGCCGTGCGTTGGCGATCGCCGCCGAGGTCGCCGCCGCTTGGCGCGCTTCGACGGCCAACTGCTCCGCCGCGTGCAATCTCGTCGTGAGCTCGTGCACCTGACCCTCGAGATGGCGCACCTTGGCCTGGTGCTCGCGCCCTGCCGCCGCCGCCGCCGCTCCGTCGGTACGCTGCCTCTGCTGCTCGGCACTCTGGAGCACCGCCTCCGTATCCCTCAGCTCGGCGAGGGCCGCTTCGAGGCCGGCGCGCTGCTCCGACGCCGTGCGCAGCGCCGTCGTGAGCGCGTCCACCTTGGCCTGCATCTCGTCGCGCAGCTCCGAGAGCGCCCTCGCCTCGGAGCTCGCGTGCTGAGATTGCATCTCCGCCATCTCGCGCTCGAGACTCGCGGCGCGCTGTTCCGCGGCGGTCGCCCGCTGCAAGGCGGCGTCGAGGTCGACGCGGGAGGCGCCCGCCTGCATGCGGCCCGTCGTCTGCCCGCGCGTCACCTTGCGCACACGCTCCGCAAACTCGAGCGAGCACTTGGTTTCGGGCGCCGCGCCGCTGGACGGGTTGATGTTGACGAACATGAAGGTCTTCGAGTTGCCGCCGAGCGAGTCGGAGAGCAGTTTCGTCAACGTCGAGCTCCGGTAATCTGGGCGGCTCTTCTCCTGCAACGCCGACATGACGTTGCCTAATTGGGATAGGGACGAGTTGATGTTCTGCGCCTCCTTGAGCGCTTGGCCCGACACGCCGGACTTGCCCACTCGCTCCGAACCGGCGAGGTCGACGAGGTGCAGCTTGCCGTGATTTGGGTCGAGGTAGCCATCCTTACGCCGCTTGACCACGACGCTCAAAATCGAGTGCGAGCGCGAAGACTCGGCGTTGCACTTGGTCGCCGTCACTGCGCGCTTGCCCTGCCCGCGCGCGAGCGCCGCCTCCACCTCCTCCGCCGAGCCCACCGGCAGCGTCGTCAGACCGGGGATGGTTGGTGCGTCGTGACCGTCGAAGAGCCCCCGCACCTGAGTAGGGAGGCAAATCAGAGGGATCCTCAGAAGCTCACCAGTGCCAGATACGTATCGAGATCCAATCAGCTCCCATCAGCTCCCATCAGCTCCCATCAGCTCCCATCAGACGCAATCGACGCCCGCTCACCTCGAGCTTCTTCTCCTTCGCACCCTTGTCCTTGTCCTTGGCACCTCCGCCCACGACGAGCAGGTCTCGCACGACGTCGTTGTAGATCTCGAGGTAGCTCATCTGCGATCCGGCGCGCCATCACAGCGTCAATCGTCGGGCGCAATCACAGCGTCATCCATCAGGCGCAATCACAGCGTCATCCATCAGGCGCAATCACAATGTCTATCACGAGCTCACCTCGACCTCAATCACGAGCTCACAATCACAATCACGAGCTCACCTCGACCTCGTACACCCAGCCGTCTTCGCTGCTGCTGCCGCTGGCCGGGGCTGCTTTGCCCTTGCCCTGGCCCTTGGTGCTGTTCACGCTCGCGAGCTGCTTGCGCTCCTCGATGAGCTCGAACAGCCGGCGGAGCGCGCGCGGGTTGATGCCGAGCAGCTGGTCGTCGTCCGCCTTGCCCTGCATCGTGAACGTCTTGCCCGAGCCGGTCTGGCCGTATGCGAAGATGCACACGTTGAACCCGCCGAGGACCGAGTCGAGGACCGGCTCGACCTCCTCGAAGACCGCCGCCTGCGTCGTGTTCGACGCGAACACGTGGTCGAAGGCGAAGGGGTATTGCTTGCCCATGTTCGTGAGCGTCACCATGTGCTCGGCCGCGTCGGCGGGGATAGCGATGGCGGCCCCCTCGGCTGCCTCGGCCGCATTGGGCGGGCGCACGCGGCACATGACACGGATCGAACCCTTGAGCTCCTGCAGCGCGTCCTGCAGCTGCCGCCGCTGCTTGCGCTCCATCTGCCACTTGCGCGCGACCTCGAGCTTGGCCTCCTCGCCAGCGGCCACGCCGTGCTCCATCGCGGCGCGGATGTACTGGGCGGCGATCTGGTGCATCGGCAGGCCGGCGGCCATGAGCGCCTCCGCCTGCAGCCAGCCCGCCGTCGCCGTGCCCTCCGCCGTCATGTGCTCCGTGTCAGCATCCTCATCGCCCGTCGTCATCACAATGTCGCCATCAGCCGCCGATCCGCTGGCGCCGGCTGGGGGTTTGATGACGCCGATGGCGGCGGCAGCCGCGTCAAATTCCTTGAGCGTGCGCAGCTCGACCTCCTCCGGCGGCGGTGGTGGCGGGCCGCGCTCGGCGACTGCGCGCGCATGCGCCTCGGCCTCGGCCTGCGCGCGCTCGTTGGCCGCCGCCACGCGCTGCTCGAGCGCACGCATCTCGCGCTGGCGCTGCTCCTCGCGCTCCCTGGCTGCCTGCACCTCGGCAGCTATCTCCCGCACACGCGACTCCGCCACCTTGTGCGCCCGCTCGATGGCTTCGCGCTCGGTGCGCTCGAGCTCCATCGCGCGCTCCTTTGCGGCCATCTGGTCCTCAAGAGCCTTGATCTCACTCCGTGCATTCTGGAGCTGCGACCACATCTCGCCGCGGTTGCCCTTGCCCGAGGGCGAGTCCGGGAGAGCGCGCTCGAGCTGCACGGAGCTGCCATCGGGCGCGGCGAGCGACGTCGTGCCGAAGCCCGGGCGGATGAAGGGATTCTTCGGTGCGCCTGACATTGGAAGGCCTCCCTGGAAAGCCTCTTTTGAAGGGGAGCGGGCAAGTGCCGCCACGGCGCGTTTTTCAGCAAATCTTTCACACTTGCGAAATGCATTCTACCCGAACGCAAGCGACACGAGACCCGTATGGTACGCAAGTTGCAGTCAAGTACCGGGTACTGTACCTATCCGGTTCCCCCGTCTTACGGTCGACTCCATTGCGCGGTCTTTCTTGTCGGATGGCGGCCTCCTCATCGGCGAGCGCAGGCTGGCAGCTCGTGTCAGTGCACCACGAGGCTGTGATCGACATCCCTCACGACGCGCTGTGCCACCAGCTCGGCCGTGACCAGCTTGCCGAGGCAGCATCCAGGGCTAACGCGCAACAGGCCGAGCTTGCCTTCGTGAGCCGCGTGCAGCTCGCTCTGACTGCGGCCGAAGGCGCATTGAAGCTCGAGTCCTTGGGTACGAACGCAATTCTCGTGAGTTCAGGCGGCACCGGCCCATGGGAAAAGGTGTTTCGCGGCGAGACGCACACACTCTTGGCGGGCGACAAGATCGCCTTCGACCACAAGTTGCGGACGGGCACTGTGGTCCAGCTGAGGCGCTGCGGCGGCTCACCATCAGCGGACAACATCAGCAGCGCTTCCAGCTCCTTCGCAGCCTGCTGTGAAGATCATGTTCCTGAAGGAGGCGCAAAGCGCCCGCGCAACCAGATCGGCCTGAGCGATCGTGTTGACGCCGACCGGCGCATAAGGTGGGATGGGACGCGCTTAGAGACGCTCGATGACTGGCTTTCTTCCGTGCCGCCCTCCAAGGTGTCACCAGAGACTGCCGCTTGGATTCAAGTGGAGAACGTAAACCACAACTCGCCTGGTTTCCGCGACTACGCTCGTGTAACGCACCTTGCGAAGGAGCCATTTGTTGTTGAGCTCGACAAAATCAAGGGACTGATTGCGAGCCCTGGTCGAGTGCCGGCGGCGGCAAAGGAAGCATGCGTGCAGGCGATCCTGAGCCTTGCGCAGCAGCAGCGTTACACAACAGGCAAGTGGATGATCTTCTTCCCGCCAGATGAAGCGGATGCAGGCTGGGAGATCATTGCGCGCGCCACAGCAGAGGGTCAGCTTGGCTGCAGCGCCAAAATCGCGCCAGCACAAGACTCTATGCCTGGGGGCATGGGTGTGCTGTGCTGCATCTACGTTTCTGATTTTGCCGACCGAGCAGAGGTGCGCAGGGTGCTGCTTGCACTTCAGGAGCTCGGCATGCACATCCGAGCGGGGTTCAAGCCCGACATCTTCACAGAGCTCAACATCAACGGCCGGAATGAATGGCGGCTAGAACCAACCATATTCAAGGTGGAAGAGGCGAGTGCATGGCCTGCAGATATTGCGCGAGAGACTTACCAGAAGGTACGCGCATCACCGTGGGGAAGTTCAAGATAGTAGTTCGAGATAGAAGACGACAGTGAATCAGAGTGTAAATATTACACAGATGTTGCCTAGAGCGCCAAGAGCGCCATGACACATCGAGATGTTCTCAATCTCATCACTGTGAGAGAGTGACTCCGCGTATCGTATTCACAGTGTCCGCGGTCACAGATTAAACCGAGAACAGCACAGTGTCGAAACAGAGTCGGCGCCCGTCAAGCGTTTCCAAGTGCAAGTAGTGTACGCATCGATAAACGATCGGGGACAGATTACATCATAACTGTGACGGTTCCGCTGGGAGCCCCTCCTCATAACTTCCTCAGGATGCTGATGTCCGCGCCCGATACAACTCGAGCGCCGCTTCGAGCACCGTCTTCGCACGAAGGCAGCCGCGCAAGGACACGTCCCCGAAGCCGCTCTCCCGCTCGCTCGCGCGGCGCCCGCGGCTCCGATGGATCGCATCCAGCGCCTGTTTCAGGCGCAGCAGCAGGCGCAGAATGGCGGCGGCCCGGCGGCCGACTCGCCCGCCGTCGACACCGCCGAGCTCGTGTACATCTCCTCGATGGCGCTTCTCAAGATGCTCAAGCACGGGCGCGCGGGCGTGCCGATGGAGGTGATGGGGCTGATGCTGGGCGACTTTGTGGACGACTACACCATCAAGTGTGTCGACGTCTTCGCGATGCCGCAGAGCGGCACCGGCGTCTCCGTCGAGGCGGTTGACCCCGTCTTCCAGACGAAGATGCTTGACATGCTGAAGCAGACGGGGCGGCCCGAGATGGTGGTGGGCTGGTACCACTCGCACCCGGGCTTTGGCTGCTGGCTCTCGGGCGTCGACGTCAACACGCAGCAGAGCTTCGAGGCGCTCAACCAGCGCGCGGTCGCGGTGGTGGTCGACCCGATCCAGTCAGTCAAGGGCAAGGTGGTCATCGACTGTTTCCGCTCGATCAACCCGCAGATGATCATGCTCGGCCAGGAGCCGCGGCAGACAACGTCGAACGTGGGGCATCTCAACAAGCCCTCCATCCAGGCGCTCATCCACGGCCTCAACCGGCACTACTACTCGATCGCTCTCTCGTACCGCAAGAATGACCTTGAGCAGAAGATGCTGCAGAACCTGCACAAGAAGAACTGGACGGCTGGGCTGACGCTCGACAACTACGACACGCACGCGGAGGAGACGCGCGCGACCGTCAAGGAGATGGTCAAGCTCTCCGCCGCGTACGAGAAGGCTGTCAAGCAGGAGACGGAGCTCTCGTCTGAGCAGCTCGTGGTGGCCACTGTGGGGAAGATGGATGCCAAGAAGCGCATCTCAGAGGCCATGCAGCGCCTCATGTCCGCGAACATCGTGCAGGCGCTCGGCACCATGCTCGACACCGTCGTCTTCTGAGCCATCGAGCGAGGCGCAGGGAGCGGCACTTGCGCGCGCAGAGCCCGGCTCGCGACCGCCCGATGAGTGAGCGACGACGGAGAGGGCCTGTGAGTGAATCCGGTCAGTGAGAGACCGTGTACCAATTGGTATTGAAAGGTAGAATCACCACCATTGGGTTCCGGGTCCGAGCCGAGGCAGGCCTATGAAAACGGGGTCATTTTCACTAATGACGGCGCAACCTCAATAACGCCGGCCTAGTCGAGGACCGGACCCACGAAGCCCAAGCCGACGCGCGCGATGCACGATGGCTCGGTCGAGTCTTAGTCGAGGTCAGAGTCCTGCCCGGGACTAACCTACGAAAGTCAAAGTGCAAACTCCCTCTACCGTACTGAAGCCTCGCGAGCCTACTCAGTCGTCAGTGGTCCGACGACTCTCGCTCGCGGCTCGGCTCTCTGGATGATCAGGTCAGTCTGAGGGACGGTGGACTTGAGCGAGGCGTCGAGGAGTTGCTCGGTAAGCACACGCTTCTCCTCCATGTAGACGCCGAGGTCGAATTTGGCTGCGACGACCGCTCTGATTTCACCAAAGCGCTGCTGCGCACGAGCAGCGCGGCGGGGGCTGCCGCGAGCCTTTCAGCATGCCTTTCAGCCTACTCTTACTACAGTGGTCTACAGTGGTCCGACTCTCGACACTTCTCTCGCTCTGCCTGGCGAGCCACCGGGGTCTGACCGTCGACCGATTCATTATCTATCATAAATTGTAACGCTTGGACAGGAGGCATTGGCCGGATTTTGGACATCGGCATCTTCCGCGGTTGCATGAGTACAGATTACATGATTGTACAGGTTTTTTCAGTGACATCTTGAGCGCACGGCAGCCGACGAACCATTCTCCGATCAATCCCACAGGCTTCCATTCGTCCTCTTTGGCGCCGGCACCGCCGGCTGCGGGTTCCAGAGCCCGTGTTTCAGCTGTTGCTCGGCGCTCGTGAAGGGTACTTTGGTACCGAGCATGGTCGCAGCGACAGCCGCTGGGCGTTGTGGCAGGAGTTCGCTACCCCATGCCCCGGTATACTCCCCATCGCGATCGACGATGGTGACTATACCGGGAGGACTCCAGCGCGGAGCAGCAGTGAAGCGCCCCTCCGGCATATTGCGGCCCATCGACGCTGACCAGGTTCCATCCGAAATCTTCTGCGCATTCTTGAGCATGTGCTCAGTCGGCTGCTTGTTCCACGGCAGACCAGGAGCATCTTCGGCTGCAGCCTTCGTCGCCCAGTCCGATCGGTACCAGCGGAACGTGTCAGAAACATATGGGCCTGGCTTAGTATGCACAAACTCGTTGGTGGGGCGAGCGCGTGCCATGGGGTCTCTGACGCGCAGGAGCGAGAGGGTAGTGTGCTTGTTGCCCCACGTCGCCATGCCAAACTCTAGCGACATGGCTTGCGCGATGGAAGCAAACAGCAGCGCCTGATCGACGCCGGTCGCCGCGCGACGAGGAAGACGTAACGGATTTGCAGTTGATTTGCATGCACACTCAGTTTGAAATCAGGACAAGAGGATTGTGTTAATGTAACGGTGTGAAAATCCAGATGTAATAATCCCCCCACCCCACTCCGCCTCCACACTTCGTGCCCCGCGGCGCTTTGGCGCCACCAGGGTAAGTTTTTCCGCCCGGGGCGGCCTGCCGCGGTGGGAGTGGAGCTCGAGGCCGGAAAAACAAAGAGATTCGAATACAGCCTCGCAAACGGGTGGCCGCAGTGTGTATATTATGGACTCACGAGATTTTACGTCGACTTCAGTACGCCGCAATCTGCTGCACGCGCAGCTCGAAGGCGCCCTCGGAGAAGCGCGGGTTCAACGCAGAGTCGTACTCAAACTTAGAGAGCGTCAGTTGGACGGTGTTGAGCTCACGCGTGTTGAGTTTCACGCCAGGGACACGCCTCGCAAAGAGTGTCGGCACAAAAGCTGCAAAAGGAAGCCGAACCTCCTCATAGCCATCGACACCTGCCGCTGAGACGCTCTTGGCCGAGTCAAAGGCCTGAGCCCAAGCGATGCCGTTCCAGTCATACGAATCGCGCACGATGAACTTGTAGCGCTTTCCGTCGCCCTTGATGAGCAGCTTTAGGCCCGTGCAGGAAGATAAGTCGAGAGCTGGCGTGACCGCCTTGCTCCTGCAGCCGGCGAAGCCACCATTGTTCTCGGTCGAGATCGTACCGCTGAAAATTCCAACCCCGTCGCTCGTCCGGAACGTGGATTCACTCACGCCGCCCATGACGACATCATCGAGCGGCCCAAAGGTAAGCCTCGGAGCTGCGGCTGACCATAACACGTCGCCGCTCCGAAGCTGAGTCGGAGCAGAGAATCGTTGGAGAGGATTCAGCTGTTGCAGGACAGTATCGGGCCCGTTGAAGAAAAGTGTCGTGCGTGCGAAGCGCCCGAGGTCCCAAGGCTGGGCCATCGCGGCTGTAGGCACGAGATATGCGAGCACAAACACGAGCATGTGCATCTTTTCGAGAAGGTCAACACACGGACTTAGTCAAGTCAAGTCAAGTCAAGTCAAGTCAAGTAACACGGACTTATCCTCTCATTCATATGGATTTCACACCAATGCGGAGCTCGTCCCCAGGTGCGAACCGCCCCCCTTGCCCCTATTGATTCACCCCGCAACGACGCCCACGCGAAGAAGCTCTCTCAACGCCGCGTCGCGCGCGGAGACAGACGCGTCCCTATGTTGCCGAGCCAGCAGCCGCTCCTGACCACCGTCCTCGCGACGGCGGCGGCCGTTGGGCTCGTCGGCCTGCTTGTGCGCCGTCGGCGGCGGGCGCGGGCATTCGCGCGCTTTCGGCCGTGCATCGACCTGCACAGCGGCAAGGTCAAGCAGATCGTCGGCTCGACGCTCTCGGACGACCCGTCGCGTGGGCCGACGACCAACTTTGAGTCGGATAAGCCGTCGGAAGCTTTTTCAGACTTGTACCGCTGTGATGGCCTCCGCGGCGGACACGTGATCATGTTAGGGCCGGGAAACGAGGAGGCTGCAAAGGCGGCTCTGCGGGCCTATCCGGGCGGTCTGCAGGTTGGCGGCGGCATCACGCCGGCGAACGCGGCCAGTTATCTGGAGGCCGGCGCGTCGCATGTGATCGTCACCTCGTACATCTTTCGCGAGGGCCGGCTCGACGAGGAGCGCCTTGCCGAGCTCGTGGCCACGGTAGGCAAGGAGCGCCTCGTGCTCGACCTCAGCTGCCGGCGGCGCGAGCCGGGCGGCCCGTTCTTTGTGGTGACGGATCGGTGGCAGAAATTCACGTCGCTCGAGGTGAGCCGCGAGACGCTCGCAAAGCTCGCCGAGCACTGCGACGAGTTCCTCGTCCACGCCGTCGACGTGGAGGGCAAGCAGCAGGGTGTGGAAGCAGACCTTGTTGCCATGCTCGGTGAATGGACGACGCTCCCGTGCACGTATGCGGGCGGCGCGCGCTCGCTCGCAGACCTCGAGCTCGTGTCGCGGCTGGGCGGCGGCAAGGTGGACCTCGCGATCGGATCGGCGCTCGACATCTTCGGCGGCAAGCTGCCCTATGCTGACGTGGTGGCGTGGGAGCGCCAAAAGGCCGCCGCGGCGGCGGCGTGGTGGTAGAGCTGCGCACGCACGCACCGTCCGGAAGCCAACTTTCCTTGTTGACCAGTTCTTGGTAGGAGCTCCTTCCACCTGGTCTTTGGTGTACAGAGGCCGGCCGCTCTCGAGGTCTCGTGTATCCCGCGCGGTGGTTCCCGGGTAGCCGTTTGTGTGTATACAGTGCTTATTCTGATGTGTACCTATAACGCCGCTACTACATAGTATGAGCTACTTTCCGCTTTCCGAACCGCACTTTCCGCGCGTATCCGAACCGAAACTTTCAGGCGCCGTCCGCCGACGGCAAAAATCACTAGGCGCCCGCGTGCAGAATTACCCCTCAAAGCGGTCTTCTCTCGCCGGCTGGTTTCGGATGTATTCCACCGTCTTCTCGTCGAGACCCATCTGCGCGAACGGGCTGGCATTCTTCATCTGCTCCTGCGCATAGCGCTCCAACTCGCGCTGGATGTGCGCCTGGTTCACCGGGTCGTGCATCGCCGGTGTCCACGCCTCGCGCTTGTCGCGCTCGAGGTTAGCAGCCCGCAGCAGCATCTCCTTGAGCGAGCCGTCCATCTGCACGGCGTAGCGCTCCTTCTCCTCGTTCCAGCTGAGCACCGTGCCGCCGCAACCATTTAGCTTTGGCTTTGCCGTCAATCCTTTTATCCGCACCTTGGTGGCAGGCGCAAAGTCGGCCTCGTCTCGCCGCTTGATCTGCAGGTTGGCGGCCTTGAGCGCGACCGACTCGCCGTTGACGACCACAGTGTACCGGCCGCTCGCCGCGTTGAACTCGCCCGCCTCACCAATCAGCCCATTGAGATCTGGCCGTGCAAGTAACCTGCTTATGAGCACTCGCTTGTTGGCTAGAGGCGCTGCCACCTCGGAGCCAGCACCGGTAACTTCGTTGGTCTCGTCGCGCTGACTGGCCTCACGCTCCGCGTACGCACGAAGGCCTGCTGACATGGCCTCAAATTGTCCCAGCAAGGAGGAGCGACGCACACACTGGCGATGGACTAGTGATGGACTGTCCGTCCCGATCACAAAGCGAGAAGCACCTGCTTCGCAACTGCACTTCGCAACACGGGCCGCCGCCGCAAACCAGCTCGCGGCGAGATTGTGCCCACCGAGTCAGAGGCAGATACATGTGCCCGACGCCCACTCTTGCAAATTACGCTCGTTACGGCGCGCTTAAGTTTTGGCAACACAGCCATGTATTTCTTCTCGCGTAAGCCAGCCCAGAGGTCTCGCAGGCGTGCTAAGAGCCGCCCCGGCCGAGCAGGCCTGCTCATTCTCTAATGGAGTCCCACGCAGCGCAGAAGCTCGAACGGCAGCTGGTGCGCGCCTTTCCCATCTCCTCTAGCCCACATGAGACGTCCCTGACGCACAACTCCTCGACCGCCGCCGGTGCCGCAGGCCAAGGTCGAGCGGACTCGGGCGACCCTGCTGTGGGCATGCCTGGTGCAGCTGGTGGTGGGCCCACCGTACGCGGTGTGGGTCTTGTACGTGGACGGTCCCGACCAACAGTCGCAGCTCGCGGCCTGCGTCGCGGCCGCGGCCGTCATCTGGACGCTTGCGGGCGTGCTCGGCCTCTACGCCGTCAGCCTGCGGCGCGTGCAGGCCCTCGTGGTCTTCACGAGCCTCGAGGTCTTCTCGGCGATGCTCTTATCGGGTGCCATGGCGGCGCTGCTGCTGCTCAACCACCTGCAGTGCTGGGAACAACGCGGCGTAATCATGGCTGTGTACAGGGCACGCGCGCCCTGGCTGCGCTGCTCAAATCTCACGGGGATCCTCGGCGCAACCATCTTCATGGTGATCTACCTCGGCGGTACGGCGGCGGTGGCGCTCTCATTGCGGCTGCGCATCCAGAAGACGGGCAAGCGCAACCTCAACTGGAACCAGACGAGCGCCACCGGCTGGAAGGATCGCAACGTGCGCCGTGGTGGCTCGCACGCGCTGCGTGCCATCACCAACGGAAAGGATAATCCGGGAGATGAGGATGGGCGGCTCAAATATCTCGCGACGCACGACGGACGGTACATCCAGCGCTCGCTGCTGCTGCGCTTCGCCACCGTCGAGGAGGGTGAGGCCGTCCGCCTCCTCCTCAACCTGCGCAAGGGCTACTTCAAGCACGGGAGCGCCATCTTGGGCACCAAGATCTATTTGAGCCAGGTGAGCGAGATACTGCTCGGCCAGCTCGCCCAACACAGCGCGATCCCCTCCTCCTCCTCCTCCTCCGCCGCCGCGGCGGCCGAGCTCGACGCGTCCCCCGCGTGCGCGCCTGATCTCGCGCCCGCCGACGTGAACGGCAAGCGGCGACGCCGTGCCGAGCACTTGAGCCGCGGCGCGGCGCCTTGCTACGATGGCGCGCTGGGGTGCGTCGAGGGGTGCCTGCGCTTCATGCGTCGCGGCATGCGCCAGCTGCGGCTGCTCGGCTGCCGCTCGCCTGCTGCAGACGAAACCGACGGGACGACCATCTACACGCTCGAAGTGCATGCACGCATCGTCTCGGGCTGCCGCCTCCTCTTCGGACTCACCTCGCGCTCGCGCACGCTCGTCCTCCAGTTTCGTCAGGCGGAGGAGCGATCTCGCTTCCTCTCGCTCGTGCAGGCGCTGCTCCCGCCCTCGATACCCATACTCCCAGTGAGCGGAGACTTGGCGGCGGAGGTCGGCATCGGGCTAGGCGGCTACAGCGGCAGCGGCGCGCTCACTTGCCTCTCGGAGAAGGCCGGCGCACCTCAGGGAGCCGCCGACGCCATGTGTAGCGACAGCGGCGGCGGCGGCGCCGCCGTGCTGAGAAGCGAGCCTGGCCTCTTTCATCATCTGGACGTGCCGCCCATTCACACCGAGGGCGTGCCGCCCATTCACACCGAGGGAGCGGCGGCCGCGGCGGGGGAGCGACGGAGCGCCGTATCGAGCACGCACCTCGGACAGGTCCGAACGGAACGGCTGTCGCTTTGGGTGGGCAGTTGGAACATGGGCGACGCCCTGCCGCCCGCGTCGCTCGATGGGTGGATGCCGCGCGAAGCGTATGACCTGTACGCGGTCGGCGTGCAAGAACTCTCGGACGATGGGTGGCTCGCTGCACTCGATGCGCACCTCGGCTCGAGCTACGTGCGCGTCACCGACCGACGGATGGGGGGCGTCTCGCTCGCGCTCTTCTCGCATCGTCGGCATGCGTCCAAGCTATGGGCCGTTGAGACTAGCTTCACACCTACCGGCGTCCTCGGCGTCGGAACCAACAAGGGGGCGGTAGGCGTCGCCTTCAGTGTGCGCGGCGTGCGCGTGTGCGTCGTGAATGCGCACTTGGCCGCGCATCAGGACGCGCTGCTTCAGCGGAATCGCTCCATACAGGACATTGCAAACCACCTGCGCCTCGGGGCAACGGCGCTCGAGCTCGGCGTGCAATTTCACACGATCTGGTGCGGCGACCTGAACTATCGAGTCGACCGCGATCGGGCAGAGGTCATGCGTCTCATCCAGAAGGACCAGTGGCATCTGCTGCACGAGCACGACCAGCTCAAGCAAGAGATGGGCGCCCACCGCGTACTCTTCGGCTTCTCGGAGGCGCCTCTTCTCTTCCCGCCCACGTACAAGTACGTTCGTCACACCGCCGCGCCGATGCTCCGCCGAACCCTCCAGCAGCAACGCGCCTTTGTCACCTTCGTCAGCAAGCGGGTGAGCGCCGTCGTGGGCGGCGCCTCACCCGCCGCGCCGAGCCGCTCGACGCCCGAGAAGCCCGAGCGCCGTGACGAGTGCCAACCAGCGACGCCTTCGGCCAACGGCAAGGAGCGCACCGGTGGTGCTCAGCACGGCGCGGCGGAGATTCCGAGCTCGTCCGATCGGATTGGCGCCGACGGCGGCAGCGGCCTCGAGAAGCCACGTGCCCATCTGGAGGAGCCCGACACGGCGCCGCGCAGCGCGGCGGCGGGGGGCGAGCGCCGTCCGTATGATGAGGAGAAGCAGCGCGTGCCGTCGTGGTGTGACCGAGTGCTCTCTCGCTCACTGCCCGGCCCTTACCCTCTTGAGATCACGGCAGCTGCCGAGTGCGACGATGCGTTCTTCTACGGCTCGGACCACGCTCCCGTCCACACGAGCTTTGAGATCGAGGTGCCGGTACTGCCGACGGCCCTGCTGCTCCACCACTGCACGATCTACCTGACGAATCTCGAGCTCTACCGGTACCGTCCGATCGCCCAATCGGATGCGGCCTATGTGCAGCAGAATCTGACCGCACGCTCGGCGCAGGGCAAGGGCGTGCCGCTGCCTGTGGCGAGCAATAAGCTGCAGAACCTGCCCCCCCAACTGTCGGTGCAGGCGCATTTGCTCGTGCTGCATCGTCTCATGACAGAGCCCCCGCAGCACCTCGCTGGATTGAACTCCGACGGCAAGGGCGCTACCAACATCGTCATCGGGCCGATGCTTGTGCAGCGCGAGTACCTGGCCCTCCAGCCGCTCCAGCTGCGCATCACCTCCCTGACGGGCGGGAGATCGCTCGAGATTGGGCAAGCGGCCCTCTCGCTCGCGGCGGCCGCGCAGGGTAGGCCGATGGACTTTGATGCGATCGTCGAGCATCTGACCGTGCCGGCGGGCTACAACCTACGCGGAACCGTCACGGTGGTGTACACCAAGACGCTCGGTGTGGACTCGTTGGTGGAGAAGTCGGGGCGGATGGATCTGTCGGCGCGACTGTTTGGAGGCCCCAGCCAACGTGGCGGCGCGATCGTCGAGCGACGCCGGCGGCCCTCGAGGATTTTAGCCGATTTCAACACCAAATTAGAGAGTACTTGCGAGCTAGAGGCGTAGATGTTAAGATTTGTGATTGTGCTTCAGCTACTAGTTGTTAGTTCTCCTGATGAAGGTGTTGATGCTCCACTTGCTGATCGACTGCGCGCCGATTGAAGGTCGGGGGTTGATGAACCGGTACCGCTGCGTGCTGATTCAAAAGGAGTTGCTGTTCCACTTGATGATGGACTTGATCCAACGCTTATTGGTGCAAAATCTGGTTGAATTGGTCCTGCTGGTCTTGTTCGTGTCAAGTCTCTGTAAAGTTTCAGAGTGCAAGAAGTTGTCTCGAGAAGTTTGTGTAGTGAGACTTGCATGCAACGAGCATCGTCACAAACGCGGTCACATCCACACCGACCTGGGCGACTGGGTGCGGTCGCGACGCTGTGAGCCCAAGCGCGCTGACAGAGGTCGAAATGGGCGTGACCACGAGAAAAGGTGCCCGCACCACGGCGGTCGGCTCCCCCGCTGGAGTCACCTCCGCCGGCCGCGCACCCACCCGCGCCTCTCGTCCGGCCGATGGCGTCCATCACTTCCGTCAGGGCGTCTTCAGTCCGCCGGTGGTGCTCGCGGGCGCTTCGCTCTCTCCTACTGCGACTGCGAGCGATGCCGTTTGGGGCGAGAACAGCACTCGGCAGCGCATGGTGCTCGCTCTCGTCGCCGAGACGCTGCTCGAGGTGCACCTGCGCTCCGAGCACGACATGCGCCGCAACGGAGGCGTGCCCGCTGTGCTCTTCCTTTCCAAACTCATGTGCTGCTCGGCGATGCTGCGCGACGCGGCGGGCGCCAACTCGCTGTGGTCACCGCTCATCTCGGCCTGCTTCGGCGCTGACGCATACGCCGCCAGCGCGCTGCGGGTGTCGGACTCTGCCGTCAAGGAGCGCATGCAGCACCACATCTTTGGTGCGATCGCACGCGGCCTGCACGCGGCACCCTCGATGTGGTGCTACAGCCTGTTCATCGAGCGTGGCAGCCACGCGCGCACGAGTGCAATCGTCTTCGACGAGGGCGGGCTCCCTTCGATGCGCCCCCTCACGCGTGACGAGCGCCAGCGTGTCGTCTTCTGGCGTCCGCGCTTCAAGCTGCTCGATGACATGGGCGATGCGTTCAGCATCTCGCCGCGTGCGGCTGCGCGCGTCGTCGACGATGCACCCAAGCTCAAATGCCCGGCGGCGCTGCTGCGTGTGCCTCCCTCGGGCTCGATGCCGACGGCAACGCGCATGCTCGAGGTGATCGCGCCGGAGGGAGCGCCGTGCGTTACGCTCGAGCTGCTGGTCACCTCGCTGTCCGCCTTCGAGAGTGGCTGGCGTGCTCGAGAGGGAAGGGTGGACCTGCTGCAGGACCTGCTCGTGACCGATACGACGCTCGGAACGGCGCCTGCACCTGAGCCCGCCCTTTTGCCCATGTGGCTGGAGCATACGCTCGTGCACGTCGATGGCGACGTGCGTGCCATGCCGGCCATGCCGGCCATGCCGCGTCGTGCTGAGCGACGTGCGGTGGGCGTACTGGTCCAGCAAGAGGATGCTGCGGCGTCCTCGGGGGCGGGGCCTGTGGCGGTGGCGGTGCCGGCGGCGGCGGCGGCGGCGGCGGCGGCGACGACGGCGGGTCCGTGACAGGAGGCGGGCGCCAACCCGATGTCCAGCGTGGCGCTGTGCGGGTGCCGATTGGGGTGAGGGTTGAGGGAACCTCTAGCATCATCTGCACCTTCACTGTCTCCAAGCACGGCTCACCGCGCCGCGTCACCCGGATCGACATCCGGCCGTGGCACACGATCGCACGCGCGCCGATGCGCGACTAAGGTGTAAGGAACGGAACCTCGGAACGGCGTGGTCACGGGGCGACATGGGCCCGTCCCAGGGTGCCTGGTACGCGGGTTTGCCCGCGGGTCGTGGGCCGTCGAGCGTGCGGCGATGAACGAGAACGTGATGTCTGAGGTCGTACGTCAACTCGGATGTGTGCGTGGTCTTCGGCGTTAGTTTCGACGAGAGAATGACGAGTTACGTTACGACTTGAGATACGCGTCGCCGCGTTACGTTTTACACGACCCACGTCCCACCCCGGCCGGAGCGACCACCTCGCCGTCCCGCCCTAGCAGCTAGCTTGTTCGCCCGGCTCGACGCGACCGGAAATCGAATTATTATACCAACGATCGAGAAAGTACGCTCACGTTTTTGCAACACGCCGCCACAAGCAGCTTCATTTTACGGCAAGACCGCGCAACAACGTACTAAGGCGAGCGTACACTGACAGTAGGGCGCGCGCGCACATGCAACCATCGACTCAGGAGGCTCTCGCTTGTTGCGTCGAGAGCACACGAGAGACCCCCGCGGACGACGACTCTCCATGCCACTTCGCACTAGCATGCGACGATGTGCGTTCTCGAGTCTTGCGACCCCACGCGTTGGCATCAACTGTTGCTACCCCTCCCAACCGCGTCCACCACGCGCGCGCTCTTCCCACTCGGCGCCGAGTCGGTGTCAGAAGAAGTCGGCGATGTTTCGCTTCAGGATGGAGTCCCACATGTCGTTCGCGCGCTGCACGTCCTCGGGCGGGTTCATGATGTCGTAGCCCTCCCGGCTCGATCCGCCCTCGCGCTGGAACTGGATGAGCTTCTCGGCGGCGCCGCAGCAGTCCGTGTACTCGAGCAGCGCCGCATCGTACTTAGCCTTCAGGTGCGGCGGCCGGCGCTTCGGGTTGTGTGCTCGCATGTACAGCGCCACAAACTTGAGCGCGGTCTCGCGCCGCGAGAGGGCTGGGTAGAGGGGCCGACGGGTAGCGAGCTCCGTGAGCGCGTCGCACAGCAGCGCGCTCATGGTCTGCTCAAGGTAGCCGCGGATGGGCAGCTTGGCGATCACGAGCTCAATGTCCGACGGCGGCAGCTTGGCCGGCAGCACCGCCTTGCAGTACCGCCACGGCCGGCTGAGGAACTCGGCCTTGGAGGCTGCGTTGGCCATCAGGTAGAGCTTGCCGTCGTACGTGGCCGCGTGTTCCCGGGCGCCCATCTTGATGCTCTGCACGCGCGCCGCATAGGCGACTCCCTTGGGTCCGCGGACGAGGGCCACCGGGCAGTGGCCCTGCAGCGACGGCTCGCCCGCGCCCGCGGTCGCTGCCTCGACGGAGAGGTCGGTCGGGAGCAGTTTGGGCAGGCCCGCGTTGGCGAGCGCCTCCGAAGGGCGGAGCAGGAACGAGGCGAGCTGCGAGGCGCCCGCCATCGTGTAGTACTCGCCCTTGTAGGTCGCTGCGTACCGCAGAGGGAAGCGAGGGTCGGACGGAAACGCGCCGTCTTGAGCGCCGGCTGCGGGCGACACGCAGTTGGCAAGGCGCTTGGCGCGATGCCACGTCACGGGGCAGTAGGTGCGCATGCGCCCGAGCGCCGCTGTGAACTCGTCCGGATGCACCCCAAGGTCGCTCACCGCGGCGGCGTGACCGGCCGCTCGGGCCGCCAGGTAGCGCTGGTGGTGCACGAGCGTCGCGCGCAGGTCGGTCTCGGCCACGTCGAGCTGGTACCACGTGCTGCGATGCCCTTCGATGGGGACCACCAGCCCGCGGGCGAAGAGGTCCGAGGCCGGCGCCGTGCTGGGCGGGCTGCCGTGCGCCACGTACGCGCGATGCGGGCGCAAGCCTCGGGCGTCGAGCTGGGCGGCGAGCTCGACGGACGAGATCGCATTCTCGAGCACCCAGCCACGCTGCATGCAATCGGGGGCCGTCAGGCGCAGCTCGAGCAATCTCGCCGCCATCTCGTCGCTCAGCGGCGGCTCGAGCGCCGCCGCGAGCGCCGCCGCGGCCGCGCGCCCAACGGCCATCCGACGCTCCACAGCCCAGCCGACCGCCATCGGCAGCGTCACGTGCACAGCCTTGAGTTTCGTCGCGAGCGCCGTGCCGAGCGAGGGCGCGTCGGGGCTGCCGGGGCTGCAGAAGACGAGCGCGCGCGGCGGCACGTGCGGCAGCGGCGGCGGCACGAGCGCGTACCTGATGGGGGAGGCCATCAGACGTCAATAGAGGGATGAGGGGGGGGGGCACTCAGAAGTCATCAGATGGAGGAGGCACCCATCAGACGCCATCAGCGCGCACCGCATCGGCGTTCGCACGAAGAGGTCCCGCGCCGATCGCGTGAGGAAGACGTAGATGGACTCGCGCAGCCGGGCGCAGTAGATACCCTCGTGCTCGGGGCCCTTGGGCGGCGGCTGCGGCGGGAAAAAGGGCGGCGGCGCAAACGGCGCTGGCGTAAAGGGCGGCGGCTCCGCAAACGGCGCCGGCGTGAAGGGCGGCGGCTCTTCTTCACCCGCCGCGGCCGCCGCCTCGACCGCCGCCGCGTGCTCCGCGGCTGCCGCCTCGACCGCCGCTGCGTGCGCCGTGGCCGCGGCCTCGGCCGCCGCCGCGTGCGCCGCTGCTGCCTCCTCGACCGCCGCCGCGTGCACCAATGCCAGGCCCTCGACCGCTGCCGCGTGCTCCGCCGCCGCCGCCTCGACGAGCGCCGCGTGCGCCGCCGCGAGCTCCTCGGCCGACAGAGGCGGCGGAGGGTTGAGACTGCCACGTGTCGGCACGAGCGGTGGCGAGAGCGTGCCTTTGGTTACGTACATGACCACATCGTGCCGCCCGAATCGACTCGGGATCGCCTCGCCCGCCTCGATCATGGCGGCGGCCTCGGCCGGCTCAATCGGCGCCGCGCGAGAGAAGAGCTCCGCGCGCTGCCCGATGAGCGGCTCGAGCGCGCCCAGGACGGCGCGGTGCAGCTGGCCTGGCCGTTGCTCGGCGCTCAGCTTGCATGCGGGCACTGCGCTGGCCTCGAGCGCCTCGACGAGCGCCTCCAACGTGGCGGTCGCGCTCGCATTCTTGGCGCGCAGCTCCTCGTGCTGCGCCTCGTCGGCGGCGTTGGTCGCCTCGAGCATCCCCTCGAGCACCTCGGTGGCCTCCTCGCGACTCACCGGACCCACTGTGCCGAGCAACTCGGCCGCGCGCGCCTCGATGAGCGCCTGGTCGTCGAGGGCGAAGAGCGCCTTGAGCGGACCGGCCGTCCCGTCCTCGCCCTCGTCCTCGGCATCCGCTTGCTCCCGGAGCGCCACGACGGCGCGCTCGCGCCGAATCTTCACCTCCGCCTCCGAGATCGTCGGTTTCGTCATTGGGCGGAAGAGGCGCGCGTCGGCCTCGTCCTCGCTCAGCTCGAAGACGACGACCCCATCGGGGGTCAGCTTGGCCGCCAGCAGCGCTTCCCACATGGTCCCATCGAGCGCCACGTCGTACGCCCAATCGAGCACGCAACCGACGCCCGCGAACGGCGCCGTCTTGAGCGCGCGCGCGACGCACTCGGCGATCTGGGTGGGCGTGTGCACCTTGGCCGCCGCGACGAGCTCCGCCACACGCTCCGCGTACGCCTCAACGTCGCTCTCGGCCGGCGGCGTGCCATCCTCGCCGTCCGCGGGCGGCGGCGGCAGCTCGGGCGGCGGGGGCGGGTCGGAGGCCAGCAGAGCTCTCAGGTCGAGCGTCGGCAGCTTGCGAGCGTCGCTCAGCCGGCGCGCCTGCTCCTCGAGAACCGAACGCGCTGTGGTGAGCACTTGCATGCAAGGCAGGTCATCAGTGGCAATCAGCGTCGAGCTGGCGCGCCTGCTCCTCCTTTCCACAGCCCGAAGGGCCGACCAGCAGCAGCAGCGGCGGCGGCGGCACGAGCGGCGCGGAGAGGCCGTCCAGGTGCGGCAGCAGTGCGGCCGGCGCCGCGAGCAGCCGTGCGCGTGCGCCCTCACTGGAGCATAGGTACACACGCCCCGCGATCGTAACCCCCAGCTCCGCCTTGCCCCTGACCAGGCGCCCGTCGGTGGCGAGCGCGACGGGGCAGTAGGGCCCTGTGGCTCCAAGCGAGCCCGGCCCAAACGGCGGCAGCTCGGCCGTATCGCCCACCTCCACCGGCGCAGCCAACGGCGCGTACGGATCGAGAGCTGCGGCGGCCGCCTCGGCGGTTGCGTCCGGTGGGAGGGTCACGACGGCGATGCCGGCGGCGGCGAACTTGTCCATCAGCGACGGCAGCGCGGCTGCGTACGCGGCGAGGGCGGCGTCGAGCTTCGCATCATCGAGCACCTCGCCAGTGGCGCTGTAGGCCGCTTCCCCCTTTTCGAGCATGGCCGCGAGCTTCGCCTTGAGTGCACCGTCATCATGCCCGACGACGAGCACGCGCTCCGGAGCGAGCCCCGCCGCCTGCAGAGCCTCGAGCTCGCCCACCTCCATGGGCAACCCTTCGAAGACCACCCCCGGCACGAACGACGACGACGACGAGGACGGCGCGCCCTCAGTGGGCGCCGTGACGGGCGCCCAGCTCGGCGCGAGGAGCCGTGCGATGCTCTCGGCCACGAGGGGTGGCGCCGCCCTGCCGCCGCCGCCGCTCGCCGCGCTCAGCGCCTGCGCGAGCTCGGCGCCCTTGGCATCAGCGCGCCCGAGCAGCCGCGCGGGCAGCGAGGCCAATGAAATCCGCTCGACACGGCGCGAGGCGGCGAGGGACCCCGCGATGGCGGAGGCGCCAGAGAGAGGCGGGCCTAGCACAGCGAGCCGCGTCGTCGAGCGCAGCTGTGGCGGCGCCGCGAGGAAGGTCGACGGGCTGCCGAGGAAGGCGCTCAGCTGCTCCGGAGCCGCACACAAATACAATCGGCCGTCGAAGGCCGCCGCGCAACTGGTGCTGCCCTCCAAGGGCGCTCCAAGGCCGAGCGCCGTGTCGAGCGCCCCCGACGCGAGGCTCACTGGGCAGCTCGTCCCCCATGCCGACAGGGCGAGGGGCGGCGGCGGCGGCGCATCCTCGGGCGCGGTGCCCGGTGCGACGTAGCGCGGGCATGCGGCCGCGAACAACGCGCCGCCCGCTGTCTTGAGCACCTCGAGCTGCTCCGCGCGCGGCTGCTCGGCCGCCTCGGCCGGGAGCGCTACCGCGAGCGCTCGACGCACGCGCGGCGGCAAGCCGAGCGCCACGAGCGCCGCGTCGAGCAGCTCGGGCGCGGGCAGCTGGCCGTGGAGCAGGGCGGCGTCGGCAAGCTGGGCGGCCTTGTCGGAGTCGTCCTGCGGCAGTGGGTTGGGCGCCAGGCTCATCGGCGGCGGCGGCGGCAGCGGTGGCGGTGCATCAGGGTCCTCGGCCGGCGGCGGCGGCGCCTCCTCCGCTTCGTCCCCCTCTGCGAGGGGCTTGGGTGCCGCCGCGGCGGCGGCAGCGGCCTCAGCCTCCTCCTTCCAAGCAGCGAGCTCGTCCGCGGCCATCACGACCGCGAGGGTCGCCGTGGGCGGCGTGCCGTTGGCCGCTGTGACCGCGTCGCTTGTCAGCCCGAAGAGGACCGTGCCCCGCGCCTGGGCCTCGGGGCTCGCCAGCAGCTGCAGCAGCGCCTCCTTTTGCTCGGCCCGGCCGATCGTGAGGCCGGCGCTCAGGGCGTTCCGGAGCACGTTGGCGAGCGGATCGTCGCCCTTGGACGCGGCCATGACCGCCGCCGTCGGCGACACGAGCACTGCGCCGAGCGCGGACGCGAGCGCAGTCGCGAGCGGCTCGGACAGCAGCGGCGGGCCAGCGAGGAGCACGTGGCGTGGCTTCGGATTGGTGCGCGCGCTCCCGAGCAGAAGCGCGAGCTCTCCGCAGGGCTCAGGGGCGAGGCGAGGGAGCGGCAGCGGCATGACTCCCTCACGCGGCGGCTCGACCGCACTCACCGCGTCCTTGGCCGCCGTCGCCGAGAGCGCCGTATCGGGCGCATCCCGGCCGGCACCTTTGGCGGAGGCGAGCGTGGCGGCGCACGCGGTGGCGACGGCGAGGAGGCCGGGGTGCATGTCTGGCTCCGCGGGCGGCGGCATCATCGAGCGCCCGCTGCTCGAACGAGACGGCAGCGCTAGCGGCGAAGGCGGCGGCGGCGCCTTCTTGTTGGGCGTCGCGCCGCCATGGCTCAGGGCGATCGCTCCCTTGAGGTAGCCGCCCTTGCCGGGCGGAATCATCAGATCAGCCTTCAGGTCCTTTGGCAGCCCTCGCACGACGGCGTGGCGCGTGACGAGCGCCCGAGACGACGCGCTCAGCTGCGCGAGCGCGAGCGCGTTCTCGTACGGCATGCCCATCTGAATCGAAGGCGGCACCGGCAGTGCCACCGCGGGCGCCCTGAGCGCCGCGGGCGCCTCGGCCGCGCCCGCCTCGCCATCGTCCGCGGAGCCGTCGGCAGCCAGCTGCGCGCCACTGCGTGACGAGACCTGCGCGCTCGCCGGGCGTACCGGTAGCTTGCTGCTGGCCGGCGGCTCTGGCGCCTCGAGCTCCGCGAACGAGACCTGGGGACGTGCTGTGTGTGCCCGCGCGGCGGACGGAGCGGCGGCGCTCCCGCCCGCATCCGTCTCCTCGGCGAGTAACTGCTTGGGCAGCAGCAGCTTCGCGCTGTACGAGGAGGACTGCAACTCGCGCTGCACCATCGGGAAGCGTGGAACCATCGTAGCCGTGCGGACGGGCAGCGGTGGCACCGGCGGCGCTCCCTTGGCACCGACGCTCATGTCGCCGTACTCGGCCCAGTCGATCGGCGCCTCCTCGTACAGGATCAAGGGGTAGATTTCGCTCTCCGGCGCCCAGCCGAACGTAACCGTCTCGCCGATGCCGTCCGACTCGGCCTCCTCCTCCTCGTCGCCGCCTGCTGGCGAGCTCGCGCCGGAGATCGAAGCGCCGGAGGGCATCGGATCGCCTCCGAGGGGCGGCAGGCCGAGCTTGCGTCGGCGCGCGTCACGGAACGTCTCGAACTCCTCCTTGCGCTCCCTGGACGGCTGCGCGGGGGCAGAGACGCTCACCTTCCCGTCGGAGCCGTGCACCACCTTGACGGCCACGCGGCGGAAAAGCTTGCGAACAAAGGCGGCGTACTCGTGGCCATCGATGGCGCTGCACCAGAGGTCGGCAAGCTCGAAGAGGTAGTCGTGCACCTGCTCGGCCGACATGCGGTCCGCTCCCTTGGCATCCGCCACCCAGTCCTCCTCTCCGGCAGCTCGCGCCTCTTCTGGAGTCATGTCCGGGATGAGCGCGAGAGCAATCTTGACGCGCACTTTGAGGTACTCGTCCTTGCTGATCATGCCGTCGGCCAGCTTCGAGTGCACGCTCCAAAAGCGCCCGAGCTCGCGCTGCACGCGCGCGTCCTGCCGCAGCGCCGCACGCATCGCGAGCGCTTCGGGCGACTCAAGGTCGGTGTGGCCCTGCTGCCAGTAGGGTGTCTCGCCGCCAGCGCGCGCCGCCTCAAAGCTAAAACGAAGATCCTCGCCGTCGTTGAGCGCCTGCGGGCAACGAGGGTGGGCGAGATGCAGGCTCAGGTCAAGAGTAGCCACAGGCGGAGCGCGAGGAGTGCTCGGAGAGAGCGGCCCATGGAGTGGCACTCACGGCATTGACGCGGCTCGGCGATGCAAGTTGGCGCGGGCTAGCAGAGCTCGTCGCGCCGAAGTAGAGGCCCGGCTGGGCTGTTGTGCGCTGAGACATGGCGGAAATGCTGTGTTCGCTTCACGGAGTTGTGTCTGTTGCCAGCCGGAGCGGCAGTCGGGGTCGCTGGGGCTGTTTTCCCGATTGCACCGGCAGGGCTGTGGAATTCAGAAGACTTGGTGGTAACTTGATAGGGAGTGATAACGAACGCAACTTGCAGGTTCGTCTCGGAGAAATGTTGTCTAGTTTGAGAAACGCGTGACTGTGGAAGCGTCCCTCCATCTCCGCCATCCCTCCGAGACCGTCCGACACGAAGAGCCTTGTGAAGCGGAGAGCAAGCCCAGTCGATGGAGCCGGTGCGTTGGGCGCTCGAGCGGCTGCGCCCGCGGCATAGCCGGGCGGGATCATCATCGACGCGCGCGCGCGCCCCGCCCGACCCGCCACTCATCCGCGTCTTCCCTGAACTGCCCGCCCAGCACGCGCTTTCTGACTTCTCGAACTCGCACTGCCTGCAGACGCCCCAACAGGCCAAGGAGCGCGTGCTGCCGCTGAAGTGCGGCTCCTTCTGCGAGAAATGCTACGATTTTCTCGTGATGTACTGCAACTACGAGTACAAGGGGAAAATCAAGAAGATTGAACCAGATGTGCGTTCGCCGCGCACGCACCCGTGCACGCTCCCTCCCGTTCTGTTGAGCTCAGGTCGCTAATTCGCCTATGATGCGCAACGTGTGCACGCTCCCGCAGACACTATCCCTAGCTCGCGATATGTGCGATAAGGCGAAGACGATCGGCGACCTGGAGAACCAAGACATCTTGAACCGCCTCTGCGAGCTGCTCAAGCGGCGTCTCGCGAAGAAGAAGGAGAAGGACACTGGCGGTACAGGCAAGCGCAATGCAGGGCTGGTGCGTGTGATCTCAATCCGTGCACGTACACATGACGCACGCACGCGCGCCACCCATATACCCACACGCTTAATGACCTGGACCCTCACCGATCACGCCATCGGCCCCCTCTCCTCGCTCGGATGTGGTTACACAGGAGGAGCATCACTTATGGCAGGAGGTCGAGTCCATGAAAGCGGATCACTTGAAGCCAGACACAAACATGAAGAACGACAAGGACCTCATGATCGAGGAACTGAAGGTGCGTGCCCAGCCCCTCCCAACCCTCTGTGTGGGCACATGCATGTGGGGAATCGCATCTCAACGGGGAGATCACATCTGGGGAGATCATACATGGGGGCTTCACACAACTTGCTCCTGCTCATCTGGGAGCTCATGGAAAATTCTCAACGACACAGGCAGATCGCATCTCGGCGCCGCCCCGTCACCGTCGCCACCACCACCATCTCCGTCGCCACCACCACCATGGACCATCACCCTCACCTCAGCTCTCACCGTACCCTCACTACCCTCACCGCCACCGCCCTCACTGCCTCCCCACACCCTCCCCATCCGCCTCCGCCATAGCCCTCCCCACTGCCCTTGTCCCCATCACTCCCCTCACCACCATCACCCTCCCCATTGCTTGCCCTCACCGCCACTGCTTGGCCTCACTGCCATCGCCCTCCCCACCGCTGCCGCCCTCCCCACCACCGGCCCTCCCCACCACCGCCGCGTGCCGCTTCCCTCACCCCGCCTCCCTCACCCCGCCGCAGCCCTTGCCACCTTCGCCTCCGCCCTAGCCCGGCGCCACCGCAGCCGCCTCCGGGTCCCCTCCCCTGCCCTCCCCCACCGCCCTCACCCCCGACCGCCCCTCCGAGCGTGACCCTGACGCCCAACATCATCATGTACAGCTCCCTGACCATCATCTCAGTGAGCCCAACATCATCATGTACAGCTCCCTGACCATCATCTCAGTGAGCCCAACATCATCATGTACAGCTCCCTGACCATCATCTCAGTGTTAATCTCAGTGAGCGACGGCTCCTCCTTCACCCCCGAGTGTGCGGACCACGATGAAGACTACAATCACGATCGGGGTGGGGCGGGCAGGTGTCGATCCATCAGCGGTGATGGTGACAGTCACGTCAGGCAGCATCATAGTCGGCGTGAGGAGCCGTGGGTCGTCTTCACGCCCCGGCGATGGCGACCTCAGTGCAGTCCTCAGTGCAGTCGCAATGGCCAGCGTGACGAGCAGCCTGAGCAGCAACAACAACGAGTAAGAGTGGCAACAGAAAGTTATCAATGGAAAGGCCCACAACAAATATGGAAACTGTCATCAAGTGGAAACTGTCATCCAGTGGAAACTGATGACATGTTTCCTCCGTTCGTTCTTTCTCTTGCTTTTCTCTTCATGCATGGACGTTTCACCGGTAGCCATCCTTCTCTTGCAGCCGTTTCACGTGGAGACATCCGATGGTTCATTGACTTTTCTCCTTTGATGACCACTTTTGTGTGCTTGTCCACAACAGACAAATGGTCATCACACACAATCTGGGCATGGGGACACTGGAGATTGGGCATACACATGCATGCATGCATGAATGCACAAAGCTTGCTCATCACTTATTTTGATGCACAAAGCTTGCTCATCACTTACATTGTCTGTGCCATCAGGTGGAGCGTGATGCATACAAGGCAAAGTGTGATGCACTCAAGCGATCGCACAAGACAGAGTGTGATGTGCACAAGGCAGAGTGTGATGAACTCAAGCGATCGCACAAGGCAGAGTGTGATGCACTCAAGCGCAAATGTGAGGACCTCAGGCAGGATCTTGAGAGTGCGATGCTGCATGCATGCAAGGGCCCCTTCAGCAAGGGCGCAATGCCGCTTGCCGATGCTGATGAGGAGAGCGACAAGAGCGACAGTCTGGAGGTGATGCTCATGTACTCGGGTGGCCTCGAGGACAGCTCGATGCACGGTCAGGGCAAGGCCACGTTCACCGGTGACAAAATTTATGAGGGTCAGTTCAACTACGGCAAGAGGCAGGGCCCCATGCCTGATGATGTAGATGACATTGGCCATGAGGACAAGAAGGCCAAGTCAGACTCAGAGCTGAAGCAAGTCAAAGATGCGATTATCGTCTTCAAGCAGCTCGTCTTCAAGCAGCACTTTGAGCAGAACGCAATTACGAATTCGTTTGCTGGGCATGAGGAGCACCATGGGGATATGCTACCCGAAGCACCACCAGAATCACCGTCCACCACTCTGACCATGCTGCCGCCAGACGCAGTCCCAGACCAAGAACATCTTTCAGATGAGCTTGAGCCTCTTGATCTTGGCCATGAGCTCATTTGCCAGCTTGGTCTGGGCGACATGTCTTGGTGGCCCATCCACAACGGACTTGTCACGAGGATCAAGGCTGCCTCAGACGCCGACACAGCACAGTGAGACGCATTTTTCGTGCGCTGACTGCACTGACCATCAATGCAGTGCCACAGTCGTCGAGTGACAGTGAGGCATGCCCCTCTCAGCAGCCCACCATCACCTCCATCAGCAGCTCATCAGCTCATCTGAGCACTCATCCCGCCTGCCACTGCTCTGCCACTGCACTGCCACAAGATGGCCCGACAATGAGATCATGAGATGGCAAGCGCCAATTGTCACATGGTCACACCAACCCCAGACCCTGCGGTCCTAGCCTGGGCTTCAGTTCTGATTGTGTTTAGCCGCACCGGTATGAGGACGACCTCGCCATCCAGCTTCTTGCGCCTGCGCCCTGCGGTGCTGCTGTGGAGTACTCTGCGCTCACGTTGACAACTCGACATCGTCGACATCGTGCTTTTATTGGGTGGCACTAGTTGACAACCATTCGTGATTTGAAACTCTGGCCACCCCAAATCCCCAATAGACACCAGAGCCCATGAAGCTGTGAGCCAATGAAGTGGTCATCCTGTGTCGGAGGGCAAATAGGGCGGCAGGGCGGCCGAGCAACCCTGAAAACACTTCTGTAAGTACTTGCAAAATGTCAAGTAAAGTCAAGTCCACTTGACTTGACTTGACTTGACTTGCAAACTTGGATTCAAACTTGAAACTTGAAAACTTGTAGGGCCCCAGATACAAGTAGCCTCTTTGTCGTGGCTCGTCCAGCTCGCGCCTCGCTCGCACGTCGGCCTGCAGGCGCAGCGATGGGTGGCGATGACAAAACCAACATCAACCATCCCGTGTACCACGTCAAGCAGGGCGACCCCGACTTCCTCGATGTGTGGAAGCAGATTCCTGAGACTTCGGAGGCGGCAAAGCTTGTGAAGAAGCTCAGCCTCGCCGACCAGCGCAAGCTCATGGTGGAGGAGGGTGCGCTACGCGCCTCGCACGCCCCACCGTGCATCAGCGATCGTCGCTGCGTTCGCTCCCGCGCGCGCCCGCGCCAAATACACCCTGGGAGCACAAAGTGCCAGCCTCTCAGTGCTCAGCGAGCGTCCATCTTGGTGTTCAGGCATGTTCAAACAGGAGCCGTCGGACGAGCCGTACGACCAGTTCAAGGTGGTCGAGCGCGATGCCAAGATGATCACTGCTGTCACGCTGCCGCCCAACCAGGTGCGCAAGCTCGCGCTTGCGGCGATGGTGAAGCGGTTGGCTCGCGAGATGCAGGTGTCGCTGGTGACCGTCGCCAAGGATAGCGTACGATGAGGGCGCGCGCGCACGACTCGGCTCGTGGCACGAACAAGGCCGACTTCTACGTAAGAGGCATGCATGTACGCCAATGGGCCAGGCAGCGCGTGGAGAAGGCCATCCGAGCGAGTCGTACTGTATTCATGATTTCATGTGAGTCTTTTCTTCTTGTTTTGCATGATCCATGTGTGCACGTTCATCCCATGTTCGTTCGTGTCGTAGTTTGCGGAGACTTTTCTGTTCACAGCAAGAGGAACTTGTTCACGAGATGGCCGACAAAGGCTCACTGCTCTACGTGATCGGCTGTGCGACGGTGTCTATCTGCATCTGCGAGGCCGTCTCGTGGCTACTTGTCTTTCGCCTCGAGGACTTTCAACGGCTGCACGCGCAGTACGCCAGCGCATCAAAGCGACTCGCAAGGAAGCAGGAGGAGCTGGCGACGGTTGCGGTTGACAAAAAGATCGATAAGAAGGACAAGAAGCTCATCATGCTCGAACGTGAGTTTTCCCGTGCCAGCCGTGACCTTGGGACGTACAAGGTAAGCGCGGTGCTGGGCGGACCATGCCCGCCAGAGCAACAGCTGACTCGTCCGGTTGTGGCCGCTTCCTTCCTCGCAGTGGAGATGCAACATGCTGGCAGGCGTCTTTCACACGTTTACCTTGTTTACGCTGAAGGCCAGTTACGACAGTGTCGTCCTCGCACGGCTCCCGTTCATGCCCTTCAGCTTCATCACCGGGATTACGCACAGGAACCTGCCCGGCGACGACATGCGTGACGCTGGCATCCTCTTCATCTATGCACTGTGCTCGCTCGCGATCAAGCCGAACCTGCAAAAGCTCCTCGGGCACGAGATGCCGAGCGAGATGCAGCACGCGGCCAGACGGGCAGAGAAGCTCATGGAGTCCTTCGGGATGAAAGTGGACATGCCCAAATAATGCAGTGGCTGCCCCTGCGCGACCAGAGCGTGGAGCGAGACAGTGGGTTGGAGATAGAAAGAAGAAACTCGTGTTGGAGTGAAACTTTCAAAAGAAAGACCAGTGTGAGTACCGAGCATACAAAGGATGAAGGACCCTTGCGAACCGGCAAAAAGATCGACCAATATCCGAATTTGGAATTTCATTGGTTTAGCCAAATCGCGCGCGGACCGCGACGCGCGAGGACACACACCAGCACGCCGCACAATGCCACTCAAGCGAAGCCGATGCAGTTCGTCCGAGGCCAAACGAAGCGAGAGGAGTGGCGTGGAGGCAGGCCTGGAGCGGAGCCGAACCACGATGGCCGATGGCCGATGCATCATAGTCGAGGTGTGGAGCCAGAAGCGATGCATGCAGCGTGGCATGCATGGGCACTGCCCCGTTCCCCATACCATTGCATGCGCAATTCCCATCAAGCTCACGAACCAAAGCTGAGCTTCTTCTTTTGATCCGCGTTGATCTCGGCCCTGAGCTCAGCCTCGTCGTCCTCAATTTTCGGCTGCTCATCCCAACCAGGTGTGAAGGCCGCCTTGCCGCCCGGCAGTGTGAACTTGCCACGGCGCTCCGGTACTGAGCTCCCGCTGATCTCGCTCACGTGGAAGGAGACACACGAGCGCCGTGGTGAGCGCTCACCCCCGGGGGCAGCCCCTACGGACGTGGGTGTCACAAACGACGTCGCCTTCGCCAGCCGTGGCACCGAGCGCGCGCTAGTGGCCTTGGGTGTGCCGCCGTCCAGTGAGACGGAACGGGCCATGAGTGGCGGCACAGCGCCAGCAGCCGATGGGGGCTGTGGCGTCGAGATGGGGCCGGGAGAGCCATTTGGCCCCACCTTACCCGTTGCCCCCTCGCCCTGCACCTCCTCGCCCTGGCGCTCGTCACGGCGCTCGTCACGGCGCTCGGGAGAGAGCTGCAGCTCGTCGACGAAGGCGACCAGCACATACCGGTAGCCTCGACTGACCTCTGCGGCCCCGTGGCGCAGCTGCCCACAATGAAGGAGCAAGTCGCCCATCGCGGCCGGCACCGTGTGCACCAAGGCTTCCTCCAGCGTCTTCTGTCCGCCGCCGCCGTCGTCATCCGATGGTTTTATGGCTCCCACGGGCGCGCTCAAGTCCGCCTTCCACTCCGACGAGGCCTTCCAGTCCGCCTCGCTCCACTCGCGCAGCCGCACAGGCGCGGCGTACGTGGTGCCACCTCCATCAAAGTCCGATTCCGGATTGAGCAGCAGCGTGCACGCAAGCAGCGTACCATCCTTGTGCATGCCCAACGCGCGCTGCATGCATCCTCCAGTACCATACATGGCCACGAAGCCCTCGCGCAGCGCCAACCGCTCGCGAGCGATGCCAAAGACGCGCGCCATCGCGGGCAGTACCTCGTCCTCCAGAGCCGTCCGCACACACGCGGCGCTGTGCGGTGTAAGGCGCCATATTGGCATGTCCATGGTCGCATGGTACTTATGTCGCCCAGTAGACCAGCCGTACTGAGCCGCCGCTGTGCGCACCGCCTCGAGCAGCGCGCTGCACCTGCACGCTCGAATCGGTCGCCATCAGAGACCATCAGTGGCAATCAGTGCCTATCAGTGCCAATCAGTGCCAATCAGTGGCAATCAGTGGCAATCAGTGGCAATCAGTGGCTGCACCTGCACGCTCGAATCGGTCGCCATCGGAGACCATCAGTGGCAATCAGTGGCAATCAGTGGCAATCAGTGCCAATCAGTGGCAATCAGTGGCAATCAGTGGCTGCACCTGCACGCTCAAATCGGTCGCCATCGGAGACCATCAGTGGCAATCGGTGGCAATCGGTGGCAATCAGTGGCAATCAGTTGCAATCAGTGGCTGCACCTGCACGCTCGAATCGGTCGCCATCGGAGACCATCAGTGGCGAGCAGTGGCAATCAGAGGCGCCGCACCGGTCAGCAGTCCAAGCGCCCTTGATCAGATGAGCTGTGTGCAACCTCGGGCGTGCCTCGATGTCAAGGGCGGCGCGGTGGCGCTCGCGTAGCTCGACTTTGCTCAGAGTACGCGCGTGCTGCCGCTCGCCATCAAGCTCATTGAGCTCCGTCTCCTCGATCGCGTCGACGTGCACCTCGACCTCGATCGAGCTCAAGATCGTTCGATCTCCTTCGATCTCCCCGCTCGCAGCTGGAGGGTCAGCAGCAGAGGCTTGCCTCGCTGCCTCGACGAGCGAGATTGCGAGCTCGTGAGCTCCCTCGATCTCGCCGAGCCACGCGAGCTCGGCAGGCAGCCGATCTTCCCAATCGGTGCGCGCGGCGCTCATCGGATCGAGCTCCACGAGCAACGCCGCCGAGGCTGCCGCGCCGGCCGCCGCCGCCGCGTGGAGGGGTGTGCGCCCGCCAGTCACGCCTGCGTTGACATCGTCCTGAGTGGTGAGCCAGGTGGAGGCTCCCTCAGCGACGAGCGTCCGAAGAAGCGTCGTGTCGTTGCGTGCGGCCGCGTGGTGCAGCGCGGTCATGCCGAAGCGACCGCGCGCGTTCACGCCTCCGCAGGACGCGGCCAGGCCCGAACGCAGCAGATTCAGGGCGCACTCGACCTTGCCCACCCGCGCCAGGTACACGAGCGGAGGCTCGCCGTCGGGCCACGTGACGGGCAGCGCGCACGCAGCAGAGTCGGGCTCGCCCTCGTCGCCGCCAGATCCCAGCATGCTCTTGAACTCGGCCACCATCGAGGCAGCGAAGGCCTCGTCGCTGGCGCAGGTGCCACAAGAATGGTACGCGAGGGCCTTATCCATTGCGCCGGCGCCACGACCAATGTAGTCGGCAACGAGCAGCACAGCCTGGCAGCCGCGGCATCGTCGGATCTCGGGCCGTGGCGCCGCGGTAACAGGCAGCTCGTCCTCGAGCAGCAGTGTGTGGAGCGGCAAGTAGACCATGGAAGATGAGATAAACTCCATCTTGAACTCAGAACTGTCGATATGTTCATTATGAATTCACAGCCAAACAGTTTTAATTCGACACCCAAGACACCGGGACTCCACACCAACACGTGAAAAAGAAACGCAGGACTCTCGTGTGTTCAATAGCTGTGAAGTGATCTCCAGATGACTCGAAGACTTTCGCATAATACCGGACCCAAGTACTATTGTAGCCACGATGGGCGCCGAGTAGTTGAATCCTAAGAAGCAACGATGAGACACGAAGTCAAGGTGTATGTGTGTGGGCGGGGCAGTTCTGTACGGCGGCCACCCTCCAAAAAAGCCACACGTGCTCCCGAGGGGCACGCGCGCTCTCACCTCTCATGACACACCCTGCGGTGCCTCAGGCACGCTCGGCACCACACGGCGCGGCTGGCGCTCGTGCCTCCCTCTCTGGCCTCTCTCCCCCTCTCTCGCGCCCTCGGCGACGCGTCATTCGCCGTCGGCGAGGCGTAGGTAGAGCGACTCGTTGGTGACCAACCCCCCAAGGAGGAGGTCCATGTGGTTGTCGAGCTTGTTATGCGTCTCGTACGCGCCCAGGCCGAGGAGAACCTCCTTGACGACGTCAATGTACGAGGCGACGCGCATCACGGCCTTGACGAAGGTGCCGAGCATGTAGGAGTCGACCCACACGGCGATGCGTTTGATGTCCTTGTGGGTGGTCCAATCCAGCATCATCAGCATGAGGGTGCGCTCAAGTTCGACCTCGAGGATCTCGGCGAGGCCGTCCGTCTCGGCGAGCACCTGCAATCAGGGTCGCAAATAGGGGCGCAATTTGGGTCGCAAATTCGGATCGCGATGATGCTTGCACTCGGAGTCGCAATCAGGGTCGCAATCAGGGACGCGATCAGTGCCCATCAAAGCACCTCCGCGAGCGCCGCCGACGGCTCGGGCGGCTTGAGCTCGGATTGGGAGATATCATTGCCGCGGCTCTCCTTTAGGAAGAGGCAGAGCCACGCGCAGATCTCGCCCGGAGATAGCTGCGCGAGCCAGCCGTCCGCGATGATGGTGCCGATAATGAGCGGGTGGCCATCGGCGAAGGCGGCGCATGCACGTCCGCGGGGCGTGAGCAATCCCGCCTCATCAACGAAACCGTACTCGCCCAGCCAGCCGAGGGCCTCCTGCCATTGACGAAACAGGAGCGACTGATTGATCTCGATCTCGGCGGTGAGCCGCTCGGTCGTCGCGATCGAGCTCTTCGCCGCAATCAGTCTCTCGCCGTGGAGCTCAAGCAGCTGGCGCAGCTCAGCCTGGGCGGCCTTCTGTTGCTTCGGGTTGAGCCCAATCAGATCGGCGCTCGTGCCGTGGAGACGCGCCTCGAGCTTTGCGTACTTGCGCGCGGCGTCGAGGAGAGCGTCGCTGCCACCGCCCCCGACCACAGCCACAGCCATCTCAGCCTGCAAGAGCTCCGTCTGCCGACGTAGCTGGTCGGCGAGGAGCGTCTTATTGAGCACCTCCGGCCCATAGCCACGCGCGAGGTGACGCAGCACAAACGGCCGATTCACGCTCAGCTGTGAAGTGGCCGCGGGCATCGCCCCCACCAACATCTCGCGCAGCTCGGTCGCGCTCGCCATGTTCTTGAGGCCCGCCACGGAGAGGGTAGGCGAGTAGATCACGTAACCGAGCTCATCCAGCCCGCGCCGCCCCGCTCGCCCCGCCATCTGCCAGAACTCATCCGGTCGCAGGTTACGATGGCCCGGCTTTCCGGTGTCGTTGGGCTTGTCGAGCTGCGTGAACACGACGGTGCGCGCGGGCATGTTCACACCGACCGCGAGCGTCTCGGTGGCGAAGACGAGCTTGACCAGTCGCTGCTGGAAGCACAGCTCGACAAACTCGCGCAGGATGGGCAGCATGCCGCCGTGGTGGTAGGCTACACCCCGCTCGAGTAGGTACATCACGTCCGTGTACGCCTCGAGCTCACCAAGCTCGGGCATGTACCTTTGCAAGTGAGAGCGGTGCATGGCGTGCAGGGCTCGTTGGGCGGCCTTGACGAGTGCGCGCCGCTCGGCCTCCGCCTTCTCGAAGGCCGCCCGCTCCTCCTCAGTGGCGTCGTCCCCCAACCGATCCTTGGGACGGTAGCCGCCGAGCAGGTTGAGTGAGGCGCAGCAGTGCGCGCCCTCGACGCACTTTTTGCGCGACATGGCGAAGACGATGGCAGGCATCTTTGAGACGCCTCCGCCGCCCCCCGCAAGATCCCGCGCGAGCCGCAGGCACTCGGACGCATACGAGGGCTCATTGCTGTGCGAGCCGCCGCCGCCCCGCCCGCCGCCACCGCTGCCCCCGCCTCCGCCCTTGCCGCCCCCTCCGCCCTTGCCGCCGCCACCGCCGCGCCCCCCCTTGCCTCCCCCGCCGCCGCCCCCACCTTCAAAGGCCGCCCTTGCGGCCGCCTTCTCATTCACCCGATCCATCTTGTTGGTGGCGGCGGCGGCGGCGGCGGCGCTATCCTTCTCGGGCGGCGCAGAGATGGCTTGGCGCAGCTCCGCATACTTGGCCATGTCGAACACCCCAGCGCGCTCCCCGTGTGTGCCGAAGAATTCCACAAAGGCGCCACGACGGCGCTCGAGCCCGCCCAAATGGAGAGGCACGTGCCGATCAAATCTCCGGACGAGCTCAGCGTCGCGCCCACGCGTCGTGCGGATCCACTGCAGGAACTTTTCGGGCTCGCGCAGCGTGGCAGAGAGGGCGACGAGCTGGGTCGACGGGTGCATGTGCATCAGTGTCTCTTCCCACACCGCGCCGCGCTCCGGGTCGTTGATGTAGTGGATCTCGTCGGAGACCACGCACCCGAGGTTCTGAAGGTCATTGTCGCTCATCGTCGAGGCAGAGCCCTGACCCACGAGCCCAACGGCTGCAACGGCCGGATCGGCGACCACCGCCGCCGTCCCCGCCATCTTGACGAGCTTATTCCGCAGAATCTCACTCGTGCAGATGATGAGCTCAGCCACGGTGCCCGGCGGCGCTCGAATCTTAATGTCGCCCGTGAGTAACGTGACGCCCGCGTTCAGGTTGCGCGAGGCGAACCACGCCTTGAACTCGGCGTACTTTTGGTTGGAGAGTGCCTTGACGGGGGAGGTGTACACGGCCTTCTTGCCACGCCGAAAGGCCGCCATGATCGCCTGGAGAGCGACCGCTGTCTTGCCCGAGCCAGTAGGCGCCATCGCGAGTAGGTCGCGCTCCGGGTCCACGATGACCGCGAGGGTGCGCGTCTGGAAGTCGTCGATGGGGTAGCCGAGGACTGCCGAGACGATCTCAGCCGTGAGAGGCGTCCCATCGGCATCGATGTGACTGCCAACGATGCCGGAGTTCGCCGACGGTTGGAGCGAGATCGATTGAGCGGCGGCGGCGGCGGCGGCGGCATCGGCGGCCTTGACCCCCCGCACGATGGCGGCCGCCTCGCTTTCGTCACAGCCGGTCATCTCGATGATATCTCCGACGGTGAGCAAGCGCATCGCCCCCATCCCGATCCCAAATGAAGAGAATTGGCGTGCCGTGCTGGTGGAGATCTGTAGCTTGGAGAGCAATCCCATCAACTCAGCATCCACTTCCGCTTCGCTCTCCAGCTCAGCAGCGCCACCCGCCGCGGCGGCAGGCGTGCTCGTGGGCGCCACCGCCGGAGCGGCCGCGGGCGCCGTGGCGGGCGCCGTGGCGGGCGCCTTGGCGGCGCTCGGGGGTTGCGCTGGCAGGCCGGCTGGCGCCGTGGCGGGCGCCGGCGGCGGCGCGGCGGGGGGCGGGGCGGGGGGCGGCGGTTTGGGTAGGGTGTCGGGTAGTGTGGCGGGCAAGCTCGCGGCGACCGTAAGGATGGTAAGTGCCTCGTCCGGTGCGCAGCCCGTCAGCCCACTCAGATCTGCGGCGGAGATCGAGCTCAGCATCTCGCGAGTGATCTCGAGCTCCGAGATCGTGTCGAGCATCGATCTCGAGACGCCCACCGTTCGTAACGCCTCGAAGAGGGGCGCGTCGCCGGCCGACGCCGCCGCGGCAGGTCCCGCCGCACCGCCGCCCGGCGCCGTATTGGGCGCGTTGGGCTCGGGGGCCGGCTGCGCGAGATCCCATTCTCGTGTGCCGCCGTACTCGTCCACGAACTGCTGCCGCGTGTACGGCTGGCCGTCGGTGATGTCGATGCGGCGCTCGACACGGCGCGCCTCGGCCGACGGCGCCGCCGTGTCGTAGTAGAAGCTCGCCTCGATCGGATCCGCGCTGTCGCGGGCGTCACCTTGGGTACGCCCGGGAGGCACGGAGGCGCCCGCGACAGCGCCGTTGCCAAAGCCGGCGCCGACGCTCAGGCAGGCGTCGGCGAGCGCTGCGACCCGTACACGCAGCTGTGTGCGCCCTGCCTTGAGCACACCGCAGAGCTCGATGCTCATCTCGGCGCCTGCCGACGCACCTCCGAAGAGCTCGGCGAGTGGCTCGGCGAAGTACGTGTCGGAGAGCGGCACACGTACACGCCGCTTGTCCGTGTACACGAGGAGCGAGGTGCCGTCCTCGTCCGTCTCGATCTTGCCCGTGAACGTGGTCGGCGTCTCCTTGCACCGGTACGCAAGCTCCATCGCGTCGACGCGCGCGTGGTACTGGGCAAGCGCGGTCGCGCGCTCGTTGAGTAGCTCGAGGGTCGCCGCGTCCACCACGCCGACCGTGCTCAGCAGAGCGCTCGCCGCCGATGAGAACCCCTCGCCGTCGGCGTCGACGGCCGCGCCCCGCGCCGTGCCGGGCGTTGTACCGGGCGCCGTGCCGGGCGCCTTGATCGCCGCCGCGTGGAGGGCTCCAAACAGGACCTGCTGGTTGTGGAAGTCCGCGTACCGTCGAATCGGTGAGGAGCAGTGGGCATAATTGGTCAGCCCGAGAGACCGGTGGGGCAGTCCCGGGCCCGACGGGGGGGCGAAGGCGTAAGCGGCGGCGACGCCTGCCTCGTACTGTGCGCGGAGCAATCCAGCGGGCGAGGCCGACGCCGCGGCTGGCGCGGCCGCTGCCTCCTCTGCCAGCCGCTGCAGCATCGCTCCAAAGTACCCATTGTACCTGATGAGGGAGGCAAGCTGAGGTCATCAGAGGCCATGAGAGGCACTCAAAGGCACCTCGGAGGCACTCAGAGGCCATCGGAGGCACTACTCAGCGGCACTCAGAGGCAATGAGAGGCACACTCGAAGGCACTCAGCGGCACTCAGAGGTACTACTCAGCGGCACTCAGCAGCACTCAGCAGCACTCAGCAGCACTCAGCGGCACTCAGCGGCACTCAGCAGCACTCAGCAGCACTCAGCGGCACTCAGCAGCACTCAGCAGCACTCAGCAGCACTCAGCGTACTCGATCATGGTGAACGCGACCAGCTCCTCGGGTTCGACTTGACCCGACAGGTCACGGAGCAGTCGGAAGGCGGCGGCCTCGCACTCTCGCTTCGCGCGCTCCTCGGGCGCCAGCCCCTCGGCAGTTAGGCTCCCTTCGGCTACCTGCCGCGCCGTCGCACCGAACTTGGCGTAAGTGGATGCACGACCGTTGATGAGGCGCGTGCGGGCGTGAGCACGCCCGAGGATGATGCCCTCCGAGGGCGCGAGCAGCAGGAAGAGCGACACCGAATTCCTCGGCACGCCTTCGTTCAGTGAGAGCTCGTCATGCGCGAGCTGCGGCGGCATCATCGGTACGGAGCCGCCACGCTGCCCCTCCTCCTCGCCTATGCCCCCGTGGTACGCAGACGCACAGCGTGTGGCGGCCCACGCGTACAGGGGCGAGGAGGGCGGCACGCGCGAAGCGACGTCGGACACGTGGATCCCCAGCACGAGCGCGTTCGTAGGCGCACGAGACAGCGTGTCGCCAAGCGCCGTCACGAGCGCCGTCACGAGCGCCGCCGGCGCGTTCGCGAGAGGAGTGAGCGAGAGCGCGTCGTCGATATCCCGCGTGCCCGGGTTGTCGACGGAGAAGACGTGCAAGCCGGTGCAGTCGAGGCGCCCCGGCTCGGGCGGCTCGCTCATCGGCAGCAGTCCCCAGGCGTTCGGCTTCGGGTACCGGCATGGCTTGAGCCCAAAATGGAGCATGTAAGCCATGAGCTCGGAGGCGTAGTCGCCAACCTCGCCGAGCAGCTCGACGAGCTCGGCCTCGGTCTCCTTGTCTTTGAGCACGACCTTGGCGAACCGGTTGCGCTTGCCCGCCTTTTCGAGCGTCGTGTCCTTCATCCACACGACCACGCGCGTACCGCCCGAGAAGAGCAGGTTGGCAGGCACGCCATCCTTGCCGTAGCGATTGCGATCGTCGAAGCGCATGACAGCGTAGCGGACATTGGTGGAATTGAGGGCGGCGTGAGGGGGCGCCGCGGGTGGCATTGGGCCGCTTGGCATGTGAAAATCTGAAGCACGAAGCGAGCGCGCGGCGGCGGGGGCCACACTCGTCGACGCGAACTTGAGGACGAAACCGGTAAAAAGACACCGGGGGGAGCCGGGACACACACGGGACGAAACCGGTAAAAAGACACCGGGGGGAGCCGGGACACACACGGGACACACGGGACACGCGGACGCACAAAGGCACACAGACCACACAGACGAACCTCACAACCATCCAAACCCAGTTCCAACAACACACACCCAGCACGTCAGCGCGACGACCGATGGACCGAAGCCGCGGCCGACTCAACAGCCGAAACCGGTACCGGTAAAAAGACAACGGGGGATTTCCTCACACGGGACATACCGGGGGAGCCGGGACGCAAACGGGACACACGGGCGCACATTGAGATGGTTGAGTACGGGTATACTGTTGTATACTGCAACACATAAGGTGTCGGGGAGTCGGGCAGGGCGGCAGGGGCGAGGGCGGGGAATGTCCGGCACGTTGAGCTGTGGTCCCAGGCGCATCTTTGCTCGGGCCTCGGTACTCATCACCCTGACGAAAAAGATATTTAATCGTCCGCAGAAATTATACAGAAATTATAGAAATTTTAATTCGCGCCTCTGCTTTAGTGTATTAACGGCGCTGGCCCGCTTCTTGCTGCAGCCGCTGTCTTAGGACATCCCTCGCTAGTGCTAGCTCAGCCCTGGCCGCGCCCCCGATGTGAGGCGGCGGGCTAACTCGTGCCGAGCAGGCGAACCAGCCACGCTGAACCTGTCCAAAAATGGTCAGCCAGAGCTCCGGCGGGAGGGAGGCGTGACCTCGTCGTGCGAGCTCAAAGGTGATGCGGATGGTGTGTCGATCGGAGGCGGGGAAGGACCAATGCCACGTGGGATGCCAGCGTGCGCGAGGGTGCACGACCGCCGGATAGCATCGATCGACCGCACTCAAAAGCCGGGGCAAGCGCTTCGCCGATTGGATGCATGCGAAATCGTGATCCGTGAGCGCGACACTGCCTGCCGCGACCATAGCGTCACACGCCTGGATGTGGATGGGTTTGAGCGGGTTGCGCAGCAGCGCAGCAATAAAGGGCGTCCGTCCATTTCCGCTGATCGCGGCAAGGGATGTCTGGAGCAACGGCTGTGGAACTGCGAGGAGACGGCGCAGCGCGCTTGGCCTGTCGACTGCAGCGTGCAACGCGACCTCGCCGTCCGAGTTGCGCTGCATCGTATCGGCGCCCTCGGCCAGCAGCAGGTCGAGAAGACGCTCGAAGTCGTACGAGGCCGCTGCCACCATTGGCGGTGTGAAGATCTCCGCATCTGCCCACGGCGTCGGCTGGTCAGGTGAGAGGCCGCGGCGCAGTCCGAGCTGCACGACCTCGAGAAGCTCAGCCTCGATGTCAGCGTGTGGCTTGGAGATGGTGCCGCTCCTGCTCACCTCCGGCACGCGCGCGCCAGCTGCTCTGATGATCGAGGCCAGCACGCCAGCCATCGGCGAAGCGATGCAGTCTGCGAGCTCCTCCTCTGAAGCTTCTTGCAGGGCAACGCGGGCTCTCCGCACGGAGGCTCCCTGGATGCGCTTCCAGAAAACCGGAGCCGCTGCCAGTCGCAGGCGTGCCGGTTGGGCCGCATTCCGAGGTTGGGCCTCAGCATTGCGCATATGTCCGTTTTCGAACAAATGAAGACCATTGGACGGTGACGTGCGTGACGTGCGCTCTTCTGCACGTCGTTCACGCCAAACGCACACGTGCGTCGTGTTTCGATTTGCCCCTCAAACTTCTTTCCAAGCACTCACCACGAGGAGATGATGGTGGGAGCAGCTTTCGTGTCCGGCCGTAGGCTCGGTCGGGCCTCGGCAATTTTTTGATCGTCGCGCATGGCGCCCATCCGCGAAGCGCTCACGCTCTGCCTCCTGTGTGCAGCTCCAGCTTCAGCCTTTTTGCGAGCGGGGCTGGCTTCGACTAGCCGCTTTCAACGGGCGGGGTCGATCCAGTGCACCGAATTTCCCGTGGACGCGTTTCTGGGCGCATCTGCGCTGCTCGCTGGGGGTGCTTTGTTCGTCGCAGTCCTCCCTCGTCGTGGAGCCATCGATGATCAGGCTGATGATATAACTCGCCGGGGGTTGCGCGACGCGCTCACCACCTCGCTGCGTGCTCCTGCGCCACCTCCCTCCCCGGTGTGCGTTTGCATCACCAGCGTTGGCCGTGAGCGACTCCTGCCGCTTGCCCGGACCAATGGTTTCACCGACGCATGGATCGAAACAATCGTTTCCTCTGGGCATGCGGTCGACCATTCCCACCTCACGGACGCCAGCCTCAGCCTGCAGACCCGCATTGAGCAAGTGCGCGCTCTCGCCGAGCAGCGGAGGATACTCGCCGACGCGTTCATCACCGCTTCGGAGCGGTGCTTCTTCGAGACGGCGGACCTTCGCCTGCTCGAGTCCGCCAAGGACATCGCCCCCGGCGCCACGCTTCCCTTCGACGCGACTACCCTCGTGCGGCTGTCGCAGTACCTTCCGGGCCAATCCGCGCGTCAGGCGCGCGCATTTGTGCTCGAGTCGGCGCCCTCGGATGACGCGACGGTCAACGGCCGGTTCGATCGGCTGCAGGCGGCGAGGTTGTACCTCGGCAGCATCCAATTCGGCTACTTCCTCAGCCAAATCTTCCGAGGTCAGAGCTCGCTTGATGACAATCAACGGCTGTCGGCCGAAGAGGCCAAGGCGCTCATCCACGAAATCCAGCGGTGTGCCAAGCAGATGAAGAGCGAGGCGGCGTGGGTGGCTGCGAGCCGACGTGCGGGCACCTTCTTCCGCTTGCCCTGGATAGGCCCTGACGGCGAGCCGCGTGACGATGCGATCTCTGCAGCACCCTTCGACGATTCGCTGGGCTATGAGCAACTGCGCACGTTCACGGCGAGTGTGCAGGTCGTGAGCGCGGCGCAGCAGGCCGAGTTCTTCAAAGCGCCCAGCGGGGACGATGAGGCGCCCTCACCGAAACCGCCTTCAACCTCCGAAACGCCCGCCGTTGTCGAGTTGCCCACGGCGGACTTTGTCGCCTTCAATGCAGCTGGGCTGCAAGCCCTCTTGGCCGAAGGTTCCTTATATGGGTGGCATCTTTGGGGCGCCGAGGCTGGAGCGCGCGCCCAGCTCGTGCAGGCGGGCGTGGGCAAGAAAGGGATTGATGCGCTGCTCACGCCACCTCGTGTAGGGACCGAGTAGACCTAGGCTTCAAAGTCTAAGGGGGTTTAGTCGGCCGCTGCTAGACGCACGGCGTAGCACGGAAGTACTGGCCTGCGGCCTCGTCAGAGAGCTTCCCGTTCCGAACAAAACTAGGCACTTTTCGACAAAAATCTCCGACGCGCGAGACCGCCTCCGCCCGATAAGTAGCCTTGGATCGCACGTCACATCCTCGAGCGTAAACGCGCACCAATCGCATATGCGACAACCCTTGCTCGCACTGCTCGCGCTGGCGACGGTGAGCGCCAAGAAGGCGCCACCCGAGGCGGGTCCGCTCTGCTGGGAGATGCGCGACGGGTACAATGCTGTGGCGCGCATGGTGAAGGCTCCCAAGACGGAGAAGCGCCCCGACGTCTTCTACTTTGGCGAGGCCGACAGCATGGAGGCGTGCCGCACGGCGTGCGAGCGCGAGGACGAGTGCTCCGCGTTCACATGGATGGGCCCAGCGCCAAGCGGTAGCTCCGCCTGGCTCAACGTGCAGCAGAACAAGTGGGCGAGGCAGTGCTACGGCCGGAGCAAGCAGTCCATGACAATGGTGCCTGAAAAGGGGCGCACGAGCGGGCGCAAGATACCCTGCGCACAGCTCGAGGAGCTCGAGAAGTCGTTTGGCGTCGATCCGGCTCGGCTGCAGCGCTCCAAAGAGGCCTCGATGAACGCGGCGCAGGAGCCGCCGCCGCAGCCGGTGCTTCGCGCTGATGACGAGATGGGCGGGGCTCCCGAAAAGCGGCCAACGTCCTTCGGCGGCGGCATGGGCGGCGGCAGGGGAGGTGGCACGGGCGGTGGCGGCATGGGCGGCGGCATGGGTGGCAGCATGGGCGGCGATAAGGGCGGCAGCATGGGCGGCGGGATGGGCGGCGCCACGGGCGGCGGCATGGGCGGCGGCATGGGCGGAAGCATGGGCGGCGGCATGGGCGGCGGCATGGGCGGAAGCATGGGCGGCGGCATGGGCGGCGGGATGGGCGGCGGGATGGGCGGCGGCATGGGCGGCGGCTCTGCACAGGGAGGTGTCAAGGAGCCCTACCCAAAGTTCACCATCGAGGACCTGCTGCGAAGCGAGCGTGAGGGCAAGGGCGCTGGCGCCGCTGGCGCCGCGAGCGCCGCGAGCGCGGAAGGCGCGGAAGGCGCAGGCGGTAAGGGTGGCGCGCGTGGCGCTGCTCCATCTGAGGACGACGAGGATGATCTCATGAGCTTCCTGCGGGGCGCCAAGAAGCCCATGGCTAGCGGCACCGCTGCCGTAGCCGGTACGGCCGGCGCGGGCGGTGGTGCGTCGGCCGACGAGGACGATTTGATGAGTCTTCTCAGGGGGGGTGGCAAGAGGGCCACCGGCGCAGCCGCTGCCGCGGCGGCCGGGGGCGCAGGCGGCGGCGCGGGCGGTGCAGGCGGCGGCGGCGCGGGCGGTGCAGGCGGCGGCGGCGCGGCTGGAGGTTTCGATCTCGCGGCGTATCTTAAGGCGCAGAAGGCCGGGGGCGCCGTCGCGGGCGCCACCGCGGCTAAGACTGGCGTGACCGGCGCCGTCGCGGGCGCGGGCGCTGGGGGCGACGACGATGACGAGGCTGCGGCGCAGGACCTATTTGCAATGCTGCGCGGCGGCAGCGTCGGCGCGGCGGGCAAAGCGCGAGCCGCCGGCGGCGCGGCTGCCGGCGCGGCGGGCGGCGGCGCGGGCGGCATGGCGGGAGGAGGTGCGGGGGGCAGTAGCGGCCCTCATGACCTCGCATCGCGACTCAAGCAGCAGCCGACGCAGCCGGCAGCGGATAGCATGGGCACTCGTGGTGGGGGCGCCTCCCCGAGTGACGACGAGGACCTGATGGCTTTGCTACGCGGCAGGAAGAGTGGCACGGCAGCCGGCCTCGCTGCAGCGGCTGGTGGCGGCGCGGCCGGCGGCGCAGGGCTCGGCGGCCGCGGAGCGGAGCAGCGAGCAGCGCGCGAGATTGCGGGAGATCGTTCTGGAGGTCAAGACGAGCTCATGCAGATGCTCCTCCGAGGCGGTGGCCGCGGCGCCGGCGGCGCTGCCGCCGCTGCGGCTGCCAAGCGCCCCACTCCCGATGTCAGCCAGTCAGGCAGTGCAGCCAGCGCGGCCGGTACGGCCGGCGCGGGCGGTGGTGCGTCGGCCGACGAGGACGATTTGATGAGTCTTCTCAGGGGGGGTGGCAAGAGGGCCACCGGCGCAGCCGCTGCCGCGGCGGCCGGGGGCGCAAGCGCGGAAGCAATCGATCTGATGCAGCTGCTGCGCGGTACGCCCAAGACGGCGTCAGGGTCGGCGGGCGCCGCGGGTTCGGGTGGCGGGCAGGGCGGCAGAGCCGGCGCACGCGCAGAGGCAGCGCCTGATGATGACTTGATGACGCTTCTGAGGGGGAGAGCTGGCTCGCCGCCCGCGGGCGCTGCAAGCGGTTTGGCCGGTGCCGGCGCCGCCCACCACGGCGCCGCCCACCACGGCGCGGCATCCAGCAGCCAACCGAACGATCTCATGAGTCTTCTACGCGGCAACGGCGCCGCCCACCACGGCGCCGCCAAGCAGCCCACCGCCGCCGAGGGCGTCGTTAAGTCATCAAGTCATCAAGTCAGCGCAGCCGCTGGTGGCGCGGGCGGAGTGGGCGGCGGCGGCGGCGGCGGCGGCGGCGGCGGCGGCGGCGGCGGCGGCGGCGGCGCGGCGAAGCAAGAGGAATCCGTCGACGATCTCTTGCAGTCGTTACTGGGGGGGCGGCCGCTGCCAAGCAAGCCAACCGCTACAGTCGGCGCCGGGGCAGCGGCGGCGGGCTCTCCGAAATCAAACCCGCAGCAGCAGCAGCAGATGTTGCAGCAGCAGATGTTGCAGCAGCAGATGTTGCAGCAGCAGCAGATGTTGCAGCAGCAGCAGCAGCAGCGTGCAGCACAAGCCACGGCGCAAGCTGCAGCGCAAGCCGCAGCGCAAGCTGCAGCGCAAGCTGCAGAGCAAGCCGCAGCGCAAGCCGCAGTACAGCCTGCGAGCTCTGTGGACGGCCCCAACCCTAATTTGGTCTCCCCGAGCCTGGGGCGTAGCCGCATGCATGCCTCGAGGCGCATGCAAGTGCCCGGCTCCGGCGGCGGCGGCGGCATGCGACGTATGGGCGAGACGGCGCCCCATGCTGCGCAGGCCTCCACCCCGAGCAGCGGCAGCGGTGCGGCGGCCACTCCGGCACAGCTTGTGCAGTTGCCACCTGTTCCGGAGGCGCGGCAGCAGGTGACTGTGGAGGCGGTGCCCTCTCAGCCATGGCCCTCGACGCCTCATATGCCCACCACGACGCCACGGGTGCCCGCCACGGCATCGGTCGAATCCACCCTGGACGAAATGGACTGATCCCGTCGGACGCCCACTGAGGAGAGAGAGGAGAGTGCCACCCCTCCGGAGTGCCACCCTTCCCCCCCAGCCTTCCGGCCTCAGCTCGCGTGCGAGGCTCTCACTGGGAACCTATACGTGGCGGAGCGGTGCAGTGTGGGAGCGCAATTGGTGAGAGGGATTTTGGAGAGAGGTTTTTTGGTGCTTGGAGGTTTTGCCTTGAGCGGTCCGACGCAATGTAACCCTTTTTGGCGCCAATGCGCGCGCCGCGCCATTTTGTGCAAGGTCGTCGAGCGCCGCCCTCCGATGACGACCCTCCGCCTGCCCGTCGAGCGCCTGCAGCAAGATTTCGCACGCGCTCACGCGGCCAACCCGTCGGCACTCCTTACGGGCGACGGCATCAGCCTCAGTGCTTGGCTGCAGGAGCTCCTCGCAACTCCCGGCGCTCTTGAGGCGGTGCCGTCGCTGAATTCCACTACCGCGGACGCGCTGCCCGACGGCGCGATCGTGCGATTTATTGGCATGGTACAGGACGTACACGACCCTGAGTACTACGACGGCGTGTACGAGGAGGTCCACCACGACGGTTCTGTCCACCTGCGCACCAGCATGTACCAAGGCTGCCTCGACGATGTTGGGATGGGTGCGCATGTGGCTTCCGTGCGCGCTCGTCAGGACATCGTCTGGCAGCGCGCGCCCGTGGTGTGCGTGCCCATCCCTTCGCGCTCGCCGTGGGTCGATTCGGCGCTTGCGGGCCCGGCGCAGCCCAAGGCTGCTGCCCCATCCTCGGGCAGCGCGGCCACACGCTCCGGCGCGCGCGGCAAGCGCTCGGCAGCGGAGGAGGCGGGCGGCCCAGGACTGGGCGCGGAGCCGATGGAGGAAGAGGCGGCGCTCGTTGCCGAGGGCGAGGACGCGCACAGCAAGCGCACGCGCGCCCTCGCCTCCGGCCAGCCTACGGGCGGCGAGAGCTGCGAGAGCTGTGAGCATGGCGACACCGACGGTGACAATCCGGGGAGCGACGAGAAAGCTTGGGCGCGCGCATCGGCGCGTGGGGTGCTGCTCAAGGTCTACGGCGGCGTGGAGGAAGGCGAGGGTGCGTTCAAGGTCCACGAGCTCATCGAGGTCATCGGCGTGCTCGAGCGCGCGCCCGAGGGTGGGTACGACGTGGGCGCGGGGGGTAGTTTTGACGTCGACGATGAGGTCTGCATGAGCGTGCACCCTCTCGCGCGCGAGGTGGCGGCGGAGCGGCAGCAGCGGCCGCCGCCCTCGGCGCAGCCGCGCGTGCACACGATCGCCACCCGGCGCTTCGACGACGTCCACGCGGCCTGGCTGCCGCCGGCAACCTCTGCCGCGGAGGCTGAAGCGATCGCGACCGCTCGCGAGCAGCTGCCGTCGCTGCGGCAGGCGGTGCTCGACGCCCTGGGTGCGTGCCTAGGCGGCGACGCGCTCGCGGCCGAGTACGTGCTGCTCGCCTCGCTCTCGCGCATCATGCAGCGGCATGGCGAGGCTCCGATCGGCAAGCTCCATTTGAACATCACCGGATGCCCTTCCGCAGCCCCCGCCGCCCCGCGCGCCGAAGCACGCTCGGCGGTGGCGGCGAGCCTACTCTCTGGCCTGACCGAGCTGCTGCCCGTGTGCGCGAGCACGAGCCTCTCCGTAAGCGCGCTCAACGCGCGCGCCCTCGCCCCTTCGAAGGATCACGAGGCGAACTGCATCTGGCCTGCACCACTCCAGCTGCCGGCTGGCGCGCTGCTGCTGCTCGATGAGGCGAGCCTCGGGCCCGGCGCTCTGAGCGAGCGTGGCGTCGCGAACGTGCGTGCGCTGACGCTGCTCCTCGACGCGCAGAAGGTGCCGTACGACTTCACCTTCTTCGCGGTCGACTTTGGCGTCGACGTCTCGATCATCTCCCTCTCCACCTCCAAGTCGATGCTCGCGATCGGCTGCCAGCTGCCACTGCGCGTCGCGCCGGTGACGCCGTCGGCGGCCGCCCTCGCGCCGGCCGAGGCGCGTACGGCCGCGCGCCGCTACCTAGGCCTCGCCAGCCGGCTGCAGCACCGTCTCAGTGCCATCGGCCCCGAGCTCTCGCAGCTCGCTCAGGACGAGTTTGTGACCGCACGCCAAGCGGATCCGAGTGTGAATGCGGACGATTTTGCGAGGCTGCTCACCCTCACGCGGCTGGTGGCGGCGTCCGCCCTCGCGCCAGCAGTGACGATGGAGCATTACGCGCATGCCAAGGCGCTCGAGATGGCGCGTTGCGCGAGGGTGCGCACGCGTGAGGTCGCCGTCTGAGTGGCACGAGGCGACCGTCTGAGCGGACGAGGCGAGCGGGGCGGTCGGCGCGAGTGGAAGAGTGGTGCATTCGAAGTTTGGAACCTGTACGGAGCTTGGCAGAACTCTGAGACTCACGCTGCGTCTCTCGAGGTCTCCAGGTATGGTCCCCGCAATGACTATGCGACCGCTGTGCTGTCCCCCAGAGCGCTCCCCACCTTGTCGTGTGTGACGTTGATGCATACGTGCGGTGAGCCGAGCGAATAATGGGTGTGCGAATGGGAGCGGGTGGGGCGGGGTGGACGGTGTGGAGGCTGGCAGCAGGCTCTTCGCTCTTGCCTCTTCCCGTTTCCCGATTCCCGTTACTGTTGACTGTACATCCAAAAAACCGACCTGTAAAAAAGGGACCGGACGTACGATGCGTTGTGGATGAGGTGGTGTATTTTCTACAAGTCCTGCAGGGTCGGGCGGATGAGCTGCACTGAGAGTTACCGGTACAATACGCGTTGTCTTGGCGAACCTCTTTTGGAGCGCCCTGGGTCCGGCGTGCGACCGGCCCATCTGATGTGGTGTTGTTTGCCAAAACGGCGACTAGACAGCCATTTCGCTTTACGTCCGCAGTCGACGCAGTACTTCTTTGCCCCACCCTTACGATCGTGCACGGTCGAAGTCTAACATGAGCGACAACGAGTTTCAGGCAAAGCTGCGCTCCGTCTTCGACATAGCCGACGTGGACGGTTCGGGCGCGGTAAGCACCTCGGAGATGGCATCGATGACGGCGAGCACGGGCCTGACCTTTACGAGTCAGCAGCTCGCAGCGATGATGAGCGAGGCGGACACGAACGGAAATGGCGACATGGACTTCGCAGAGTTCACGAAGGTGATCAAGACACGCCTCAAAGGAGCAAGCAGCGATGGAGTAGGTGAGTGCCGCAGAGGCAGCTGCGCGTCCAATTTTGGACTCACGCCACCTGCGACGGTGCCTCGCTCTGTGGCTGACATGCGAGCGTGTGCATGCGAGCTCTCGTCCGCGCAGGTTCTATTTTGGATCAGGCGTGGGGCGCCTTTAGCAACTTGGGTGACTTCGTGACGGCGAGGAACCAGGTTCGGAGCATCGTCAAAGGTCCGTCTGATACTCCCGCGGGTTCGATCGCAGCGGCTACGCCCGTCACCAGCGCAGACAGCCCTCTCGTGATCGGCATCGTCGGAACGGGCGACATGGCGAGCTCCAACGCAGAGCTTTGGGCATCGCTTGGATTGTCAGTCATCATCGGCAGCCGCGACCTAGATCGTGGGGAGAGCCTAGCACGGCGCGTGGGCAACGGCTGTGTGGGCACGTCCGTGGCGCATATGTGCACGGGGGCCAACGTGATCATCCTCTGCATACACCCGCTCGCGCCGCTCGATGAGTTCATTGACGCCCATCGAAGTCGCTTGTACGGAAAAGGAAAGATATTCATTGATCTTTGCGCCGCATACACGCGCTACTACAGCGACGATCAGCGGCCAAATGGAGGGAGCGCTCCGTACAGTAATACGCCTCCGAGCTGACTGACGACACCCGAAGACTTGATTGCATCTGATGACCCATGATTGCCTCCCTGATTAGGTACGACGCCGTACGCAAAGGCGAGGTTGGGCGACGCGAGCGCCTCTTGGTGCAAGTGCCTCGCCAATCTGGACGCGTCCTCGCTGCGCTATCGGCGGCTGCAGCCCGTGGAAGTCGCAGGCGACGACTTGGCGAAGTCGGTCATGATCCGACTTCTGACGATGGTCGGCTTCGAGCCTCTCGACTGCGGCGGCATCGACGACTGCGCGAAGATCGAGCCGGGCTACCACTCGAGGCGCTGGAAGCACCCCAAGCACCTTGCGTACCATGGGCAAAACCATCCATGAGAGAGATGCCAAAGTAACGGCCTTCAAACCGGCGCCCCTGTCGCCTGTGGCCTGTGGCATCGACACTTCGTGCCTTCAAAATTCGTTGAAGTCGCGAAGAGGGAGCGCGGGGGTACCAGCGCGGGACATACGCATTTGCATGTACAAAGTACAATAAGGTCGCGGCGTGTGTGCATGTACAACATCGGTGCACTCAGAAAGTTTCAAGTCTTCATGTTTACCAATTTCCGCATATAGCAGTGATGTGACATTCGCCATTCCGGAATCAGGATTCAAGATCAAGATTCACGGAGTACGGCGGATTGAATGGGATTGGCCTTTGGTGTGCAGTATCCCATTGTACGACCGGATTGGCGTGGATGTACCGACGACTCGACTACATTTTACATGATTATAATTACGAGTTGGAACCGTGTTGTACCGTACTCCCGGATCGTCTTCAACCGGCAGGATACCGGGTTGTACGGTAAGTCGCTTTGGCGTCGCGGAATTTGATGGATTAGGCAATCAGTTCGCGAGCGAGAGGGCCTTTTGGAAAGCTCACGCTGCAGTCCATCACTGCCCGCGGCAGTCCGCTGCGCGTCGGCGGTGCCTGCCCGAGCCTAGCGCCATCCAGCCGAGCGGCTGGTGGCGTCTGCATCGCTCATGGTGCGGCTGAGAGTCGCCGTGCGCGTGCGACCGCCAGAACCCGGCCGATCCGTCCAGGTGACGTGCGACGAGCGCGTCAGCACGAAGCTGGCCGTCCGGCTGCCACACGCCGTCTCGCATGAGTTCGCCGCCGTGCTCGGGCCCAGTAGCTCACAGGCGGACGCATATGCGCAGTGTGGTGCGCCGATGTTGCGAGAAGCCTTTGAAGGCAACGACTCGCTGCTGTTTGCCTACGGTCAGGTTGGATCGGGCAAGACGTACACGCTGTACGGTGCCGAAGGTGGATTAGACGTGGCGCGCCTCGACGGCGTCGTACCCCAGATGGTCAACGAGCTCTTTCGGCACACGACCGCACTCGAAAAGGCCGGCACTGACAAGTTCACCGTGAGCGCGACGCTCATCGAGGCGCAGGGCCAGCACCTCGTGGACATGCTCGCCGCATACAATGCGCAGGGCGAGCCGAGCTACGTCAAAGTGACGGGCACGCTGCAGATGGTGGGAGTCAAGCGAGAACGAGTGTACTCGGGTCGCACGTTTTGCCTCTTAGTCGAGCGCGCGATGGCGCAGAGTGCGTTTGCTTCCGCCGGCGGCGCTTGCCATCGCATGCTGACGCTCACGCTGGAGCGCAAGCGCTACGTGAGCGGCGAGCTGCAGGGTGAGCCGTCCACGACGAGCATACACGTCGTCGACCTGGCGGGTACTGAGAATTTTGACCTCGAGGCCGCCAAGTCAAGTCGTTGGCTCAACCGAGGCGTGCTAGCCATGGGGCGCATCGTGCTTGCCCTGGCCGAGGGCCAATCGCACGTGCCCTACCGCGACTACCCGCTCACCAAGCTGATCGCCTCGGTCTTCTCGTCGCCTCGCGCCGTGTACACGGGGATGCTTGCGTGCGTGCATGTCACAGAGGAGAGCGCCATTGAGACGCGCAACACTCTCGAGTACGCTCTGCAGGCATCGAGCACCGACGTCGCCGATACACCGGGCACGCTCGCCCAGTCCACCGCCAGGATGGAAGATTTTACCAAGACGCGATCGGATGAAGAATGGTTGCAGATGATCAATGATGAGAACGACGAGGATGAGGTGCTCAACCGGCGCTCCGAGGTGATCGAGACACGCAGCGGCCACGTCTTTGCGCGCGCGTGCGGCGACGCGGCGATGCCGCTCATTCTCTATCTTCACGGGGCCAAGGCGGATGCGCGGCCCTCGACGCCGCCGCCGGCCGAGCTGTCGGTGGATCATCTGCTTAAGATGCCCCGCGAGCAAGGGCGGGCGGTCGATGTTCTCACCTCCCATCGACAGAGCTCGCGCGGCCCCGTGTCGGGCAGCAGCGATGTGGGACCCTCTGCCGTGTGGAACAAGTGCGTGGAGTGCGTGGCTCGGGCAAAGCAGTCTAGCACGGCGAGTATGCTCGATGAGCGCAGGGGCGCTGCAAAGGAGGCTGCGAAAGAGGAGGCCGAGGCTATCGCAGCTACGCCAGCCGACGAGGTCACGCGCACCACGAGCAGCAGCAGCAGCGTGGCGGCTAGTCGCCTGCAGAACGCAACTCGCCGCCAACAGAGAAGGACTATCGGCAAGCCTTTAGACCGCCAAAACGCCTCTCCCGAGGCGCGCCACAAGACGGCGTTCGCATTGCACATGCGCTCGCTCGCTCACGATGCGGACGACAATGACGCGGATGAAGGATCGTCGGGGTACGACGACCGTTTCTTCAAGCTGCGCGCCAAGGTGTCGGCGGCGCTGCTGCGCCGGCAGAAAGAGCTCGCGCAGATTGTGTGCTCGCTATGTAACAACCTCCTTCTTCAGCCGCGGAGGTTGCAGCGTTGCCGCCACGTGCTGTGCGCGCTGTGCACGGAACGTTCGATCCTGTACCATCAGGAGTGTCCGGTCTGCTCAGCGCCGGTGCAGCCGGGCTTCGCCAAGAGCCCCTCGACCACCGCCGGCACCATCGCGAGCGAGGGCAAGAATGGGGGGGGGGGCGTTGCTGCGAACTCCACGTCCGTACCGCCCGTCGACCGTGAGCATGATGACGTGATGCGGCAGCGCCTAGAGCGACTGGGCAAGCTGCCTGCAAGTGTGAGCACATGTCTGCAGCAACTCGTGGATCTCGAGCGGCAGCGTCGCTCGTCGTTTCGCGTGGTGCTCGAGTACGGCTCTATCGTCGACAGTAGTGGCAAGGCGATCATCTTCTTGGGCATGCTGCGTGGGCTGGGCCAAAAGAAGGCGGGATGCAAAGGGCCACACGCGCCGCAAGAGTACACCCTGTGCCACATAGGTGCCGACTGCACGCAGCCGTCGCCGTCTAAGGTCATCGATCGGGTGACCATCGACACGACGCCCGAGACAAAGAAAGACGAAGGCAAGCCGGTAGATTGCTTATATGAGCCCAGCCGCATCAAGGATGAGCGGCTGGGCTACACGTTTTACAAGCCCGTGCCGAATGGGAAAGTGGTCGTGCTGCGCGTCGACTGGGCCGAAGAGCTTGGCCTGGCGCCGCTCGAGATCCGACACAGAGTTGGGCGTGCGCCCCGCTTCGAGCGGCGAGTGGTGGTGCAGCTGCCTGCTGAGATGCCGGTGCTGCCGCCCGGCACTCAGGCGACGCCCGTTGTGTACGCGGAGCGACGCGACAAGGAGCTCAGCGGCTGGGTGCAATACTTGACAGCCCAGCAGAAGCAGACGGTTGGCAACAATGCCCGCGTGAGCCAGGGCCCGATGGTGCTGCAGACCGAGAAGGGCGGCGAGAAGATGTCGGCGAGCGAGGTGACGGCGTTGCACAAGCACATCGAGAGCAACTTTGACGCTTATACGACGATTGGCAACGTCGGCCACACGCAACTGACGCTTTCCATCGCCGCTGCTCATGGTGTGCCTCTGCACCGGTCGCCCACTGTGGTGCCCGGCAGCCCTAAGAAGCGCCCCAAGAGTCAAGATCCCGAAAACCTGCTGCAGCCTCTGCAAGCCGAGGCCCTTGTTGGAAGGGCCGAAATCGAAGCGTCCGCTACGATCGCTCGTGCACTTGAGAAGCTGGTTGCCGGCACGGGTGGCGACTCGCGTCTGCTCGCGCGCACCACTGCCGCCCCCGCTGCCGCCCCCGCTGCGGCCCCCGCTGCGGCTCCCGCCCCCGCTCCCGCCCCCGCCCCCGCTACCGTCCCCGCTCCTGCTCCTGCTCCCGCTGCCTCCAACGCCACTACCGCCGACGGCGGCCGACCATCGTTGCTGCTTCGCTCAGCCGCCTCTGGCACGGACGTGGGTTTGGTCGCGCTGTATCAGCTCATGGCAGAGCTTGTTGGCCCGAGCGCCAACGCGGCACAGCGACGACGCTTCCTCGCAGAGATCTCCCAGGGTGCACAGGAGGAGCCCACCGACTTTTACCAGGTGGCCATTGAGCTACCCGGCTTTGGAAACATCACCACGTACCGCAAGCATCGGGGAGCCGTTGTGAACGCAGAATTTCTCGAGGAGGTCATCTCAGCCCTGGGCAAGACGTTTGCGTACGCGGTGGTGTGCTCGGCTGAGGCGGCGGCAGGTGTCTTCGCCGCCCTTGTCGACCACCCGCACCTGTGCTCTTTCGTGGTGGCGGTGGAGCCGCAGGTGCAGTCCATGGAGGATCTGTTGTGCGTCTTTCAGCCGACGCTGCTCATCTCTTGCAAAAGCGCTCCGGACAAGCATGGCATCCAAGCTCCCGACCCGACGGCCGCCGCGGCCGCGAAGACGCTCATGCACGTGCAGCATGAAGAGCGCCCTTTCAAAGCTGGCGGCCGCTTCGTAGACGAGAAACTCGGCGCGCTCATGGTCGACTTTTTCAAGAGGCGCAAGTGGCGTGGCCAGCTCAGTGGCTTTGGGATGTCGACCCGTTTGCCCCTGCTCACGCGCCTCGCGGGCGGTATCAAGATGTGGAAGGGCCTGTGCGCCGACTCGACGCCCTTTTCGGAGGAGGAGATTGCGCAGGTCAAGCGTCAGGCGCAGGAGAAACTCATGGACAAGATCAGCCAAGGCAACCGTAGCGTTCGAGGCGACCGTAGCGTGCGTTCGTCGAGGACTGCGCAGTTTAGCACTCGTTCCACCACGAGCACGGCGCCGCTCTCCGCCACGGAGAGCACCTCACCGTTGGGTACCGCCGCTTCCAGCACAGCGCGATTCGCTCGCTCCTCCGCAAGGCTCTTCGAGCGACGTGCCACCTTCTCCGGGGGCGGCCCGGCCAATCCTGGCGTGACAGCTCCGCGAGCACCGCCGCCGATGGGTTCGAACGAGGGCGGCGAGGAGCGCTTTGCACCCAAGCCACATGAGGAGGATGAGTCGCCGCTCCTGTCCAAGGGCATGGTTCGGCCGCGTTTGCAGGGCGGCTTTGCCCACGCAAGCACTGCCAAGGGCATGGCAGCCTTCATGGCCGCTGCCTCCAGCCCAGCAGTTGCGCCACCGACGGCGGCCCTTGTTCCGTCTGGCCGTAACGCCTTCGCCGCTGGAACGGGGCCTCGATCTACAAGCGAACTAATACGGCGAGCGGAGGCGGTGCAGGCTGTATTCGCAGCGACCACGGCGTCCGCTCCGGCGTCCGCTCCGGCGTCCGCTCCGGCGTCCGCTCCAGCAGCCGCTCTGGCGGCCGCTCCGGCGGCCTGCGGGACTGGACGAGCCAGTGGAGGTGGCTCTGGTGCTCCGTCAGGGCGCCCTGGCGCCACTGCTACCGTCCCACCGATAACTTGCATGTCCACCTCCTCCCCTACGATTGCTGCCGCCCTCGCTGCTCAACATGGTCACGCCCTCGCCGCCGCGAGGGCTAATAGCGCCCCACCGGCCGAGCGCTCCATTTCGCCTCCCGTTGGACGCGGCGAGAAGATGACGTTCACTTCAAAGAAGGCTTCTTTGTATGAAGGCTTCTTTGGTCCACCGCCACCTCTTCCGCCACGATCTACCTCACCGCGACCGACATCGCCGCCGCCGCCACCGCCACCGCCGCCCGTGACAATCAACGAGAGCCCGAGCCCCGTCAAAAAGGGATGGGGAGGTGACGGGAGCAGTGTTGGCAGGCGCAAGGCTTCGGCTGGAGTGGGTGAGGAGACGGATCGCCTTGCGCCGCAGTGCGAGACACAGCCATCGACGTCGTCACTGCTGCAACTGAGGTCGCCACCATTGGCATTGCGACCTCAGCTGCAACATGGCGAGGCGACACAGGACGCCTTGCATCCAGCGGATGCGCGACGGCGGACTCCAACTGTCAGGCACATGATCAATCTGGGGGGGTCTCAAGCGACAGATCGCGCTGCTCAATCAACAGATCGCTCCGTGCGCTCACGTGGTTCGTCGGTGAAGCGCGGGCCACCCTCTCATCGCACGAGCGGCGGCACTGACCGCAGTGGAGTGGCGGCGGCTCCCGCGGCCGAGGCGCCAGCGTCGGACAGTGGCTGGCGAATTGTGGAGGAATCGGAAGAGGAGGTGAATGCCGCGGCCTCGGCACCTGCGGCCGCACCGGCGTCGGCGCCACATCGCGGCCCTAAGCTCAAGCAGCCCAAGCTGTTGCTGGCCGTGGCAGAGACGCGTCCTGAGGGGTTTGCAGATGACCTAAACTCGACTGATCTTGGGACTACTACCGAGCGTAGCACCGCAACGGAGCGTGGGCGAAAGAAAAAGAGCAAGAAGATCAAACCTGGAGGCTGCACCGACCGAAGCGCCACCGAAGCGGGTACTGCCCGCAGTACTGCTCGTGGAGGGGCCGATGGCGCATCATGCGACTCGCCCCAAGTCGTTATTGCTTCCAGCCGTACTCAACCAGCCTTGCTGGCGCGGTATGAAGAGCCTTCGGCCTCGGAGGAAGCACGCGCGCGGATCCACGCTCGCCTGGCTGCGATCGGGCGCGTGCCGGAGCCAGAGCCCGCTCGTATCTTTGTGGCGCTGCCAGCCGGCGCGATCCGTTTGGCGAAGCCCAAGGTTCTGACAGCATACGATGACGACACCAATCGGGACCACGAGAAGCTCAAGAAACAGTTGCCGCCCAGCCTTGCTGTCATCACGGAGGCCAAGGTCGACAAATCGCCAACGATGGCTGGCGAGGCGGCTCGGCTCTCGGCGCCCGCCGGAAAGCTCTTCGGTACTCGGTCACGTGTCCAATCAGGCAGTGCATCTAGTCGGAGCGAGTCGGCGCCGCCTCGAGCAACGTTGCCGCTTCAATCGTCGCCAATTCCGCCTCGAGCAACCTCGCCGATCGAGGTGCCTGCACTGAGCATGCCAAGACGAGGCAGCGGCCACGCGCCGAGCAAGAGCAGCGCGCCGCGGCGGGACGGAGTCGACCTCTGGTCACAGACTGGCACCCATGCAGATGCAGAGCTGGCGGAGCGCGACAGCCGAATGGCTTCCGCGCCTGCTGCGGCGCCTGCGACAGCTGCTCCCGCGAGCCACGCATTGAGCTCGAGTGGTCATGCTGCCGGGCCTCCAACGCGCCTGGGCGCCTCCCCGTTGAAGCTCGGCAATCGTGGCGTTGCTGCTAAGGCGACCGAGGCGCAACAGCCGAAGGATGTGGCCGAGCGGCGCGCGCCCGCAGTCGTGGCAGAGTACGCGCGCCTTGAGAAGGAGATGCGCGACGTGCTGCAGCGTGCGCCCATAAAGCCAAGCAAGCTGTCGACGCCCAGCCTTGCTGTCATCGAGGAGGCCAAGGTCGACGAGCCTCCAACAACGGTTGGCGAGGCGACTCGGCTCTCGGCATCATCTGCAAGCATCGCTACTCGGTCGCGAGCGCCAGCAGACAGTGCGGTGCCAGCTCTCGCACGGCAAGCGATACGAGGGCCACCAATCGTGGGCATGGAGGCCAGGGCGAGCCACCCGTCCTTCGTTGTCCGCATGGCTGCTGGAGCCCCACTCTCATTAGGAACGCCTCAGGTAGCCGAGGTGCGCACGGCGATGGTCCAACCCCTCGTCGCAGGAGCAATTTACGCACCAAGTGCATCTCTAAGATACACACCCTTGGTTCACGGCAGACCAATAGGTCGTCCTTTGTCTCCTGGTGATGGCTTCGCCGCCATCACCACTGGCAATAACGTCGTTGCAGCTGATGCGCATCTGACACCTGTAGTCAGTGCTGATCCGCCGCTGCCGCCGCCAACAACAACATCACCTGAAGCGTCTACACCGCCCGCACCGCCCGCACCGCCCGCACCGTCCGCACCGTCCGCACCGCCCGCACCGCCGGCACCGCCGGCACGGCGAACGCCCGCGCAGCGTCGCGAAGTGTCGCCTTCAAGAGCGGCTCAGCTGGCCGGCCAGCCGCCCACGGTCTTGTTACCCGCAACGGAGTCGACAACGGAGCCGTTCGTGACGGTTTTGCAGCAACCTGGGGCACAGTCACCAGCTGGGCCGCTGCTGCCACCAGCCGACCCGCTGCGTCCTCTCGCCTCCCAAATCCGGCGGGAGGTGGCTCGAGAAATGCAACGACAGAATCAGAGGCCGTCCCCCTCGCCGCCGCGCCTTGGGGGCGCCGCGGGCCGAGTGCCGATCAACCAACAAAACTTCCAGCAGCAGCTGTCTGAGGAGCTCCGCGGCATGCACCGTGCCATCAGTACTCTCGCGCCTTGATCCAGTGTCAAGGGACGAGAGAGACCGCCCTCAGATCCGTCACGTTCATCGTGAGTGTATACACACCGCAGGAAAGCAGTGGAAACGTAGGAAAAACATGGGACTGACATGTAAGAGTAAGTTACTCTAGTACGTACTTGCGGCCAGTCGCACACGCGTATATCTGACAACTCGAACTCAAAACGCATCGTTTCGGGCACATCACCATCAGGCGATCATCACGGCCATGCGATGCCTCCGGCTCCGTCCATGCGAGGCTCCCGTGCTTGGAGTTCCGGAGGTTTTGCGCGTTGTGTTGAACAGCAGCTGTATTAATGAAAGCTCACGTAATGCCACGTAATATTCACGCCGCTGTCATCCGAAGTAATAATTCACAGCCAATTCACAGCTGCAATTCAACGCGTCGATCGACGACGAAAATGCGGCACGCCGTGGTCGTATTGTGCCTTGCAGTGCACACGGTGCATGCCGCGTATTACCCACCTGCCCCACCGGACCCCAGTCCTCCGCCGCCGTCAACCCTTCTAGCGGCCTCACCTCCTGATTGCTATCCGCCTCTCAGTCCGCCACCTGCACCGTTCCCACCACCGCCGCCGCCGCCATCTTCATCGCCCTCGCCGCCACCGCCGCCACCATCTTTACCGTTCCCGCCGCCACCACCGCCACGACGAATCCCATACCCGCCGCCGCCGCCGAGCCCGTCGCCACCGCCGCCGGGGTCTGTTGGGCCCCCCGGGGCACCATGCCCCAGCAACGGGGAATTCGACGCTAACTCTCCGTGGTGCATGCCGGTCACCGAGGAGGAGCCAATCCCAAAAAGCAACAACGACGGTTTGGGTGCGCTCGTGCCGCTCATGCTGCTCGGCGTCTTGGGCTTCTTCGTGTATCGCTCGTACCGCGCGCAAGGCCGCGGCGGCACGACACGCGGGATGCGTGCGCAGCCCGACTCAGATGGGATCAATTTGATGAGCAGGGTTTCCTCAGCAGTCGCCTCGGCAGGAGGACGGGTGAGTGCCCATGCCTACACCCGCGCGTTGTACTCGCTCGTCGCGTCAGGACGCCGTCACACTCGCCCGCACGCCCGACTCCTCGCCTGCCACCCCGCCCGCTTCCCACTCCCGTGCCACTACCCACTCGCCCATCCCCTGCGCAGGACCGGCGGCAAGCCCAGCCACTCCGTGCCAATGACTTCTCGCGTCGACACACGGACGCAGACGACGATGGCATGCTGTAACCGCCGTGGACGACGATGCATGCTCTGTAGGCTGCAACCATCGTGTGTACAGGTGAACAAGAAAGTGTGGACATGGGACTGTGTAGTGCATGGTTTACCGTGCCCCGACTCTGTGTCTGTTTGTGAGTGGTGCCGCCGACGTCTCTCAGTCTGCAATTGTCAGTCTGTTGTTATTCCCGCTCCTGTGCTGGCTGTACAGTTTACTCCGCTTACCTTCAGATATTTTGTCTTGTCGATGAGACCGTCCCCCGGGCGGGCGGTACTACCAAAGATTTTATAGTTTATAGCGGTGTGGAGGACGTGAACTTATCGACGACGAAGTGCTGCAATCCATTTTTGGCATTGGCCACATGGCCTCTTCGTCGGCGTCCGGTGACTCGTTCGGCGAGAGCGGCTGGGCATCTGCGAGAGCCTCGGAATCCGACTTGAACGTTGTCAACCGGCCGCGCGCTGGCGGCAATCTCGACGAGGACAGCTCCGACGAGGACGAGACCATCTTCACCACAGCGCAGCCCGAGGCGGAGATGCTGCTGAGCAAGTCGTCGTGCGTCGAGTGCGGCGCGTTGCGGTTGCGCCGAAGTGACATGGCGGGCATGCTCGCGCGGGCCGACGAGCGCGTCTTGCGATGGCACGTGCTCGAGGGCACGCGGCTGCTCAGCTTCGCGCCAAGCACGACACAGCCGCGCGGCGTGATCTCGCTCTCGGGCACAACGGTGGGTGTCGAGGATGAGCGGACGCTCCTGCTCGTGGTGGCCACGCCCCTGGCATCACGCTGCTACACGCTGCGCGCGCCCGACGCGGACGAGCAGGCGCGCTGGCTGCGCGCGCTGCGCCGTCGCGAGGGGCTCAAACTGGGGTGGCTCGAGAAGCGCGGCGCTTTGAACACGTCGTTCAAGCGGCGCTGGTGCCAGCTAGATGCAGCGGGTGAGCGTCTCCTCTACTACGCCGCACCTTCGGAGGCGATCGAGTGCGTCGGGCTGACGAACCTGACTTCGATGGAGGCGGCGCCTTCGAGCGTCGCAGGTGGTTGCCGCTGATTGCCGCTGATTGCCGCTGATTGCCGCTGATTGTCACGGATGGCCACGGATTGCCACTGACTTTGGACGGTTTTCTTCGAGCGTGGCAGCGTCCGACGTGGCCTTCCACGTGCGCTTCGGTCCGGCTTCACCGCCGTGCGAGCTCGTGGCCGAGGATAGGGAGGCGCGCGCCCGTTGGCTCCGCATGCTTGGCAAGTTGGTTTCGTCACAGATCACGAGCGAGCTCACCGAGATGATGCTCATACGCAAAGGGAGCGGTGGGCCGAGTGCAACGGTGGTGGAGCGGCAGCCCTATGGGTCGCCCGACACGGCGCCCACGCGCAAGGGTGGTGGCGGGCCGAGTCGAGGGCCGAGCGCATTGAGTACAATCGAGTGTTGCGGGGTGCTTCCAGTGGGCCGTGCCGCGACCATGGCGACCATCAAGGAGGGCAAGCTGCTGAAGCGCTCGCCCCAGTCGACCCTCTTTGGCGGAAAGAAGATGCAAGAGCGCGTGTTCATCCTCCGCGCCGACGCGCTGCTCTACTATCTGCCGAGCGACGCGGAAGGCATCGCAGCGGGCCGCAGCGGCGAGGCGTCGTCGCGTTGCAAGGGCATGATCCCGATCGAAGACGTGATCGGTGTATACCGCGCGTCCGAGTTGCCCACGGACTCCAAGGACATGCAGACGATGGCACGCAGCCTCATGCCATCAGAGGTGCCCGCGACCATCTTCATCCCGGTGGCGCAACGCGAAAGCGCCGAGCGCATCAAGGGCGACGTGCGCATCTATGATCGCATCTATGAGTTGCGCGACAGCGATGCGGCCGGCGCCGCCAGCTGGGTCGAGGCGCTCCGTATGGCGGTCGACTTGCCGCACAGGGCGGCAGCTTCGGCACAGGAGGCGGCGAGCGCAGCGAAGAGTGCGGCGACCAATGGCTGGCGCGGCGGCGGCGGCGGCGGCGGCGGCGGAGGCGGAGGCGGCGGCAGCGGCAGCGGCGGCGGCGGCGGCGGCAGCCGCCCCCCCCCACCCCTCGGCTTTGGACTCGTGCTACGCGGCACACTCGAGGTCGTGACGCAGCTCGGCTCTTTCAGGCCGCCTCTGTGGAAGGCTCGTCGACTCGAGCTGCTGTGCGCCGCGCCGCGCGATCGACTGTACTGCTCGGCTGTCCTGCGTCTCGGCACCGAAGAAGGTGGCGAGGGCAGCGGCAGCGCTCACGGCAGCGCGATCGAGCTCAGCCTGCGCACGGCCGTGCTCTCGGCCGTCGAATCGCTCGTAGGGAGAGAGCATTCCTTTTGCCTGAGCTCAGACGAGCTGGGGCTGCAGTTGGCATTCGCGGCGTCCTCGGCGGCCGCATCGCATCACTGGCACCAGCGGCTGCGCGAGGCGATCCTGTGCTCAACCGACGAAGTGTGGCTCGCGGATCACATCCGCCATCTGGCGGCCGCGAGCGTGCAGGCGCGCTGGCGCGGCCGCGTCTCCCGCCGCGCTCACCGCAACGCGCCAACGGCCGCCGCACACAGCGGCAACACCGCCACCGCCGCGACGGCCACCGCCCCCGGCTCGCAGGCGGTTCGTGGCGCCGCGGTGGCTAACAAGCCTTCGGCTGTGGTCTTCGATCAGGGCATTACGTAAGCAGGACAATGCCTGAGTGCCACAGTCGTGTCGCGCACCGCAGCGTAAAAAACAGATCTTTGCACGTTTCAGCCGTTGAGGTACATGAATATAAAAGGAGACTTGGGCGGCCAGTATGTATCGTGTTGGGGGTATACAGCCTCGTGCCACATCCTTCGTCTCTTGTACTTTGATGGATGCATGCATGTTGTCGAGAAAGTACTACATGTAAATAGAGCCCTAGCTGAAATGTTGTCATCTTCCACGGTCGGGTCCAGCCTGCAGTCGAGCGACGCCGCCACGCTCGCTCTCTTCAACGCGAACGACGAGAATCCACAATCTCGCCACCTGGGTGACGTTCCTCCAGGTTTCGTACTCGTACGATCGCCAGCACCTGACGGACGAGGTGTGGCCAAAGATTACAAAAGCGCTGCAGAGCTGTTCAAGCTAGCAGCAGACAAAGGCGATGCCGCGGCGCAGTGCGGGCTTGCACGCAAGCACCGTGATGGACACGGTGTGGCCCAAGATGACAAGCGGGCTGCGGCGCTGTTCAAGCTCGCTGCGGACCAGGGCGATGCCGCGGCGCAGTGCTCACTTGGATGCATGCACCTTGTCGGACTCGGTGTGGCCCAAGATGATACGCGGGCTGCGGCGCTGTTGAAGCTCGCTGCGGACCAGGGTTTTGCAGCAGCACATTGCTGTCTTGGAGCCATGCACCGTGACGGGCGCGGTGTGGCCCAAGATTACAAACGGGCCGCAGAGCTGTTCAAGCTCGCTGGGGACCAGGGCAATGCCGCGGCGCAGTGCGGGCTTGCAAGCATGTACTGGGACGGACGGGGTGTGGCCCAAGATTATAAGAGGGCTGCGGCGCTGTTCAAACTCGCTGCGGACCAGGGCGATGCCACGGCGCAGTGCAGTCTTGGATGCATGCACCGTGATGGACGCGGTGTGGCCCAAGATGACAAGCGGGCTGCGGCGCTGCTCAAGCTCGCTGCGGACCAGGGCAATGCCGCGGCGCAGTGCTCACTTGGATGCATGCACCTTGTCGTACGCGGTGTGGCCCAAGATGATACGCGGGCTGCGGCGCTGTTCAAGCTCGCTGCGGACCAGGGCGATGCCGCGGCGCAGTGCGAGCTTGCACGCATGCACCGTGATGGACACGGTGTGGCCCAAGATGACAAGCGGGCTGCGGCACTGTTCAAGCTCGCTGCGGACCAGGGCGATGCCGTGGCGCAGTTTGAACTTGGATGCATGCACCGTGACGGACGCGGAGTGGCCCAAGATGACAAGCGGGCTGCGGCGCTGTTCAAGCTCGCTGCGGACCAGGGCGATGCCGCGGCGCAGTGCAATCTTGGAGTCATGCACCATGACGGAGTGGCCAAAGATTACAAACGGGCCGCAGAGCTGTTCAAGCTCGCTGCGGACCAGAGTTTTGCATCAGCACAGTGCAATCTTGGATGCATGCACCTTGACGGACGCGGTGTTGCTCAAGATTACAAACGGGCCGCAGAGCTTTTCAAGCTCGCTGCGGACCAGGGCTATGCCGCGGCGCAGTGCGGGCTTGCACGCATGTACTGGGACGGACGGGGTGTGGCCCAAGATGATAAGCGGGCTGCGGCGCTGTTCAAACTCGCTGCGGACCAGGGCGATGCCGCGGCGCAGTGCTTGCTTGCACGCATGCACCGTGATGGACGTGGTGTTGCCCAAGATGACAAGCGGGCTGCGGCGCTGTTCAAGCTCGCTGCGGACCAGGGCGATGCCGCGGCGCAGTGCAATCTTGGAGTCATGCACCGTGACGGACTCGGTGTGGCCCAAGATTATGCGCGGGCTGCGGCGCTGTTGAAGCTCGCTGTGGACCAGGGTTTTGCCGCGGCACAGTGCAATCTTGGATGCATGCACCTTGATGGACGTGGTGTTGCTCAAGATGACA